>Ga0209636_10001622_pt1 | contig 22791 bp, 19 predicted proteins | sample DeeMarSWOR152_54_FD_187464 | JGI IMG/M metagenome (GOLD analysis project Ga0209636, IMG submission 187464) | Marine sediment microbial communities from White Oak River estuary, North Carolina - WOR-1-52-54 (SPAdes) (version 2) | ecosystem: Environmental > Aquatic > Marine > Intertidal zone >...
CAATTGATGATGTCCGCAAAGTTATGGATCAGATTGAAAAGAGGTTGGGTGCAGAGGCTTTGAGAAACTTGCACTGCCACTACAGCCACATCGAATTCACTGACAAAGGCGAGAGACGCCACCATAACTTGGACAGAACCGAATACGGACCAGACTTCAAATTCCTAGCTAAACTCATAGCCGAACGTGACCTAAGACCCGTCATCGCCTGCGAAACACCAAATCTAGACCTAGACGCACAGAAACTACGCGACATGGTACTGCAAGAGTTGAAGCGCAAAAGTAAGAAGCCATCGAAGTAGGAAAATAGACTTTTACGCTATTCTGTCCCCTAGTTCAACATCCTATCAGGCTTTAAGAGGACCACTTCGTTTCTCTTAGTTAATGCTCCGAGAACCAAGACCTCAGAGATGAAGTTAGCAACTTGCTTGGGTGAGAAATTCACAACCGCAACGACCTGTCGTCCCAAAAGTTGCTCTTTTGCGTATCTTTGGGTTATTTGAGCGCTGGACTTCTTTACGCCTAGTTCTCCAAAGTCTATGGTCAACTTGTAGGATGGTTTGTGGGCTTCGAGAAAATCTTCAACCTGCGTTATTCTTCCGACCCTAATGTCAACCTTCAGGAAATCTTCAAAACTAATTCTTCTGGACACTTCTCGACACCGATCCCCTCAATGTTAACATTCCTCACGCTTGCACTTGCTCAGATAAATAGTTTAAATTTCAGTTTACTCAACACTGTTGTCTGAATATATATGAGTGAAGAGCATTGGCAAGGCTCAAAGGATTCGAAAAACTCACCAACGTACACGACGCTCAAACCACGTTCCTCAGGGCGCTCAAACCCAACCGACTTGCCCCCGAAGCAGTCACAATTGAAAATGCGTTGCGGCGAGTCGCAGCACGCAACATAGTTGCACCATCGGATCTACCGCAATTCGACCGCTCAGCAGTCGACGGCTACGCTGTCAAAGCCGAAGACACATTTGAAGCTTCACAAATAAGGCCTAAAACCCTAAGATTAATGCGTAAAGGCAGCCTCGGAAAAGCCCAAGCCAAACAGGTCTGGACAGGCAACCCACTCTCAAAAGGCGCCAACGCCGTCATTATGTTGGAGCACACTCGAACAATAAAAAACGGAATCGAAATTATTGCCCCGGTGACGCCAGGTGAAAACGTTTCCAGAAAAGGCGAGGACATCAAAAAAGGCGAGGTGGCGGTATACAGCGGAACTTGGCTTCAAGCGCATCATCTGGGCTTGCTTGCTGCATTAAGAATCACTAAAGTGAGTGTTATACGGAAACCCAGAATCGCCATTGTGTCGACCGGCAACGAACTCGTTGAAATAGGCGAAGAACCGACACCTAACCAGATCATAAATTCCAACCGATTTGTGATCGCAGGCTTATGTCGAGAACTAGCTGCTGAACCAATGTACCTTGGCATAGCTAGAGACGACGAAAAAGATATTCGCACAAAGATAGTTGAAGGCCTAAAAAAAGCCGACATAGTCATAACTACGGGCGGAACAAGTGTAGGCATAGCAGACTTGGTGCCTATCGTAGTAACCAAGCTCGGCAAACCCGGAATTGTTGTTCACGGCGTTTCCATGCGTCCCGGCATGCCCACTGCGCTGGGTGTGCTGAAAGGCAAGCCCATTTTCGTTTTGTCAGGCTATCCTGTTGCGGCAACAATCGGATTTGAGGTTTTCGCGAGACCAACAATATTGAAGTTGCTTGGAGTTGAGAACGAAAGTCGTCCTGTAGTTCGAGCGCGGCTGACCAGACGTGTGGTTGGAGCGCTGGGACGTAGGGTCTACTTGAGGATCAAAGTCATTGAGCGGAAAGGCGAGTTTCATGCGATGCCAATTCTCGCGAAGGGTTCAGGGCTGTTGTCTTCTCTGACCAAGGCTAATGGATACGTGGTTATTCCCGAAGACAGAGAGGGAATGGAAGAAGGAGAAAGCGTGGCTGTGCACCTTTTCAGTTCTATCGCCAGAGAGGAGAAGTGAAATCCGCATTGTTCAGAAAACTACTCTCAGTAGACGAGGCTAAGAGTATTCTAGCCAAGAATTACGCGCCTAAACCTGTCGGAACCGAAATCACTTCTATCTCTGAAGCTTACAACCGCGTCTTAGCCGATGATGTGGTCTCGCCCTATGGCATTCCCCCCTTTGATCGGTCAACGGTTGACGGGGGCGCTGTTAGAGCCGCCGACACTTTTGGCGCTGAAGAAAACCGCCCTGTAGCACTTAGACTCGTTGGCAAAGTCGACATTGGTGAAGCTCCCAAAGTAAGAGTTCAGAAAGGTACTCTTGCTGAGATTGTCACTGGAGCACCGATCCCAGAGGGCGCGGATGCAGTTGTAATGATTGAATATACCACATGCAGAGACAACTCAGTGCTTATCCGCCAAGCAGTTTCAACTGGCGAAAACGTGATGAAGACTGGCTCTGACATTCGCAAAGGAGAAACGGTGCTAAAGAAACGTACTGTGCTCTCGCCTCACGAAATCGGAGTCTTAGCAGCTATCGGTTCATCCAAAGTCAAAGTGTTCAAGCGACCCAAAGTTGCCATATTCTCAACAGGCGCAGAGGTTGTTGACCCTGGAAAACCATTAACGCTTGGAAAGATTTTTGACATCAATGCTCATGCTTTGAGCGCGGCTGTTGCAGAGCTGGGTGGCGAGCCTTTGAACATGGGCATTGTGCAAGACAAGGAAAAAGAGATGAGAACCGCGCTGCAAACAGCTTTGAGAACAGCAGACGTTGTCATAACTTCAGGCGGTGTTTCAGTTGGACCCACAGACATTATTCCCAAAGTCCTAGACACTTTGGGCAAGCCTGGCGTCATAATTTATGGTATTGCTGTCAGACCGGGAAAACCTACAACAATTGCAGTAGTCAATAACAAGCCTGTTTTTTCTTTGCCTGGGCACCCTACGTCGGCGCTTTTGATTTTTCATTTGTTCGTGCGTTCAACATTGATGCATATGGCTGGACGTGAAGAGGAGAAGCCCATGATTGTGAGGGCTATTGTGTCTGAGAGACTTTTTCCATCCCGTGGGAGGCGAACTTATGTTACAGTGAACTTGAAGAGAGATAGTGCTGGCAGACTTGTGGCTTCTCCTGCAACTGCGGGCTTATCGGGGGCGATTACTACATTGGCAAAAGCTGACGGCTTCACAGTTATTCATGAAAGCCAACAATTTGTTGAAGAGGGCGCGGTGGTGGATGTGGAATTGCTTAAGCCCAGCATCTACTATTCCTTGGTGGGGAGAGGGACACAGTGAAAGTCGGAGTGGTTGGTTGCGGCAGAATCGCAACAGCTGTCCACATGCCTTCTTTGAAGCAAATTCAGGAATACGAATTGGTTGCAGCCTCCGACTTGAATCAAACTCGCCTTGAAGAAGTGAAAAGAAAGTTCGATGTACAGGAAACTTACGATGACTATAGGCGTATGCTGGCTAAAGCGGATGTAGATGCTGTTTTTGTTTGCACTCCACCTGAGTATCATTTTCAAGTCGTTATGGACGCCCTTGAATGGGGAAAACACGTTTTATGTGAAAAGCCACTCGCGTCGACGCTTGAGCAGGCATTAATGATCAGGAAAGCACATGAAATGCAATGCAAGAGTGCTGCGCAACAACTCTTTCTCATGCCTGGGCACAACTTCATATTTACGCCTTGCTTCGTTGAAGCGCTCAAGAGAATTGAAAACGGTGAAATCGGAGAAACAAAGGAGCTTAATGCTTGCATCACGACCAATCTGCAGTTTTATGGCGCGAAAACAGATTTTCGCAACCAAGCGAAATGTGGCGTGCTTGAAGACCTGTTTCCTCATCTGATCTATCTTGTGCAGCGTGTGGGCGGACCGCTGGAAAGAGTCTCTTGCATTGAGCCACAGTTGAAAGGCGGTGTTGTAAGCGTTGTAAACGTTAAAGCCAGATTGCAGCACGGTGTCGAAGCAGATTTGACTGCCAAATGGACTGGATTCGTTCCCACTCTACAGTTTGATGTGATCGGTGAGAGCGGCGAAATAAGAATGAACCTGCTACGGACGCCCTACAACATGACCGTGACAAAAAATGGCGAATCCAAAACAACTATCATGGGACCAAGGTTGCGCCAGTACATAGATGTTCTCCGTTTCAAACATCCATCTTACATCAACGAGCACTTGCACTTTCTAAAATGCGCAGACGGTCAAGCGCAGCCTCAAGTTACTGTGGACGATGGCATAGAACTAGTTCGCGCCCTCAATACAGTTACAGAGTGCTTCAAAGGCGACACACACGATTCGTCTCTTCAAAAAGACGCTGTTGTTGTCTTGCGTGAGAATGGCTCTACGATCGAGGCAACCGTGAGAAAAGCAGCTGAAACGCTGGGCGGCTTCAACAAAGTAAAGAAGGATGACTTGGTTGTAGTGAAGCCGAATGTTTGTTACCCAAAGAATCTGGAAGATATGATAATAACAGATCCAAGGCTTTTGGAAGCTGTCTTACATCTGATCATGGAAAAAAGCAAGAACGTTTTGGTCGTAGAGTCCGATGCTGCCTCCGGTACTGCTGAGAAACGATTGTCTAACACTGGAGTTATGGATGTGATCAAGAGGTGCGATGCTGAATTCTTCAATCTTAGCAAGGATGATGTGGAGGAACACAAAGTCGCGGATCTGAAGGTTCCAATACCAAAAACGGCGCTAACAGCCGATTATGTAATCAATCTGCCCAAGTTCAAGACAAACATGGATGTGGTCCTTTCCATAGCCATGAAAAACATGTTTGGATTTGTGGCGCCACGAAAGAAGGCTTATCTTCATTCTCGTCTCGCCGATGTCATCGTGTATTTGAACAAGGCTATTCGCCAAGACCTAATAATAACCGACGGAATCGTGGCTATGGAAGGCTTAGGACCGGTTCTCGGCAACAAAGTTGACTTGGGCTTGATTATCTCTGGGCGAAACGCTGTTACAGTTGACGCTGCGTGTTGCCACATCGCTGGATTCAATCCATATGCAGTTGAGCCGCTTTGGAAGGCACATCAGCAACGCATGGGTGAAATCAACCCACAAAGAATCCAATTCTTGGGCGAAGACGTCAACGGTGTCAAAAGAAAACTGAGCTGTGCAAGAATGTCGAAAACTAATATAATCGAAGCAGTCAAGACGAAGTTGCGTCTGCGTCTGCACTGACAGGCGTGCACAATGAAAATGAAGTTCACAGTCGTCATACCAGCCTACAACGAAGAGAAGTACATTCATAGAACCTTGAATGCGCTGAGGACCCAAGCTTTCCGAGATTTCGAGATCGTAGTAAAAGATGGAAACAGCAAAGACCAAACAGTAAGAATAGCCAGAAAGCTTGCTGATAAGGTCGTTTCCACCGCTGATCAATCTGCAGCAGACGCTCGAAATCAGGGAGCCAGCTGTGCCGAAGGTGACATCCTGGTTTTCATGGACGCTGACACTTTCTTGCCTGTTGACGCCTTTGAGCGGTTCGACAGACTTATGAATGAGGAAGACGTGGTGGGCGTGAGCTGCCGAAAGATACCGTTAACCAGAAGCGTCCTTGACCGCCTGTTGTACGAGTTTGTGAATTTCTCAACCTTTGTCTCATGCAAACTGAGGCTCGGAGGTGCTCACGGCAACTGCATGCTCATGAGGAGATCTGTTTTTGAACGGATTGGAGGCTTCAATCCGAAAATAATCGTAGCTGAAGAGCAAGAACTTGTCAGACGAGCCTTAAAGTTCGGACGATACATCTTTCTTCTTGACTTCTGTGTGGCAGAGAATCCGCGACGGTTGCGGAAATGGGGTCGCCTGAGACTTCATACTGCTTGGTTCACGGGTATGTTGACGAGCTTCCGGGCCGGCAAGAAGCAGAGCTACGAAAAAGTGCGCTGACCGCGGCTACGTGGACTCGAATGTTTTCCTCTTCGCAGCCAGATAAAAGAAGGAAACCAATGACAGCGCGATGAATAAAACCAAAGAGATGTCGAGTAACAGAAGGCTGACATCTTGGTGAAAGGAATATAGTGAGATCGAGCTGTAGAGCGTCGTGGCGCCGAAAACCACTTGCGGAAAGAACAAACCGATTACGAGCCACACAGACCACTTTCTCACTGTGAACAAACCATATGCAGCGATAAGGCTTAGAATCGCCAGTGCGCCTATCCACACCATTCTTATGTCAAGAACGGCTAGGGTAGCCAATTGAAGTACTCCTACGGTAGCGTAGAAAATTGCAAGTAGTAGTCCATCTCGGCGCTTTACTCTGAACCTTGAAGTCAAGGGCTTTACGCCTCTTTTTAGCCTACTGCTAGTGCATGTGAAAGAATAAATCTATTACGGTTTACGGACAAGCTGAGCTATCAGAAGAAGAAAAAGCGGTGCAGAGTTCATCGCAAAAGCCGGAACGGAAAGAGAGGAGAGATTGAATAAGGCTCGCTCGCACCGTTTCCCGCCGTTGAGGATCAGTTGACTTCGTTCGGATTCTAAGCCTGGATAGTTACTGTGATATTGTTGGCGTTCACTTCAAAGGAGCACGCCTTTTCGCCGCTTTCGATGTAGGGTTTGTGATTACTGACCTCAACGATTTCGGACGGTGCTCAACGTATACTATGACGTATGGAATATTTAACATTTACTCTTATGCGACTCCAACTTGATGCAAAACGTTTAGAGCAGATGCGCAACAATAAGACAGCATGGGCTACAGAGAACTCTACGTCTCACCAGCAACGACTTTCAGCGGCTATCAGAAACCATTGGCTGAAGCTTCATATGCACTATTAGGCGTTCCATTCGACACAACCAGCACATACCGAACCGGAGCCAGATTTGCACCTTTAGCCATTCGCGAAGCATCTCTCAACATCGAAACCTACAGCCTCCGTTCCAAAATAGACATTGAAGACATCAACATCCACGATTTGGGCGACCTCCACGTAACTGGGGACACACAAGAAACGCTCAAACGACTCGGGCAGGTTACAGAGGAACTTCTAGCCTCTGAGAAAATTCCTGCAATAATCGGCGGAGAACACACCATAACACTAGGCGCTGCTCAAGCGATTGGCAAAAACTTTGCAGTGCTCGATTTTGACGCACATCTTGATTTGCGCGACGAGTATATGAGCCTAAGAACGTCACACACGACTTTCATGCGACGACTCAACGAGCAGGCCAAACCAAGCACGATAATCGAGATTGGTACCCGTGCAGTCTGCAGGGAAGAACTAGACTACGCTGAGAAGGCGGGTATAGAATTCATAACAACACATCAGATCCGAAAAGAAGGGGTAGAATGGACAGTCGAGAAAGTCAGCAGACTGTTGAGTAACGTTAAAAGAATCTACGTGACTGTTGACATGGACGTCCTCGACCCTGCTTTTGTCCCGGGGGTTCAGAATCCGGAACCTGACGGTTTGTGCGCGCACATGTTCTACGATTTGTTGAGCGGCGTTATTGATGAGCGGATTGCTGCTTTCGATGTTGTTGAAGTTACACCCTCATATGACAATGGAGTGACAAGCATACAAGCTGCGAAAACGGTCTTCGAGATTCTGTCGGCTTTGGAAAAAAAGCGTGAAGACAGAAGTGTCGGAAGAAGGCGCTGAAAGGCTAGGCGTCTTCTTCTCTGATTAGTTTTGCGACAAAGAATCCGTTGCAGTTGTGAAGATGCGGATACAGCCGTTGACATTGAGCTTGTCCTCTCAAGCCGGGCAACCCTATCCGAGGCGCTGAGTCTTGAAGCCTAAACTCCGGATGCCATTTCAAGAACCTTTCAATCAGCAATTCGTTTTCCTCTACAGTTATGCTGCAGGTTGAGTAAAGCAAGCGTCCACCTTTCTTCACGTTTTCTGCACAGCTATTCAGCATGTTCCACTGGATCTCAGCCATATTGAAGACAGAACGCTTTGTCAAGCGCCACTTCGCTGACGGAGTCTTGCCGAAAGCTCCAGTGCTAGTGCAGGGAGGATCTAAAACAACCAAGTCGGCAACCAGATTTGTCGGCAATGGTTTCTGTGCATCCGCATGAATTGCAGAGGCGTTTCGGGTGCCCATCCGTGTTATTCCGCGTTTCCACTCCTCCATTCGACGCTTTGAATAGTCAACCGAGTAAATGTTGCCTCGATTTTGCATGAGCTGCGCCATGTACGTAGTCTTAGCTCCGGGCGCCGCACACACATCTAGAACCGTGTCTTCTGGCTTTGGATCAGCTACTTCAACCGCCAGACAACTAGCCTTATCCTGTACATAAAAAAGACCTTCTCGAAAGCTTTGAGTTCGGACTAACGGTTTCTGAACTTCAACAACTTTGTAAGTATGAGTCAGAAGAGGCTCCTTCTCAAGCATCAAGCCGTCTTGGCTCAGTTTCTGCAGGCAGGTTTCTTCTGACGACTTGAGCGTATTTAGGCGCACATAAGTAGGTGTGGGCAAAGAAGCGCTCTCCAAGAAATCCAATGCTAGGCTTCTTCCCAACATCTTGAAACAATATTTAATGAACCATGTTGGAGTGTAGGTTTGAAGGGCTATTCGCTCATCTTCGTTAACGCCTTTTGAGACATCATTCAGCTCAACACTCAGGATCTTGCCCAAAGCCTCTTCGACGTCGTTAAGTTCACGCCAGCCAAGAATCGAACGGCCCATGCCCGCGATTGCTGCGGCTCTCTCAAAATTAGCGCTTTCAAAGAGCACATTATAGGCGTACAAGCGTAGAAATGATTGCGCCCCCAGTTTGTAGTCGCTGAGCGACCTAGGAGCCAAGACCGAGGCAAGAGCGGAGTCAACGGTGTTTAGGCGTCGCTGGGTTTCGAAGACAAGTTTGTGAGCTAAACCGACAACTCTTGGATCCTGAATTGCCAATTGTCTTGCGGCTTTAGTCAATGCTAATCGCTCTCCAAGCCGCTGCAGCTCAATCCAGCTTAAAGTTTCTATAGCGAGCGTCCAAGCATCGCGTAGCAATGGTTTAGCTCCGTCTGCATGAATACAAAAGACCGGTCAAGATATGAGTTTTTGTCAAGGACTTGTCAGCGAACGTTTTTAGGCAGTAGACTGAATATCAGTTGGGACACAGCGAGAGAAATGAGCAGAAGCAGACTTGACCACTACTTCGCCACACCAAAGCCTAAAACAGAATCTGAGAAACAAGAGGAAACTCCGCCGAAATCTTTGCCTAAACCTATACGAGGGGAAAAAAAACCTCTCAGAAAAGACTTTGAAGCACCGCTAGACCTCCCAGCCTCATATTTTGTGTCTGCCACGTACGACGGGAGTCGCGGAAAAGCGCTCATCAAGCTTTACGAACCTGAGTCCAAGCGAATTTACTTTTGGCATGACACTAAGGGACACCAGCCATATCTTCTAACCAATCTTTCGCCGATGGAACTCGAAAAAATTGATCAAGTCGTCAAGCATCCGGGTTTTGACCATTTCGAAGAAGTCGAGAGAGAGGATCCACTGCTCGACCGAAAAGTAATCTTGACCAGACTGGTAACCAAAGACCCACTAGCCGTTGGCGGTCGCCCCCAAGGAACACTGCGAGACATCATTCCCCAAGAATGGGAAAAAATGGGCATGGAACAGCCAGCCAAAGTCTGGGAAGCCGCCATCAAATACTACCAAAACTACATCTATGATCGTCAACTGGCCCCAGGCATGATATACAAGGTAGAGAAAGGAGACCTTGTCGCCGTAAAGGATGCTCCCGCAGAAGAAAGTGTGAAGAAAATTCAATCCTTGTTTACAAATGAACCCAAAGAATTCCTTCAACCCATCGAAAACTGGGCAAGATTGCTTGAGTATCCAGCTCCTGAATTTCGAAGAGTCGCGCTCGACATCGAAGTCGAAACTCCCACTACTCTAATCGAGGGCAAACTTACCTTCCGTGTGCCTGATCCACGAGACGCGGATCATCAGGTTTTTTGTGCTTCACTGACTGGCTCGGATGGCATGAAACGCGTTCTGCTTTTGAAACGGGCTGGTGTAAGGGAAGGCACAGCTAAGATTCCAGCAGAAGTAAGCGTAGAATACTACAATACCGAAAAAGAGTTACTCCAAGGCATTTTCGACGCTATTTGGGATTATCCATTTGTGATCACTTTCAACGGAGACGACTTCGATCTTCACTATCTCTCTAACCGAGCTATTAAGAAACTGGGCTTCAGACGCAGCGATGTGCCCATTGAACTGGGTAGAAAAACCTGTTTGTTAAGCTATGGTGTGCACATTGACCTCTACAAGTTTTTCTTCAACAGGTCCATTCAAATCTACGCTTTTGGGCAGAAGTACAAGGATGTAACTCTGGATGATGTCGGCACAGCTCTGGTGAACATGACCAAGATTGAATTGAATAAAGCACTCAATGATTTAACATACACTGAACTGGCTCAGTACTGCCTCCAAGACGCTGAGATCACCCTAAAGCTGACGAGCTTCGACAACGACTTGGTCATGAAGCTAATTCTAGCTATCACACGGATCAGCCGCATGCCCATGGAAGACGTGAGTCGACAAGGTGTATCCCGCTGGATACGCAACTTCATGCAGTTTGAACACCGCAAACTGGGGATGCTGATCCCGAACACTCAAGATATTCTAGCAGTTAAAGGCAAAACTGCAACCAAAGCGATTATCAAAGGTAAGAAGTACAAAGGCGCAATCGTGGTTGAGCCTGTTCCGGGTGTGCACTTTAATGTAGCCGTGATGGACTTCCCAAGTCTGTATCCTTCTTTAATCAAGGTCTACAATTTGGGTTACCAATCGATCTTGTGTTCGCATGAAGAATGCAAATCAAACACGATACCCGGCACGCCGCACTGGGTCTGCACTAGGGAAAAGGCGTTAGAAAGCCTACTTATCGGTTCGTTGCGTGACCTCCGGGTTAAGTGGTACAAGTCAAGGGCAAAGGACAAGACTCTGCCAACCGAGTTGAGAAGTTGGTACAATGTCATTCAGGCAGCTTTGAAAGTAATTTTGAACGCAAGCTATGGTGTTTTTGGCGCTGAATCCTTCGACCTGTACTGTCCGCCTGTGGCTGAGGCTACCGCTGCGCTGGGCAGACATGCTATTACACAGATCATTGATGAAGCGCAGAGACTGGGAATTCAAGTCATTTACGGCGATACGGACAGCATTTTTCTGAAGAACCCTGCCGAAAGCCAGATCAGCTCTTTGGCTAAATGGTCTGAGAAAGAACTGCACATGGAACTCGACGTGGATAAGATGTATCGTTACGCTGTATTCAGTAGCCGCAAGAAGAATTACTTAGGCGTCACTTCGGAAGGCACGGTTGATGTGAAAGGTCTGACGGGAAAGAAGAAGCATATCCCCCCATTGATAAAGAAAGCCTTTGATCTAATGAAGGACCGATTGAGCCAAGTGAAGACGCCGGGAGACTTTCAGGACGCCAAAAAAGAGATTCAAAGCATCATAAGAGACACTTACTTGCGACTTAGACGACGTGAATGGAAAAGAATCGAAGACTTGGCCTTCAATGTAGTTCTAGGTGAAGCACCTGAACGTTACACCAAGACCACGCCGCAACATGTGAAGGCTGCTAAAATTCTGCAGGAGAAGGGATATCAACTAAAAGCTGGCGACTTGATCAGCTTTGTGAAGGTCACGAAGGAGCCGCACGTGAAGCCTATTCAGCTGGCTTCCAGCAGTGAGGTAGATGTGGACAAGTATGTAGGCTATTTGCAGTCGACCTTTGACCAAGTCTTGGATGCATTGGGCTTAGACTTCAATGAAATCATAGGATTGACAAAACTCGAACGATTCATGTAGCTAGGGAACTCGCTTCAGAAGTCATGTCGGGAATGCCTTTTTTTGGACAACTGCGCAATTTTGATGGTGAGTTAGTACCTGCTCTGAAGTTTCATGAGGGCAGTACTCTAAGTCCTCGGGATTTCAATGGTTCAATGACTGCAGGCCTGCTGAGTATTGTTAGTAGACCGTATCCTATGATTGCCATTGCTACCCAACTGCTTAGCGTAATGCTTGCTATCATGGCAGCCCAAGGTGGCAACGTAAGCCCGAGTATGTCCGGAGGCTCGAAGAAGAGCCATAGGTAGCCGCCTACTATTGCACCGATTGGCAGACCGCCTACGAAGCACGCTAGAAGTCGACGTCTTCTCAGCATCATAACGAGTGTAGCTGCGATGAGATTGGCTATTGGTCCGAAAACAACGTCTACAGGAGCTAAGAAATAGTATGCATTCGTAAGTAAACCACCCAAGGCTACGCCCGCCGCCACAGGCCAGCCGAACAAAGCTGACAGAACTATGAGGCAGTCGGCAACTCGGAGCTGAATTGGTCCATAAATCGATGGGTTTCCAACTAAGATTGTTTGAAGGATGTTTATGACAACGTAGAGGCTGCTGAAGACTGCAAACAGGCTTATGTCTCTTGCATCCAATTTCTCATCTCCTACACCCGGGGTTTATATTTCTTAATTGTGGCGGAACGGGTGGAGATGACGCCACTCACCCGCCAACGCGGATTACTGTACACGGCTGCTAGTTAAAAGCATTCCGAAGAAACTAAGCAAGAGTACAAGTCTTAAATTCCTAATATGCGGCAGAGAAATAATTAGTAGTGAGGTAGCGTAAATGAATTTGGCGACGTTCTTTCTGATATGGTCAGCTGTTTTTCTGGTTCCAATTCCGCCGACGAAGACGCATCTCCGCTTCTTACCCCGCCTTATAACTTTCCTGTTAGGACTATTTCTTTTTCTGATTTTTGCAGCAGCATTAACGCCGCTTAGCCTGTTCGTGTTTTGGCTTGTGTATATTCGATTGTTCTTTGCCTTGCTGGAGTACGCTTTCCAGTTGGGAAGGAGAAAAGAGGTTGAAGAGAAAGGGGAAAGGTTTCAGTATGGTCGTTTTGGACCTCGACCAAGAATTGGAATATCGACTCGCATACGTCCCAAAGTTATTGCGGCGCTCTTCATCGTGTTTCTGCTCTCAGTTTTCGTTGGAATCGCTTTCACGCAGGTTCAGCGCGTAAGCAATGCCTACTACTTCAAGAGCTTTATCCAGAGAAAGTCGGGTTTTCCGTTTAATAGTTCAATTCCTGATGGTCAAGTGCGCTTGGTGACACAAGAATTAGCTACATCGGTGGCGAGAAGACACATGTCAGAGTTCGGCAGCAACGTGAAAGTCATAGATACACACGTCACGAAGACTCTTGACGACAAATTAGTTTGGTTGGCTGTAATAGGCTCAACCAACGTCCTAGCTGAAAACTACGTGAAAGGCTTCATCATAATCGACGCCGCTGACCCTGTTGCCCTCCCAGAAATAGTGAACAAGGAATTCTTGGTAGGCGATGGCTTGTGGTGGGACCGAAACATCATATTTCGATCATACCTGGATGATATGACGTACAGTTATGGCATTGCCTATCCGACATGGAGTCCAGAAATCAATGACTTGGTGTACGTAGTTGCACGCTACCATGTTGGATTTGACCTTGTTCGGAGGTACGCAGGACTCATCGTTTACGATTCTGAGGGCAAGGTCATCGAAAGCCAGATGGAACTGCAAGCACTTCCGGACTGGGCAACTCAGGTGTACGATGAAGACTGGTTGGAGCACATGATAAACGAGTGGGGAGCGTTGCGAAGAGGCGAATCCTTTGATTACTGGGCAGGCGGCTTCCTATGGATAATCCCGCCCAGCCGAGATCGAATTGAAATGTCTGAGGACACTCGTTACATCGTTGACCCTGAAACAGGAGACATCGTGGCCATGGTCATGGTCAACCCGGTTGCTAGCCAGAGAACCCTGGCTGGAGTCTTCAAAGCCACAAAGGAAGGTGTGTTTTTCTACGGTTATCAACAGGAGAAATACATCTCGGGGATACCTGCTAAAGACATTGTGGAAGGAAAACTGCCAAAACCAGCAGCTGGTGTCTACGACGCTGAGATGCCTCTTCTATACCCCGTTGAGATTTCAGAGGGCACCTTTAGGCTAGCATGGTACGTGCCGATCTACTGGAGAGAAGGAACGAGAACTCCAGACGAAACAATTTACTTGGCTGGCTTCGCAGTCATCGACGCCTTAGACATAAATGCAGTGACAATAAACATTGCCGGCGGCGGTCTTTCCAGCGAGCAAATTGTGCGCTCAACGAGATTTGATTTTTTGAGGCTCTTTGGTGCTGTAACCTCTGTGAGGCTCGACACCACGGTGGAGGACAAGCAAGAATATGTTAGAGACGGACTCACCCATGTGGTCTTGCGAGTGGCGAACAGCACTTATCCATGGATCGAAGCTAGTGCTGATGACTTGTCGAGCCAGCAATGGTATGAGCTTCTTTCAACAAAGAAAGACGACGCGGTAATCGCAGACATTGAAAGACGCGGCGAAATATGGGCTATAGTAAGTTTCGACAACCTCGACATTCCATGACTTATGTTTTGGCATTTGGCTTCTCTGCAACATTCATATATTATCGTGTAGCAATTAAGCTGCATAATCAGCGTTAGGCGCAGGGTTCAACGATGCCTACTATCAAGCGTGAAGAGTGGAGGCACCATTTCGGCAAGTGGTTCAGACGCATATTGATGAAAGCAGAAATCATGGATTACCGATATCCAGTGAAGGGCATGGCTGTTTGGCGACCTTACGGTTTCAAGATTCGCAGGAACATGCTTCAAGCACTGCGCGATCTGCTGGATTCCACTGGACACGATGAAGTGTTGTTTCCATTGCTAATTCCTGAGACCTCTTTGGCGAAAGAGTCTGAACACATGAAGAACTTTGAGGGACAAGTTTTCTGGATTACACGAGGCGGATTGACGCCTTTGGACGTGAAAATGGCGCTTAGACCTACAAGTGAGACCGTGATCGCGCCCATGCTTAAGTTGTGGATTCGTTCTCACGCTGACCTGCCAATAAGAATGTATCAGATTGTAAACGTGTTTCGTTACGAGACCAAGGCAACTCGACCTTTAATCAGAATGCGTGAAGTCGACAACTTCAAAGAGGCACACACTGTTCACGCCACTAGGGCAGAAGCAGAAGCGCAGGTTAAAGAAGCAATTGAAATCTACAAGAAGTTCTTCGACACTATAGGCGCGCCATACAAGATAACTAAACGTCCTGAATGGGACAAGTTTGCGGGAGCAGAGTACTCAATTGCTTTCGACCAGATTCTGCCAGACGGTAGAACCCTACAGAACGGAACAGTGCACATGCTGGGATCGAACTTCTCCAAAGCCTTCAACGTAACCTATGAAACAGAAAAAGGCGAAAGAGAACACGTTTGGCAAACATGCTACGGCATAAGCGGGCGACCAATCGTTGGCATGCTTGCCGCTTACGGCGACGACAGCGGCGCAGTGTTGCCTCCCACAATAGCTCCAACTCAGGTTGTAATCATACCTATTCCATACAAGGGAATGGAGAAGCAAATCAACGATGCATGTGAAGCTCTTTCAAACAAGCTGAGAAAGGCGGACATGCGTGTTGAACTTGATCAAAGGTCTGATTTGACTCCTGGCGCAAAATACTACTACTGGGAGCTACGCGGCGTACCTATAAGACTTGAGATTGGACCCAAGGACGTGAAAGCGAATCAGGTGACGGTCGTGCGCAGGGACACGATGGAGAAACAAGTGTGCAAGGCAAATGACGCTTCAAAGGCTGTGAAGGAAACTCTGCAGGTCATGATGGAAGGAATGAAACAGAAAGCTTGGAAGTGGATGAATGAACATGTACATAGAACTAGCAGTGTAGAGGAAGCGAAACGATTGATTACTCGTAGAGCAGGAATTATCGAGGTGCTTTGGTGCGGCAACGCGGAGTGCGGACACAAACTGGAATCAGAGACAAACGCCAGCGTCTTGGGCACTCCAGAGGATCTGCAAGAAAAAGTGAAGGACAACTGCTTGATCTGCGGCAAGAAGGCTGAAAGCATTCTCAGGCTTGCGGTAGCTTACTAGTTGACGTTCTTAGCAAACACCAGAACATCGGGGAAGAGACTTGTTTGGTGATGAGCCTGAGAGATACTGGGAAATAGCGCTGAAAGAAAGCGCCCATACCATCGTGACCAACGTAGCCTGTCTCAGGAAGAGACCCAACGTCCTCATTATTTGTGGTCCCCACAACAAGGTGCTAGGTGAATACATAATGCTGGAATCCCAGAGAATCGGAGCTCACCCCAATCTGTGGACGTTTAATGAAAGCTTCTTCCTGAAGAGCTCAAGAACTGGGGCAACCCTGACAACTACAATTCTTAAGCACATGCACTCTCTTGTAGAGAAATCAAATGTGATCATATGGCTGAGCCAGTTCGAAGATGTAGAGAGGTTTCCAGCAGATATCCGAAAAAATGTCTATTCTTTCTGGGAGTCGGTTGACCAAGCTGTGAAGCCCAAGCCGCGCTTGTTTGTGAATCTGCCTTCCCTCAAATACATCCGGGCGATGGGAATAAACTACTTGGAGTTTCTAGCAGCTTTCATAAACGGCGTGAAAGTAGACTACGGCAGGCTTCGTGAAACCGGTTCAAACATAGCTGCTAGGCTGGCTAGACGCAGGTTCGTGCGTGTTTATCATACGAATGGCACCGACTTGGAGTTTAGCATCAAGGACAGGCTTGTCGCGGTTGAGGATGGAACACTTGAAGACTACTATTCCACTGGCAGAGCGTTTGGAATCGATGTTCCAGGAGGAGAAGTGTGTGTTGCGCCTGTTGAGACCTCGGCAAATGGCACACTCGTAGTAGACGAGTACAAGGAACATGGTTTGAAAGGGCTTAGGCTTCAATTCAGAAACGGACGAATAGTCGACGTCAAAACACACAAGGGTGGCGACGCCTTCACGAAATTGTTGAAAGAAGCTGAAGGCTCCAAGGACAGAATCGCCGAGCTCGGCATAGGAACGAATTATGGCATGAAGCCGGTTGGCTGGAGCATATACGATGAAAAAGCACTAGGAACGGCGCACATAGCCATAGGCAACAACATTCATTTGGGTGGAGTCAACGAAGCATCGATACACATTGATTTCGTCTTAAACAAGCCAACCATAAAAGCTGACAAAGAACCTGTAATGGAACAAGGGAGATTCCTGAAATAGCTGAGCAACAAGCTCTGGTTATGCTGTCCTTTCTAGGTCACTCGGTATTCTTCGCCTTCTTTGAGCAGAACCACCTTGACTTCTGATTCCGCCTCCACTTTGCTCTTGAGTTCCGCTGGGTTTGTGCTCCAACGATGCATGGGAATTACAGCTTTAGGCTTGAAGGCTAAGACTGCTTGGGCAGCGTCATTGTTGTCCATTGTGTACGTGTCTCCGCTTGGGAGCAAGGCAACGTCAACATTGCTCAGTTGGCGCATTTCGGGGATGAAGTCTGTGTCTCCTGCATGATAGATGGTTTTGCCTTCAGCCGTTATCAGGTAGCCCACGCCTAATCCTTTGGGATGAAACGGGACGCCTGGCGACCTGAAACGCTTTAAATTGTAAGCTTCGACTGCCTTGACCGCGATGTTGCCGAACTTCATTTCTTCGCCAGCTTTCAGCGTCTTCACGTTGCCGCCGATTTTGGAGACGCAGTCCGCTGGTGCGATGACTAACGTGTCTGGCTTGCGAGCCTTCTGTATCTGAGCGGGATCGCAATGATCTGTGTGCGAATGTGTCACAAGGATTATGTCCCCTTTCTCAGAAAACTCGCCATACTTTTCCAAGTCAATGTAAATGGCTTTTCCTTCAGCTTTGATTTGGAAACCAGCGTGAGCCAACCATTTCACAATAACAACCATCCATACCACCGCCTTCTTTTACATTGCTGTCAACGTTTATTTTTTTTGCGCTAATATGATTTGGCAGGTGGCGGGAGGAGGAGCTACAGAGTTGATGACGTCAGAGCGCACCCTAGTGCCATTGTCGAGTTACAGTTCTGTTTCAGAACTAGTCTGAGAAGATGTTGCTTTGTTCGAGTTCTCTACCTGATTTGTCCAGTTTGACTCGTCCTACATGAATGGAGGTAATGCTTTTCTTCACATTTGTGCAAACCTTCAGCGCTCGACGGTTGTAGTCTAGTTGCTCGATTATGCCTATGCCCAAAAAGTTGCTGTCTTCATCATGCAACCCCACGAGCAGGCCTTCTTCGTCGCCTTCCCAAACAATCTTCACTTTCTTATTCAATGCTTCTTCAAGAGCATTAGCTATCTCTTCATCTGCCCACTGCTCCTTGCTCAAAACAATGAAAACTAAGCTTGGCGTCTCCTCACAGTAGAGTGGGATACTTCCAATATGCTCCACAATCTTGTCCATATGACTTCGTGAAGGCGACGCGCCCGGTCCAAATGGAACGCCGGTAATTTTTACCCAGTTCAATGGAAATAACTGAGTTGTAGCGCCTTTCAGATATTTCCTGTATCCTAATTCTCGCAAGAATCTCCGCTCCTCACGGTCCCGTTTGCGTATAGCTGAAGAAGGCTCAATGGCTATGTTTTGGGTCTCCCTCAACGTGCCCAGAAGAAATGTCAGCTCGTTCTGTTCTTGAATGCCAATCACTATAGGCGGTTTGATGCGTTTGACCAATGCAAGCTTGTATCGGACAGCGTCCTCACTTTCGATCCAGCCGTCAGTGTTCACGATCAATAGATCAATGCCAGCCTTCAGAAATTTCTCTTTCATCTTAGCTATTCCGTCAATAACTTCGCTTACAGCGCTGCTTGGGCTTGTAACGCCGATGAAACAAACATTTCGGGCACCGATTTCAAACAGATCGCGAATGGGTTTGACTATACGGCGAGAGCTGACAGCGGAAGGCGGCCCTAAATCCGATTGGCCCAGATCTGCGTCGATGATTGCTACACGACGTTTCTCTTTCAAGGCCCTGTTAGCCAAGTAGGCGCAAAAGCTAGTTTTGCCCACATCAATTGCGCCCACTATCATGACGGTTTCAGGCTTGTGGGTGTCAGAGAGAATAGTGCTGACAGCTGATTCCCAAGACTCCGGGATGCTGCTGCCTGCAATCTCGTTGACGCCGCCTTTTTCGCCCAGAAGCACCTCAAACTCGGCGTTAGTATCAATAAGGAAGGGAACGCGTTTGCTTTCCCGAATCACCATTCTTAAGTTAGGTTTGAACTGGGCGCCAAGGATTTCAACGTCGCCTGAAAGCAGGGTCACAGAAGCTGGACCGTCAATGAGGAGCGTTTTTCCAGCCTCAACTGTTCGCTTCATTGCGTTTCTGCCGCCACCTTTCGCTGGTACACCAAACCTCGACGTTCCGCGATCTTAACAGCCGCCATGGCGTGCCTTAATCGACGCTTGTGCACAGTTTGACTTCCGAGACGACTGGTCCCAGCCTCGCGTACTACTTCGATAGTTATGTCTGCAGGCAGGGTTTCATCTAGAAGTGGTATAAGCTCAGTTGTGTACGATGGAGCTAGGTTGCCAACCTTCACGACCTTAACCGCAGCTTGATGTCTGTTGAAAACCTCTGAAACAACGTGAGCCGTTTCCTCCAAACTGGCGCATGTCAATGTTTCGAGTACATTGCCGTCGCTTAAGACAGCTATTCCGAAGGTCTTTCCTGGATCAACGCCTACAGAGATTGTTTCAAAGATTTTCTTGCCCCTAAGCAGTTTCGCAGCTTCATCAATAATGTCTACTGGAGATGCGCCCTCCTGATAAACCAAGACCACTGGATGCTTGATGAGTCCACGCTCTTTCTCGGTTGTGATGACAACTTGCACAGTCAAAGGAATGGACTCATATGGTGTCAAGCTGAGGAAGTCGATGCCTCGGGCTTTCAATTCGTTGATCAAGAAGTAATAGGCTTTGCCTGAGACAGTGGCAACAGCTATCTTGGCTTCCATAGTGAAGTCATCGTATGCAATACAACACGGAAAATTATTAACTTTGACTATTGATATCTTCCGAAGCGATGTGAAAAAAGGGTTTGCAGAGCACAGCGCGAACCGTGCCAACTGGTTGCGGAGCATTGGACAAGCTTTTGAGCGGAGGCTTGCATCCGGGCAGTGTTACAATGGTCTATGGAGAAGCTGAAACAGGCAAAACCAGCCTGGCTATCCAATGCGCTATTAACGCCACTCGGTTAAGCTGCAAAGTGATTTTTATCGATTCTGACGGGAGTTTTACTCCCAGACGTCTGGCGCAGATAGCCAGCCACGACTTGAACGAAGTCGCGCCTAAAATAACGTTGGTTCAACCTACAACGTTTCAGGAACAGGCGCTGGCAATAGATCGCTTGGATGGATATTTGACGCCGCAGGTAGGGTTGGTCATAGTAGACACGATTACGTCGCTTTATCGTGCGGAATTTGACAAGTCAAAAGAGAAAATGTTCAAGATGAACCGCGAATTAGGACGCCAACTAGCTAATCTAGCTCAGATAGCCAAGACAAGAAAGATAGCCACATTGATAACTGGCCAAGTTCGAAGCGTGTTCCTAGAAGGCTTTGTCTCAACCGAACCAGTTGGCACGCGCGTTTTGAAGTTCTGGTCGGATGCTGTTCTGAATTTGAGACCTGCCGACCACAGGAACACCATCAAAGCTGTCTTGGAGAAACAAGCGCGGCCCTCTGGCCCTAACAGCTGCTATTTTTCGATTGAGGAAAATGGAATCTGCGACTGCCACTAGCATTGCATGGTTGGAACCTAGGATGACGAATTGGCTTTATGAAGTCGTCTACGGTTTGTTTCTCATTTTTCCAGCCTATGCTGCCAACGCTTTGCCTGTGGTTCTTGGAGGCGGTCGACCCATAGACTTCGGAAGAAAAATGCCAGACGGCAAACCAGTTTTTGGCTCACACAAGACTATCCGAGGCTTCGCCGCTGGAGTAATCGCAGGCACTTCGACAAGTGTAGCTCAGCTATGGGTGCTGCAGGCTGTTGCGCCACCAGATTTTGTGCTTCCGTTTCAATTCAGTGCAGTGTTTGGATTTGCTATTTCGCTCGGTGCACTGACTGGCGATCTTATTCATTCTTTCGTGAAGAGACGAATCAGCATTGATGAGGGTGCTCCACTTCCTATTGCAGATCAGTTGGATTTTGTGGTGGGCGCAGTTTTGCTTTATTCTCTTTTCTCGCTTGCACCCCCGCCCTTGCTCACAATTGCAGTAATATTAGCTATTACGCTCCCCGTACATCTTTTAACCAACATGCTGGCATATGTGGTAGGCGTAAAAAAGACCCCTTGGTGATGACGAGTTCTTGTTCCAGAACATATCCATCATGAAAGGCGCGCGCGTAGCTGTTGAAACCTGCATGAAAGTCAAGCCAGGAGAAACCGTTCTAGTCGTAGCTGATACACAGAACCTCAGAATCGCTGAGGCATTTGCATACGCCGCGGCATCAATTGGCTCAAAAACAGTTATCACGCTTATGGAGCCAGCTTCAGAGCACGCTAAGGAGCCGCCTAAACCTATTGCACAAGCTATGAAAGCGGCAGAAGTAGTGCTCATTCCAACGACTATGTCGCTTTCTCACACAGACGCGAGGAGAGCGGCAACAAGAGCGGGAGCCAGAATAGCGAGTATGCCAGGCATTACTGAGGACATGATGCGATCGGGCGGCTTAACAGCGGACTACAAGCAAGTTGCGGCGTTAACCGATAGAGTGGCACACGTTTTGGAAAGAGCCAAGAAAGTCAGAGTTACAACCCCTTCAGGAACCGATTTAACCATGAGCATTGAGGGGCGCTCACCCTTGGCAGACACAGGACTATATCACAAGCCGGGCGAATGGGGCAACCTGCCTGCTGGAGAAGTCTGTCTGGCCCCTGTTGAAGGCACTACAAACGGTGTCTTGGTTATAGATAGCATGGGTTCAATAGTAACGCAGCCGCTAAAGGTCACAGTGAAGGACGGCTGGGCGAAGAAGTTTGAAGGAGCCGATGCGACCAAGCTTGAAGAACTTCTGAGGAGAGCTGACAGAAACGCGTACAACATTGGAGAATTGGGGATTGGAACTAATCCGAAGGCGCGAATCAGTGGCGAAGTTCTGGAAGACGAGAAGGTATTGGGAACCGTGCACATGGCTTTGGGCGATAACACTTCATACCAAGGTGGGCACACTAAGAGCAAGATTCACTTGGATGGCATGCTTTTTCAACCCACAGTTAAGGTTGACACCCGTTTGTTGATGCAGAAAGGAAAATTGCTGGCTAGCTAGCCTGTAGGTTTACTCTGGTTACCTAGTGGTCAGTTTTTGATATATGAGGTTCTCCATGAGAAAGTAGGCCATCAAAAAGAACACAGCTCCTATCAACAATGTCATGAAGGCTTGGCGTGGTCTGTAAGCGTATTTGGTGCTTTGATACATGAGCAATATGCCTACAGCGCCAAAGAAATAGGATGTCATGGCAAACATGCTGTCAAGAACAGTTTGCTCGCTTAAGGTTCCAGGATAGAAGAATAGAACTCTCTGGCCGATGGGTATGCCCAACAGAGGCTGTTCCAAAATGTCGTATATGCCGCCGCCCAGTAGAAATAAGGAGGCTCCAGTTACAATCGCAGCTACAAGGAAAACCGATGGTTTAGCTGTGGTAATCTTCCGGTAGGTTTTTCTGGCTGTGAATCCGAAGGATGCAAGTCGGCTTCTTAACCCAGGCATGTTTTCTTCTCCATTCAATCGTCAATGTGTCAGTTAACGGATTTCGCTTTATTCTGATTTAAACATTCCTTTTCAACAATCATCTCGAGTCTGATCTGAGAGCAGGTTTTCAGCCAGCTCTCTTGCCCATAGTCCTGTTAGTGGGTTCTTGGCAGCTTCTTCAAGATAGTTTTCCCATGTTATGTTGGAAGCTTCTTTCCA
>Ga0209636_10001623_pt1 | contig 22786 bp, 20 predicted proteins | sample DeeMarSWOR152_54_FD_187464 | JGI IMG/M metagenome (GOLD analysis project Ga0209636, IMG submission 187464) | Marine sediment microbial communities from White Oak River estuary, North Carolina - WOR-1-52-54 (SPAdes) (version 2) | ecosystem: Environmental > Aquatic > Marine > Intertidal zone >...
GCCATCTATCTTGCCATTTTGTTATGAGGTTGGCCCGGAAGTTATCTCTCGGATACAGAGCACATTCCACACCACAAAGGAATACATAGTAAACGAATCCAAAGATGGCAAGGGCTTCTTTGACCTGTGGAAGGCGAATCTGAAACAGCTTCTTCATGCTGGTGTAGAGGGGAACAATATAGAAATGGCACGAAAATGTACCTGCCATAATCCTGAGCTGTTTTTCTCCCACAGGCATCAAAAAGGAGATACCGGAAGATTTGGCGCAGGCATTGCCATCTGCTAAACCTTTAGGTAACCCTGCTCTCTCCCTTGGTGTTTTTCTTCCTCATTTCTCTTGACATGATTAAAAATAAAGTGATAAACGGGCATCCAAAAGTCCAATCTTTACAAGCAACTTCTCAATAAGTTGGGGTACCATTATGAAAGGTGGCATATCATTGCTTGGAGCATGGATGTCTTTTTTTGCGTTATGCCCTCAAACAAGGGCCCTGTGGAGGGCCGTTTCAACATGGTGTACCGCCCGCTACCCCTTGGGATGTACGGGTAAGTCTCTGTACACCAATTTGAAACGTTTCGGCGAGCTCACGTCGAGCCGCCCACTCATCTGAGCTCTGTGAGGCCCGCCCTGGCGCGAAATTTCCGGAATATCGTATGATTACTATATTATTTCTCAGCTTAAATTGTATACAGTAATGCCTTACAAGCCAGGTCTGGGCCAGGGGCATAACGCAAAAAAAGACATCCATGCGCCTGACTGCCTGCTTTGCCTTCTCTTATCAGCCCCTTTGGACAGATACCCCAACGTATTGAGAAGTTACCTTTACAATGCTTAATTGTTGGATACTTTTGATGTAAACCTCATCATAGAAGGAGAAAGACAGAAATGAAGAATAATGGTAAGAAGCTGAATTCTGTACTTATAGTAGGAGCTGGGGTAGGAGGAGTTCATGCTGCTTTGAATCTGGCAGACTTAGGCTTCAAGGTACATTTAATGGACAAGCAGGCTAATGTAGGCGGGAAATTGGTACAGCTCTATAGAACTGCTGAGGACAATTTTGCCCTCGGAATGATTACGCCAATCCTTCTGGAGGCGGTTAACAATCCAAATATTGAGATCATGCCATTAGGGGAACTTGAAAACGTTGAAGGAGAACCAGGAGAATTTACGGCATCGATTAAAAGGAGCCCTCGGCATGTGGATCCTATCAAGTGCGTGACCTGCGGCCTATGCTGGCGTGCATGCCCTGTTCAGGTAACAAGCGAGTTTAATTATGGGCTGGGCTCAAGAAAGGCAATCTATATGCCTTATGCAGGAGCTGTTCCCAATAAGCCTTCTATTGATCCCGAAACCTGTTTGCACTTCAAGGGGGGAGAATGTACTAAGTGTGCCGATGTCTGTCCCACTGATGCCATTGATTTTGAGAGTAAAGAGCTTATTCAGAGGCTAAAGGTTGGGGCGATTATACTTACACCGGGCATTGAACCCTTTCATGACGCACCTGAGGCCCAAGGCATTGGTTACCGAAAAATGCCCAATGTTATTGATAACTTTCAGATGGATAGGTTGGTAAGTATCTATGGACCCACACAGGGCCAGATAAAAAGACCATCAGACGGAAAAATAGCCCAGAAGATTGCATTCATCCAATGTGTAGGCTCAAGAAAATCGGACAATAATCTGCAATATTGCTCCTCCGTCTGCTGTATGTACGCCATTCGCTCAGCATTATCAACGAAGGCAAAGGATGAGGAAAATGAGATCACTATTTTTCATAATGATATCATGGCCATAGGCAAGAACCATGAAAGTGTTTATAGCGAGGCAGAAGAGAAAGGTATAAAATTCAACAGGGGCCAGGTCTCATCCATTACTGAAGACCAAGAGACAAAGGACCTTACCATACATTATATATCTGATGCAGGAAAGCAATCAGGCAAGGAGGTATTTGATCTCGTTGTTCTCTCCCTCGGCCTCATTCCTTCCCAAGGTGGCATAACATTAGCTAAGAACCTTGGAATTCCCCTTAATGCCTGGCAATACCCTGAGCCCCCAGAATACTCATACATGACATTGCCTGGCATAGCTGTAGGTGGCAGTTTTAGGTCCCTTGATGACACCCCAGAGGCAGTGGCCGACACACAAGCCGCGGCAATGGAGGTAGCAGATCTGCTATCAGGGGCTCGATCTGAAGGTGAATCCACCAAAATACCCGCGCCTGAACGTGATGTGAGAGGTATCCCTCCCAGGGTAGGGGTATATGTTTGCGAGTGTGGAGGGATTATATCCAAGGTTGTAGACACGGGCACGCTTGCAGAATTTGCCGGCGAATTGGATGGGGTTGTGGAGACAAAGGCTGTCCCCTATGCCTGTTATAAGGATGGGTCTGATCAGATTCAAGAGAGTATAAAGGAGAAGGAAGTAAACAGGGTGGTCTTTGTAGGCTGTAGCTACCGGAGCCACCTCCCTAAAATTCAAAATCTCATAAGAGAGGTGGGGCTCAATAAGTTCCTGGTAGAGATGGTAAATGCTCGTGAGCTTTGCGCCTGGGTCCATATTGATGAAAAGGATAGGGCTACTGAGAGGATGAAGGAAGAAATCAAAGGAATTGTGGCCAAGGTAAAAGGCCTTGAACCCCTGCCCGTTTACACAAGGGAGGTGAGGCAGCGGGGCCTGGTTATAGGTGGAGGTATAGCAGGTATGGTGGCTGCTCTGAGTGTATCATCGCAGGGGATACCTGTTGACCTTGTGGAAAAGGCTCATAGTCTAGGCGGTAACGCCACTCGCCTTTCCTATGATGCACAGGGCCGAAAGATTTCTGAGTATCTCGATACCCTAAAAAGGGAGGTCAATGACAATTCCCTAATACAGGTGTTTTTGAGCTCTGAGGTAAAGGGTATGAAAGGCCGCATAGGCCAATTTGATGCCACGATACATACCCCTTCAGGGAACTCAAATAAGAAATATGGGGCAATCATTGTCGCCACAGGAGGAAGGGAATATACGCCTAAGGAGTATCTCTATGGAAGGCATGAAAGGGTAGTCACCCAGCTAGAGCTTGAAGAGCTCATAGAAAAGGGTGAACAGGAATTAAAGAACATAGATTCTGCCGTCATTATCCACTGCGTCGGATCGAGAATAAGTGAAAGGCCCTTCTGCTCCCGGGTGTGTTGCACCCAGGCAGTAAAAAACAGCCTCAGGCTCAAAGAGATTAATCCTAAAATCAAGATCTACCATCTTCACCGTGACATTAGGACCTACTTCCTTCACGATATCCTTTATCAAAAGGCCATGAAAGAAGGGGTAACTTTTATCAGATACGATGAGGGAAAGGGGTTGGATGTCTCCCAAAATGGCGGATTGACGATCAAATTAGACGACAGCCAAACCCGCGAAAGCCTCGAGCTGAAGCCAGACCTTCTGGTGTTAAACGCCGCTATAGAGCCCGGAGAGGATAATGCAGCCCTATCTCGCTTACTCGGAGTTCCCTTAGGGGAATATGCATTCTTTGATGAGGAAGACTATATGACATTTACGCCGGTAACCTTCAGCAAGAAGGGAATATATCTCTGTGGCCTGGCACATGGACCGAAGGCAATAGATGGAAGTATTGCCCAGGCAAAGGCCGCTGCAATCCGGGCACTCTCCGTGCTCTCCAAGGATAAGCTCACACATCAGGCTGTTCATGCCGAGGTTAGCCCGGGCAAATGTATAGCCTGTCTTACCTGTGTGAGGATATGTCCATTTGGAGTACCATTCATCAATGAGGAGGGGATAGCCGAGATTGTGCCCTTGGAATGTCGGGCCTGTGGAGTTTGTGTAAGTTCTTGCCCCAATGACGCAATAGAGCTTAAGAGTTTTACCGATAGTGACGTCATTCCTCAAATTGAGAAGATGTTTATATGATAAAGAGAAGGAGATAGAAATGAAGGAATTCGAACCAAGGATAATTGCCTTTTGTTGCCATTATTGTGCCCTTGCTGCCGCTGATGTGGCTGGAAAGATGGAATTTCAATTTCCCTCTAATGTAAGAATAATAAGGGTCTTATGCACGGGTAAGGTGGAGGTTCTCCATCTTCTGAAGGCCCTTGAGGCCGGTGCAGACGGAGTTGTGATCATTGGGTGCAAGTTTGGAGAGTGCTATTTCAAAGAGGGAAATTACAGGGCTCAAAAGAAGGTGGAGCGGGCCAAATCTCTGATACAGGAAGCTGGTTTTGAGCAAGGGAGAATTAGGTATGATTTTGTACCCGGGCCTGGAGGTAAAAAATTTGCCTCCATTATGAGTACTATGACAGAAGAGATTAAATCATTAGGGCCAAATCCTTTAAGGGCATAATCGAAGGAAAGAGTAGCATAGATTGAATCTTTACAGATAGGGGGATACATTATGATAGTAGGTGAAAGAAAACCATTTTCACAGATAATGTCCATGGTAGAGGACTATTCCAAGATTCTCATCCTGGGCTGTGGCTCCTGCGTTACGATATGTATGGCTGGTGGGGAAGAGGAAGCACGAATCCTGGCCTCTCAACTAAGCTTGGCGCTTCGAAAGAATGGCAAAAAGGTGGAGATTGAGGAGTTCATGGTTTTACGCCAGTGTGACAATGAGTTTCTAGATGACCCTTCCTTAATTGAAAAGGTAAGGGATGTGGGTATTGTAGTTTCCATGGCATGTGGCGTAGGAGTACAACATGCCTGTAGCTTTTTCAACCGCGTTATAGATGACAGAGCTATTCGGGTGGTACCAGCATTAAATACTACCTTTATGGGTGCAAATATGGATGTTGGTGAGTGGGAAGAGCGCTGCCTTGGGTGTGGAGATTGTGTACTTGAAAAGACAGGCGGTATTTGTCCCATTACAAGATGCGCTAAAAGCCTCCTTAATGGTCCGTGCGGGGGGTCTTCTAACGGAAAATGCGAGATCAGCAAGGACACTGATTGCGCCTGGCATCTCATTCTCGAGCGACTCGAGGCATTGGGGGAACTGGACAGGATTAAGCCTGTTGAAATGTACAAGGACTGGAGACCCAGCCATGATGGTGGTCCAAGAAAGACAGTAAGGGAGGATGAGAAAATATGAAATCCGGAAGTAATCTTGAAAGACTTTTAGAAAAGGGTGAATTTGTTATTACGGGCGAGTTGGGGCCTCCCAAGGGTCCGGATGTGGAAATGGTAAAAAATAAGGCAGCCATGCTTAAGGATAATGTGGATGCAATTAACATTACCGATAACCAGAGCGCTACGGTGCGAATGTCCTCGATTGCCGCGTGCAAGATATTGATAGAGGAAGGGCTGGAGCCAACCATGCAGATGGTATCCAGGGATCGCAATAGGATCGGCATGATGTCTGATCTCTTTGGCGCCGCTGCCTTTGGAATAAAGAACATGCTGTGCCTCTCAGGAGACCATCAGTTATTTGGTAATCATCCCGAGGCCAAGAATGTCTTTGATATAGACTCCATCCAGATGATCCACATGGTTAAAACCATGAGGGATGAGCATAAGGTTATCTGTGGGGATGAGATAGAGGGTGATTTCAAGATGTTTATCGGGGCAGCATCTAATCCCTTTGCCGATCCATTTTGGTACCGAGTGCATAGGCTTGCCAAAAAGGTGGAAGCAGGGGTGGATTTTATACAAACCCAGTGTATCTATGATATGAATCGCTTTAAGGATTTTATGAAACAAGTGGTAGATATGGGGTTGCATGAAAGATGTAAGATCTTAGCAGGCATCACTCCCCTTAAATCTGTCGGTATGGCTCTTTACATGGTTTCCAATGTGAGCGGGATCATTATTCCAGAAGACCTCATAAACCGACTACGTGGTGCAGGAAAGGGTAATATTGCCTCTGAGGGGATCAAAATTGCCTGCGAACAGATACAGGAAGTGAGAGAAATAGAGGGGGTCGCTGGAGTCCACCTGATGGCAATTGAATGGGAGCACCGGGTACCTGAGATTGTTCAGATGGCAGGGTTCCTGCCAAGGCCGAGATTGTAGTTAGTTAACATCATTGGTCAGTTGCCAGTGGTAGCCAGCAACGACCAACCATCAACGAGTGCCTAACCTTCTTTGGTATAAGAATTGATTGTCACGCAAAAAGGTGCAGGGTATCAATCGTCTAATAGTTTAAGCTCCGTGAGTTCAGGTTTGGGTTAACCTTGCTCTTGGATATACTTCTCTCCTGTATCCCAGCTGACGCACTTGTCAACCGTGGCCACAGAATAGCAGTTTATACAGAACCCTCCTCCCTAACGTTCCCTTTTCACAGCCAGTTGCCTTCAGAGTATTTGGCGGGCACTATCAATCTTAATGAATTCGCAGAAGGTCGAAAAACTTCCCTCTCCCTTCATGGGAGAGGGCATGCGGCGAGCCTGCCCCGAGCTCAGCCGAGCGGTTGGGCTGAAAGTGAATAACTCAGTATTTCAGATACTTACATCCCTCTCTCCTTAATCCACCTCTGGTGGATTAATCCCCTCCCACAAGGGGAGGGCAAATGGGACTTTTTGCGAGACCGTCAAATTATGGTAGTTATTTTTGTATAGATGTGGTAGGAGGGATTTGCTGTCGAGCAGAAATCAAAAAGGAGGTTGAGAGATGTCTGATATCAAGGAAATACCGGCGGTGTGGATTTCAGCGGGAGCCTGTGGCGGCTGTGCCGTATCGGTGCTGAATACCGTTGCGCCTTCGATAAAGAACGTTCTCATTGATGAGGTTATCCCCGGAGTGCACATCAGTTTGAAGTTCCAGGTGAATATCTCGGCAGGTTCAGGGGACCCGGTGATAAAGGTCTTAGAAGATGTCGGGGAGCAGAAGCAAGGCGAATTCCTATTAATCGTGGATGGCGTGGTATCGACCGCTGATGGCGGTATATTCTGTACCGTAGGGGAGCGGGGAGAAGAGCGAATCCCGGTCTACCAGTGGGTCGTAGAGCTTGGCAAAAAGGCCTTGGCTGTGATGGCACTCGGCACCTGTTCCTGTTTCGGGGGAATACCAGGCGCAAGCCCCAATCCCTCGGGGGTGAAGAAGTTGATGGAGATCTATAAGGAGGAAGGGGTTACAACTCCCCTTGTCAACGTTCCGGGTTGTCCTCCCCATCCTGACTGGTTCGTGGGTACCGTGGCAAAGCTCCTCACTGCCGGGTTGCCCAAACCGGGGGATCTGGACGACTGGTTACGCCCCAAGGAGTTCTACGGGATGCTTATCCACGAGAATTGCCAACGGAGAGCGTATTTTGATGAGGGGAAGTTCGCAAAGCATTTTGGAGAGCCAGGATGCCTGTACGAGCTCGGGTGCAAGGGCCCGATTACTTATGCTGATTGCCCCCTGAAGCAATGGAATAACGGGGTCAACTGGTGCATCAGGGCCGGCATGGGGTGCCAGGGATGCACCCAGCCTGAGTTCCCCGATTTCTTGGGGTCTTTTTATGAGAAACTCACCGACGTCGATGTGCCCAAGATTGGTGAATACTGGAAGGAAAAGGAGGATTGAGAAAGATGGGAAAGATAGTAATAGATCCTATAACACGGATTGAGGGACACCTGAAGGTGGAGGCGGTGGTCGATGGCGGCGAGGTCAAAGAGGCCAGGTGCTCGGGGATGCTCTTCAGGGGCTTCGAGAAGATACTGGAGGGGAGGGATCCGCGAGATGCCCAGATAATCACCCAGAGGATCTGCGGGGTCTGCAATCACTGCCACACCACGGCGGCCGCGCTGAACCTGGATAGCGCCTTTGGGGTCGCTGATAAGATACCCGACAATGCACGCATCATGCGCAATCTGACCATGGGATTCCATCAGGTCCAGGATAATATCCTCCACTTTTATCACCTGGCCGCCCTTGATTACGTAGACGTTACAAAGGTAGCAGCTTATGAGGGGAAGGACAGAACGCTGAATTCCATAAAGGCCTTCATTGCCAGAGGAGAACTTGCACCCTTTGTCCCCCGCTACGAGGGGGACTACCGGTTTCCGCCGGACATTGATCAAGGGCTTGTGTCCCATTATGTTCAGGCATTGGAGATGCGGCGCAAGGGGCATGAGGCTGTGGCGGTATTGGGCGGGAAGCTCCCGCATGCCTGTGCGGTGACACCCGGCGGTATGACGGAGATTCCCACCATTGACAAAATAGCCACCCTGCTTGCGAGGGCAAGGGAGATCCGGGAGTTTGTGGAGGATGTCTACGTCCCCGACGTGATAAAGGTTGCAGAGACCTATGGTGATTATTTTGAGATAGGAAGGGGTTGCGGGAAGTTCCTTTCCTACGGGATCTTTGACCTGGATGGGAAGGATCCCGATTACACGAGAAGGGCACGGCTTTTCAAGCAGGGAAGCACCTCAGTAGATCTGCACCATGAGCCTCTCGACCTCGATCAGATCAACGAATGGATACGGTATTCCTGGTATGAAGAGGACACCTCAGGACGTCATCCCTATGATGGAGAAACCACGCCCATGCCCCGCAAAGAGGGGGGCTATTCCTGGATAAAGGCCCCGCGGTACAGGGGAGAGGTCTACGAGGTAGGTCCACTGGCAAGGATCGCCGTGGCTTATGCAGCGGGTGATCCCGCGACAAAGGACATGGTGGACTCCCTCCTTCACCATTTTAAGGCCTCCCCGGATGCCCTGTTTTCAGTTCTTGGAAGGCATGCAGCCCGGGCACTCTCCGCCCTCAATATAGCGAAGAACCTGGAGGGATGGATTCTCGAATTACGGCCCGGCGAGCCGGTCTATGTTGATTATACCATTCCTGAAGAGGGGACAGGCGTTGGAATCGTTGATGCAGCGCGAGGTGCCCTGGGACACTGGATTGTCATTAAAGACCGAAAAATTGGCAAATATCAGTGTGTGGTACCTACGACGTGGAATGCATCTCCCATGGACGATAAAGGGAACCATGGGGCCATGGAGCAGGCCTTGATCGGGACAAAGGTAAAAGATGAGGAGAATCCATTTGAGATGGTCCGGATAGTGAGGGCCTTTGACCCGTGCATCGCCTGCGCTGTTCATCTGTTGAACCATAAGGGACGAGAATTGAGAAGATATATCATAGCTTAACAGGAGGATAAAGATGTTACGGTCAGAACAGAAGCCTTTCGAAGAGATAGTAGGGTACCTGGAGGGTGAAGATAAGGTATTCATCCTGGGGTGTGATGGTTGCGCTCAGTCAAGCCAGACTGGTGGAATGCCACAGGTCCTGGTCATGAAGGAGCGTTTGGAGGAGGCTGGGAAGACGGTAACAGGCCATACTGTGATCGATTTCCTCTGTCAGAAGGCCCTCGTGGCTTCAAGGCTCCAGCCCCTTGAGGAAAAAGTGATGGAGGCGGATTCCCTCCTGGTCTTGACCTGTGGGGTTGGGGTCCAATCGGTGGCTGCCATGGTGAAAAAGCCCGTTTATCCAGGCTGTAATACCATAAATCTTGGTGGCAGCCGGGGTGAGTGGCAGGGATCAGAGCGGTGTATGGAGTGTGGCGATTGCCTTCTCTTTTACACGGGGGGGATCTGTCCGCTGACTGCCTGTTCGAAGAGTCTGAGAAATGGCGCCTGCGGTGGGGCCTCCGATGGAAAGTGCGAGGTGAGCCCTGAGAAGCCCTGTGGCTGGGAGTTGATCTATGCACGACTCAAGGAGATTGGGAGGCTTGATCTGCTGAAGAAATTCATTCCGCCCAAGACCTGGAACACGATGAGGCCCAGACCGGAGATCCTTTCCACATCCCTTTGGGCACTTGAACAAAGGGACTAATAAGAAGAGGAGGGCATAGGACAATGGCTCTAAGAGAAGCACTAGATAAGGGAAAATTTGCTGTTACTACAGAGGTCGGCCCTTTAAAAGGGACAGACACGACAGAGATCGTGGAGGTGGCAGAGATCCTTCATGGAAAGGTAGACGGGGTAAATGTAACCGATCAGCAAAGTGCTGTGATGAGGCTTGGCTCCCTTGCGACCTGCTCTATGCTGGTAGAAAAGGGTATGGATCCTGTTTTCCAGATGACCTGCCGGGATAGGAACCGGATCGCCCTACAGTCTGATCTGCTGAGCGCACATGTATTTGGAATAAGGAATGTCCTGGCCATCTCAGGCGATTTCCCCACCCTGGGTGACCACATCGATGCCAAGGACGTTTATGACCTGGACACTGAGCAATTGATCTGGACGATCAATCGGTTGAATGAAGGCTATGATCTGGCTGACAATGAGCTTCAGGGGAAGACCGATTTCTTTGTTGGGGCCGTAGTTAAGCCGGTTTCTGATACAGAGGCCTCTTTTGAACTGCAGCTCGCAATGATGGAGAAGAAGATCAACGTGGGAGCCCGTTTCTTCCAGACACAGGCTGTTTACGATGTAGATGCCTTTGAAAAGTTTATGAAGAGGGCAGGGCAGTTTAACGTGCCTGTCCTTGTGGGGATTATCCCGCTGAAGTCAGCAGGTATGGCGCGATACATGAACAAGAACGTTTCAGGTGTGTTTGTGCCTGAACACATGATCAACGACATGGCCAAGGCGAAAGACAAGATGGCAACAGGATTTGAGATCGCTGCACGGCTCATAAACGACTTGAAGGATCTCAGCCAGGGGGTTCATATCATGGCCATCGGTTGGGAAAAAAAGGTTCCCGAGATCCTTCAACTTGCGAACCTGGCTTAAAACATATCCCTTAAGGGAAGGTCCCTTAGGGGATGTTTTGTCAGATGACAGAGAAGAAGACGGTAATCATAGGCATTGGGAACCTGATCCTCAGAGACGAGGGGCTGGGTGTCCATGTGGTGCGGCAGCTCGAGGATAGAGAGCTGCCTCCGGGCGTTGAGCTTATAGATGGTGGTACGGCAACCATGGATCTTCTGCCGGTGATCCATGAGGCTGAGAGGATTGTGGTCATTGACGCCCTGAGGGCAGGGGGAGAGCCGGGTACGATCTACCGGGTCAGCCCAGAGGATCTTTCTTGTGAAACCCAAAGACCGCTTTCCCTCCACCAGGTAGGGCTTTTGGAGGTCGTGGGCATGGCGAAGCAACTCGGTGGCCATGTGGATGTGGCGATCATCGGAGTGGAGCCCAAGGAAATCTCGTGGGGGATGGAGCTCTCCCCGGAGGTGGAGGCCGCGATGCCAAAGGTAATAGATGCCGTCTTTGAAGAGTTAGAATGATGAGGCTATATACGCTCAATAGCCCGGAGCCTCCTTGTGCGGAGCAGGAGGCCCGGCCTTATGGAGCGTCAAGGAAGGCGGAGATAGAAGATGGAGATCAAGGTAGTCAGAGACATCCTTGAGGCAAACGAGGTGATTGCCTCCCAGAACAGCACGCTCTTTTCCGAAAAGGGGATCTATGTCACTAACCTCATGGGAAGCCCTGGGTCTGGCAAAACAACGCTGCTTGAAAGAACCATCAGCCACCTCAAGGACACAGAGAGGATTGCGGTGATTGAGGGAGACATTGCCACCTCACGAGATGCGGAGAGGATTGCAGCCCACGCCATCCCCACGGTTCAGATCAACACCGGTGCTGCCTGCCACCTCGATGGGAACATGGTGAGGGGAGGGCTCAGAGAGCTAGATCTGGATCAGATAGACCTCCTCATGGTAGAAAACGTCGGTAACCTGGTGTGCCCTGCGGAGTTTAAGATCGGGGAAAATGATAAGGTGATGATCATCTCGGTGACCGAGGGAGATGACAAACCCCTCAAATACCCCCTCATGTTCCAGGTATCCTCTGTCTTACTGCTCAATAAGATCGACCTCCTTCCCTATCTGGACTTTGACATGGAGCGATTTCAGGGCGATGCCCTCAAGGTCAACCCTAGGCTTACGATCATGGCCATATCCTGCAAAACAGGAGAGGGCCTCGATACCTGGTTCAGGTGGATTGAGGACAGGTGTGGCAAGAAGGGTAGGTGATTTTTTTAAAGTTTTTTCTTGACTTCTTTGATATATCGATATAGGTAGATTCTAGAATTCTCCGATCCATTCTGCCTAAGGAGCCAAAAAAATCTAAGGGGAATGGACGATAGGGTATGGCAGGAAACTGCCGTGCCTCCCGTGTTTGGAAAGGAGATAGAGACAAGAATAACAAAACCAACACCCGACACGGGTGTTGGTTTTTTTTTGAACCAATGCTATCTCTCCCCTTCGAACATGGTATTGCAAGTTTTTATGATACTGGTTGCTTGATACTAGATACTGGATAGATATCAAAAGAGATCTTTGACGATACAATGGTTTTTCATCCAGCATCGAGCATCCAATATCCAGTATCGCGAAGGTTGGCTATTGTTATTACTATGAAAGGAGAACAGAAAAATGAGGACAAGAAGTTTTTTGCTATGTTTGTTGACCTTTGCCTTGATTCTTTCATTTTGCTTGCCCCTTTATGCAGGTGAAAGGTTGAAGATGTCCACAACAACAAGCACGGAAAACTCCGGGCTTTTGGATCTACTCCTGCCCCCTTTTGAAAAGAGATATAATGTGAGAGTGGATGTTATCCCCGTGGGAACCGGAAAGGCCCTTCAGCTGGGGAGAAATGGCGACATCGATATCGTCTTTGTCCATGCTCGGGAGGCTGAAGAGGAATTCGTCGCAGAGGCATACGGGGTAAATAGAAGGGATGTCATGTATAATGATTTTATTATCCTTGGGCCTGAAAACGACCGCTCTGGTATTAAGGGGGCAAGAAATGCCGTGGATGCCTTTGTAAGGATTTCCAAGGGAAATGCCCCCTTCTTTTCCAGAGGGGATAACTCTGGGACTCATAAGAAAGAAATGGCACTATGGCGTGAAGCAGGGCTTAAACCCGCAGGAAGGTGGTATCTCGAGACAGGAAGAGGCATGGGCCACACCATTGTAACTGCCAATGAAAAACTCGGATACACTATTGCTGACCGAGGCACCTATCTCGCCTTGAGAAAAAAGATTGACCTCGTGATTGTCTACGAAGGAGATAAGATCCTCTATAACCCCTACGGCATCATAGCAGTAAATCCAGCGAAATATCCCCATACCAATTATGTGATGGCTATGGCCTTTATAGGATGGGTAACATCTCCTGAAGGACAGAGGATAATCAGGGAATACAAGAAGTCTGGAGAGGCCCTTTTCAAACCTTTAGCAATACCATAAAGAAAAGTCTCGGAGTTTTCATTCCGCTGAATTCGTGGTAGTTACTATAGCTTTGGTGCAATTCGATATTTGCTGTCTGCATGGAGTGATGGAGTATTGGAGCAGTGGGTAGGAAAAGCGCTAAGAGATTATTGTTTTCCTCTACTTTGCTCTGTTCAACACGAGTTGACCAATCCCTCCATTACTCCAGTACTCCAGTACTCCGATAGGGGCGAAGACCCTAATTTCTTTGAGGTCACCTACTATGTTTCTCATTACAGAGGGGCTGAAAAAGGCCTTCGAGCTCATATATTCTTTAGACCCAGAGGTACTCAGTGTTGTCGTGGTATCTGTAAAGGTCTCTCTAACGGCTACCCTTGTGGCTACCCTTGTAGGGGTACCACTGGGCTTTGCCATAGGAATTAATGAATTTAGAGGGAAAAAGGTCGTTACCGTACTGCTGAATACCCTTATGGCTATCCCAACGGTCGTGGTGGGCCTTACTGTTTATGCCTTCATCTCCAGGCAGGGCCCTCTCGGCTCTCTGGGGCTCTTGTTCTCCCCCTCTGCCATTATCATCGGTGATATTGTCTTGGGTACCCCCATTATCACAGCCTTCACCTTATCTGCTGTGCAAGGCATCGATAAGAGGATTCATATGACCGCCACGACCTTGGGGGCGACCAAATTCCAGGTAGCAGGCACCGTTCTGGCAGAGGCACGGTTTGGTGTATTTGCAGCTGTCATAGCAGGATTTGGAAGGGTCATTGCCGAGGTTGGATCTGCCATAATGTTGGGAGGAAACATAAGAGGATATTCGAGAACCATCACAACAGCCATTGCCCTTGAGACGAGTAAGGGAGAGTTTGGCTTTGGAATTGCCCTGGGAATAATCCTTTTAACAGTAGCCTTTTCAATGAATATACTATTCCACCACTTCCAGAGGAAACAGGGATGAAAATGAATGAGCCCTTGTTTGTACTGCGAAAGCTGAAGAAATCCTTTGGTGATAGAGAGATCTTTGATATCCCCTCTGTGGAACTCCTTCAAGGTAAGATCTATGCCATTGTAGGGCCAAATGGGTCGGGTAAAACCACTATTCTAAGAATATTAAATGCCTTGGAGAGGCCTACGTCAGGTAAGGTGTTTTTCAAGGGAGAAGACCTTCATAGTTCGTCTGACGTGTTGAATCTACAAAGAGAAATGACCATGGTCATGCAGAATCCGTATCTTTTTAACACAACTGTGTATAAGAATGTAGCCTATGGTCTCAAGGTTAGAAATCTGGATAAGAAAGACATCAAAAACAAGGCGGAAGAGACCCTCGAGCTTGTAGGGTTAACTCATATTAAGGACAGAAGGGTTGCCAATCTTTCAGGGGGTGAGGCGCAGAGGGTTGCTATTGCGAGGGGTCTGGTCATCAACCCCGAGGTTCTGCTTCTGGATGAACCTACGGCCAATGTAGACCAAGTTAACATAAAACTTATCGAAGAAATAATTCTTACAATAAAAGAAGAAAAAGACACCACCATTATAGTGACAACACATAATCCGACCCAGGCATATCTCCTGGCTGACAAGGTGTTTTCAATCATAAACAGAAATATTACTGAGACGTACTATGAAAACATCTTTCAAGGAGAAGTAAGAAGGGCCAACGGGGCAAAGATATTCAGCAAGAACAATATTGAAATCTGTCTTGTATCTGACAGAATTGGAAAGGCAATCATATCCATCGATCCCAGAGACATAATCATATCACCTACACCCTTCGATTCCAGTGCAAGGAATTCTTATAGGGGAACGATAAAAGAGATATCCGAGATAAAAGAACAGGTAAAGGTAGTGGTGGACGCTGGATTGGATTTTACCGTGATGGTAACAAAAGAATCTTGTGTGGAGATGGCCCTTATGATTGGTTCAGAGGTCTTCGTAACCTTTAAGGCCTCATCGGTCCAGGTCTATTGATTCATCCCTCAAGCCTCCTCTGATCCTCTCAATGATTGCTTCTGCCTCCCTGAGCGCCTGTAAGGCCTCATCCACAGAAACCTCCTGAAAATGGACCGTATCACCCGGTTTGATTTGCCCCAAGAGGGGGAGGTCCGCGGTGATGACGGTGGCAATCTTCCGGTATCCGCCGGTGACCATCTCAGCCAGGATGATGATGGGCTGACCATCCCCGGGAACCTGGATGGTGCCTGATATCACCCCCTCTGATATGATCGAATCCTCCATCCCCGGCTTTGTCTGGAGGACGGGCCCGGCCAATCTGACCCCTGTGCGATCAGACTGAGGTGTAACTTCAAAGGAAGAATGGAGAAACGCCCTTTTACCCTCTTCCGTGAAATGATCGTCCTGGGGGCCGAAGGTAACCCTGAGAGCCCAATTCTTGGGATATGAAGGAATCCATCTTTGGTCAACCGCTCTCCCTCTTGCCTTCAGGTAAAGGTGTGGTGAATCAGAGGACAGGATATCCCCTCTCTTAAGGGCTCTTCCCTCAAGGCCGCCGAATCGGGAGAAGAGGTTTGTGGATTTACTCTCCATCATAGGAGATAGGCTGATTCCGCCCCCCAGGGCAAGGTAGGCCCTGCAACCGCTCCTAGGCCCTCCAAATGAGAGGGTATCGGCCTTCCTCAGGAAATGTGAATGCCACATCTTCAGCGGCTCCTCGTTCAGATGGGGTTGAAGATCAGCCCCGGTGATGGCAATGACTAAATCTGTGAGAGCTCTGACCTTTAGTCCCAGTACGGTTATTTCCAGGCAGGCCTCACCCTCCGGGTTATCCACGAGCAGGTTTCCGATCCTCAGGGAAAAGGAATCCGCAGCCCCACTGGGAGCAACTCCATATCGACCATACCCGAACCTCCCTCGATCCTGAACCGTAGTCAGGGGACCGGGTGACAGAACTTCTAAGGTTTCTACGATTGCCAATGTGCCATTTCCTCCTCTCTGATGGGAAAGAATCTCACCAGGTCGCCCATTTCGAGGGGAGTTGGAGGCAGCCTTGTGGGATCAAAGAGCTTTAAGGGTGTTCGACCAATAATCTGCCACCCTCCCGGGCTTTCCACCGGGTAGACGCCAGTTTGCTTTTGGCCGATTCCCACAGATCCCTGGGGGACAATGGTTCGCGGGGTTTCCCTCCGGGGTGTGACGAGCGCATCTGGTACTGTGCCCATATAGGCATACCCAGCTGCAAATCCAATCATATAGACCTGATAGGTAGATCCTGTGTGGAGCCGAATGACCTCTTCCGGGCTTATCTTGTGGTATCTGGCTACCCATAGCAGATCGGGACCGTATTGGCCGCCGTAGACGACTGGAATCTTCAAGGTTCTGGGCTTGGGGATTTGAGCCCCATTCATGGTCCTTTGTAGGCCTTTGATCCTGTCTTGAAGTGTCCGTAACGTGATTTTCAGCGGGTCATAAATAATATGCAGGGATCGGTAGCAGGGTATGGTTTCAACAACCCCCTCTATCCGATGACGGTCTAACGTGAGGAAGAGCTCTCTGACCCTCTGGCTCACTGAAAGGCTGATCTCATCGCCCAATTCAACCAGAACGGACCGGTCACCCATGATACGATAGACGGGATTCTCGTAGAGCATGGCCATTCCCTATAGAAACGCCTGGCAGAGGAAATCTCGATGCCTGATGCGTAAAGGACCTTGGATAAGACTTCCCTTTTGGTGAGGAAGTATAGAAATGTGATTATCTTGTCCAGACCTTACCGAAAGAATACAGTAGTTTTCTTATCTTCTCCTCCGTCTGCTTGCGCTCGGTGATATCTCGTACAATGCCTCGAAACCCGATCAGCTGACCCCCTGAGTCTTTTATGAGAGATACTGAGGCTTCAACATTCCTTTTAGTGCCGTCTTTCCTCATAATCTCCCAATCAAATTCTTTTGCAGGTTTTCCTGTGCGGTAGACTTTGTTAAAGACCTGATACATCTTCTTGGCGGTCTCCGGGGTGGTATATTCTCGGTTGTTCATCCCCGCTAATTCGTTCCGGGGGAGTCCCGCTATTTTACACAATGCGTCATTGAAAAAGGTGAGGTTGCCCCCAATGTCAACCTCGTAGTAGCCATCTTCAATGCTCTCAAGTATGGTTTGGTATTTTTCCTCGCTGTCCCCTTGCCTGCTTACTGCTTCCTCCGCTTGCTTGCGCCCTTTTACTTCTCCCCTCAATTGCTTGTTTACTTCTACCAGTTCCGCATTTCGCTCTTCCACTCTTCGCTCCAGTTCTTCATGAGCCTTTCGTAGCGCCTCTTCAGCTTGCCTGCGTGCAGCAATTTCTTTGTTCGTTTTCTGAAGTAATACATTCTGTTTCCTCAGCACGAAATAGGCAACTACGGTGGCTAAAAGGGAGGCAAGGACAATCGTAACAAGCTGCGATTCCCAGGTGGCCACAGTTGGGTGAATGATCTGCCTTAACCATTCGTATAGAAACATACCTATTACCATTACAATAGCGGTCATTGCCAAAGAGGCTATCAGATTTCGTTTTGGCTCACGTTCTGATGTCCCCACCTCATCGGTCTTTTGGGAAAGTTCCTGATGAGTCCGTTTTTCAACCATTACAAGATCCTCCAATCACCTCAAAAATCCGTCACCATGACAAACTGACTCATCGTTATCAGTGTTTTCTCCATGTCAGTTAGTAAAAAATTTGCTCATTTAACGACAAAAAGCTTCCTGAGTCAAGAGAAATCCGTTACCACAAAAACCGCTTACCAGCGGCCCTGAAGAGTCACCTTTACATAAAGGGCAATATTTTGAATTCTTCGACAGTCTCAACAGAAGTCGTTACCTTCGCGACAGCTGGTTCATACACAATATGGGGACGCCGTGAGGAAAAAGGCAGGGCCCAGTTATGACCCTGCCTTTGATGCCTGAGTTGAATATCGTTTACTTCCTGGACTTCTTCCTGCTGAAACCTGTAATTCCAGTCAAACGAGAACCCAAAAGGAGCGTGAGAGCAAAGGTGGTTACGGGGCCAAACTTCAGGGCAGCCCAGCTCACTCCCACAAAGAGTAGCAAGCTCCAGCGTGCCAACGCCGGCAGGGTGTGATGATTGGCGATAAAGTGAGCCACAGGTGGTGAGTAGGTATGGTAGAGGTGCACGCAGAGTTGAAAAGCAAAGTAGAAGTCGTGAGTCTTAAACGACGTTCAGTTTTTATTCACAAGCGACATAATTAACTCATTATTCTTTGCAATGCGGGCCACTAGAGTTATGGCAAAACTTTTCATAAAGAGAAGATGCACGGATTTTGAGACTCTATCCATCAAAGTGGCACTCATCTTCATTAAGACACAATCTGCAGCCGCCTTCAGTGTTGCAGCCCTTGGCTGGCCGCTTAGATAAGCCATCTCCCCAAAACATTCTCCTCGATCAATGACGTTGAGTTTGGTACCGTTTTTCAGCACCTCAACTTTTCCACTGAGAATAATATGCAGCGAATCATCTATTTCCCCTTCGGTCATGATTACCTCCCCTTTGGGAACCCTCAGTACCGTGCATGCTGGGAGGATCTCTTTGACTTGCTGCTTGTCGAAATCCTCGAAAAAGGGTAAATTGCAGATGTAGTCAATCTTTTCTTCAGCCTGGGTTTCTTTTTTGGCTATTTTCAAATGCCGTGCCGCCACCCCTAAATCATAGGCAAAGTCCATACAGCTCTGATATCGGTGATCCAGGTCTTTGGCGAGCGTCTTGTTGACTATCCTTTCCAGGACGCCAGGAAGTTCCGGACGAATATCCAGAATGGACACAGGTTCTTCATGTGCTATTTTAAACAGAATGGTATAGAGATTATCACCCGAAAATGGCCTGGCCCCTGTTAAGAGTTCATAGAAGACACAGCCTAGAGAGAAGACATCGCTTCTGGGATCCACCTTACCCTCTGAAGTAAAATGTTGTGGTGACATGTAACTGAACGTCCCGGTAATATTATTGTCCAGACCCTTATTAATATCAGTCCCAAGTGCTTCGCGAGCCGTTCGGGATATGCCAAAGTCGGTAATTTTCACGGCTCCCGTGGTGTCAAGCATAATATTGGATGGCTTGATATCCCAGTGAACTACCCCTCTGTTGTGAGCATAATCTAAGGCCCTGCATGCTTGAAAGATAATATTCATGACTTTGTCGACAGGTAACAGGTTATCCTCTTTGCAGAACTCCTTCAGCGTCGGTCCATTAACGTATTCCATGGCAAGGTAACAGAAATCTTTGCACACATCAGCCTCATAGATTGAAACGATGTTGGGATGAGCAAGCATACCCGCAGAGCGTGCCTCACGGAAGAAATTCTGCATATAGTCGCTGGTAGATTTCCCTGTTATCCCATTCGAGGCTCGGGGGATTTTTATGGCCACAAGCCTCTCAATGTAAGGGTCCCATCCCAGAAAAACTACCCCCATGCTGCCTCTGCCCAATTCATACAAGATGGTATGTCTTCCTATGTCCTGTGGGATCGATACATCGCCAGAAGAAGGCAGGTAACCTGCAGAATCGTCCAGTGTATTTTCATTCATGGATCCACCTTTCCGACGTTATTCACCAAGTGTTGAGACCTCATATACAAACAACGATGACTCCTGGCATCTGTTCAAGTGATAAAGCGTCCTGGTGCAGGCGCATCTAGAGGCCCGATTCATAGTTGTCCTCACTATGGGTGGCAATCAATTTTCGTGCCGGAAGCTGATCTTTTAGCATCTCCTTCAAAACAGGCACAAGTGAGATGAACAACTTCATCCCGGAGTATCCAGAACTCCTTATTCTGCGGAGGTTTCAGGCGGTTCTGGTGTAATGCATCAATAAGGGATTTGAGTTAAGGGGAAAGTTCTGGTGAAGGAAAAGGGGTGTAAAGATGCACAGATAAGGTTCATCCGCGCACAGTTTTTTGTGCAACACGCTGGAACACTCTTACCTTCTGTATAAAAATGGTGAGGACACAAAATACCTCACCCTTGCCCATCATAGCTTTCAGGCGAAAGGACTATAGACTGCAAACCATATTGGAAAGCCTTCGGGTGCTGGTCTGGCTTATCACTGATAGCAGTATTAGAAGGCGATAAGGTAAGCGGGACCTATACGATATATGGACACTCTGACCAAAAGGCAGAGCCATTTCCTACCCTACGTTTAATACCGAGAGGGAAAATTGCTTCTGTTGGAGATCCCAACCACTTGAAGCTCGCTTTCACTATTAGCTAAAGACATATGCATAAGATCCAGAGATATAGGTCACAGACATTGGGGTGTCCGCTGAAAAGACGATAGCCAAGAATGTCAGCTGGGTATCCAACTCATTATGCTAAGTAAAGAATCCACCGGCAAAGCCGGTGGCTTTGGACTATGCGCCAACCCAACTGGGGGCGCCCCCACAGGGGGCTTTTCGATATTCAAAGCCGAGCTGCTCTGCTTGGCGCTCTTTGACTTCTTGTTTTTGAACATAGTGCCGGATGATGGATTCATTAACTCCAATTGTGCTTACGAAATACCCTCTGGACCAGAATCTTCTGCCCCAATACCTTTTCCGGGTCTCTGGCACCTCCTTGAACATCCGAATCGCTACTCGGCCTTTGATGGTACCTATGACTTCGCTCACTGCACACTTTGGTGGAATGGAGAGGACAAGATGAACATGGTCAACCGATACGTGCCCTTCTATTATTTCTACCCCTTTCCATTCGGCGATCTTGCGAATCCAATCCCTTACCTTCTGCCCTATTTTGCCTCCCAAAATCCGAAATCAGTACTTTAGGCAGAAAATAACATGGTAATTGCAAAGATAGGTGGTATGTGATAACTGTTTATATGTTTCTATGGTGTCCCTCCTTTTCTACCCACATTGGGTTGGCAATCACAGTGCCAAGATGGAGGTACACCATTTCCTTTTCACGAGCAAAGCTTAACTATACCATCGGCTAAGCCGATGAGTTTTGGAAATTACTAACAGAATATGCTGGCAGGTGCCTCTCGGATAGTAGAGGAGAATCAAAAAATGAGCAGGAATCTCTTCCCGCCCATTTTTACTCATCCAATTGCCCTACGCTGCCCTAAACCTGGCGTCTGAGCCTCCTCTGCCTCAGGCTAACCCGTATACCAACACTCATCAAATAAAGCATCGGTACCGCCAGCATCAAGGCTCCCCCAGGGCCTGAGTGCAGTGCAATCCAGGTTCCGCCAACCAGAGGTAATAGGCTCCAGCGCACCATTAATCGCAGTGGGTCATGACTGGCGATGAACTCCTCTGCAGGTGGAGAATAGGTATAGTAGAGGTCCACGAAAGCCTTGCCCAAGGTGTTGGTAAGCAGGAAACGGTCACGGAACTCGCGCAACACCTTGACATGTGGTTCCACCTGCGAGCCGTAAGCTGCTGTGGCGATAAAGCAGCCACCAGCGCCACCGCCACCATCACCGCTTGGAGCGACAGGAGTACCACCGTCGCCTCCATCTCCAGAGCTGCCGTCACCATTCCCACCACCATCGCTTGCCGGGGCAAAGCCAAGGCCTGAAGTACCCACCACTATTATTCCATTTGCCGTCCCATCGGCATCACCATAATCGCCGTCTATCAGCTCTAGGGTAACCGACATTCCGTCCTCACTGAATGTGGCATGGGCTGAGTAATCCTGCCAGCCGTTTATAGGGTCATATATGTACCATGTGGCTCCAGCTGGTGCAGGCTCAGAAAGATATACGGTGACCACTGCCGTGTCACCGGGGTTAGCGACCGTCAATTTAAAGGTGATGAGCCCCAATGGGATAGTCTCTGGGCTGTTATTGGTGTCAGAGATAGTATCCGGATCAATGGATTCAATAGATTCAATGGAGCTAACGGTTGTGGAATCGTGGAAGGAGACTCCGATCATCCCATCGCCAACCACGGTGTTTACACACGCTATATCACTTTGATTGATATCGGGCGTTCCATTACCATCCAAATCAACAGTACTGTCAACCTCTTGATCGTCAGGTATGCCATTTAAATTTGTGTCATTTGATGTAGCAAGGGTTGTGAACACATAGGATTCCGACCAATCTGAGGCAGCTAAACTATTGTCATAAAACCGTACCCGCCAATAATAGGTGGCCCCATCATCCAGAATGAATTGCGGCACGCTCAATGAGGTAAGATGAGAACTGCTGATTATATCAAGGAGGAGTGATGAGAAATCACCGTCCGTGCTCATCTGCCATTGGCTCTGGGCATGGGTGTCACCAGTGTCAGGGTCAGAAAATGCATCTGTTTGTAGCTCGGGGGTCAATGACACACCGGTCTCGCCATCCGTTGGTGAAGAAAGAACAGGTGTATCAGGTTTGAAGTTGGTGGTAGTAATAGTAATAGACCCTGCATCACTAATATTACCGGCTGCATCTACGGCAGTGATAGTGAAGGTGTTGTCACCCGATTCTAGTGTGCCGGTATACGTCCAAGAGGTTTCACCCGCTGTATAGGTGACTCCATCCGCAGAACCATTGACATAGATAGCAACGGTATCTCCTACACAGGACCCTTCCAGTGTTATAGAAGAATCAGTGCTGGTATAATCATTCCCAGGACCATTACCGCCGTCTGTGGTGATACCGGGAACACTTGGTTCTGTGACATCTATCACAATGCTGAAGCTTCCGGAACTCGACCAGTTTCCTGCAGTATCACGCTCCTGAACGTACAGGGTATGGGATCCTTCGGATAACG
>Ga0209636_10001625_pt1 | contig 22748 bp, 23 predicted proteins | sample DeeMarSWOR152_54_FD_187464 | JGI IMG/M metagenome (GOLD analysis project Ga0209636, IMG submission 187464) | Marine sediment microbial communities from White Oak River estuary, North Carolina - WOR-1-52-54 (SPAdes) (version 2) | ecosystem: Environmental > Aquatic > Marine > Intertidal zone >...
TTCGAACGGACGACTAGGCCCTTCACCTTTTTTAAGTCTTTTTTATTTTCGATGCATCTTGCGAGATCTGGCAGAATATAATCATATTCGTATGTTGTCACTGCGTCGATATTTTTATTTAACTTTAACGTTTCTTCTGGTAATGCCGATGTGTGTGTACCAACTAAAACAACAAACGCCTTTGTAGCGTCTTTTAATCTCGACGCAACTTTTACGTCATGATATATGCTTGGAGTGGACGTGTCGACAACAACCATGTCAGGATTAAATCCTGTAGCAATTTTAATAACATCAGAAAGTCTTAATTTCTGAGCGGGTGCGTCTACAAGTTTGACCTCAGCCCCATTCTTTTCAAGAACTCCTGCCGCGTACGCCAACCATATAGGATAGTAAATTGTACCTCCCTTAGTCACAGCTGGCGATCTAGAATTTCGTGAATATTTCGGCAAAAATGGTGGGTTAAGCAATAATATCTTCATAATAAGCAACCTCTCATTTAGTACAAACAAATAACATTACTCGCCATAGTAAGGGTATCCTCCCGAATTTCATTTCTTTAACTATGTCAAATCCAGACTCCTTTAAGGCCTTCTTCAATCTATTTGGTGTAAAAAACTTTAGATGAAGTGTATCTATATAATGATTTTCATACCTAGTGAAGGATATGGCTATATTTTTCAATAATCCGTGGTACGGCACTCCGACAATAAAAATACCTTTTGGTTTCAAAATTCTATAGCTTTCGTTCAAGACATTCTGAAAGTTGGATATGTGTTCCAAGGTTTCTATGCATATTATGTTGTCGAATGATTGGTCTGGAAGTGGTATTGCTTTCTCCAAATCGTGGGTAATGGTTCTAATTCCGATTTTTGCAGCCTTCTCTATTTCATTTCTGTCAATATCTATGCCGACTTTTCTGTCTATATTTATCTCTTTTAAAAGACTGCCATCTCTTACCCCTAAATCTAAAATATTTGTACCTTTGATGTGTTGATTTATTTTTTGGACAAAAAATTTCCTTGTGGGGCTGTACCATTCCATATTGTTGTTGTTCATCTAATCACATTTTGTTTTAAAAAATTTTCATTTTTCAGCTGTTTTGTTCTATAAAAGATTGTATTTTTTCTATTATTCCATATTTCCTCTGCTTTCTTTTGGTCTTTAGCTTCTTAACTTTTTTGATGGCCATCTCCAAATACTTTATGTCGTACACAGCTATTGCCCTTCCACTTTTTTCCATGACACCTGCTATCTGCATTTGGTGATCGTCCACGTGTTCGTCAAACTTTTTTCGCCTAGGGACAATTATTAGTTTTTTATTGTTTTTCAGTGCGTCCATTATCGAACCTAGTCCACCATGCGCAATCACTATATCTGATTTAGCCATCATGTTTTGGTATCTCTCGAACGGTAAGAGTTTTGTATATTTGTAATTCTTTGGTTTATAATTAGAATTCCCTATCTCGACGAATATCTTTTCCTTAATCATCTTCTCGCCGATAAGTCTGTCTATCTCTTCAAGCAATCTGTTGAAGCTTTGTGAATGTGTACCTATTGTCACAAATATCATACTCTCGCCGCCACATCGCCTATTTTATTCGTTTATATCAATCCCCCAACATAAACCGCTTTTTTATATTCTTTTATAAGATTCGGGTATTGAACCAAAAACAAATCTGAAACGGGATAAGCAACCTGTCCAGAAAGTGATGGTTCCATCCTACAAAAGCTTTCGATGAAAATAACTTTCTTGCCCATTAATTTTGTTATGTAACATGCAGGTATTGCGACCCCAGCGCCGTTGCTTATAACAAAATCTGGTTTTTCTTTTAACATTATACGAAATGTCTGTAAGATGTTAATCAAAAGTGAAAGAGGGTTCCTGCCCGGGTCTTTAACGAAGTAAACTTTCTCTTTTTTCGCGAGGTCTAGGGAGTTGTTACGCTTGAACGTTATGAAAAACCTATTTCTTTTTTTGTAAAATCTCTCGAGCAGTTTTATCTCTGTCAGGTGGCCTCCTGCAGAAGTTGCTATACATATCTTTGCTTTCTCTCCAGTTCTAACTTTTTTATTGTTTCCAGAATCGTTTGGATCATAAAATCTTTCATACAAAATTATCACCAAAAGTATTATGAATGTTGTAGTTGTTATTGTTGCCCCAATTTTAAATGATTTTGGTTTATATACAAAAGTTATTGTATGGTCGTCTGGTTCTAATTGTACAGCACGCAAGAAATAATTTGCCTCCAATATTTCCTTTTTCTCACCATTATCGTAAGCTTCCCAGCCGGGGTACCAACTGTCGCTGAAAACAAGGAATCCGGGCTCTTCTGTTTTAATTCCTATAACAACTTTATTCGGCGTATATTCTATTATGGATGCTTCTTTGTATTCTATATCTGAATATGCTTCTTTTAAAATATCCGAATATTTAGAATCTACAATTACTTCGGTGCCTGGATTAAAGGCTTCGGAATTTAGTGTGGCCAAAATTTCATCGTGTTTAACTAAAATAGCGCGTGGAACAAAAAAAGATCTTGATAAGAAATTTTTATTTTCGTATATGTAAATTGTCTTTGTCTCGTCTGTTTTTGTATACATGTCGTATACGTTGGTTGTTTCGGTGTGTATAAGTTCATAAGATTTGTCCGCAAGCGTTTCATCTGTTATTATATATTTTACATTAATCAAGCCCAAAATTTCAGAATTACCATCAAGGCGGGAAACATTCACTGAAATGTATGGCATGCGTTCCCAGTCTGTATCTGAACCGAAAAAATAATCCATGAATTCTCTATAATGTTTTAGTTGAATCGGATCATAGCCGTCCACTATTTCAAGACCATTGCGCATAGATATAAATTGCTGTAAAGAGCCTGTTGTATCCAATATCCTAAATTCTGACAAATTTCCTTTTGTCATGTCCAAATTTATTCTTTCGTGAAATACGTCGGATACAGACTCGACATTTATATATTTCACTCCAAAAAACCAGAGGTCGGACAATATGAATACTAAAACTATCACTTTGAAGTGCGTTGTTGCCAGTTTGTCTTTTAATTTTAATATCAAGAGGGAGCAAGATAATAGAGTCAATATTGCAAATTGAAGAATACTTTCAACAATATGAGAGTATGCGAGCGGTATTTTAGACCTGTAGAAATCTATATCGTATCTTAGTTTATGTTCCTCGCGTTCGAAATATTCATATTTTTTATCCAACATGTCATTGGCTAATTGTGTAAAAGTCTGTTTTTTAATCAGAAGAAGATTCACACCGCAAATGGAAATCAATGCTATAATAACAAAAAATTTTACAAGATAAAATAGTTTTTCCTTGTTAGTTTCATTCATTTTACCTACAATAGATTGTGCGCCAAATCCGGCAAGTATGGATAAAGCAAAAACAGATACAAACAATATAGTCGAGGGCATTCTGAAGTAATTGAATGGGGGTACGTAATTGTAAAATATGAAGAATATCGAGGTATTCGAACCTAAAGCAAACAAAATTGTAAACACAGCAATTGAAAGAAATAATATTCTTTTTTCATCAAGATCTGTTATTAAGGATGTTATTACTAATATAATTGGAAATATGCCTGTATATACACAGAGTTCCCAAAAATTACGTCCTCCCCAATAACTGTTATCTAGAGGGGTTCCGAAGATTTCTGGTGCAAAGAAGGTTATGAGATGCTCTGGTGGGAAAGAGTACGATGTAGCGAATTTATAACTAACCCCACCGTATCTTGTAGAATATTTAGAAAATTCTAACGAAGGCAATGTTTGAATCATAGATAGCAATGCGCCGACTGTTAAGGCGGTTAAAAATATTAAAAGATATTTGGCCAGATTTCGAAAACTTTTGTTTTTTAAAAATGTGAAAAAAGTCCTTAATAGAAAATAAATCCCTAGACCAAGGGTGCTATACAAAGAAAATTGGAGGTGGCCTGCTAGAAATTGTAACCCTATAGGGACGCCTGCGATGGCTCCATAAAAAACTTTGTTCTTCTTAAGCGCGATATCTAAAAGTAGAAAACTTAGCGGCATAAGAGATATCGCATCAAAATTTGGAAGGTGCCCAGCGTAAATTCTAGAAATAGCTATCCCGCTAAAGATAAAAATTATAGAACTTATTAAACTACCCCATTTTTTTAATCCTATGTATCTGCAAAAAATGTACGTGCCAGTGCCAGCTATTATAAAGTCTAGTAAAAATAAATAACCGAAAACAGAATCAGATTCAAAAACGAGATGAAAAACATTTGTCGGATAAAACATTGAAGAGAGTGGATTACCAACAAATGGGCTGCCGATAAAAGTGTACGGGTTCCATAACGGCAGTTCTCTATATATCTTCCAAGAGTTGGATATGAAATTTTTATAAGGTGAGAACTGGCTTATTACATCGGATACGTATTCAGTATAAATTATCTTATTTGGGTTTAGTAAAATTTTCCAGAAAAAAATGCAAGACAAAATTACTATAAATGTTATATGTTTCCATTCTTTGCTTATCTTTATCAAGCTATCACTTTTTAACCTTCTTCAAGGCGCTTGTGACCAATATCATGAGACTGTCGTTAATAACTACAAATACCCTGTATATAGTTGAAACTATTAATGATGTGTTTAGTGGAACACCAACAAAAGATAGTAAAACCCCTAGGGTGAGTTCCCTTGCACCTAAGCCTCCTGGTATCATAGAAACGAATCCGGCTAGAAAAGATATTGATATGATTCCGAGTAAACCAAAATAGTCTATACTTATTGAGAGATCATTAAATATTATAGTGAATGACACCGCTTCTAGAATCCATGGTATAATTGTAAGTAAGAGCGCAAAGAGTAAAACTCTGCCTCTATAAACAGCAACCCCTTCTCTAAACCCTAAAAAGAATTTTTTCAACCTCTGTAATTTAGAAATCAAAATTTTATCAAATAATTTTTCTGGAACAAAGAGCACGAAAAGTAAAGCGACCAGAATAATTATCGGTATTATCAGTATTATTGCGTATTCACTAATTAATACAAAACTCGCCCCAAGAATAGAGAATAAGAATATCATAATTAAATCTAATGCTCTTTCTGTTACTACGGGCGCCATTGATTTTGAAATTGGTAGACCATAAGTCTTTTTAATTAAAATCATCTTAGAAATATCTCCTGATGTTGACATGACTCCCTGATTTATCATTTGACCCACATAGAATATGCGCAAATTTTTCAATGTGTTGGACTCTGTCAATTTTTTTACCAATATCGAAAGTCTGAAGGCTTTCAGTAAGCCTATGGTGAGAAGAACGGACTCAAACAATATGATAGAAGACAAGTTAATTTTTGTCACGTTTTCCAAAAATTCACTGATCCCTATCTTCCAAAGTATGAAAAAGTAAATTATCCCTCCGGCTATTAACAGAAATATTTTTTTATTCATATAAAATCGACTTGATCCATAATTTTAACACTTTCGAACCCATACCAACAATATCACTGGTAAACTTTACTTTAGTATCCTTACTTTCTTTCCAGCTTACTGGAAATTCGGTAACTTTAAGTCCCTTTTTCTGGGCTTTGACTAATATTTCTGTATCCCAAAACCAATGTGGACTTTCTATTTCGTCCAAAAGTGGGATTGTAGTTTTCCTTCTGAAAGACTTAAATCCACACTGATGGTCCATTATTTTAGACCCCAAAAGAATTCTAACAAGTTTATTAAACCCTTTACTTGCCACGAATCTTTTGAATGCCCGTTTAGATTTGCTGCCTGACGCGTATCTGGAGCCCGTAGATATGTCTGCTCCGCTTTCTATCTCTTCTATAAGTCTGAGTAAAGAATCCAAATCTGTCGCCAAATCCACATCCATATACACCATTATTTCTCCTTTAGATTTTTTGAACGCCTTAGTCAAGGCGCACCCGCGTCCAAGTCTTTCGTCGCTATGAAAGTGTTTAACGTTTTTATAAATTCTAGAAAGTTCGGAGGCTATCTTGTCTGTGCCATCAGTGGACCCGTCTTCTGCAAGTAGTATCTCGAACTTGGGTCTGAGTTTTTTCATTTTTTTGTATATAGCAGTCACAGTTTTTTTTAAACGCTTCGCTTCGTTGAACGCTGGCAACACTATTGAAACAGATGCAGAATTTCTCTTGGTCATCTCTTCATCACCATTTCTGCAACAGTAATACCAGTTTTCACAGAATCGTTGATGCTTCGCTCCGGATAAGATATTGGCAACCCAGCAATAAAAAGGCCGTTTGTTTTAGTTTCGTACTCTGGTCTGATTTTAATATAATTTAAAGAATATACCGGGGCAGTGGATTTATTTTTAACGACCTTAAACCACTCTATATCGGATTCTGATATATTAAAAAATTTTTTCAAATAGCCGACATATTTAGAAAGAATCTCACGATCGGGCTCATTGAATAGGGGCGACTCTTTGTCTGTATAGGATATGAGATAAACTATCCTATCACCGCCATAACTATCGGGCACTTGAAAGTTTGTGTGTTCAATTATCGCAGCAAATGGACAGTTTCTATCCAAAACATTTAGCCAGTATATGTCACTAAGTTTTCTCCTCAGCCCGAGTAAGACACAAACAGAACCTTCGTATTTTATTTTTGCGAAATCATGGGCCTCGTCATCTTTAAAACAACCACAAATCTTTAGAAGGGTAGAAATTGGTATAGTGGAAATTATAGCGTCACACTCAACAATAAAATTCTTTCCATCTTTAGTATATGCTACTTTTTTCCCCTTATCGGATACGTCTATTCTTTCGACTTTGGCGTCTGTGATAATTCCCCCACCCATTGATAGTATTTCCCGAGCCAGAGTATCTATCAGAACATGAAAACCTCCTTTCATATATCCTAGAGACTCCCCAGATAGAGATCTATCAGATCTCAATGTAATTCTAGATATGAACCATGCCGCTGATATCTCGTCCGCAAAATTTCCGTATTTGCCTCTTAATATTGGTTCAAAAAACTTATCAAAAACCACTTCACCCGTATTTTTTATTATCCAGTCTTTAGCGTTGATACTATCATAGTTTTCAAAATTTTTTATTCTTTTTATCTTTAATACAAACATACCAAGTCTAAATTTTTCTAAGAAGTTTAGTGGCTTGTACCTTATAAGGTCCAGTGGGGACGTAAGTTCATATACGCCATTAAGGTCTACGGAGCCGGACTTTGTTTTATGCCATGTCAATTTATCTTCTATTCCTAGCTCGCCCAACAATTTGAAAAGAAAGTTGTCTCCCTTAAAAACATGGTGATAGAATTCTTCTATGAAATAACCATTTATTTTTAAACTAGATGTTAACCCGCCAAGTTCTGGGTTCTTTTCGATAACTATTGGATTGCCTCCTTGCTTACATATTCTATATGCAGCAGTTAGGCCTGCTATACCACCGCCAATTATGGCAATTTTCATAATATAGATTTAAGCAATATACATAAATCATTTCTTAAAAAAGGTTTGAAAAGATTATCCGTAAGTATTTTTCAACCATTCGACAGTATCTGTTACAGCCTGCTCTGTCGAATGTTTAGGCAACCATCCTTTTGAAATAAGTTTGCTGGAATCTAGTAGGAATTTTGGCACATCTCCCTTCCACCCGCCTTCTCCTCCAGTATATTTATACTCTACGTTTTTCAACCCCAGTTTTGAAACTACTATATCTGCTATCCTCGCCACAGTGAGTTGATCTTTTGCGCATATGTTGAAAACATCGAATGGTTCTTTAGAAATTTTAGTTGAAAGTAATGTAGCATCCACGCAATCCGACACGTGAAGGTATGATTTGTTTTGAGTACCATCTCCTAATATTTCTAGTTCGTTTGGGCCGGATCTTAGTTTATTATAAAAGTCGTATATCACTCCGTGTGTTGTCCTGGGCCCTATTATATTTGCGTATCTCAAGATAACGCCGCTTACACCATACAGATAGGAATAAGACATGATGTAATTCTCGCACGCCGCTTTAGCCGCAGCATAATTACTTATGGGTACTATAGGGGATGTCTCTGGCGTTGGTACAACGTCTGCCAAACCATACACAGTAGAAGATGATGGAAAAATTATTTTTTTAATATCATTATGTCTGCAGGCCTCTAGCACATTCATAGTTCCTAATACGTCATTTCTAAAGGTAGTGAGAGGGTTAGTTAGACTTTGTCTAACTTCTGGGTTAGCGGCCATATGATAAACCATTTCTACGTCTTTACATGCGGCTGTTATCGAAGATAACTCAGTTATGTCACCCAGTATAAACTCGCAGTTTACATTTTTTAGAAAATCTTTTTTACCAGAAGATAGATTATCAAAAACGATAATCTCGTTATTTTTCGAAAGTCTTTGTGATAAATGCGAACCTATGAAGCCGGCCCCTCCGGTTATCAAAATTCTCTCCAACCGTCTCACCTAGTTCAAAATTTTTTACCTAGTTCAGATTTTTAGATTAATAGCAATTTTATCGCTGTCTTTTATAAAGTTAAACCGCCGTAAAAGCTTAAATATTTATAATGTTGTAACATTAATAATTATTACTAAACAAGGTGGTTAAATGGTAGCAAAGGGGCGAAGTAAAACACCATCCGCCAGAAAACATACCACTATAACAATCCCAAGGAAACTTTACGAGAAATTGGAAACAATGATAGAGGATACAGGATTTGCATCTGTTTCTAGCTACGTCACATTTGTTATGCGAGAAATCGTGGCTAGCCAACTATCAGAAAAAGAGGAGCCGTTCACACGAGAAGATGAAGAACGGGTTAAGAAAAGACTAAGGGCATTGGGCTACATAGACTGACGTTGTGGTGTTAAACTAAAATTGAGAGGTGTTAAATGATGGACAACCTAGATAAACTTGTTGAAAAAAGTTTGTTTATATTGCGTGAAGCGAAAGCGCAGTTTAAAAATCCTGCGGTAATGTGGTCGACGGGCAAAGATTCTACAACATGCTTGGATCTTTGTAGAAAAGCATTCTTTGGTAAAGTACCATTCCCGGTTCTTCATATCGATACTGGCTACAAGTTCCCAGAAATTTATGAATTTAGGGATAAAGTTGCTAAAGAGTGGGGACTTAATCTTATTATCGGTAAGAACGAGAAGGCGTTATCTGAAGGTATGAATCCTGAAAAGGGAAGGTTTGATTGTTGTACACAACTCAAAACAGATGTTCTAAAAAATATTATAGAAGAAAATAACTTTGATGCCATCATAGTTTCTATAAGAAGAGACGAACATGGTATTCGAGCAAAGGAACGTGTGGTGTCGCCACGTGATAAAGATTTTAAATGGGATTATAAAAATCAGCCTGCTGAGATGTGGGACTTCTTCTCAAGCATCTCTAAGGAAGCTTCTCATGTTAGAATACATGCAATATTACACTGGACAGAATTAGACGTATGGAAATATGTACAAAGGAAAAAACTCCCTGTGAATCCACTATATTTTGCAGAGAATGGTAAGAGGTATAGAAGCTTGGGTTGTATGCCTTGCACAGTACCGATCGAGTCTAATGCAAATACAATAGATAAAATAGTTGAAGAATTGAAGACGACAAGGATAGCTGAAAGGTCTGGGAGATCGCAAGACAAAGAAAAGGCCTATATGATGCAGAAACTGAGGGCGCTTGGCTATATGTAAACTGTAAGGCGGGGTTGGAATGATAATTCTCGGGTTTGATGCACTTGACTTCAAGATGGTTAAAAAATTTAACTGCAAAAATATGATGCAGTTGGAGTGTGGTAAAACCGACATAACTGGCTTCGCGCTTGAAAGGACGGTTGTTTTGTGGGCGTCATTTCTGACAGGGAAAAATATGGAAAATTCAATCCCTGTAAAGGGCCAGTGGGAGTTTGCTTTGCCAAAAAATCAAACTTTCTTCAAATTTTTTGATATAATTGAGACTATAGATGTCCCTGCCTTTTCGTTTAGACTTGGGCGTCATAGGAAAGAGCATAAGTTGCTTGCCGAGTTTTTCGAGAATGAAAATAAAATCGAAGAGTTTGATAAAGTTGTTTGGGGAACCCATAAAGATAATAAAAAAGATTTTATCAAAGTTGTCAAGAGGGCCTGTTCAAATGGTGAATTGTATCGCTCGACTATGGTGATGGGGTATTTTAATCTGGCAGACGCCATAGGGCATTTGAGTTTTGGTGATGAAAAAAAAATGATGAAGGTATACGATGAACTAGAAAAATTGACCGGCCTTGTAAAAAAAATAACTGACAAACGTGAGGAGATTATATTGGTTGTATCCGACCATGGGATGAAATCCGTAGGGAGATTTGGAGACCATACTAAAAATGGTTTTTATTCTTTTAACAAAAAATTAGGTGTCGGCACGCCGAAAATAACAGACTTTTTCAGAATAATTAAAAGTTTTGCGGAGGGAAGTTAATATGTTGAACGTGTCTGACCCAATCAATATAGTTACCATCGGGCACATCGACCATGGAAAAAGTACTTTGATCGGAAGGATGTTATACGATTCTGGAGCGATGGTTGGGGAGAGGTTAAAAGACGCAGAAGACGCAGCGAAAAAACTTGGGAAGGAAAAAATAGATTTTGCTTTTCTTATGGATACTTTTCAAGAAGAGCGCGAGGAGGGAATAACAATAGACATAATGCATACTCCTTTTAAGGGTAAAAAGAATGAGTACATGTTCATAGATTGCCCTGGCCATCGAGAGTTCATCAAAAATATGATAACAGGGACGTCTCATGCTGATGCGGCATTGCTTCTTGTATCTGCTAAAGAAGGTGAGGGCATACAAAACCAGACAAAGGAACATCTATGGCTTGCAAAAATTCTGGGTATAGAACAAATGATAGTTGTGATAAATAAAATGGATACTGTGAATTATAGAAAAGACGTGTACGATAGAATTTCAAACCAATTGTTGGTATTGTTAAAATATATGGGTTATAGTGCTGAAAAAATCCCGTTTGTGCCTATTTCTGCAAGAGAGGGCGACAACGTTTACAAAAAATCTAAAAATATGGGTTGGTACGATGGTGACAGTTTAATCGACGTTATGGACATCACGATAAAACCAGTTGAACCTCCCGCTAATCTTCCTTTAAGAATCGTTGTTCAGGATGTCTACGACATAGTTAGAGAAAGGGTTGTGGTTGGTAGAGTAGAAACTGGTGTTGTGGGCGTTGGCAATACGTTAGTTTTCAAACCGTCTAATGCTGAGTGTACAGTCAGTTCGATAAAAATAATTGAACAGGATGTTGACGTGGCCAAGGCTGGAGATGGGGTAGGAATGATATTAAATGGGGACATAGACTTTATAAAGCGCGGTGACGTTGCGTCACATAAAAGCGGTGTAACAAAGGTTGTAAAGAGGTTCGTCGCTCAAATATACATAATGCAATCACTTGAGATGCGTGTTGGCGATGTTGTTGACATAAGATGTGGGACTGCTTCGGCGAATTGTAAACTCGAAAAAATTATAAATATAATAGACCCAAGAAGCGGTGAAGTTGTTAATGTCATTAAGAATATTGTCGCCCGGGGTGATGCCGCAACTGTTGAATTTATATCAGAAAAACCGATTGCGATGGAAAAGCATTCTGAAATACAGCAGCTTGGTAGATTTATAATATTACACGATGGTCTGACAAAGGCTTACGGAATAGTTGTAGATTTAAAAGAAACGATTTAAATATTGATAAAGAATTATTAACAAAATTTAGAATTAACTAAGAGGGATGGCAAGACGGAGGGTTGATTTTTTGAAGTTCGATTTTGGGATGTATATTTTAATTTTTCTACTTTTGGTATCTTCGTGGTATTTATTCTCACCGTTCGTCTTCAAAGAATCGGGCGTGGTTGTAATTTCTATAGACAAAAACAATAAATGTAGTGATATTAGAGTTGGAAGTTATATCACACGCGCAGGCGGTAGGGACATTAAAAATAAAGAGGATTTTGAAAGCGTTGTTGTTAATGTCGGGGGTGGGGATCGTATAACAATGGTTGTCGATTGGGGACCTGGTGGTTGCACAGCGATAGAGGATGGTAATATCGGGATAGAAGTTGGTGATGCTCCGTCAAAGTCAATTAAATTCGGTTTAGAAATATATGGCGGTAAAAAGGTTTTCTTAAAAATAAATAAAGAAGAAGGGTATCCTGTAAGCGGTGAATTGGATAGCGATTTACTTGAGGACATTAAATACATTATTGAAAGGCGAGCTGGGGTTATTGGTACCTCACAACTTAAAGTTGATATAAATGAAGATGGGTTATTCGTAGAAACATTGAATGTGAATGATTTGCCTTTATTGTTGTCAAGGGGTTTTCTAGAGGGCCGTATCGAGGAACGCCTGAAACTTTTGAATGGCGTGGGGCAAATTAAGGTAGAGACAGAATATTATGATGTAAAAATATCAAATGGTTTCGATGGCGCACAAAATCAAAGCTTGAATCTAACTAATGCTGTTGTGTTTGTTGAAGGAGTGGAATATAAACAGGGTGAGAGTTTTGTTATCGCTGACATAAGCTTCAAAATTATAAATATAACAGACGATACGCTAATTGTAAGCGGGCTGATTTTTAATAACAAGGATGTTGGGGTTGCAACTGGCGCTTCCAGTTATATTAGATACGACAATGAAAGAAGGCGGTATGAGTTTTTTGTGCCTCTAGAATTATCGCCCTCTGCGGGAAGTGCTTTTTCTAAGATAACCATTGGGCTACCTTCTTCGTATGTTGGTGGTGCGAATATTCTGGAAGGTGTGTTGGTTTTTTATGTTGATGGTGAGGAGATAAACAGACTCAATATACCAAATACGATTGCAGGGCAGAATATCAACTCGTTGTCCCTTGTTGGTATAGGCACAGATGCGAATGATGCGTTAACCAAGAAAAAAATGGTCGAGGCTGCTTTAGTTGGAAGCATTGAATATGAAATTTTAATCGAAAAAATAACGGAATATGAGGGGAGTATGTCGTGGTTGTTATATTCGACTGTTATGGTTGTTTTTACAGTTGTCTGTATTTCGTTCATCCTACCAATTTTTGTTTATAAAGTAGAGGGAAGTCTCAAATTGTCTCTTTTATCTAGCTTTCTTATTTTATCGACTGTCTTCAGTGTTTTTGGGGTTGCTGCAACCACCCAGTCTGTTTTCACACCGGGGTGGATATTAGATTCTTCGTCCATTTTCGGCATTTTAATTGTAACTGTTTGGTTGTTGGTAAGCGTTGTTTTAACGTCAGAAAAAATATTGAAAAGGAAAACTGTCAAAATCAAAAAATACGTTGATGTTATTCTTTGTTTTTGTAGTTTTATTCTAGTTTTTACACAATTTAGTGGATTTGGGCTTGCCATAATTGTGGGTATGGTATTAAATTGGGCGGTCGTGTCTCCGCTCTATAAGAAAGCTCTCTCACATTAGAAAATACTTTGATTTTATGTTTCCTTTAAAAAATAGAAAAGAACCGTTGCATATATCACACTTACCATTCAAAGGAGGCCTTCTGTAAGCCTTATTGCATTTTTCACATATTACGCCGTCGGTTGAGTCTAATGATATCGAAGGCTCTGTTTTGGAAGGTTTGACGGTTTTATTCGACTGCTTTTCGTTATTCAATATAGAAGTTAAAAGGAGCTGCTTGCCCATACCGAGCAATTCGGATTTATCTATCCCCATCGAGTCGAACACTCTTTCAAGTGGGGGGATAAGTTGATTTTCTATATAATATTTTGAGTCAATCTTAAGTCTGTGTTTTTTAACATAGTTTGGATCTTCTGCGCGATTTGAAAGAAGCTGAAGCCCCTGAACTATTACAAACCCAACCCTATCTCCAACGCCTGGCGCCTCAGTCGGGCTTCTTTTTCTCATCTTTTTAACAACCTCAACATGAGGCTGCACGCCCTTATACGAGCGTATGGGTTTACTTATGCTTTTTGTTATCACAAGCTGTTCAATTGGAATTTCGTTGTTTTGTAGTTTCTTTAGAACGACTCTAACGTAATCAAAGGCTTTTTTGGGGTCTTGCTCCTTCAATATTATTTCCAATACCTCATATAGCGTATCGCTAACAAGATCACACCAATCTCTTCTAACAGTTTCTATACCTTTCATAATTATTTTGTCTTCCCATTCATCCGCCCTTTTTTCAAAGCTCCAGCCCGCATATCTTTTTTTAGTAAGTATAAGTATTGACTTGAACACGCTTTCTATTTTCATCTTTACAATTCCCCTCAGCTCTTCGTTAATGGTTTCTTCGATTTCCTGTCCTAATTTGAAAGCTTTTTCTATGTCTGATATTTGGGTTTTTACCATCACAGAATCTGTGTCCCCGTATATGACTTTGAATCTCTTGTCTTTGTCGATGGTATCTCTTGTTTTTGTTATAAGATATCGACCACAGCTTGTTATGGCGTTCGCGATATCTAGCACGTATAATTTTGCCCTTATGTACCCAGTATAGCCGTAAAACGCATTCGCCATTATTTTTAACGCCAGTTGCTTCGCATCCAGTTGTCTTCTCTTCTCATCATTCCTTTCCGACCTCATCTGTTTTTTTACCACGTCTCTTTCTGTTATTAGCTGCTCTACTATTTGTGGTATTAGTCCTCGCCTTGTTTCTTTAGAAACAAATTTGACTCCATATGGTGTTTCTACTCCACTTTCTTGCGCGCCCTCCTTAAGCAATGTTGTTGGGCATATGTTGTAAGAGATATAGATAGAGGGGTACATGCTTTTGAAATCTAAATATACAATAGCATTTGTGTGCAGGCCTGTTTCTGGTTCTAAAACAATCGCGCCTTTCAATGCCCGTGTTTCTCTTTCTACGTTCCTTCTAGTAGTCTCTTCTGGAGTCGGCTTACATGGTATAACACCCCCAGCCAAATTGAACTCTCTTAAGAGATAAGTCTCTATACGTGTAGCTTCGCCACTTGATAACGCGTCTTGTAACAAAACGCCCGAAACTTTTGAAAGTTCTATAAATTTGTCTAGAAGGCCTTTCTCTAAAACTAGTTTAAGCGCGAGGACAGCGTCCTTCCTAGAATAGTCTATTAATTTTTGTATTTTAGGCTCGTCTCCATTCCAATACTTTACAATTTCGCTGTGGGCTATGTCTATTTTATCTTCGTTTAAAAGGGCCCTCGATACGTCGCCTAGACCATATCTCTTTAATTTTATAAGCCCCTTGCTCGCCGACTCTTTCACAAGCTCGTACGCATCTACAACAATACGGCCGACAACATCGCTTCGGTTTATCATCCCGAATTTTCTTGAAGTTGCCTGTTTCTTACTACACCGTCCAAATGAATGTGAGATTTTATTTTGTCTAAACCTCTCAATTATAAAAGGCATGTCGAACCCGTTTATGTTATAGCCGACTATTACATCTGGATCAAACTCCGCTACAGTTTTTGAAAATTCTTCCAACATATCCTTCTCGCTACCGAAAGTTTTGATAGTACTGTCTTCCTTTCCTCCCAATTGTTTTACCATGAACACAAGAGAGTCTTGGTCGTTGTGTTTTGGATAGAATGCCATACTTATCATTGATATGGCGTCTATTCTTGCGTCAGGCAGCCCCTCTCTGGTAGATGCTACTTCTATATCCAATGACATGTGTTTGAATCTTGCTGTTATTTCGTCTTTGGAGGGTTCCACTTTTTGTGCTTCGATGTTATATCTTGTTTTAACGGTCTTAGTTTTTACCCCAGTTCCCACGGCCTTAACAACGCCCATGCCAGAAAGACCGTTATCTATCATGAATCTATACTTGAATGGTATGTCTGCCTCGTAAATTTCTTTAATGAATTGCAATTTCCTAAGCTCTTCGCGAACAGCCGGGACCTTGGACGGCTCTGATAATATAATCTTGACCAATGTTGTCTTTTCTTTTTGATAACCTATGGGGAGGAACCTATGAGTGGTTTCCAAGGTTTCAAAAACTCCGGGGAAGTTTTTACGCAAAAAATCTTCTAAAACTTTTGTGTGTTCTTTAATTTTTCCATCGTCTTTCCCCTCTTTAACAAATTCGACGTAGAAATATGGTTTAAGACCCCTATAAAAGGCGCAGACTGTTCCCCCTTCTTTCGTCTTACCAAAAAGCCTAATAATCGGCATGTTGCCATTCATGAAATAGTCGCAATCGAGAAGTTGGAATTTTAGTTCCATACTCTTAAATTATGAAAGGTCAACTTTATTAATTCCTCTTGTCTTCAAATCCGCTGTCCAAACAATTGGGTAATTTGAAAATTGTGGTATAGAAATTATAGTTGTCCCTTTATAATTAGCGGACTCGGTCAGGCCTAAGGTTGGGACAACAATTATATCAGGTGGTGAGCCGAAAAACAAAGGTTCCTTTATACCAACGTCCCCCCGCCTTTTTAATAAATTAATTGTGACGTTTATTTCATCGTTCTGTGGCCAGAATTTTTTATAATAATTTAATAGTTCATGTGTAAATAGAAAAATCTTAACATCCCTTATTGAAATCATCGAAGAATCTCTGAGTATCACGATTTTCTCGTTTTTGTTAATATCGTTCTTCATTAGAGTGGTTGGGGCGGTCGCTATAATCTTAAAAATGTTTGCTGATTTAGAAGAAATTTTGCCTAACAGAGGGTCTACATCTCCGCTCTCTAAAGCGAAAATATAAAACTTTTCAAATTTGGCGTTCTCTATCCAATCTAAAAGTTTTTTATAACTTTTACTGTCTTTGGGTGGTGGGCCATCTAAACTAGAAAAAAACAAGCAGTTAATTGGTTCTTCCGATTTGCTTATTTTCCTCTTCAATTGTATGTCTGGCCATACAATTTTTTTGACTTTTATATCATCTTCCGCACGTGTGCAGACAACCCCAAAAACATCGTCTTCTATAATATTATTGTTAAATTCGCCTAAACCAGTGACTCCCTCCTCCCTGGTGCATACCATCATGCTCCCTGTTGGGTCTTCTACAAGAAGTGTCCCTTCTATCGGATCTTTTTCACGAACCATCACTATCAGGGAAAATTCGCGCTGTTTTTGAATTTTGTTTATAGACATAACTTTAAGTTTGGACATCCTTTCTAGCAATATATCTCGTGCAGCGTCGTATCTTTTATTATAAAATGATGTGTATTTTTCGACGCTGATTTTCTGTTTTTTGCCTTCTATGGGAAATTTTTTAATGATTTCAATCTCAGAACTGTAAACTGGGCCCGAATCTACTCGCCCGAAAGCATCAATCACGTTTTCTAGTGTAACCGTACTCCTGCTTTCATCTAAACCTGTTTCTTTAAACCGCTCCAGAAAGACGTTGATCTTATCTGGGTTTTTTGTAAAAAAATTTAGTGCCTCAGGTTCGAGCTGACGCCCTTCTTTTAGAAACCTTGAAACTATTTCTTTTTTATCTATGGCCATACAAATCTACCAAATAAACGATACGACCAGACAGTTTGCCTTTGTTCCAGTTGACTATCTTTTAAGGGTATAGACAGTAAGCCCTGTTTCTCCTGATTTTTTAGAATGTGGAAGTGCCATTGGCTGTATTTTATTTGCTTCGGTCAGTTCTCTTATGTATTTTTGTATAGTATTCCAACTGATTTGCGATCCGATTTCTTCTGATATAATTCTGGCAACTGCAGAAATTGTTAGCGGGGTGTTTGATTTTTCCAGTGTTGTTAAAATGGCCTGCTGTATGTGTCCTCTTTTACTCGGTCTGCCTCTTTTCATATGTTTTTTATGAATAGTTACATAAATAAATTTTTATGAATCTTCTTACTGTGGTTCAGTTATACTATTAAAGCCGGTTGATAAACAAGATGAAGAAAAAATAAAAATAAACTATACTATAACAATGTTATATTATAATTTAATAATTTGTCGTTTTGTTTATTTTTTGTGATTTTAGACACACGATTACTTAATTTTATGGAGGAATTTTCATATCATATCGTTAGAAACCCCATAGAAAACAGTTTGACAGTTCATAAAAATTAGTGGGAAACATCACAAATATCCTTTGGAGTCCCCACAAACATTTCTATGAAAGTTTAATTATTTTATTAATTATAAAAACCAGCCCGACCTAGTCGTATGTTAAATAAACTTTGTAAGGCCATGAATCATGAAGAACTTCATTACTACCGCCCGAACCAATTCTTCCTTTCCTTTTAACGGTTCATAGTTTGCTGGGTTCGTTCTTCCAACCTTCTCTAAGAAACCACATCTTACAAGATTGGTTAGGCGTTTCCTCAAGGCCTCACTTCCTATCTTTAGACGATGCGTCTCCTTCATTTCTCTATACAGAATAGGAAAACAATATGGTTGCGTGTCAAGAGGGAACTCTTTACCAGTCATATAGAATTTTCTTAAAATTTGGACATCTAAGAAATCCAACCGCTCGGCCAGAAGCAGCACAGACTTCTCAAAATCTTCTTTCAGTATTTCAGTCTTTTCAAACTTCATCAAAACGTTCATTTAATCACTCGGCCGAGTTTTTATGGAAAACAGTGTTCTTTTAGGTCCCAGTTCTAGAGGGTAATTAACAATTAGGCCCTCATATATAAAAAACGTTTTTGGTGGTCTAGTCTTTATATCAAATTAACTATTTTCGTGTCAAGGGTTTTTTCTGTTATTTCTATCAAACCACAATACCCTTCAGGGAATCGACCAGGATTAACTATTTTGGTGTCTCCTATCCTGTCTACTCCACGCGCCTCATGTATGTGCGCGCAAATGGCAGCCTGTGGTTTTTTAGTTTCGATAAATCTACGTACAGCCTCAGATCCTACATGGGCCCCAGAAGATATCAAGTCCAGTTTGGTGTTTGCAGGCGGGCTGTGTGTTACCTGTATTTTTAGTTTGGCGTTCTTAACATCCTCGAACGCCCGTTTCAAACCGCTTTCTATTTCTGACTCCTCAGGCTCATACACAGTATCAAACGGAGTCTTTGCCCCTCCGAAACCATAGAACCCGATACCACCAACTGTTTTTCCAGCCCCATGAACACTTATATCATCTTCCTCGAATATCTTGATTAACGAAGCGTCCCAATTACCGGGCACTGCCAAAAGAGGTTTTTTTAGTCCTTTCAACTCCTCTAGTATAAGTTTGCCAATCTCCTCTTGAGAGAACCCTTTCGGCGGCACATCTGTAAAGTCTCCAGGGCACACAACAACATCAAACTTTAGTGCGGATGCCCTGTCTAAGAACTGCAACACATTTTCAACATCGTTATGCAAGTCACCAACAACAAGTATTTTCAAAACAACCACCTTTATACATGGTATGTATAAAGTATATTTTCATTCAATTTTAAAATATTAAAGATTAATGATGTGATGCAATTGGAAAAACAAAAAACAAAAAAGAAAGGAAAAAAACACGCCAAAAGACGCGGCTATATGGTTGAACGAAAGGTCCGCATGATTTTTAAGAAGTACGGCTGGAAAACTGTGCGGGCGGGGGCAAGCCTAGGGCCAGTCGATATCATTTGTATAAAATCCGGTGTCTGCCTTCTCCTACAAATTAAATCAACAAAGAAAAAGAAATTTTATTACTATCAATACCTCGAAGATAATATTGAAAAACTGCCGTTTTATCTTGTTGTTGATTTTGGTTATGGAAAAGTTCGTATAGTGGCGCCTCAAAAAACAGTTTGCCTAGAAGATGGTCGGGGCTTAGAGGATTTTTTATCAAGAAATAAATTTAAGTAAAGGCATATATTGATAGAAACTATTAATAATGAAAATACATGACAGTGATTAAATGCAAGACACGCCTAATATATCGTTAATGGTTAAAGACATAATGTCAAAGCCGGCCTTAACTGTTAATTACAACAGCAACGCAAGGGCCGCTGCACTTCTAATGAAAAAGCGAAGGAAGGGATTTTTAGTAGTGACTAAAGGCAGTAAACCAATAGGCGTGCTTTCTGATAGCGATTTAATAAATAAGATTATAGTAAAGAAAAGGGATGCTACAAAAACAAAGGTCAAGGACATAATGAGCAAACCTCTTATCATAACATTCCCTAAAGAAGATGCTATGGAAGCAGTAAGGAAGATGAAGAAAAGTAATGTGCATAGGCTTCCAGTAGTCGATGAGGGTAGGGTCGTTGGGGTGCTCTCTCTTACTGATGTGGCCAAGACATCACCTGAACTGTCTTATCTTCTAGAATATAGAGAGAAAATGAAAAAGAGCACATTTGCTATTAGGGAACCCTTTACTTCAGGGATATGCGATTCTTGTGGGAACTATTCTGAACATTTGAAACAATCAGTTGACGGGAGCTGGATATGTGAACAATGCCAAGACGAGTTGGAAGAATGACTATAAATCTGGGTCTTATCGGATTGGAGGGCAAAGAAAAGATAGTAACAATAACATCTACCTCCCCGGTTTCTTGCAACGAAAATGATAAGATAGAAAAAGTAATACACAAAATAATCACTACAGGTTACAGAAGGATTCCAATAGTATCCAACCGCGGCCAGGTTGTAGGAATACTCACAAAAAGCGATATACTTAACGCGTTTCTTAGAGGAGAAAAATTTGATGACAAAATTTCTAAGATAATGGTTCGTGATGTCATAAAATGTGATGAAAACGATAGCATACAATATGTGTTAGATAAATTCAAAATATCACGGCGCGGGGGGTTCCCGGTAGTACGTGGCGACAAGCTAATCGGGGTTATAAGCGAAAGAGATTTAATTAAAAAGATTGCAGATGTCGATACAGGAAAAAAAGTCGCCGAATCTATGACAAAAAAACCATTTTTCATACGTCCAGACATATCTATTCTAGATTGTTTAAGGGCAGTGGTAAACACAAGATATCGTAGGTTACCTGTTGTGGACAACGGAAAGCTGGTGGGTATTGTTACCGCAGCAGATTTGTTAAGCTACATTCATGCGAATGATTATAAAATAGAAGCACTTGACGACGGCGTAGACAAAATAATGATAAAGGGCATCATAACAATTAATAAAGACACCGATTTGTCCGAAGCCGTTAAAAAAATGTCATCAAACGAGATAGGCAACCTGATGGTAGTAGATGAAGACAATAATTTGGAAGGAATAATAACAGAGCGCGATATATTAGAAGAAATCGAATATGAATAGAGTTCTTATGGCGATATCAGACCAAATTTCTCAGATTAAGAACAAAACATTAGGAACTACAATTATAGTAGAGGGTAAAAAAGATAAAGCCGCTTTAGAGAAGTTGGGGATTGGCAGCATCCTCACGATTTCAGGTAAGGACAACAATAAATTGCTTGATGTGTTGAAAAAGAAAAATATCAATAGAGTTATAGTCCTAACAGATTTTGACAAAGAAGGTGAGAAGAGGTATAAAGAGATACTAAAAGTTTTTGAGAAGAATGGTATAAAGACCGACTCTTCCATTCGCGGTAAATTCAAACAAACTTTTAAAATCAACAAGATCGAGGAGCTTTCAACCATTGCAAAATTAACAGAACAAGACCACTTTAATACGGCACAGCCAGTGAACGACAAATTCTTTAATAGGAAAAAATTCCTTCGAAGAAGACGGAGAACATCATACAACTAGCCTCCGCTCAACGTAAACTCCTTTAAAACACTATAACTGGGGCCTTCCCTAGCCAACTCGCTTTTTATAAGAGATATACTGTCCACGGCAAACCTAACCCCGGCATTAAATTTTAACTCTCCAACCCCCCTAACAAAACCATTTTTTTCTAGGACATTCCTCACCCTACACAACGTTATATGTGGTGGCTTAGAACTACCTCCTATTTTTTCTGTTATTTCAGAAGACATTTTTCCTAAACCACCGCTATTATCAATAATATCTAAAACAACGACGCGCACATAACTTTGATTAGGTATGAGCTTTATTTTACCGATTTCTACTTCAAAACAACTGTAATGAGAACTTATCTCAGCAAGCATTTTAGATATAGAAGGCACGTTACTTTCATCAACATCCCCAAGAAATGAAAGATTAACATGGAGATTCTCAGCCTCCACCATCTTGCAGGATGCGGGTAGCTTGGAGATTAAGTCTTGGACCTTAAATATACCGCGTCTTAAGTATTCCGGCACAAAAAATCCTACGAAACACCTAATTTTAGACACCTCAAGCCCCCAAATTTGCCTTTAAAGGCACTTAAACAACATTTTTAATATTTATTTCTAAAAAGAGTTAAAAATAATAAACACTAATTAATAATAGTAGGTGATATTAAAAAATGGTCGAAACCAGAATACGAGCCGCAGATATAGTTGGTAAAACTATAATCAGCGAAGAAACAGGCAGAAAGTTTGGGTTAGTAAACAACATAGATTTTATAACAGAAAGCGGTGAACTATTGAACCTCATAGTAGACCAGCCAACCAAGCATCTGAGCGACTTAAACCTAAAGGTCGACGAAAACAGCCGTATAATGATACCATTCAGTGCAGTGAAGAGTATTGGCGACTTTGTGATAGTCAGCGAAAACGAGCTAATTTAATGTATTATTTTATTTAAAATTAATATCCAACCCAAATTATTTTAACTTCATCAGTTCTCCATTTCTGTCTAACAATACTTTTTTCGATACTAAGTTTTTCTCCAGATATGTGGGTAAGTAGCCCCAACCAAGCAATCATGCCCCCATTATCACCGGAATATTTAAGATCAACCACATACAGTTTGGCCTCACGTTCTTTACACATTGTTTTCAACATTTCTTGCATTCTCTTATTAGCCGCAACCCCGCCAACCAAAA
>Ga0209636_10001629_pt1 | contig 22702 bp, 17 predicted proteins | sample DeeMarSWOR152_54_FD_187464 | JGI IMG/M metagenome (GOLD analysis project Ga0209636, IMG submission 187464) | Marine sediment microbial communities from White Oak River estuary, North Carolina - WOR-1-52-54 (SPAdes) (version 2) | ecosystem: Environmental > Aquatic > Marine > Intertidal zone >...
CACCAGTGGCTTCTGCCATCTCTGAAAAATCTTCCACTAACTCTTTCTCATCCTGTATGGCCAATTTCAGGTTGCCGCACTTAGGACAGTTTACATCATCGAGGTTCTCTTTGAATTCTTTTAACTTTTCTTCAGATATGGTCTTCTCTTCCCGATAGCTGCAGACCTCACACACGATGGTTATCCGGTACAGATCTATACCTTCAGAGAGCAAAACAGTTTCTACTGCCCCTATCTGTAAGGCGTACCTGACCTCTTTCTCCCCATAGGTGACGGGCTCATCATTGACCAGCAGCTTCAGAAAATGCTGCACCAGCTCTCTTTCTTGGGTTAACTCCAGGTTTGCCAGAATATCTTTTGCTCGATCCACCAATTCTCGCAGCCCGTACTCACCATTGTAGGATGTGTCGAGAATGCCAATGATCTTCTTTCGCAATTCGTGATGAAGAAACCCTCCCTCAACAAACTTGTTCTTGGTGTGACCTGGACCGCCCACCAAAATGCCTACCAGGTTTTCCCGATCCAGCAAGATGCGGTCAGCGTGCTCTCCAATTCGTTTTCTAAATTCGTGATCTGCAGCCTCCCGTAACCGTTCAAATCGGTGTGCAGACTGACCCCCCGCGCGGGTTTTCCCCTGGACTCCCGATGTCATGTTGTCTACCATTTCTATGGATTTTCCCTTGAGTATGCCAATAGTGGCTTCATTTCGTTCCACAATCAACAATCCGTAAACTTCTTTGACCTCCAGCATGTCATATAAAGGATCTAACACAAATTCTTGATCGCATCGGTATACGCGGACACTTAACAGTTCAATAGGTTCAAAAGAGAATAATTCAATGTCTGAGACTCCCTCCCTCTCTGAGATATTCCCGCAAAATATAACCAGTCCATTGGGAGGAGTCTGCTTAAACAAAGTGAGGTGCTGGGCCACCTTCTCTAAAGCTCCTAACACATTTTTCCGGGTAGTGGTGGATTTAATATTGGAGGCAGTACCCTGTTCGTCTCTTATCTGTTGGGCTACCTTTGAGATTTCGTAACCTGCAGGGATATACAGGGAGATTAACTCGGTGTGTCTCCCTTTATAAGATGAGAGATGATCGAGCATTTTCTTGAACTTGTACTGCTCTGTCTTCTTCTTCATGGTTTAAGGGGAAGGCTTATGTTTATATAGTTTTTGTGGAAAGACAGAGTATGAGGTTAGTGCTGCGGATAGGTGGCTCGGTCTTGATACCTACAGAAATAGATAGACAAGTGTTACATACGCTGGTGAGAGAAATTGATAGGTTGAAAAAGGATCATGATGTATTCATTGTGGTGGGTGGGGGGAGAACTGCACGGAAGTACATAGAAGCAGCCAGAGAATACAGTGGGGAGGAAGCTTCTTTAGATTTGTTGGGAATTCTATCTTCCCACTTAAATGCGTTGCTCCTAGCTACGTGCCTGAAAGATGCAGAACTCGTGGAAAACTTTCATGAAGTCATTCATGCGAAGAAACTTCCCGTTCTGGGAGGAACCACCCCAGGACAGACCACAGACACGGTGGCAGCTTTATTAGCTGAGTTGGTGAGGGCGGATTTATTGATTAAGGTTACCGACGTGGATGGGATCTACACTGCTGATCCCAAAAAGGATGCAACAGCAAAAAAGATTGCCAAATTGAGCTTCAAGAATCTGAAAAAGCTGTGCAGTAAAGAGTTCAAAGCAGGGATATCCTCAGTGATTGATCCTGTGGCTGCAGAGATCATCTCAAAAAACAAGTTGAAGGTGGTCGTGATCGGGAAAGAGGACATGGAAGATCTGGTATCTGTGATAAAAGGTAATCATTCGGGGACAGTGATTAAGTAAGTTACGTTTGAGGTTGCTTGAAATTGTTTGAGTATTTGTACAGAATCAACTGAAAACTAAAATTTAATTTTCAAATATGAAATTAGAATAAAAAAATGAGAGAAAATGAAAACGGAAAAAAGCTCTTTAACCATTGAAAAATGCTTTTAATCATTTTTACCAGTAATCGGACATCCTCCTACCTCCATTACACTACAGCTTTTTTGAACATACACCCTGGAGCCCAGAAGCACACAAAAATTTTTCTTCGAGTCACCGGAGTGAGCGAGATATCTCTCAGGGGAATCCTTATATGGTTGGAGGAAGGCTCTATCCTCTTGAGCATTTTATCTTTATCCCACACTGTGATAACACTATTCTTTGGACAACGAGACAATACTATCACCATGTGCCACTTCTTCACTACGACGTGCATTTTCACGTCCAGGGGTTTAGTCTTCCACAGCTCCAGAGTGGGATCGCCAATGACGTGGTAGATCTCGAAGTGATCTTTGATACGCTCAGGGATTCCACTCGAAACCACAGGTAGATAAGTTTTTGCATAGTTTAAGACATCGCCCAACCTGTTATACTTTATTGGATAGCTCGCTGTAGAACCGAAGGTATGCAGAACACCTGCCCACATGGCATCAAATAACGCTTTCATCAAATCATCGTTCAGCCACGTATATGAAGCTCTGGTAGCTGCTATCAATGAGGGTGCTCCTCCTTTCATTTTCAACAACTTTTCTGCAAAGGAGTCTGTGGGCGTTTCTACGTCAAATTTCCCCGTTAGGCAGTTGATACTGTAGAACATGGTGGGGGTCTCACCAGTAACCGCATTTAAATGTTTTATCTCAAAGGGAGGATCTACCCATCCTGTGGAACGCCCATGGTCTCTGTGTCCTATGATTAAACATCCCTTTGATGTTACAGATACTAATCTGCTGGTTGCTGTCTCCTCGTCTATTACCGCATCTTTTACTTCTTCAGGAATGGGAGTACTATCGTGGTATTCTGTCATATCTTCATTGTTGGTAGTATATACCCGTTCCACCTCAAATCCCAGGTCAACCATGTGCTCTCGAATGTACTCCATGGTTTTCATGTATCCTTTGTTGGCTTTCCCATCTTTGGGCCATCTATCTTCGAAGTACGCAGCAAACACCATCCTCTTGTAGTATTCGGGATCTTCTGGAGGGTTTTTCTCGTAAGCAATGATCTGATCCACCACGGTTAACCCTTCTTCTGCAGTTTTAACAGGAATACGACCTACAGAAAGCCAGGGGAACACGTACTGGGTGGTGCTGACCGGATCTCTTTCAGTAGAGCAGTAGTAGTCAGTAACATTCTCACCAGATGGACTCTCTGGTATGGTCTCTGGTATAATCACATCTGTGTCGCCGAATAACAGGACATACCGCAGCCGGGATAATGTTAATCCTCTCATCTTGCGAATATATCGCTTTATACTTTCCACTGTATTACCCATTTCTGTGATGGAAACAGCCACCGTACGTAACCCGCGTTTATTCTTCCATTTTGCCAGGTTTTCTGCTGCTTTTTTAAATGTATCATGGTAAATGATCAGAAATTCTGGTCCGCTTGGTGTATTTGAAGAAGGAGCCATTACTCTTGTATCAATACCTAACCGTTTTTCAATTCCTCTTTTTGGATTCAAGAACAAATTACCGTACGCTTCTTTGTCCAGTGCTGGATGTGCTAAAGCATACTCGGAGGGCTCTTTGGGAGTTATATCTATAGTAACGGTAATGGTGCCAAAGCCAATTACCTTCTTTTTGGCAGGATTGTACTGTAATGGTCTCACGTGGAGTAACAGACTATTGTATCCATTGATTTCGAAGGGACCTGAAACGTTAACAACATCTTCAGGGTAGAACTGGTCTTTTAAGTAGAACTCTTTGTCATATTCAAAGACGTGTTCTTCTTCTGGACTATCTGTTAGATTCGCCTGTGCTGGTGCTACAGTTATGTCATCAAATTGGACTGATTCACTCTTTTCTACTGTGATAGTGTATTCACAGTTAAAGGGAATCTGCACGTATCGTCCGAAAGAAGGTAATAACGGTTTACCACTCTCTCCCAAAAATCCTGTGTGTGCAATGGTGACCTGCTTAAACGGTATTCTCTCTTTTTCAACATCTCTTTCGTCATCTGACAGGTAAAACCCTGGAAAGGTGTACTGTACGGTAATGCGTCCCTCTTTTTCTTCTACTTTGACGATTGGTTCTTCTCCGTGAGTTTCTACATTATATATCCTCGGAAGCTCTCTTGGACGTAACGATTTGAACTCTCTCATTGTATTCACCTCCATTTTGCTGGTAACTCCGAAAGGTATTCTCACATAAATACTTTGTGCACAATTAGGTTGTCAAATCTTGTGCTCAAGATGTCGCCTCCTTGAATGACAAATGTATGGAAACCATGTTACACGTGTAACATCAGAACTCAAATTACTCTGCCACTCCTGCTTGCTGGAACCGGTACCCTGGAGCCCAGAAACACACAGAAATCTTCTCTGAAGACACTGGCCACAATGCAGTATCCCTCAAAGAGAGGCGCACGTGGGTAGAAGAAGGTTCTATCCTTTTGAGTAATTCACCTTCATACCAGACTGTGATAACACCATTTCTTGGACAGGGAGACAACAGCATGATATCAAGGTTCCCCTCTCTTACTACAGCACGCATATCCATTTTTGCAGGGTTACCCTTTAACAGCTCTAGAGTGGGATCACCAATGACGTGGTAGATCTCCAGATGATCTTTAATCTCCCGATCGCTTCCACTCTTCGCTGTTGGCAAATAGATTTTTGCATAATTCAATATGTCACCCAATCGATTACACTTCATGGGGTAGCTCGCTGTGGAACCTGGAAACGTTGGTAAGACACCTGCCCACATGGCATCGAATAACGCCTTCATCAAATGATCGTTCAGCCACGGATATGACTTCCTGGTGGCTGCAATCAACGAGGGTGCTCCTCCTTTTATTTTCAATAACTTTTCAGCAAAAGAATCCTTACGACTTTTTCGATCAAGCCTTCCTGTTAAACAGTTAATACTGTAAAATAACGTAGGGGTTTCACCAGTAATATCTTTGAGATCCTGTATTTTGAAGGGAGGATGCGCCCACCCTGTGGCTTTCCCATGATCCCTGTGTGCAATAACTAAACATCCTTGTGATGTTGCAGAGACTAACTTATCAGTTGCTGTCTTCTTATCGCTGATTACCGCGTTTTTTACTTCTTCAGGAATGGGAGTACCATCGTGATATTCTGCCATATTCGGGTTGTTAGACATGTACACCCGTTCCACATCAAATCCCAAGGTAACCATGTGCTCCCGAACGTACTCCATAGTCTTCATGTATCCTCTGTCAGCTCTCCCATCGCGAGGTTTTCTATCCTGGAAATACGCAGCAAAAACCATTTTCTTGTAGTAATCAGGATTTTCTGGAGGATTTTTCTCGTAAGCAATGATCTGCTCCACCACTGCCATTGCTTCTTCTACTGTTTCCACAGGGATACGACCTACTGATATCCAGGGGAGCACATACTGTTTTTTGTGATTTGGATCTTTTTGCGTGGAATAGTAGTAGTCTGTAATGTTGATATCACCGTACAAGCTCTCTTCTATCTCTTCTGAAGGAACCATGTCCACATCGCCAAATAGTAACACATATCTCAACCGAGATGGACGAGATTTCCTCATTTTGCGTATATACGCCTTTATATCATCGACAGTGGTGCCAATCTCGGTAAGTGATACTATTTCTGTAGATAGTCCGCGCACATTCTTCCATTCTTTTAAGGTTTCTGCAGCCTTCTTAAATGTGTCATGGTAAATGATCAAAAATTCTGGTCCGCGAGGTTGTGCAGAAAAGGTGACCCTCACTTCGTCCCTTACAGTACCTACTCTCTCTTCGATCCTCCTTTTTGGATTCAAGAACAAGTTGCCGTACGCTTCTTTTTCAAGTGCTGGATCGGTTAATACATACTCATATACGTCTTTTGGTGTCACATCAATGGTTATGGTAACAGTACTATACCCGAGCACCTTTTTCTTGGCTGGATTATACTGTAGGGGTCTCACGTGGAGCAGCAACGCATTGTACCCATCGATTTCGAAGGGGCCTGATACATTAACAACTCCAGGGTAGAACTGGTCTTTTAAGTAGAACTCTTTGTCATATTCAAGGATATCCTCTTCATCTTCTTCGCTATCTGTTATTTTCGTCTGTGCAGGTGTTACGGTTATGTCATCGAATTGGACTGGTTCACTTTTTTCTACTGTAACAGTGTAGTCACAGTTAAAGGGAATCTGCACGTATCGTCCAAACGACGGCAGCAAGGGTTTCCCACTCTCCCCCAAAAATCCTGTGTGTGCAATGGTAACCTGTTTAAACGGTATTCTCTCTTTTTCAACATCTCTTTCATCATCTGACAGGTAGAATCCTGGAAAGGTGTGCTGTATGGTAATGCGTCCTTCTGATTCTTCCACAGTGACGATTGGTTCTTCTCCGTGAATTTCTGCATCGTATGCAGCTAGAAGTCTTTCTGGATGTAGCGAGTTGAACTCTCTCATTCTATCGACCTCCACTCAAGAGTTATTGTGCTTACTCATATAAGTAGTTATGCATTGATCGAATACAGAACCCTTTGAATTTCTTTCAATGTCAAAAATGCAGAAGATGCTTTATAAAAACAGAAGTGTTACACGTGTAACAGATCTGAGACAAATACCAATGACTAATCAGCCGCTTTAACTGAAAAATGACAGTCTTCACAAAAGTTGAGTGATGGTAAAAAAATTCATGGCTGCAACCCATTCCTTTCATTGAATTTGTGAGCCTCACGTCTTTCAAGATAGTTGTACAAACATGCTTCCACTGAAATTTAAAACCAAGAGAATATTACACGTGTGACAAAGGTGAACGACATGATTTTCTGTCCACGGATTGTCCTTTTTCACTATGATGTGCTCTTCTGTACGGATGCGGTCTTTTTCTTCTTATGAGAGGATTACATTAACGAGATCTGATGTGTATTCGGCGTCTGGTCCTCCAATAATGATGAGATTTTTATCTTTTATGGGTTCTGGCAATTGGCGGTCTTCCAAGATGATCTACTCTACGGATAACTGCTTTATAAAACCTGAAAAATCTTTGAAGAATAATGCATCAGTCTCATTGGATACAACCACTGTATTCACGGATGTTAATTCAATATCAGCTTTAAGTACATACATGGACATAAAAATAAAGTCCATATTATTGTCGATGCAACCACAAAAGAATTACTCGGTTTTGTAGTAACAGATGAGAGAGTTGGAGACAGCAAAGAGTTCAAGAACTTAATAGAACAAGCTGAATACACCTTGAATGGAAGAAAGATAGCATTAGCTTTAGCAGATGATGCCCACGATAACAAAGACAGCTTCAATCACTTGAAGGAAAAAGACATCACCAGTGGTATCAAATTGAGAAAGAATGCCTCCACCCGCTCCAGGGGGTCTCCGTATAGAGCACAATGTGCACGGGAATTGAAAAAAATTGGGTACAAAGCAGGGAAGAGAAGTACTGTTACGGCATGCGCTGGGCATCTGAAGGGTTCTTCTCAGCAGTCAAGCGAATGTTCGGAGAGAATATAAGAGCCACCAGTGCAGAAGGCATGATACAGGAAGTGAAAATGAAGTTTCTCTTCTACAACAAAATTGTACACGCCGTATAACAATGGAAAATCTGGCAATTTCAGAGAATGCACGTCACAACAAAAAAATAAATAGTCGTAAATAGATATTTTGTCATTCTTTATGGATCTACTCTACGATGCAGGTGTTACAGTATTCGTCAATTTAACAAAATCAATTTCTTACACTATACAAATACTAAGAAAAGTCTTCTTACGCTGTAAATAAAGTATTTAAGTAATCTAATTATTCAACACAGCAAATCAATAGTAAAACTTATAAATATAATATATTTATTTTATAATGATGAACAAAGAACTGAGAGAAATAAAAATTCGTGGTTACGAAATGATTGAAAAGAGAGCAAAGGTTTTTGGCAATGCTTCAAGTTGTGTAATTTATCTCCCAAAAGAATGGAATGGAAAGACAGTGGTGGTGATCAGGATTGAAAAAACAAAAAGTATTTGAGTTATTGGGAGAAGATAAACCATATATGAAAACGAAAAACCAGAGATATGGCATCTGGCAGATGGGTAGGTTTGTACAAACATGTGCAAACCAAACCCTTATATCAAAGTTTCATTTTGACAAGTTAAGAGTAATAGTACTTGATAAAGGGGGTATGTAAATTGATTAGAAAGGAAAAAGAAGAAAAATCAATCGGCATGAAGTTACCTACTTTGCCAGCCCTTTTAGAAGGGGACAATCTGGAGATTTTAAGGACATTTCCTCCTGGATCTGTGGACATGGCATATCTTGATCCACCTTTCTTTACTGGGAAAGAGCAGAAGCTTTTCGATAGGACTCTTTCCGATGATGAAGGGGCCCAACTATCTTTTAGAGATGTATGGGCAAACCATGAAGAATATCTTGAATGGGTTCGACCACGGCTTCAGGGAATTCGAAGAGTTCTGAAACCTACTGGTTCAGTTTTCTTACATTGCGACTGGCATGCATCGCATCTTTTGAGAATCGAATTAGACGAGATATTTGGTCCTGATCAATTCCGTGCTGAAATTATCTGGTACTACAAAAGATGGACGAATAGTTTGAGAGCTTTTCAAAGAGCACATCAAACAATTTATTTCTACTCAAGAACGGAAAACTATAAATTTAATATTCTCTATGAAGATTATTCACTGACTACAAACATTGATCAAATATGGCAGAAAAGGGGCAGAGATAAAAACGGGAAATGCATAACTGTCACTCGTAAGAACGGCGATTATGCGCCTCTAACGAAAGAAAAACTTGGAGTTCCTATGCGAGACGTCTGGGAAATCCCTTATTTAAATCCACGAGCAAAAGAGAGAACTGGATGGCCTACCCAGAAGCCACTTGAACTATTACGGCGGATAATACTGGCATCCACAGACGAGGGAGATATTGTGCTTGATCCTGTGTGTGGAAGTGGAACGACCTTAGTCGCTGCAAAAGCACTAGGAAGACAATGGATTGGTATTGATTCGGAAGAAGATGCTATTAAGATATCAAAACAGCGACTCGCATCGAAATATAATCCTTTTGATCAGACTTATCACCACATGCCTTACCAAATATCTCAATTCCTCAAACTTCCTAGAGCTGCAAAGATTCAACACATAGCTGCGCTTCTTGATATGAATATAGTCCAAAGAAATGCCAATTTGGATGGATTCCTAAAAAAGCCTCTTCACGGGACAAACGTACCAGTTAGATATGTGGGGAGCGATGAGCCTGTAGATATCATTGGCAAGTTTGTTAAAACTGCAGAAAAGAAGCAAAGTAAAGTTGGCATTGTTGTTATGCCACACGCAACAGAAGAGGAAAAAAGCAGGCTGCAGAGACTATTTCAAAGACCAGTTAAGATCTTTGTATTTACCTACAAGGATATTCGCAAGAAAAATTTCAATTTGAAGGAGATTGTTTATGACTCGCAAACTACACTCGATTTTAGATGAAATTGTAGAGCGAAACCGAGCACAGCTTCATAAGAAAATCGAAGAACGACGTATAGAAATGGACAAGAATGACCTTGAACACCTTAGCCTTTATAGCATACTTGGTTTTTCGGAAGAAGAAGGACTCAAAATCGACCTTTATCAGAATATTGGGCGGTTCCTTTATAAGTATGCTGGTGCGCTTCTTGAAGAAGCAACAGTTGTTGTTTTGCAAAATACCAAGGAGGGAAAAAGTATTCGAATTCCCAATACGATAAGTCAGAATCCAAAGAAATTCGTAATTGACTTCTTTGCTGTATCGGACAATAAGGCCCATGAAATCAAATGGAGAGATGCTTCAACTGATGGCGATCACGTTAGAAAAGAACACAATAAAATCCAATGCATCGTAAAGGCGGGGATGATCCCTGTTAGGGTAATGTATTACATGCCAAACCGCAAGCAGGCTATTAGAATTCAAAAAAGGATAATTGCTATCTACAAGGAGTATGGTGAAGCTTATACAGACAAAGGAGCATGGAACTATCTCCTTGACTATACTGGATTTGATTTATATTCTTATTTCCATGAAAAACTAAGAACATAGGATTTGCAGATCATATGTTTATAGGCAGATACCTAACATGTTCAAGAATAATTACTTCAAATTCTATACTCAGCAACCTAAAAACTTGCATATTCTTACAGAATTAAAGGAACTCCGGTATACAGCTTTTTCATTATATCATCTCTTTTCTTCTTTTTCATAATATACCTCCTCACAACCCCAATATATAATTATGGGTACAAGAGATCTTCCAGAGAAAAGATTCTACTATCGTCCCGTGTAACAAAGGCGAAATAACCATCAATAATGGACGACTGCTTTGACCTAAAAGTGGTGGGATCTTTAACCAAGGATTCGAGAGTAATATAGTACTTTCTTTGTGATCCAGGTTCTCCAACCTGTGTACAAGCTATGAAAACAGTTCTGACCTTACGACCACTGGGGTTTCACTTTCTTCCTTTTATTGATATACTTATCAGCAGACAGAGCAGCAATACACCCTTCAGCAGCAGCAATGACGACCTGGCGGAATTTCTTGCAGGTGACATCTCCTGCAGCGTATACGCCTTCAACAGAGGTGGACATGTCCTCTTTGTCGGCTTTGATGCATCCTTCGTCTGTAGTATCTACTGCGTTATACAAAAAGTCGGTAACAGGCTTGCTGCCATGCAAAAAGATGAACACGCCCGAAATAGTGAGAGTTTTTTCTTCTTCAGGGTTTACAATTTTTATGCTCTCAACTGTACTGGTGCCCAGAATCTGCACTACACGGTAGCCAGGCATTACTTTAACATTCTGAATATTCTTGAGAAGTTCAGCATGCTCAGAAGTCACTTTACGGGGAATCACATACACGGTGCGAGCAAATTTGGTGACTGCATCGAGTTCCTCTAGAATTTCTTTGATTTCTCCCACTACTGCCACATCCTTGTCCTTGAAGAAGGGAGCATCGCACACAGCGCAGTAGCTCACTCCTCTGCCTGTGAATTCTGCTTCTCCTTCTATTGAGGGTTTGCGTCCCATAGCACCAGTAGCAATGATCACTGTTTTCCCGTAATAGATCTTGTCTGCAGCCATGACTTCTTTTACATCTTTTTGAAAATCAACGCCAATGACCTGGGTTTGTACAATTTCAGCACCAAATGCTTCTGCTTGTTCACGGAATAGAGAGAGGAGTTCAGAACCTTTCATCTGCTGTAAAACTCCTGGGTAGTTTTCAATCTTGTCAGTAATGCCTAAAGCTCCTGCAGCAGGATTTTTATCCAAGACTACTGTCTTCAATTGAGCACGACCTGCATAGAGGGCAGCACTCAATCCTGCAGGGCCGCCACCAATGATGACAACATCATATTCTTGGGGATTTGAAGAGGTTACTGTCATGGTTATCTCCTTTGATGGTTTATTAGCATTTAATTCCAGGTAGTAACAGGATCTCAAGCTTTGGTTTGATCTTCAGTATAGATGGTGTACTTTTTTTATGTTCATAGCTATATATTTTGTGGTTCAGTGGTGGAACTGTCCAACTGTTGAGGGTGTTTATCCTATTACATGTGCAACGCAGCGAGATACTGTCTTTAATTTGGAATTAGTAATATAGGAGCATCATTTACTAACAATTTGAACCACTTTTGAAATGACCTCGTTAATTTTCTCCCTTCTGAGGGTGGGTCGTATATTACGCGATTGGGTCGTATACTACGCGGCTGCTTTAAGCTTCCAGTTTCAAAATCATCATCATTAATTGAGATAGCATACTGGTCCCTTATGGTTTGGCTGGTTATCTGGCAGAAAATTACATCATCTCCTTCCAATGACGCAATAACAAAAGCAGGTCGTCTTCTCGTTTGGGTCAAATCAGAGAAAGGAAAAGGAACAACCACAACATCACCTTTCATAGATTTTGCCATACTTCGTCCTCCTCTGGTCTCAACCAATCTTTCTTGAGGGAAGACTCGCTTGCGATTGCAGTATCGATCCTTTTGATTGTTTTTGGTTTTAAGAATTGAACAAAATCCAACAGCTCGTCAAGATAAGGTTCAGGGACATGCTGGATTTCATTGAGGAGCAGTTCTCTCTTATTCATGACGTTTCCTCCTTATGCTGTAATTGAGGGACATTATGATCACTTTCTGTTATTTGTATATCTTCTCAGTATATAACCTTTACCTGTGTCCCTTCCACTATCAAAAGAAAGAATTACAAGACACATATGCATCATTGTCATGATTGCAGTTTGTGAAGCTCTTGCGTGTCACACTTCTTCACAAAAAAGGTTAGCAATTCTTTTTTCAATCACACATAATCACAAGAAATTACATTTTCTCACACATACATTTATTAAATTGTTTTAAATTACTTATTACAAAGAAGTTGTGAGCCGAACCCCAAGCAGCAACAGAGATGGAGGAAGCTCTATGAACGATCCTGAAAAGAACCCGGTAAACAGACGAGTGAAAACAGGTATTGATGGATTGGATCAAGTACTGGATGGAGGATACCCTCGTGGAACAAACATACTGGTTACAGGACCCTCTGGAACAGGGAAGACCATCTTCTGTGCACAGTTCATATACAAAGGACTGCGAGATTATAATGAGAACGGAATCTTCGTGACACTGGAAGAAAAACCCAAGAACTTAAGAAAGGGGATGCTCTCTCTTGGCTGGGATTTTAAAAAATATGAGGATGAAGGAAAGCTGATCATTATTGATGCAGCATCTATCCGTTCAGGATTGGTAACAAAAGAGAAATATAAAATGCCAAAAGGGTTTGACACTGATCACCTGCTCATTGGGATCCACAAAGCTGCCAAGGAGATTGGTGCAACAAGAGTAGTCGTAGACTCTTTGCCATCGTTAGAACTCCACCTGAATGACACAGCTCTCATCCGTAAAAGCATTTTTCGGATTAGTTCACTTCTTCTGGAAACTCGAATGACGTCGCTTCTGACAACAGAGAGTTTGAACTCAAATATGATCTCCCGCTACGGTGTAGAAGAATTCGTGTGCAGAGGAGTAATCACTCTCGATCTGGAAGAAAAAGGCAAAGATCTGAAACGCATGCTGAGAGTACGAAAAATGCGAGGAACAAAGCACACCATGCGCAAGTTATCATTTGAAATCCAGCAGGATGGTATTCTAATCTTTTTCAACTGAATTACTTTTTGTTTTATGATTCTGAATATGAAGAAAAGGTTCTTCTATTGAGAAGCTGCTCGGCAAAGGGAGATAGATTGTCAACTTGAGGCGCTGCATCCTTTAACAGACCGTCTCATAGTTGAATTTTGCTTGGAAAGCATTTTTCTGTTAATCTATGAGAACCAAAATTGCCATAGTGATGTTAGATTGAACCCTTCTTTGAGTACCAAATATTTAGAGTGCAATTAACAAATCAACGAAAAAAAAATTGTTACACGTGTAACAGAATGAGAGAACCACCAATGATTGATAACCTTGAGAACCGAAACCTTTATAAACTATTTCAAGAAATTACATACATGATTCCAAGGGGGAATTTATTTATCGGCTAGCAGAAAAAGCGAGTTTTCAGGTAGCGTGAGCTTTATTCATGGCTGCGAGGTGGTGACATGAAAGAAGTCAGTGAGTATTCTCCAAATCAACTGGAAGAGAGAATACTAGAGCACTGGAAAGAAAAGGATGTATTCAGAGAAAGCCTTAAAAAAAGAGAAAATTCTCCACCTTTTATCTTCCTGGAAGGTCCCCCCACTGCCAACGGGCTGCCAGGTGTGCATCACGTGTTGGCTCGTTCTATGAAGGACGCGTTCTGTCGATATAAGCACATGAATGGGTTCTTAGTGGAAAGAAAAGGCGGCTGGGACACCCACGGATTGCCAGTGGAGCTTGAAGTTGAGAAAGAGTTGAACATCAACAGCAAGAGTGAGATAGAAGAGTACGGTATTGAGAAGTTCAACGAGAAGTGCAAGGAGAGCGTATTCAGGTACGAAAAAGAGTGGCGGCTGATGACTGAGAGAATGGCGTTCTGGGTTGACATGGATGATCCGTATATTACGTTGAAAAACGAGTACATTGAATCGGTGTGGTGGTCTCTAAAGCAGATATGGGACAAAGGATTGCTGTATAAGGGACACAAGATTATACCGTACTGTCCCAGGTGCGGAACTGCGTTGTCTACGCACGAGATGGCCCAAGGGTATCAAACTATTACTGAACCCTCAGTGTACGTGAAGTTCATGACTGAGGATGGGTCTGCGTACTTTTTGGCTTGGACCACGACACCCTGGACATTGTTAGCTAATTTAGCATTGACAGTACATCCAGAGTACACCTACGTGAAAGTGGACAATGAAGGGACGATACTGATCCTGGTGAAGGACAGATTAGACGTTTTGGAAGGTGATTACAAGATTTTAGAGGAATTTCCAGGCAAGAAACTGGAAGGAATGAATTACCGTCCCTTGTTTGAGTACTGTATACCTGAAGGGAAGCACCACGTGGTCATTTTAGGTGATTTTGTCACCACCGATGAGGGTGCAGGCATTGTGCATACGGCGCCTGCCTTTGGTGAGGAGGACTACGTAATCTGTAGAGAGAATGATGTGGCCTTTACGCAGCCTGTGGATGAGAGCGGAAAATTTGTGAAAGAGGTTACGCCATTAGCTGGTGTCTTTGTGAAGGATGCAGATGAGAAAATTCTGGAGATGCTGGACGACAAGCGGTTGTTATACAAGACAGAGGATTACACCCACGAGTACCCCTTCTGCTGGAGATGTGATACTCCCTTGCTGTATTACGCGAGAGAGTCTTGGTTCATAGAAATGACCAAGGTACGAGATAACCTGCTCCGGAATAATGCACAGGTAAACTGGACTCCCGGACACATAAAGAATGGGAGATTTGGCAAATTCTTGGAGAACGTGAGAGATTGGGCATTATCCAGGGAACGGTACTGGGGAACTCCCCTGCCCATATGGGTGTGTGGGTGCGGGTACAAGGAGTTTGTTGGCAGTGTACAAGAGTTGAAAGAGAAAGGGGGATCTGTTCCTGAGGACTTTGATTTACACAGACCGTATGTGGATGAGATCGTTTTGACGTGTCCGAAATGTGGCAAAGAAATGAAGAGGGTGCTTGATGTGATTGACTGCTGGTACGACTCGGGTTCTGCCCCCTTTGCGCAGTGGCATTACCCTTTCGAGAATAAGGAGGTATTTGCAAACAGTTTTCCAGCAGATTTCATATCTGAGGCACTGGATCAGACGAGAGGGTGGTTTTACTCGCTGCATGCCATAGGGACGTTGTTGTTTGATTCAGTAACATTCAGGAACTGTGTGTGTCTCGGGTTGATAATGGGAAGAGATGGGACCAGAATGAGCACGAGCAGGAGAACTGCAGTAGATCCCTGGACAGTGTTCAGAAGCTTTGGAGCGGATGCCACGAGATGGTATATGTATAGTGTGGTGCCTCCTGGGGATAATATTCGCTTTTTCGAGGAAGCAGTGGAGGATGTGTACAAGCGGTTTTTGAACACACTGTGGAATGTGTATTCATTTTACGTGACATATGCGTTGATCGATGAGTATGACCCTAGAGAAGAGAGGTCACCAGTGGAGAAGAGGATGGTCTTGGACAAATGGCTGGTGTCTCGATTGCATTCTCTGGTGAAAACGGTGCGGGAGTACATGGATAACTACGAGGTGCATTTAGCGACACGGACTATAGAGGAGTTTGTCACCAATGAGGTGTCAAACTGGTATGTGCGGAGGTCTAGGAGACGCTTCTGGAAGCTGGAGAAGGATGAGGACAAGAAAACGGCTTACGATACGTTGACAGAGGTCATGGATGTTATATCGAGGTTGCTGGCGCCGTTCATGCCGTATATTTCTGAGGAGATTTATACGAATGTCTTTTCGGAGGAGAGTGTGCACTTCAGTGATTATCCGAGAGTGGATGAAACCAAGATTGACAAAGAGCTGGAAATTTTGATGGAGAAGGCGGTAGCTGCTTCAGAAGCGGGGAGAGCCGCCAGAGCTGATGCTGGTATAAAATTGAGGCAGCCCATATCGAAGGCGGTGGTCATATCAGATGAACCACTGGATCACGTGGCTTCTTTGGTGCAGGATGAATTAAATGTGAAAGCTTTAGAGGTGAAACCCACATCGAGTGAGTTGCTGAACTTTTCAGTGAAGTTAAACTACAAGAATGCGGGGCCGAAATTTAAGCAGAAAATAAGACAAGTTGAGGACGCACTGGATAAAGAAGATCCCCGGGCTTTAATGGAGACCTTGAAGAAAGACAAAAAGATAGAAATAACAGTGGATTCAGAGCAGGTGGAGTTAACGGACGAGGATGTCATTGTAAAAACTGAGGTCACAGAAGGGTATATCTCTGGAGAATCCAAGGGGATTACTGTCTTTGTGGAGACTGCATTAACTAATGAATTGATCCAGGAAGGGCTGGCTAGAGACATTGTAAGGAGAATTCAGGAGATGCGAAAAGAGATGAATTTAGACTACAAGGACACCATAGATGTGTTTTATAAAGGGGATACAATGGCAGAGAAAGCAGTAGAACAGTACGAGGACTATATCAAACAGGAAACACTGGCTGATACGCTGAAAAAGGGTACAGAAGACAAGGGATACACCAAAAAATGGATAATCGAAGGGAAGACTATCCAGTTGTCAGTAATCACATAGAGAACCCGCAACTACCTTATAATTTTTTTCTTTTTTTGGGATTGTCAAAAAGTGTGGTGTTCAAAATTATGAATCTCTCTAAATCACAAACAAGACATAACTAAAAAGTGTTACACGTGTAACAAAAGTGAGACAGACGCCCAAAGGTGACAGCCCTTTTTTTGAGTAAAAAAATCAAGAGAAGGATATAATTCCGCTTTATTTCAGCATCTTCTCCACGTCATTCAGATCAAAACATAAACAGTCTTTAGATCGTTTAGAGAAGGATTTCGCAAAAATGGCAAAGTATTCTATACGGGAGTTGTTGAACCAGGGAACATGGGCAGCCTTTTCTCTCAGGGCTGCCAGAATCTTTTCTGAGTTAATATTATAGATATATGCAGATTTAGAGCGGAAAGGTAGACTTATATCAGATGCAGACATATTGATAGCAGCTCTGGCAATAACACGTGACGTGATTCTTGTTTCTGACGATTCAGATTTTTCGGGGATTGGAGATGTCAGTGTAGAGAATTGGCTGTAAAAAGAACATGACCTTCCAAAAAGAGGGAAAAATAATCAGACCTAAAGGCCCTTTTTTCCATACTTTTTTATGTTCTAACAGTTAACCATGCGCATGAAACTAGAATCTTTTCAAAGACAGGCAACCTTAATCACTGAACAAGGTGAAGTAACTCACACTGTAGAACACAGGAGAGATCCTCTAACGGGCAGGATATCTTCTATCTGTCCTGATTTAAAAGAGAAATGGTCCAGTTTCGTTGGAGAAACAGATAAAGAATTAATCCAGAAATTAGCGGAAGATTCAGCATCCTGGTGTCCCTTCTGCCAATCTATAGAGGAGGTAACCCCCAAAGTCTCATATCATCCAGAAGGGAGGTGGCATATCAACAATGTATGGGTTTTCCCCAATTTATTCCCCAGAACAGCATTTGAAGCAGTTATCACCTCTCCCGAAACCCATTTTTTGTGGTTAAACGAATTTTCAGAACAATTTGTTTACAACCATGTAAAAGCAGGAGTACAATGCATCAAAGATGTTTTTCATGCAAACCCCTCATTGTCCTACGCAGTTATTGGCTGGAACTACCTCCCACCTGCGGGTGCCTCCTTGGTACACCCCCACATGCAGGTATCCATGAGGGACATCCAGTTCAACTATCCCGCCTTCATTGAAGAGAAAAGCAGACAATACTTCGACAAAAATGAAAGCAATTACTGGGAGGATATCATTTGTAAAGAGAGACACATCAAAACTATGGGAAGAATAGAATGGGTAACACTGTACGCACCTACAGGATTCAATGAGGTATGGGGGATTGTAAAGGATGCTTCCAATTTTATGGAGTTAGAAGATACAGATATTCTAGACCTGGCAAAAGGGATCAGTAACATATTACAGTTTTATTCAGACAGGGGCTGTTCTGCCTTTAACATGCTCTTCTATTCTGGAAAGCTCAAGGAACACTCAGATTACTTCTGGTGTGGTTTAAAACTAATTTCACGTTCCAATGTACGACCAGTCTACCTCAATATTGACTCATGGTACATGCCAAGACTGTTGTGGGAAGAGATTGTGGCAGAATCACCAGAGGAACTAGCAGCTGTTGTGAAAAAGTATTTTTGAAGCATCAGAGGTCTTGATTATTAACTAAAATATACTTACTGAATAATGACGTTACTCTTGGGAAGGTTGAAAATATACAGGGGATACCACATAAGTTGTAGGAAATAAATCAGTACAAGAGGGGCCATATGGAATTGACTTATTAATGACCCTATTCTATCATTCTATCTTCTATATATTCTCTTTCTGTGTCCGATTCTTAAGATTACAAGTGTTTTACCATCAATATCAAATATGACTCTACAATCCCCTATTCTAAATCTGTATGAAAGGTTTTGGATCAAGAAAGTATCCCAGATTCAAAAAATGTCGCACATGTTCTACATCTGAACGTTTTAGCTTTTCGTAAATATGTTCACTTCCTCATTCACCATATAGTCAAATTGACGACCCATAACTTTTTGGGCTGTTCCATAATAACGAAATGAGGTGACGAAAAATGAAAGAGAATCCACTGAAAGGGTTCCCATTCAAACCACTCGATGGAATCATTCCACTTGGTGGCGGAGATGGAGATGGCCCTTGTCCTGGCTAATCAGGGTGCCAATGAGTGATTGGAAAGGCTGTTTTGATCCGGTCGATATAGCCGCGGTCCTGCAAATCATATGAAATCTTAAAGAATCGATCAGTCAAATCCAATGGCAATATTCTAAAGTGTACTAAGAACCAATCTTTGACTTTGTACATTAACGTGAAGCACGGCACCATAGAAAACATATCTAACAACATCTGTTCATACTTACTCTGGAACACAAACAAAAACCGAGTATACTGAGAATACCCTTCTGGATAATAAGGAACAATAACCTGCGTATTTTCAAGAATTCGTTTCAAAGACCATCTGAACCCATCGTAAGACATTTCAACCAACTTAGAAAGCTCTGTATAGGTTTTGGTCATATCATAACGAAGTAACCTAAAGAGCTTCCAATCAATCTCCTTCCAGTCAACCTCTCTTCGAGAATAGTTGACAACCCACTCAGAAGGTTCAAAATCATTTTGAGCAAACCCCTCTATATAATCCATAGCTGTCACATAATCAGTGGCAGGAACCTTTGGATACACGTAATTACTGCGAGACCCGCTCACCATTACCTTACCCAGCGGACCCAGTTCACTCCGTGAAAATGGTTCAGATGTTATTAACAACAAATCAGCATATCCTGTGGCAAAGATTTCATAGCACACCTTTTCATCTTTCTGCAGCTCATGAAATTCATGAAAAGCTGTATCTGAAGATAGAGCATACACATATTCTTTGACCTCTGCAAACATCTTCAACCTCAACTGGGGTTTAAACAAAATACCTTTCTCCAAAGCTTTCCTCCAGTGCCGACGTACTGTATTTCTTGATACTTTGAGAGACTCTGCCATTTGATACACTTTCGTACGTGACGTTTCAGGATACTGTAGTGAAGCAGAGCCATTCGAAACAACGCCAGCTGAAACCTGTGAAACCTGCCCAGAGACCTGTGTAGAGACCTGCCCAGACCCGTGTGAAACATACGTGTGGACCTGCTGGGAGACCTGTCCACCAGAAACCTGTGAAACATGCAACCCGACGTGCGACGCACTTACGTGCAGGAAGACCTGTCCGCCAACAACGTGCGATCCCACGTGCACCCCTCCCACATGCCCCTTCACCTGTGAGACATGTCTCATAACCTGTCCGCCTACATGCGACCCCACATGTACAATTCCTACGTGCCGAGACTGTTAACCTCAATCTTTTTTTCTTTTTCACCTGTTCACATCTTTTCAACAGCATTACAATTGCATTCCTCTTTCAAATCAATCATTTGATTTAATGTATGATCTTTATCGTCAATTCCTAAAGAACAGATTGATTTATTCATGTTACACGTGTAACAACGTAACACCAACACAACATGGGTTGCCAAGGTTTCAGGGGATGGAATCTCTTTGAGTTCATAAATTATTCTTTTGTTGATGGAATACAAACAATAAAGATAAATTCACCCAATGTTACACGTGTAACAAAAACAATATCCACAGATTTGACACCCCCCAACCCAAACCTTTTTAAAGGGTAATGACATGTAATGCATTATAATTAAATATCATTAATATTTATTAGGTGAGTGAAATGACAGAGAGAAGGTATACCACAGTCTCCATACCTGTGGAGCTGGCAGAAAAGATCGAAAAGCAAATCGAAGGTACTGGATTCCATTCTGTCTCAAGTTATGTCACCTACGTACTGAGGCAGGTCATATCCAGTATTGAAGAAGACGAAAAAAAGGAGGTCTTCTCCAAAGAAGACGAGGAAAAAGTCAAAGAGAGACTGAGAGGTCTCGGCTACCTGGAGTGATACCATGGCGTTTGTATTATGGTTTACAGGTATTCCTGCTTCTGGAAAGAGTACTATAGCAAAAGAAGTGGAGAGAATCTTACGGGAGCGGGGGATACCCATCGAGAATTTAGATGCAGATGAAATCAGAGCAAACTTAAGTCCCAAATTAGGTTACACAGCAGAAGCTCGAGACATTAACACGAAACGGCTGGCATTTTTAGCATCATTACTGGAGAAGCACGGGTGTTCAGCTATTGTGGCAGCAGTTTCCAGTTTAAGGCAGTTCAGAGATAGAGCACGGGACATGTCCAGGAATTTTGTGGAAATCTACGTCAAGTGCGCCGTAGAGGTATGCATAGAAAGAGATCCCAAAGGGTTGTACGCGAAAGCTGAAAGAGGAGAAGTCAACGACATTGCAGGGTTACACCAACCGTATGAGGAACCCTTGAATCCTGAGGTTATCTGCGAATCTGACAAAGAGACAGTAGAAGAATCTGCCATGAAGGTCATCTTAAAACTGGAAGAAGAAGGGCTGCTCCCCCCTGTGGAGTACACCTTTGAAGACGAGGAAGCAATCAAAAAACGGCTCAAGAGTCTGGGCTACCTGTAAGGAGGGATATCATGATAGCACCACATGGCGGAAAATTAGTTTACCGCATCATGGATTCAGAAGACGTTTTTGAACTCGAACGTGTTAATATACCCACAGACATGCAGACAGATCTGCGAAATATTGGAACAGGTGTATTCAGTCCATTGGAAGGGTTTTTGTGCTCTAATGAGACAGAGAGTGTCTTAAAAGAAGGACGGTTACCTAACGGGGTCCCCTGGACCATACCTATTGTGCTCCCTGTGGACAATGGAAATGCCCCACAAGAAGGAAGTGATATCCTCTTGAATAAAACTGCAGTCATGAATGTTGAGGAGGTCTTCTCTTTAGACAAAAAGGAGGCAGTCAAATCCATCTTTGGAACTGATTCTGCAGAACATCCCGGTGTCAAAAGATTCTTGGACCTTCCAGGCACTTTTGCGGGAGGAAAGATTACTCTCCTGAAAAACGATCGAGAACCTTTTCACCAGTTTAATTTGGAACCCAAAGAAACTCGAGTCCTCTTCAGAGAGAAAAAATGGAAGACTGTATGCGGATTCCAGACCAGAAATCCACCGCATACTGGACATGAAAACCTTCAAAAGACAGTTCTAGGATTGGTGGATGGCATATTTATTAACCCATTGATAGGTAGGAAGAAACCAGGAGATTTCAAGGATTCATTAATATTGGAAGCGTACAACGTGTTGATTAATAACTACTTCCCTAAAGAGCGAGCAGTGTTGTCAATTTTACCGACGGAAATGCGGTATGCAGGGCCTAAAGAGGCTATCTTCCACGCTATCTGCAGGAAGAATTTTGGGTGCACCCATTTTATTGTGGGAAGAGACCACGCAGGAGTGGGCAATTTCTACCATCCTGAAGCTGCCATAGAGATCTTTGATCAGTATCCAGACATGGATATACAAATCATTTCCATTAAAGGAGATTTCTTCTTTTGTGAAAAGTGTAACCAACTGGCCTCTGATAGAACGTGTTCTCATGGTGAGGAATACCACATTAAATTCAGCGGTACCAAGATTAGAGAACTCTTACGAAAGAAAGAAAGACCTCCCAAGGAGATTATGCGTCCTGAAGTATTTGACGTGCTCTGTAAAGAGGAGAATCCCTTTGTGGGAGGATGAATCCAGGTGAATGGATTCTTTGCAGGTGAATAAATGAAATTGTTTATCATTGGGTTGGATTGTGCTCCACCTGAGTTAGTGTTTGACCAGTTTGACCTTCCGAATATACAAGGGTTAATGGAGTGCTGGGGTGAGCTGAACTCAACGATTCCTGCCATTACTTGTCCTGCCTGGATGAGTTTGGCCACGGGGAAGAACCCGGGGAAGCTAGGATTTTTTGGGTTCAGGAACAGGAAGGATTTTTCCTATGAGGACATGTGGATTGCCAACTCTCTAGCAGTAAAAGAGGATACCTTGTGGGATACCCTCTCTAAACAACAAAAGCATGT
>Ga0209636_10001631_pt1 | contig 22689 bp, 19 predicted proteins | sample DeeMarSWOR152_54_FD_187464 | JGI IMG/M metagenome (GOLD analysis project Ga0209636, IMG submission 187464) | Marine sediment microbial communities from White Oak River estuary, North Carolina - WOR-1-52-54 (SPAdes) (version 2) | ecosystem: Environmental > Aquatic > Marine > Intertidal zone >...
GGAAATTAAGAGAGAGAGCATTAGCAAAATAGAAGGCAAGAAAATGTTTGATGCTGAAAAGTTCATTGAAAAGACTATTCTAAAACTCCGGGAGGAAATTAAGGGTAAGGCATTAATCGCATTTTCTGGAGGGGTCGACAGTACCGTCTCGGCAGCTTTAGTAAGCAAAGCAATTGGCGATCAATTGATTGCCGTTCATGTAGATACAGGATATATGAGGAAAAACGAGCCAGAAAGTGTAAAAAACCTGATGAAGGAAATGGGATTAAATTTTAGATTTATCGATGCTAGTAAAGAATTTTATGATGCGTTAAAAAATGTTGAAGATCCAGAGAAAAAAAGAAAGATAATCGGTGGAAAATTTATATATATATTTGAAAAAGTTGCAGAAAAAGAGAATATAAAATATCTAGTCCAAGGAACTATAGCTCCAGATTGGATAGAATCTGGTGATACTCTTAGAGATACTATAAAATCTCATCATAATGTCGGTGGCCTTCCTGAAATTATGAAGTTAAAATTGATTGAACCTCTGCGAGACCTATATAAAGATGAGGTAAGGAAAGTAGCAAGAGTGTTAGGTTTAAAGGTCTCTGAAAGACAGCCATTTCCTGGTCCAGGATTGGCGATAAGGATTATTGGCGAAGCGACCCCAAAGCGAACTGAAATTGTTAGAGAGGCATGTGATATTGTAGAGAAGGAAATTGAACTTGCGGTAGAAATGGGTAAAATGGAAAGACCATGGCAGTATTTTGCAGTTCTTATTCCAGTAAAAACTGTAGGTGTACATGGAGACCAACGTGCATATGGTAATACAATCGCTATTCGTGCAGTACAAAGCATTGATGCAATGACATGTGCATATAGTGATATACCACATGACGTGCTTGAAAAAATTTCTACTAAAATCACTAACACCTTGGGAAATAAGGTTAATCGTATTGTTTATGATGTTACAAATAAACCTCCATCCACTGTAGAATGGGAATAAATATGGTACAAATCTATGTAATCGATAATGGGGGACAGTGGACTCATAGAGAATGGCGGACTCTTAGAGATCTTGATGTTGAGACTAAAATTGTTCCAAACACAACTCCGTTTCAGGATATAAAAAAAGATGAAATAGATGGTTTAGTACTTTCGGGTGGAGCCCCAAGAGTAGGGTTGCAGAGTGATCTTGGCAAGTGTGCGGAATATTTAGAGAAGGCAGAAGTTCCGATCCTTGGTATTTGTGCTGGACACCAATTTATGGGCAGGTTTTTTGGAGGAAAGGTGGAGCCAGCGAAAATACCAGAGTTTGGTAAGGTAGAATTAATGCTTCTGAAAGAAGGTGAATTGCTCTTTAATGGAGTATCTAAAAAGTCGATTGTTTGGGAATCGCACAACGATGAAATATCAATACTTCCTGGTGAATTCATCCATCTAGCAGAAAGTGATACCTGTAAAATACAAGCCATGAAACACAAGGATAAACCCTTCTATGGGCTTCAGTTTCATCCAGAAGTGGAACATACAGAATATGGAGAGCAAATATTTCAGAATTTTATTAAAATATGCAAAAGAGATGAATAAATGACAAGATACTGCTCTATATGTGATGATGAATTACAACCAGATGAATTAGAGATCTGTAATAACTGTAAAGCGAGTATTTTATGGAATGATTTCTATACTTGTTGAGAACCTTGCTATTATCTATTTCCATCTTTTGAAGAGAGCATGTTCAATGCCGAATTGGTCAAGTACTTTTCCAACGATAAAATTGATTAAATCCTCTAGACTCTTTGGCTTATGATAGAAAGCGGGCATTGCTGGTAATACAGTAGCTCCGCTTTGTTTTGCAGATAGCATATTTTTAATCCCAGGTAAATCTAACGGTGTTTCACGTATTACTAAAATTAGTTTTCGTCCTTCTTTCAAACAACAACTTGCAGCTCGAGAAGTGAGTGTGTCTCCATATCCATTAGCAATTGCAGAAAGTGTTTTCATACTACAAGGTGCAATAATCATTCCATCCAAATGAAAAGATCCGCTTGCTGGGGCTGCAAATAAATCATTATTCTCATAATAGACCGTTGCTTTCTTTTTCAAATCTTTAGTGGAATATTCAGTTTCATATTCAATTATTTTTTTTGCGCCATCTGAAACGATTAAATGCATTTCATTTTTAGCCTTAATTAATTCTTCCAGCAATCTAATTCCATAAATGCTTCCTGAAGCACCGCCAATGCTAAGTAAAATTTTCATAACAATCTATCCCTCAATAGAACGTATCAATTTAGTAAGTGTTTCTGTCAAGTTTTTTTCTTTTTCTAAAGTGGTACCGGTAATAATAATGTCGGCTCCTGCCTGTGCTTTTTCACGAGCAGTATTTCCATCTCTTATTCCTCCGCCAACAATTAAAGGAATATCCAAATTTTGTTTAACTGCAGAGATCATTTTATTTGACACAGGAAAATGCGCTCCAGATCCTGCCTCGAGATAGAAGAACCTCATTCCCAGGTACTGTGCAGCAAGAGAATAACTGACTGCTGTTTCTACATCATCTTTTTTTACTAAATCTGCTTCACCTATTTTACCAACAGTCATACCTGGTTCAACAATAACATAACCCATTGAAATCGGTTCTATTCCTGATGCTTTTACAAATTTTGCTCCTTTAACATGTTCTCTTATGACATAATCTAAATTCCTTGAGTTTAATAAGCTCATAAAAAACACGGCATCAGCATATTTACTCAGAAATTTCGCACCAGATGGGAATAAAATAACCGGCAATTTAGTATTTTCTTTGATAGCTTTTACGGTGTCATCAACTTGTTTTTGAGATTGTATTGTTGAACCACCAACCATTATTGCAGCACTACCCGCATCAGTAACTGCTCTAGCTAATTCACCGGCTGCATAAGGTTTTTGTTTATCTGGATCTAAAAGAGAAAAATGCAATGTTTTCTTTTTAGCAAGTTTAATGATATTTTCGGCGATGCTCATAAGAATATTGAATCACCCTAATTAGTATTAATTTTTGTGTTTAGGAAATAATACTTTGAATTAGTTCTTCTGTGCAGGCAGTAACAATGCTGGTTCTTTCATCGATATTTAGATCCATATCTAGCTCTTCACCATCAATATTTTTAACAAAACCACCAGCTTCTCTGACTATAAGGGTAGATGCTGCGATATCAGTCACCCTAAGATATTCTTTACCAACAACATAGAAATCTAAAGCTCCGATAGCAACCATACACATTTCTAAAGAAGCAGAACCAAGAGAACGTACAATTCCTTTTTTAGCTAAAGAAAGCGTTTTCTTATCAAAGTTTTTACCTAGCGCTAGAGAAGAAAGAAGAGCTTTTCCAGGTAAATCTGGGGCGCCAATACGTTTATTATTGTAAAATGCACCTTGGTTTTTTTCTGCAACGAAAATATCTTTTGTGGGAATATTTTTCACAATACCATATTCAACGTCGCTCAGTTTTGATCGTCCTATACCAAGAGAAACTGAATAAAATGGAATTCCCCGATACGCATTACGTGTCCCATCTATAGGATCCAAAACAAAAGTATACTCTCCATCGTGATTTAAAAATCCTGCTTCTTCACTTAAAATATTTACATTTAAATCTGCTTTCTCAATAAATGTTATTGCAACATCCTCAGCAATTTTATCAACATACTTGGTTGGAGTTCCATCAGCACCAATCCCAATATTGGTCCCAAATTTATGAAACTCGCTTGTATTTGCCTTTATTATAGTTCTAGATATTTTCTCGACGGTTTTTTGAGCTAATATTTTTATTTCTTCATCCATGGGCATTCCTATTTAATGCAGTAATTTAACCATTAAATGAAAACCAAAGATACTGTCCTGTTAAAGCTAGAGCGGTCATCACAGATGCGGCAATAAGGATTCCAATAAATATTGTTATCAGCGATTTAGAGAATTTTAAGTCAAATAAATATGCAATCAATGAACCTGTCCAAGCGCCTGTAAATGGTAATGGAATGGCTACAAACAAGATTAATCCAAGATATTCATATCTTCTTATTTTGCTATCTGCTCGTTTTCTAGTGCGTGAGAAAAGCCAATCCATAAGTCTCTTCCAGAACTTGTAATTCCGTAAAAATTTCTCAACAAATCTAAAAAATAAAAGGATGAAGGGAACAGGCAACATATTACCAACTACAGCAATAGGGAAAACTTGCCACCATTCCCAACCAAAATTCAAAATAGCAAAAGGAATAACATATCGTGATTCAAGCCAAGGAATCATAGAAAGAAAAAAAATTTGAAACCATTGAGGAAGCAGATTAATCATATTTATTCACCAACAAATTTGCCAAAGCCCTGTCTCCCCAACATTTCATGATCTTCTATAAGTTTTTCTCCTCTACTAAAAACTTGAGATGGAAATATCGCATCCATCCCCCCAAAAGGGGTCCAACCGCACTTCGAATGAAGCCTATCTGACTTTATTTTTGCCATTTCTTTGTAATTAATTACAATGAAGTCAGCGTCTCTTCCTACTTCCAATTTCCCTTTCGGAATATTCATCAATTCAGCTGGTCTTTCACAGAGAAGAGAGATTAATCTTGTAAAACTCATATGTTCTTTTTTTACCTCTGCTAGAAACAATGGATATGTGGTTTCTACACCCGGTACCCCTGAAGGTGCTTTATCAAAGTCTACCTCCTTTTCTTCCATACTATGGGGTGCATGATCTGATTCTAAAATATCAATATCTCCATTTTTAATTCCATGCCAAAGTGTTTCCCTGTCTAAATTCGATCTTAACGGAGGAATAACTTTGTACAGCGTCTCATTTGACGTTATTCTACTAATATCAAAAAGTAGATGATGGGGAGTCATACCTACACTTATGTTTTTAGGTCGTCTTCTCAATAATTCAAAACCCTCACAAGAAGATAAATGACAAATATGTATTTTTGAAGAAATATCCTTACAAATTTTTAATATGTGCGCAACCGAAGTCTCTTCACATTCTGAGGGGCGGTGATACAGGTGCTCTTTTAGATTATTTGCGATTCCTTTGTTTTTCCTTAGACATTGCTCGTTTTCAGCGTGAATTAGAGTTATTTTACTAGAGATAGCTGCTTGGCGTAGAGCTTTTTCCAGATTATGTTCACTTAATTGCAAAGAATTTGTGGTACTTCCTAAATATATTTTAAAACCACTGCAGTACTTAGATATTTCCCCCATTGATTTAATATTTTCATCTGTGATTGCAGCATATAATCCAAAATCAATATGACTCTTGTTATTTGCAGTTGATATTTTTTCTAAAACCGTGTTTATGTTTGTGGTCCTGGGTTGTGTATTAGGCATATCAAAAATGCAAGTGATGCCGCCAAAAGCTGCAGCTTTTGATCCTGTGGAGAAATCTTCTTTGTATATAAAACCGGGATCACGGAAATGAACATGAATATCTATTCCTGAAGGAAGTATCAATTTTTTTTCAAATTTTAGATGTTTATCCCCTTTTAAGATTTTTTTAATAGCAGCTATTTTCCCTTGTTCAATGCCTATACAGCAATTTACAAATGTACCTTTGATGTATGCCTTTCCTTCAATTGTCAGATCCATCGAGGCGTTTCTCCTTAATTTCTCCCCCAGGTTCAATTTCAGTAAATATTTGGCCGCTAAATTTGAAGATTTTTGTACTTTTATCAAACCATGCATCTGGTAAGAGGCCGGCCTTAATGCAAGTATGAGATAAAAATTCTTCCTTTTCCCAGCCTTGTTCTACTGGAACCTGTGGCAAGAGTAAACCTTTATTGAATCCTTGTTCTGCTATTAATCCATCTTTCCCTATTTCAATGTTAGTTAGATAATCTTGCGGTTTCTCTACTTTAATTAATTCTGGCTTAGTTAAAATTGTTACCTCAATTATTATCCTATTGATTTCACTTTCTTCTAAAGGGGGGAAACGGGGATCTCTTGTTGCGGATTTTGCTGATTCAATAATTGCCTCTCGTAATGTCATTATCGGCAGAGGAATGCCTATACATCCACGCAGATTGTGCTCTGGATAAGTATGAAGTGTAACAAATGCGCCTTGCTTTTCTTCAAAAATTCCTTTTAAGTCAGAAGAAGTCAATTTATTATTTTTTACAAACTGTTCGGTTACATCTCTTGCCAATTTAACTGCTTTATTACCATCATCTAAGCTCAACATAGTAATAAGTATTTGTTAAAATATTAAATAGAATTTGGGTAGGTTATTTCCTACCTAATTTTATGATTCTACTTCTCTAGCTAAAATAATGTCAAATGTTTTAGAAATCTCATCAGATAATATGACCAGTTCTTGTGAAAATGTATATGTAACATTTTGACCGCTTTCATTCACTAACTCTTCCACTGTAACATTATATGTACCAGGCATTAATTCTGCAACATAGGACCCATCTTCATATGATGCAATTACAGCCTCTAACGCAGTATTGTTTACGACATTTATATCCGGTAAAAATAATATTGTGATGTTGCCTTTGTTGGTATTATCATATTTAGTATTTCCAGTAACCGTTATTGATTGTTTTGTTAGAGAAATGTCAAATGCTTTTACACCTTCGCCTATCTTTAATGATAGCTGATCTGTAAAGGAATATGTTCCTTGTTCTCCGCTTTCATCTACAGTTAAATTATATGATCCGGGCATCAGATCAGCAAAATAATATCCCTCTGTATCTGATGTAGTTAGAACTCGTTGTGCAGTATTGTTTTCAATGGAACCATCTGGTGAAAAGTCGATTGATATGTCGCCGATGTTTTCATTTCCATGTTTTGTGTATCCACTTACGATGATTGGAGCATAATTAATCGAAACATTAAATGTTGTAGTTTTATTTTCTTCAAGTGTTACTGTCTTCTCAATTGCATAATCTAAACATCTTGTAGTGCTATTGATTCTAGATGCATTAATTATATATTCTCCAGGAACCAAAGAAGAGAAGGAATAGGATCCTGTATCATCTGTTTTGGTTGTGCCAACTGAAATTGTTTCAAGTAGCTCTCCGCCTATGTCAAGTTTCTTGTATAGAATCTCTATATCAACATTGCTCATTTCTTCTCCGGTATCATATTCTTCATTTTCATTTGTATCAAAGTAAATTACACCTTTAACTGCAGATAGCCCTGGCTTCGAGATATTATAACTATTGTTGCCAGAATAGATAAAAACATAGTTTTCGTGAATGGTAAAATCATCGAGCTCTGCACGGACCAAATAAATGCCTGGAAGTAATCCAGAGGTGTTGAAGTAACCAGTTTCGTTAGTAGTCAACTCAATTGTGCTTCCAATATTTGCTCCTTCGTCTAAAAACTCCAATATCTCGTAAAATGTCACTTTTGCATTTGATAAAGGTTCATCGATTGATACATTATAATCAGTATTGTTGTCTATATTAGTATAGACATATCCATCAATATTGGCTGGCTCAATAGTAATGTTAACAGTTCGTTCATAATTTGTACCATTAATTCTCATTGCTTCATCATCAGTAATGGGCGCTAGCTCAGAATCTATAGTACTATTAAACGTGACAGATTTCATGACAAATGCGTTTATTCCTAGCTCGGTGTTTCTACGAAATTCCAATGTAACGTTACCTGCTGGTGCTATTAGACTGAATTCTCCATTTTGGGTTTCGATTTTATCGTGATCTGTTAGAAATTGGTTGCCATAGAGGGAAATTTCTTTTCTTATGACTGTCTGAGCTTGAATGGGCGCTCCCATAAAATGAACTGATCCGTTGATTTTGGCTCCTTCATAGTATTTAGCTATGACAACAGCACTTCTACCAGAGCCATAGTATGGAAGTTCAGAAATATATTCAGCATGAAAGTGTCTCATATCCCAGCACGGCAATTGCGCAATTTGGTTTTCTAACTCCTCTGGGATGCTGCCAACGTAAGTGCGATAAAACATAGTTTCGAAATAGTCTGGCTTTCTTACCGTTGTTGTATCAGTGATGACAATGCGTGCCCTTTCATCATTAGACATCTCATTGAGTTCATTTGCACTCCATTCGCCATCAGCTCCTCTTGTTCCATCAACATTGATACTGTAGCCAACATATTTAACCTGAATAAAATCATCCTCAGCATTGTAAAACCGAGTACCTCCTCCAGATCTAAGAGCGTGGAGAACTAGGCTTTTATCACCAAGAAATGCGAATATATTAAAAATAGACGAATCATATCCTTCAACACCATAATAACGAATGCTATAGCCGGTTGCTTCTTGAATATCATGGTAAAGCCAAGTTGTGCCTTCGTCATCTAAAGTATTATTAATTATTTCAGTGATGTCATGAATATAAGCATTTTGGAAATACTGCTCTCCTACCAACAGCGTTTGACTCAATTCTTCATCATACTCTTCACCTATTGGAGCATTGTATGAAGGCGAGAGAAATGGATTTTCCATCCAATATGTGATGTTATTAGTATTATTTTCACCAAGGTGTTTCTGTAGAATCTTTATAACATCCTGTGAAAATGATTCTTCATTATCTTTGAGATTGCCTTCTAGCAGTCTAATTATCAAGACCGCAACTCCTTCTTTTTCACTTTTTGCTGTGTGGAAATTAGCCGCAGGAGGAATTCCATCCTGAAAGTTATCAGCTACCGTGGGATGACCGCCAACTGCAGATTCATAAAATCCATAGTCCCACCATGAAATAAAGGCAGGTCTCTGGGTAGGATCTTCAATATCTATATCTTGCCTACTTAACCAAGCAAGTGCATCAACCCAGTATTGCTCTTTGTAAGAACTTGACCCAAAAGCACCAGAATGTTCTTCACCAAAGTAATCAATCTTCATGTTACTTGTTCCGTTTTTTGTAACTGCTGATGGTACTGCTGCGTCAAGAGCTAGAAATGCATTAGGCAAAATTATTAAAAATGAGACGAACAAGATTCCCAAAATATGGAATACTTTTATTCCTCTTCTTATTCCTCGAAAACCTCCGCCTGCATTTCTTATATTTCTTATCATTTGTTTGAAATCTATTTTATCAACAACAAACCATATTATAAATCCAGAAAGTATAGCAATTAGTGGAACCATATCATTTAGGAAACGGCCAGCTGTTGAAGCTAACCAAATATCAATCAAAAATAAAACAATAAAGAAAAAATAGTCTCTACGACCTTTTTCTTTGTAGTAACGATATATTAAGAATACTAGGCCGGCCCATGCAAGCCAATATATAACAGGACCATAAGACATTACAGACCTGCTTATATTATATGTTCCTGCCTCTGCAATAGTCAGATCAACTTTGTTACCATAAATTCCTGTACCAAATATTATTTCTCTTATTCCATTTAGTGGTCCGAGGAACGGAAATTTTGCAACCAAATCTTTAAGAAAATACAAGAAAGCTAAAACAACTCCTGCTAAAGAAAAGATAGCTGGTATAGAAATAATCCAAGGTGTTTTTTTCTTTTCTAAAAGTATGTAAATCGCTCCAAATAATGCCACCCCAATGCATAAAAATAAAGAAAGATCAAACCTAAATTCGGTATATCTAGTCGCTAAAACAGGTAAGGAAACCAAATATCCAGTAAAAAGGATTATTACCATGCTTCTAACAAATCTCCAATCTGTTTTGCTAGTCAAAATATCAAAAAGCATTTGTACAATTGCATAGCCGGCAATGACTGTATAGATAAATCTAGCTTCAACCCATGTTAATGTTAGAGCAGCAACAGCTGTACCGGATAGAAGGGCATATAATATTGATCTTCTAGGATCTTTATCTGTAGTGCTTTTGATTAAAAATAAAAATATTAGGAAAAATATAAGAAGGTTGAATGAATCGTGGTCGAAAAGACCGTAAGCTGAACCATGTCCTGAGCCAAGATGAATGGGAATTATCGAAATTAGTAACGCAGCAATTAATCCTTCCTTTTTACCAAAAAGAGTTTTACCAATAAAATAAACTGGAAAAATAATTAAAGCACCAAATAGAGCGGGTACAAACTGCATCGAATATCCTACTGCATTAGATTCACTCATAAATGGAAGTAGAAGTCTGCTAAATCCTAAAGCTACCATATTTAATAACGGTGGCCTTGATCCAGATCTTCCTATTGGGTAATTAAGGATTGGATCGTTATCACCATAATAAGGATAATAACCAGTTTCCAGGGTAACATTAACTAGACGCATGTTATAGTATGGGTCAGGACCCGACAAATAGAAAGTATCGTTTAATGTTTCACCTTCAGGATTTATTGCCACCCCTGAAATGATGTTAAAATAAGAATTTAGAACTAAAACCAAAAAGAAAATTATTATGAGTGATACACCTATTAGCCAATTTTTCTTAAATCGAATTGTTTTCTCTTTTTGTTTTACGATTTTTGATTCTCTTATGGGTTCCGCTATAGGAGTTCTCATTTGTGCCCTTTTACGCATTGCCGTCACCTAAGGATAAACACAACCGTAAATCTATAGTCTTATAAATAACTTATCTCCTGTTTTATCCTCTAACAATAATTAGCAGTTGTTAATTATTTGTGTTCTTCTATTGACCACAAATTTTCATTTATAGTTTTAAAATTATATAATTTTATCTCTCACTAAGGCATCTATGACAACTGGCGCCACTTTCACCTTACTAAATTCATTTTCAATAGTATCAGTAGATATGATTTCGTCACATCCATTAGAATAAAGTTTTTCTTTTGCACCATCTATAAACAAACCATGTGTGCATGCAACTAAAGTCTTCCTGGCTCCTTGTTTTTTCAGTTCTTTAATGGATTTGGCCATGGTCCCCCCCGTGGATATGATGTCATCGATTAAAGCCACATTCTTGTTTCTAGCTTCGAGCTTTTTTGGTTTGATTTCAACAGTATTAGCATCTATTCGCGTCTTATCCATATAATCATATTCACATCCGATAATATTACCTGCCTCTTTTGCTGTTTTCTTTGCTCCCTTATCTGGAGCAAGCACAAAATTTATTTCTTTCATTTTAAGATAATTTGCAATCTCTGAGACTGCAGAACAACTAATTGCTGGTACATTAAAGAAATCAAGCAAGTAATCTTTATGCGGATCCACAGTTATGACATAATCTGCGTGCAGGCTGATGTGTTCTGCTATTGCGCGTGCACTTATGGACTCTCCTGTTTCAAATTTCTTATCTTGTCTACAATATCCAAAATAGGGAATTACAATTATGATTTTATTTGCTCCAGCTTCATAAACAGCATCTTGAAGTAATAAAAGTTCAATAATTTTAGTATCAGGATAGGTAGTTTGGACTATCAGTACATCTTCACCTTTAATATCATCTAAAACGCGTACATACCACTCATCATCAGGAAAACGTTTAATTGTTGTTCTTGCTAAAGGTTGTTTTAATTTTTTAGAAATATCTTCTGCTACTGTTAAAGAAGATGTGCCTCCTATTACATACATGGTTTCTAAGGAAGTTAATTGCAAAAGCATTTTTAGTGATTTCGTAAGAAAGTTTTTATAACACTTATTGCTTATTTTTTTGAAGGATGTGGATGCTTTGCGCATACATAGATTGTTTACTATGGCTGTGGGTTTATGCCTTGTGTTTTCGATTTTTTTTATGAAAAACATAATTGCAGATGAGGGGCCGGAAAGCTTAGTTGATGCGAGTTACGATATTGAATATGTAACAGGGACTGATTTGAAAGTAAGTGTTACTATGAATGTTAGAAAAATTACAGTATTTGATACGATATATACCAGTGAAGACATAGAAAATGTAGCAAATAATGATCCTGAAACGATGGGTGCAATAAAATTACGTTTACGTGATTTGTTAAAAAATCAAATTAAACTATCATTTGAAAACTCCACTGTTACTGCATTAATTAATAAACCACTATATGAAAACACATTGTTTTTTGATGAATTTGGAATCAATCTTACTCAGGGTTTTTTTGGTATAAACGAAACTATTAATGTAAATGATATTGTTAATGGTGTATTAGATATGGGTGGAGTTATAACATATAGCTTTATGTTGCATGCAGAACATGGATGGAATAATACATTTACTTATCTCCTGTCAGATTTAATGAATCTAGATAATGCTAACACAGATGATGTTGACTTAATAAGGAATGAAATAATGTGGAAATTAAGAAACTGGAATGGAGAAAGTCCCACCAGATTAGCTACTTTATCAACTCGTTTTAAGAATCCAACTACTCTTGTATCAGAAGTTGAAGATATTTCTCTTAGGATTGAATTAGATACTACTGCAATAACCAATATTTCTTTGAAAACTTCTATCTTAGCAAAAAATATTGACATAAGAAATTATGATATACTGCCCGATTTTATTACTAAATTGCCCTTTGTACCTTCTGATGGGATTAGATTATTTATTGAAAATAATATGCTTTCCTGGGATGCTTTTTACCTAAAAACTATAAAACCGGTAGAAAATAACACAATATCGACAATTGAAAATTCTTCTTTTAATCAAACATTAAATCCTTCTTTTAGTTGGGTTCTTGAAACCACAACAAATTGTTCGGAGCCGTTTAATATAACAAGAATGAATGATGCACCCGCCATCAAAGCTGAACTATTAGAGGACAACATAGGTTTACTAGTTTGCAACATTTCACCTAGGGCGTTTTTAGGCTTAGTTAATGCAGGTGCAAGAGCAAATATTTCTGCTGAAGATATTAATTTTGGCGATAATTTTGACGAACTAAGGCATCCTTATGATGTGTTTTTACATCTCCCATTGGGCATTACTTTAGAGGGTGAAAACATATATAGTTGGAATCAAAGTACTGCACTTGCCGGGGAGTTTATATCTGAGTTAAGACCAGATCCTGCATATTCCAAAGACAGCGTAGACGCCTATATTGAAATAGATATTACAAAAATGGATCTTAATATAGCAAGTCTATTTATGGGAAAAACTGAACTAACCGCTACTTCACATATTAAGGAAGATGACCACCAATATGTAATCAGAATGCCAGAAGAATTCAATATATCAGAAAAAATCAATCTTACTTTTTTAAACTCAGATGCTTTTAGGCTATGCACTGAAGAAGCTGTATTTCATGAAGAAGATATCGACAATTATTTAACGAACAAAAAAGAGTTTTTCGAAGATAAACTTTCTCAGGTTATGAATGGTCTAGATATAAAGGGACTTGTTAATAAAGATAGTTTCTACCAATCGTTAATGTGGGATGGAGATATTTCTGACATGGATAATACTGCGCCTGTTGTCGTTTCAAATCATGCTAATACTCTCTATTCTGTTGGAATAAATCTTTCAATTTGGCCCCCCAGCATACATATTTCCAATCAGACTTTTAATATAACAGGTTTAGAAAATAAAAGTGTGACGTATCGGATAATATATCCTAAAGGAATTTCAGTAGTCGCAACAGATGAATTAAATAAATCTATTATAAAAGGAAACACAAGCGATGGAAGAGAATACATAGAGTTTTCATTTAATTATGATGAGGGTGCAATAACAGATTTAGTTTTGTGTGAGCTCAGTGCTTCGCTTCTTTATATAGTGGGATTGTTCTTGCCATGTATTCTTAGTTTCGTTCTCGTTATTATCTTAATAATAATAGTGTTGATGATACGAAAAAAGAGGCGTGGAGGAAAGGTCGTACAAGAAGAGTCTGAACCAACAGGATATGAAGACCAGGACTTTTACGTTCCTCCGCCCCCTAACTCTAAATGATTTTATTTTCTAATTTATAATAGCTGAAGGTATTAATTTAAGAAGAGAGGGCTTCTTTTTAATTAGAGGAAAAACGAGATTTGAAGGGAAATCGATATCACCATATTTACAAATAGTTTCGATTATTTTCTCTTCATTTAGTTCTTCGATATATTTGTCTATCTGTTTGTCCTGTAGATTTTTGAATATTGCTCGGAAGTTCATACCTAATGACAATTCTCTACCTATTTTCTTCGACCATAACATGTGATATTTTTTGAGAAATCTGCTCGAGAAATCATTAGCATTTAACGCCTCGACTGCCACAGCAGAGCAATGATGAGCACACAACATCCCCGGATATAGACCGCCACCTGAAGTTGGTTTAACCTGTGCTGCAGCATCACCTACCAACATTACATTTGACTGAAAAGTTTTTGTAAGTGGACCCAAAGGTATTGATCCCCCTATGCGTCTCTTAATTGTTATGTTTTTTAATTGTTTAGTTCTTAAGAGATTTGTAAAGCATTGTGTTAATGATTTCTTCGAGTGTTCGTTTACACAAAGCCCCACTCTTGCCTCTGATCCTTCTTTATTTACTGGAATAATCCAGGCAAAAAATCCAGGTGCTATATTGCATCCTAAAAAAATTTCAACAAATTTGGGATCTAGGTTAGTATTTGTAACCTCTGCACCAATTCCTCTAAGAATCTCTGTTGGTCGAGGAAATCGAAACGCGCTTCTTATTGTTGAATGTGGACCATCGGCCCCAATTAAAAGGGAACATTTAATCTGACTTGTCTTTTCTTTTTGACTGATTTTTAATTTTATGTGATTGTCTTCTCTTTTAGCAAATATTGCCTTACTCTCCAAGTGAATTTCAGCTCCCTTATCTGTCGCTTCATTGATTATATCTTCGTCAAATTTAGGACGATTGATCACAAAAGCATGGATTTTATCTCCACCTATAGTTAAGATTTTTCCAGAAGGGGAATAGATGTGGGCCCCGTAAATTTCATTTTGCACTATCTCTTTTTCAGAAGTATTAAGAAAGTCAAGTACCCTCGAGGACACTAAACCAGCGCATTTTAAAGGCATTCCTATTTTTTTATGCTCTTCATAAAGCGTTACCTGAAATCCGCTCTCAGCTATGTTTTTTGATACATATCCACCAATAGGCCCTCCACCAACAACTGCAACGTCGTACTTTTTCATTCATCAGCGGTATACCACCAAAGATTTATAAAAAAAACGGCGATTCATGGGCTTAATGATTTCGTTGTCCCGTATTTTCTTATATGCAATTGGAACTTTGGGTGGCGTTTTCTTTTTTAATAAGAAAAATGTCAAGATGGATGAAGACGAAACAGATCATGCATACGATAACTTACTCTGCAGATTTGTAACTGATGGATCCGGACGGAAAATTGGTGAAAGTGTAACCTTGGATAAAGACATCATGATTATAAAAGCAGGTAAAAAATTTTTAGGAGTTCCACTCAAACATATCGAAGAAAGGGGAAACGGCTTATTAGTAAAAGGTCTGATAGATTTTGATAGAGCGTATGAGTTGGGCGAAGAATGGCGAAAAGGGTCGTTTCGTAAAATAGATCAAAAAGAGGAATCTGAAGGAAAGACAGATGGATTTTGAATACAAGATGGTGATTGTTACCAGAAGAGATTTGTCTCTTTCTCCAGGAAAGCTTGCTGCTCAAGTAGCTCACGCCGCAGTAGCATGCACACTACAAACCAAGAAAAATAATCCTCAGTGGTTTAAGAAATGGCAGAACGGGGGTGGAAAGAAAGTGATTGTGAAAGTTGACACCTTAGATGAGTTTTTCCCAATAAAAGAAAAAGCCGAGACTCTGGGGCTTGCAACTAATATTGTCGAGGACGCAGGGCATACGGAAATTCCTCAGGGAACAAAAACAGTTATGGGAATTGGCCCTGCCCCAAATAATTTAATTGATCAAGTAACGGGCAGTTTTCCTTTGTTGTAGCTGCGAATGTAATCTATATGAGGCGTGTTTGCCCTCTCATCTTATAACTAGCAAGCTCTTTAAACATATCATCCTCATGCAAGACATTTAGTAAATCCTTTGAAGGCGAAGACATCCGAATTTCTGTAGTTCTACCATGTCTGCCTTTTGAAATCACTCTAGCATTTATAATACCAAGCATGTCTAATTCGGATACTAAATCTACAACTCTTCTTTGTGTTAAACAATTATACCGCGCTTTTTTACAAAGATCCTTATATACATCATAGACGTCCCCAGTGATTATTGTCTGGTTTCTGCCGTCCTTTTTGTTTTGTTTGTCGAGTAGCATGATTGAGTACAAAATTAATTTTGACTGATTAGGAAGTGTACGGGCAACTTCAGTTATCCGGTCTATTTCTATTTTGTTTTGAGCAGCTCTCACGTGCTTTTTCGTTATCTTGATATCGTTGAGTCTTTCAGTTAATTCTGCTGAAACTCTTAGAAGGTCGAGGGCCCTCCTTGCGTCACCATGTTCTTGAGCAGATAATGCTGCGCATAATGGGATTACTTCATCATCAATTGTTCCTGGTTTTAAGGCTACCCTTATACGATCCTTCAATATGTCTTGAAGCTGGTCAGCATCATATGGATAAAAAATCATATTTTCTTCTCCAAGGCTTGATTTAACTCTTGGATCTAAAAACTCTGTAAATTTCAAATCATTAGAAATTCCAATTACCGAAACCCTAGCATTATCAAGATCGCTATTTATACGTGAAAGGTTATAAAGAGCTTCGTCGCCTTTGAGTTTATCAATTTCATCTAGGACAATAACAGTGACACATCTCTCCTTATCCATCATAGATTTCACTTTTGCGTATACTTCGTCGGTCGGCCATCCTGTAAAGGGAATGTGATCATTCCATTCGTTAATAAAATGATTAGCAATGTTTTGAAGAAGTCGATATTGTGTATCAACTACTTCGCAGTTAATATAAATGAAATTTACAGATTTGCCTGTTTCCTTTCCTTTTCTCAAGAGCTCTTTTCCAACAAATTTTGCAACTGCAGTCTTTCCAGTTCCTGTTTTTCCATAAATAAATACATTAGATGGTGTCTCGCCCCGTAACGCAGGAACTAAAACAGCAGCAAGGTCGTTAATTTCCCTATCGCGGTGAGGTAAAATTTCTGGCATGTAGGATTGTCTCATCACTTCCCTATTTAGAAATAACCCTTCAGACATTAACAAATGGCCGAATATATCTTTATCAACGTTGTTTTCAATCGTAAAAATATTGCCTCCTCTTTTGGTAAGCAATTGGTAAGCGTTTGTAATATTAAAAATTTGTGTATGATTTTTATAGATAATTATATCTGTTGGTAATGAAGAGGGGGGAGGGGCTTATTTCGTGTGGAACAAAAGAAAAATCATTTTTAATTTTAAAATTTTTTTATATTTATATTTTTAAAAATCGCAATATTCAAATATTGAAATGTACATATCTATATGAAAATACTACGTCTTTTTTATTAATATAAAACTATACATCAAATTTATATTTCCACTCGAAATAAGGGGGTCTGTCTGTATTTTGTCATCGATTAGTTATAAAATAAAAATGAAATGATGTTGTTATCGATCATAGCAGCAAGGATTTAACTTCCGACTATTACAACGTCCTTTACTGATTTTATCGATTCAAAAGGAAATACGAGATGCCCTAAATCATCTAGGTGATATAATCTCTCATCTATTTCTTCTGAGGGCTCTACAAGAATACTCATTAAAGTTCCTGATTTCTCATCAAATAATGAATTTCTAAGTATGCCAAGGTATAAACCCTCTTCGCTCATTACTGTTTTTCCTCTAAGTTCACTTTCGAGTACTTTCATTTAATTTCCCTCCTTTTTATTATAAACTTTCATATATTGAATAGTTATATCTTTTTTATCCTTTTTGGCTAGGTTACGTCTGTATCTTTTTTATCAGCTTTAACAATATCGATTGTCCTGGCTTCTTTTAATCTTTCATAATGCTTGAGTAACTCTTTCGTGATACTGGGGGCAATGCCCTTCATAGCTTGTTCGAAATTTTTTTTCGTTACAATGCTGGCTTTGGCATCACTACGTAACGCAAGCATCGCTGCTTCTCTGCATAGCCCTTCGATGTCTGCGCCGGAATAGCCTTCTGTTATTTCAGCAAACGTTTCCAGAGATACATCCTTTGCAAGCGGCATGCCTTTGGTGTGTATCTTGAATATTTCAAATCGAGATTTTTTATCAGGAGCGGGAGTGAGTAATAATCTGTCGAATCTCCCCGGCCTAAGCAATGCAGGATCCAACATGTCCGGCTTATTGGTAGCTCCAATAACTACCACCCCCTCCATGCTTTCCAGTCCATCGATGCTTGTTAGAAGTTGATTTACAACACTTTCGGTAACGTGTGAGCCTGTGTAGGTGCCTCGTCGGGGAGCAATTGAGTCAAGCTCATCAAGAAACACAATAGTTGGAGCTACTTGGCGCGCCTTTTTAAATAATTCACGAACCGCTTTTTCGCTTTCACCTACCCACTTGCTAAGGACTTCAGGACCTTTTATTGATATAAAGTTTGCCTTTGATTCATTGGCTACTGCTTTCGCGAGTAAAGTTTTTCCAGTTCCGGGCGGGCCGTATAATAAAATCCCTCTGGGCGCCTCAATCCCCATTCGTTTGAAGACCTCGGGTTGAGACAACGGCCACTCAACTGCTTCCACTAAATTCTGTTTTATTTCCTCAAGTCCACCAATATCCTCCCAGGTTATTTTTGGTACTTCAATAAAGAATTCTCTAATAGCAGAAGGTTCAATGCCACGATGTGCGTTCTTGAAATCTTCCATTCTGACATCCATCTTTTCAAGTAATTCAACAGGTATTGGTCTTTCTAAATCTATCTCTGGTAAGTATCGTCTTAATGCATTCATAGCCGCTTCTCGCGCTAATGCTGCAAGATCTGCTCCAACAAAACCATAAGTTATATCAGCTATTTCATCTAAGATAATTTCTTTGGCAAGCTTCTTCATAAAATCTTCTGGCTTCTCCGTTATCGTGACAAACCTTTCTTTTATTTGTTGTTCAGTTCTTAACTCAAGCTTTGAATCTTTAACATCATATGGTAATAGATTTATAATTTCATCTGTTATTATATTAATAAATTTTTCATAAAACTCAACAGGTAAATCGCCTTTTAGTTTGTTAAAAGTGATTTTTAAATATTCTCCAATCGTCTCTCTTCTATCTTTGTCCCTTGATCTTGAAAAGCCTCCCAAGAGATCAGATAAGTTAATTTTTTTAATACTTTGTTTTATAAACGTCTCTACTTTTTCTAAATCTACTTTTTGTCCAGGATAAAATTCATCTAGATTTGGATTTATAGGCATGCCTCTTGTATGAATTTGAAGAATCTCCTTTCTCCCACTTCGGTCTGGGACATCTAATCTAATCTCTCTGTCAAATCTTCCTGGTCTTCTCAATGCAGGATCTATTGAATCTGGTAGATTTGTCGCACCAATGACAATTAATTTTCCCCTGCCCTTTAATCCATCCATTAATGTTAACAATTGAGAGACAACCCTTCGCTCGACCTCTCCGTGCACCTCGCTTCTTTTTGGAGCTATTGCATCGATTTCATCTAAAAAAATAATCGAAGGAGCTTTTTTCTGGGCATCTTCAAATATTTTTCTAAGATTTTCTTCACTCTGGCCGTAAAACTTGCTCATGATTTCTGGGCCATTGATCGTGTAGAAGTTAGCACCAGACTCGTTCGCCACTGCCTTAGCGATTAGGGTTTTTCCAGTACCTGGTGGCCCATGGAGCAATACCCCTTTTGGCGGATCAATACCAAGACGATCGAAAAGCTCAGGATGTTTTAATGGCAGCTCTATCATTTCTCGAACTTTTAAGATTTCATTATGCAATCCACCAATGTCTTCGTAGCTAACACGTACCCCCTCCTCCTCTATTAATTTAGCAGCCTCCTCTTTAACACGAAGAACCGTTCTTTCATTTATTGAAACAATGCCTTGAGGAGTAGTATCAACGATTACAAAAGGAAGTGCATTTCCAAAAAACGCAATGCCTGGTACTGTTATTTCATCTCCTTTAGTTATGGGACGTCTTAACATATTTTTCCTAATTATGACATCTATTCCCATTCCGAATTCAATCCGTTGTCCTTCAGGCATAAGCGGGGCCAATACAATTTCTCTTGCTTCTCTGACCTCTGCGCGTCTGATTTTTACACGATCCCCTAGTCCAGTACCAGCATTCTTCCTTGTCAAATTATCAACGCGAATTATTCTTTTGCCCTCATCCGAAGGGTGAGCTCTCCAAACCGAGGCCGCAGTCATTTTCGTACCTTCTATTTCTATAACATCACCGATAGATAAATCAAGATCTATGCGAGTTTGATGATCGATACGAGCTCTGCCGTATCCGACATCTTGTTGAAAAGCCTCAGAAACTTTAAGATCGATTTCGCGCTCTGCCATTACGCTCCCACCAGATTTTGAATACTTATATCTTGGGCAGAAGTATAAACCTGTTATAAATTTTTCTGCATAATGGACTGAAAAGAAGTACCAATAATTAAATAAACATAATCTATATTTTAAATAAAATATTATAATTGCGGGGAGGAAACTTAGAGAAAATGGAATTTAAATACTTTGTTATCATTCTTTCTGTTGTATGCACGTTCTTTCTTTATTTCTTATCTACTCTCTCACAGCCGAGTTACATTAACTTAGTTGAAATACCAAACTATGAGGGAAAACAAGTTATTGTTGAGGGCATTGTAATTGAACACTACACTACAACATATGGTGGACAAATAATAGAAATTAAAGATTTGGAAAATGAGGAAAGCACAGTTATACTTTTTGTTGAAGAAATAACTTCTGTCGAATATGGGGACAAAATTCAAGCAACTGGAAAAGTGCAAAAATACAGGGACGAATGGGAAGTGGTGGTAAACAACGAAAAACAAATTCAAATATTACAAAAATGGAGCGGCATCACCATTCCGTTATGGCAGCTCGCAGAGAATCCTAATAAATATGTCGGTACAAATGTAAACATTACAGGAATTATTGATAGAGAGTATGACACTTATTTTTATTTGATTGATTCAGAAGAACAATATTCAATTGCCGTATATTATGATTCAACTAGATACTATAACATTTCTCAAGGCGATTTTGTTTGTGTTGGTGGAAGATTTATTTACGATACAGAATCGTTGCGGTTTGTTCTAAGCGCCAAAGATGAAAAACACCACCTTTACTCGATAGGGGTGGACTAAAGCGTGTTAGATCTTGCTCTTGTCATAATTTTTTGCATTTTGGGTGTTTTTCTTGGGGTTGCGACAGGCCTATTACCCGGCCTCCATGTCAATAATATAGCTCTTATTCTTTTATCTTTATCAGGTTCAATCGTAGCTATTTCCTCTCCACTATCAGCATATGGAATATCCGAGCATTTTGTTTTTCTCTTAATTTGTGGCTTTATAGTAGCAGTTTCAATTTCTCACACATTTCACGATGCCATTCCAACGACTTTCATTGGTGCGCCTGAAGAGGATACGGCCCTTTCTGTTTTACCTGCACATAACCTTTTGCTTCAGGGGAGAGGATACCATGCAATTGCTTATTCAGCACTTGGGAGCTTTGGAGCTATTGTTGCGTGTATTTTTCTTTTTTATCCTCTCCGGTTTATCATTGGCTCTCCATTGTTTTTGTATTCAACATTACAAGAAATTATGGTATGGTTACTTATTGCAATATCAATATTAATGATAGCAACAGAAACAGCCAAGATAAATGATTTTGGCAATAGAGGCAAAATGCCTTCTATTGCAGGTATGTTATTTGCTATTTTTGTCTTCTTCCTTTCTGGTGTCTTCGGTTTAATCATTCTCGATTTTGAAGTGAATTCGCCCATTGGTTTACAAGCCCCAGTTTTGTTTCCTGCCCTTGCCGGATTGTTTGGTACACCAACTCTTCTAAACTCCTTAATGACAAAACCAATCATACCTAAACAGAAAATCGAAAAACTCAAACTTGACGCCAAGGAAAAAAAATCATCTATTTTATCAGTAATTACCGGAAGCTTGGCAGGCATTCTTGTATCGATAATTCCCGGCATTACATCTGCAACAGGGACCATCTTGGCAATGAACGCCAGAGGAGAATCAGGTGATGAGCAAACAATTGTAACGTTATCATCTGTTAATACAGCATCGGCATTTTCAGTCATTGTTGTATTATTTGTTATTCTAAGACCTAGAAGCGGAGCTGCGTTAGCAGTTAATGATCTAATCGCAATAGAAGAATGGACCACACTTATGCTTCCAGCAGATCTTATATATCTCCTTATGTTTCTTGTATTGGGGGGCTCTCTATCATATTTCTTAACATTAAAAATAGGTAAGACTTTCGCAAGACGTTTCTCACACGTGCCTTATCCTCTAATAGTCACTATGACTATTATTATGATTACCATACTTGTGGTTATTTTCACAGGAATTATGGGTGTTTTGATCCTTATCGCTGCAACATTTATTGGTTTTCTTCCGGTGCTTTGGGGGGTGCGAAGAAGCCATTGTATGGGTGTGTTGTTGATCCCTATAATTCTGCATTTTTTGTAAATATTCTATCCTCAACAGCATCAAGATGATCTGTTATATCAATCTCATATGCCTTTGCCACAAGTAACGCAGCTACTTCAAAAAGAATGCACTTTTCTGATTCCATATCTTTAATCTCTTTAACAACAGCCTTATCATCTTGATTTGTTTTTTCAGCAATGAGATGAATTAAGGCACTTGTTACATCCCTTTTCTCTTTCATCTCTTTTTTCTCTTCTGTAAATATCTTTTTTAATGGGAAAAACCCGACAGGAATAGATATATTTTCAATACTAAAGCTGGGTACCAGAAACT
>Ga0209636_10001632_pt1 | contig 22687 bp, 11 predicted proteins | sample DeeMarSWOR152_54_FD_187464 | JGI IMG/M metagenome (GOLD analysis project Ga0209636, IMG submission 187464) | Marine sediment microbial communities from White Oak River estuary, North Carolina - WOR-1-52-54 (SPAdes) (version 2) | ecosystem: Environmental > Aquatic > Marine > Intertidal zone >...
ACTCTACAATATCACTTATTACTCCGGCACCAACTGTCTTGCCACCTTCCCGGATAGCAAAGCGGAGTTCCTTTTCCATGGCTATTGGGGTTATCAGGTGTATCTCCAGGGAGACATTATCACCAGGCATAACCATCTCTACTCCCTCTGGTAAGGTGACTACACCAGTGACATCTGTTGTCCGGAAGTAGAATTGAGGCCTGTAGTTATTGAAGAATGGTGTATGTCTGCCTCCCTCTTCCTTGGTCAGGATATAGGTCTCTGCCTTGAATCTCGTGTGGGGGGTGATAGAGGCAGGCTTTGCTACAACCTGTCCCCTTTCAACCTCCTCTCTCTTGATCCCCCTGAGAAGCACACCAATATTGTCACCTGCCCTGCCCTCATCAAGGACTTTCCTGAACATCTCAACCCCAGTGCATACTGTCTTTTCCGTATCCTTGATACCAACAATCTCTATCTCATCACCAACCTTTACGATACCTCTCTCTACCCTGCCGGTTACCACGGTGCCCCGACCTGATATGGAAAATACGTCTTCTATGGGCATCAAGAATGGTTTTTCTGTGTCTCTCACAGGCTCTGGTATGAACTCATCGATGGCATCCAGTAACTCCATAACAGGAGCACAGTTGGCGCACTCCTTCTTGCCGCAACCACACTCCAATGCCTTCAGGGCTGAACCATGTATGATCGGGGTCTCCTCCCCTGGAAACTCATACTTGGTTAACAGCTCCCTGAGCTCCAAGTCGACGAGTTCTATCAACTCCTTATCATCAACCATGTCGGTTTTGTTTAAGAAGACGACAATGCTCGGAACCCCGACCTGCCTAGCTAACAATATATGCTCTCTGGTCTGGGGCATGGGACCATCATCTGCACCAACCACCAAGACAGCACCATCCATCTGTGCTGCACCGGTAATCATATTCTTGATATAATCTGCATGCCCCGGGCAGTCTACATGGGCATAGTGCCTCTTTTCTGTCTCATACTCTACATGGGCAGTGGCTATCGTTATTCCCCTCTCTTTTTCCTCCGGTGCCTTGTCTATCTCATCAAAGGATACATATTGAGCCATACCAACCTTTGACAAGCAGAGGGTGATTGCCGCTGTTAACGTCGTCTTCCCATGATCTATGTGACCGATGGTGCCGACATTTATATGTGGCTTTGTCCTCTTAAATTTTTCTTTGGCCATGGTAGTTACCTCCTCAAAAAAGTCCTTCTATTGGTCATTTGTCATCAGCTAAAACAGAATCTCCTGACCATGAGTGTTACTTACAGATGACAAATAATTATTGACTAACAACATTTGTATTACCAACGATAATGGGCAAAGGCCTTATTTGCCTCGGCCATCCTATGCGTGTCCTCTTTTTTCTTGAAAGCACCGCCCCTCCCGTTAGAGGCATCAATCAATTCACCTGCAAGTTTTGCTGCCATCCCCTTTTCGCCCCTCTGTTTGGCGTATATAAGTATCCATCTAATACTGAGTGTAGTTCTCCGTGCATATCTAACTTCAGTCGGAACTTGATAGGTGGAACCGCCGACCCTCCTCGACCTTACTTCGACTACAGGCTTAACATTTTCGATAGCCTTCTGAAAAAGAGATAAAGGATCCTCCTTAGTCTTCTGGTGGATAATATCAAAGGCCTCGTAGAGCATAGATTGAGCTAAGCTCTTCTTCCCCCTCTGCATAATTCTATTAGTGAATTTAGCAATCAATTCGCTTTTATATTTTGGATCAGGCAAGGTCTCCCTTTTTATGGCCTCTCCTTTTCTTGGCATTCCAGCATCTCCAAAAAGCTCAAATTATGACCTAAATCCCTTTAGGCCTCTTAGCCCCATATTTGGAGCGACCTCTCCGGCGATCTTCAACGCCTGAGCTATCCAAGGTACCCCGAATTATGTGATACCTGATACCTGGCAAATCCTTCACTCTCCCGCCCCTGATCAGAACAACAGAATGTTCCTGCAGATTATGCCCAATCCCTGGGATATAAGAGGTGACCTCTATCCCATTCGTCAACCTTACCCTCGCCACCTTACGTAGGGCTGAGTTAGGTTTCTTAGGAGTAGATGTGTACACCCTGATACATACACCCCTCTTTTGAGGACACCCTCTGAGGGCCGGCGTCTTGATTTTCTTCTTTACCCTCTGCCGCCCTTTCTTAATGAGCTGATTAATTGTTGGCATTTTTCTCTTCCAAAAAAGATATCTTGCTATATATACCCAGTATCTCTATCCTGTCAAACTGCTTCGACTTCCTCAAGGGAGTCTTGTTCCATCTCTATCTCAATATCCAGCCCTCTGTGCTTACTCAGACCTGTACCCGCGGGTATAAGCCTGCCCATAATAACATTCTCCTTGAGACCTCTCAGGTAGTCTATCCTACCCTCCACGGCTGCATCCGCCAAGACCTTTGTGGTTTCCTGAAAAGAGGCAGCCGATATAAAGCTATCTGTGTTAATTGACGCCTTGGTAACCCCTAACAAGAGGGGTTCACCAACAGCTGGTTTACCTCCACTTGCAATAACTTCTTGATTCTTCTCCTCAAAACGCCATCTCTCGACCCCCTCTCCCAATATGAAATCTGAATCGCCAACTTCCTTAACTGCCACCCTCCTCAACATCTGCCTAACAATCACTTCTATGTGCTTGTCATTTATCTTGACACCCTGGAGGCGATATACCTTCTGAACCTCATCCACAAGGTATTTGGACAGCTCCCTCGGTCCTTTTATTCTTAGAATATCATGAGGATTAGCCGAGCCTTCCATGAGGGCCTCCCCAGCCCTAACATAATCCCCATCAAAAACGCTTACATGTTTACCCCTGGGTATAATATAGTCAACAGGTTTACCCACTTCAGGGGTAATAATCACCCTCCTTTTGCCTGACAAGTATTTCCCGAATGATATTGTTCCATCAATCTCGCTCAAAAGGGTATGGTCTTTCGGTTTCCTGACCTCAAATAATTCCGCTACCCTTGGCAAACCTCCGGTTATATCTTTGGTCTTTGTGGTTTCTCTCGGTATCTTGGCCAGAACATCGCCGGCATGAACCTCGTCTCCTTCCGAAACCATAATAATAGCACCTGTAGGAAGGAAGTATCTGGCTACTGCCGCTGAATCACCAGAAAGCTGGATTGTCTTGCCTTTTGAGTCTTTGATAGAGATCCTTGGTCTAACGTCTGGATCACCGGATGCAACAATAACCTTACTTGATTTACCAGTTACAGGATCCAGCCTCTCCTGCATTGTTTTGCCCTCATAGATATCACCAAATTTCAACCTACCAGAAACCTCTGTCAAAATCGGTATTGTAAAGGGGTCCCATTCTACCAGGAGCTCACCGGGATTTATCTCATTTCCATCGTGGGTCTTGATGATGGCGCCGTATATAACAGGATAGCGTTCCAATTCTCTTCCGCCTGCATCCACTACCCCAATATCAGCATTCCTGTTCATCACCACATGGTCCCCTTTGGCATTTATTACTGTCTTGAGATTATAAAAGGTAATGATTCCACTATTTCTGGCCTGAATCGTAGACTGCTCTACCTTCCTGCTTACGGTACCTCCAATGTGAAATGTCCGCATAGTCAGCTGTGTGCCTGGCTCGCCAATCGATTGGGCAGCAACGATACCTATTGGCTCACCTATGTCAATCTCCCTTCCGTGGGCCAAGTCCCGACCATAACACTGCTTGCAAACCCCTCGCTTTGCCCTGCAGGTTAGCACCGATCTGATTTTTATCTTTTCAATCCAAGATCTCTCTATTCTTTCGACTGCCGCCTCATCTATTTCTTCATTGTACCTGAGCAGCAGTTCTCCAGTTATTGGATCAGAGATATCTTCAGCTGCGATTCTGCCCAGAATTCTCTCTGACACCGATTGAATCACCTCACCTGCCTCTGTTAATGACTCTACCCAGATGCCATCCATGGTTCCACAATCTTCTTCTGTAATACAGGCGTCCTGGGCCACGTCTATCAATCTGCGAGTCAGATATCCTGAATTGGCTGTCTTCAGGGCTGTATCAGCCAATCCCTTTCTTGCACCATGGGTAGAGATAAAGTACTGCAAAACTGTCAGACCCTCACGGAAATTTGCAGTAATAGGTGTCTCGATAATTTCTCCGGAGGGTTTAGCCATCAAGCCCCTTATCCCTGCCAACTGCCTCATCTGATCTTTGCTACCTCGTGCTCCAGAATCAGACATCATATATATTGGATTAAAGCTATCACTCTTCTTTTCCCTTCCATCCTGACCCGTCACTTTCTCCACAGCCATTTCATTCATCATTTCAGAGGAAATTGACTCTGTGGCCTTTGTCCAGATATCAACCACCTTATTGTATTTTTCACCGTCGGTAATCAAACCATCATTGTATTGGTCCTCAATCTTTTTTACCTCAGCCTCGGCCTCCTCTATGATTTCATGTTTTCTTCTCGGGGTAACCATGTCTTTACTTGAGATAGAAATACCAGAAATGGTAGCATACTTATATCCCATATCTTTGAGTCTATCCGCCAAAATAACTGTAGCCTTAGTACCCAAAGACCGATAACATTCATTAATAATATCTCTCAGTTCCTTCTTGGTTATTACCCTATTTACCATTTCAAAAGGTAACTCCTTGGGGAAAATCTCGTAAAGGATTACCCTTCCAGTCGTTGTCCTAATAATCTGGCCGTTGATTCTAACCCTCATAGAAGCATGGAGGTCTAACTCACTAGCGTCGTAAGCCATCCTAACTTCTTCGGTATTGGCAAAAATCCTATCCTCACCTTTGCAAAACGGCCTCTCTTTCGTCATATAATAGATACCCAGTACAATATCTTGGGTTGGCACAATTATAGGATCGCCATTGGCTGGTGAAAGAATATTGTTCGTAGACAGCATTAATACCCTGGCTTCAATCTGGGCCTCAATAGAAAGAGGAACATGAACAGCCATCTGGTCACCATCAAAATCAGCATTGAAGGCAGTACAAACTAATGGATGAAGTTGAATGGCCCTTCCTTCAATAAGAACGGGTTCAAATGCTTGCATACCGAGCCGGTGAAGAGTAGGGGCCCTATTAAGCAAAACACAGTGTTCCTTAACTACCTCATCGAGGGAATCCCACACCTCTGGTGTTTCATTTTCGACCAGTTTCTTGGCTTTCTTGAGGGTGGTTGCCAGACCTTTTTCTTCCAGCTTATTGTATATGAATGGCTTGAAGAGTTCTAATGCCATCTGTTTTGGGAGTCCACATTGGTGCAGCCTTAAGTCAGGACCAACTACAATGACTGATCGTCCTGAATAATCCACCCTCTTTCCGAGTAAATTCTGTCTAAACCTACCTTGCTTACCTTTAAGCATGTCACTTAAGGATTTTAATGGCCTCTTATTTGCACCAGTAATGGTCTTACCTCTTCTGCCATTATCAAACAGAACATCTACAGCCTCCTGGAGCATCCTCTTTTCATTTCTAATTATGATATCAGGGGCATTCAACTCTAAGAGGCGTTTCAGTCTATTGTTCCTATTTATAACCCTGCGGTAAAGATCATTGAGATCTGAGGTAGCAAATCTCCCTCCATCTAAAGGAACTAACGGCCTTAGGTCTGGTGGCAAAACAGGAATAACGCCCATTATCATCCACTCTGGTCTGTTCTTGGAGGTTCTAAAGGCATCGATTATCCGGAGACGTTTTGAGAGCTTTTTTCTTTTGGCATCTGATTTGGTACTCAGTGTCTCACCCTTTAATTTGGACGCAAGCTTATCTAGATCTATCTCTTTGAGTAGCTCCTGAACGGCTTCAGCTCCCATTCTGGCCTCAAATCCGTCTCTGTAATCCTCCCTGGCCTTCAAATACTGCTCCTCTGTCAACAAGGCACCTTTCGTTAAAGGTGTATCTTTCGGGTCTATGACCACGTAATTCTCAAAGTAAAATATCTTTTCCAACGTCTTAAGAGTCATATCTAAGAGCAGACCGATTTTGGAGGGCATACATTTTAGGAACCAGATATGTGCCACCGGTGAAGCTAATTCAATATGACCCATTCTCTGTCTTCGCACCTTAGAGTGAGTGACCTCTACACCACATTTCTCGCAGACAACACCCCTATGCTTCATCCTTTTATATTTTCCGCAGAGGCACTCATAATCCTTTATAGGACCAAAGATCTTTGCACAGAACAATCCATCCCTTTCGGGTTTAAAGGTTCGGTAATTAATAGTCTCGGGTTTCTTGACCTCACCATAAGACCACTCTCGTATCTTTTCAGGTGAAGCTATAGAGATCTGTACCGAATTAAAGCTTAAGGGATCTTTCGGTTTCGTAAAAAAACCATACAAATCTTCCAAGGCCACCTCCTCTCTCAACTGTTTAGCAGTTTGAAGGAACTGCTAAACATCATTGTAAGATGTAAAATGCAAGGCACAATTTTCAAAATATGGATGTTCATGGCTTTCATTATTTTGCGTCTTGCATTTTAGAATTTGCATTTCTTGCTGAAGCCTAGCTGTCTTTTCAGATAGCTCAACTGTCTCTTCCTTGCTCAGCTCTGTTTATCATAATCTAAGAGAAACTCAGACTCTCCATCCTCGTTGAGTTCTACTTCCAAACCGAGGCTCTGAAGTTCCTTTACCAAAACATTGAAGGACTCCGGCAGTCCTGCTTCTAAAAGATTGTTTCCCTTTACAATCTTTTCATACATCCGTGTTCGACCTGCTACATCATCCGACTTGACAGTCAGAAACTCCTGTAAGGAATATGCCGCTCCGTAAGACTCCATTGCCCAGACCTCCATCTCACCCAGACGCTGACCTCCGAACTGGGCCTTACCACCGAGGGGCTGCTGAGTAACCAAAGAATATGGACCAATGGAGCGAGCATGGATCTTGTCATCTACCAGGTGGTGGAGCTTCATCATATACATTATACCAACAGTTGCCGGTTGATCAAAAGGCTCACCTGTTCTACCATCATACAAAGTCGTTTGACCGCTAAGAGGTAACCCTGCCTTCTTTAGACACTCCATTATTTCCTCCTCTTTTGCCCCATCAAAAACAGGTGTAGCCATATGTAAACCATCCCGCATAGAGGAAGCACTTATTTTGAGTTCTTCATCCGAAACTCTGGCAAACATCTGATCGTATTCTTTACGATAGATCTTTCTCAACTCATTTCTTAATGAACTTTCATCTCTCACATTGTCCACCAGCTCTCCTATCCGCTGCCCAAGTTCATGGGCGGCCCAACCAAGATGGGCCTCCAGAATCTGTCCTACATTCATCCTGGAAGGAACACCGAGGGGATTCAAGACTATATCTACCGGTGTACCGTCAGCAAAATATGGCATGTCCTCAACAGGGAGTATGACTGAAATCACGCCTTTATTTCCGTGGCGGCCCGCCATCTTGTCACCCACAGATAGTTTTCGCTTGACAGCGACAAATACCTTTACCATTTTGATTACTCCAGGCGACAGTTCATCACCCATATCTAACCTGTTTATCTTTTCCTGAAAAAGCTCATGTAATTTATCGGCCTGCTGGCGATATGCTGAGATAATTGATTCCATCCTCTCAATTACCTCCATTTCGGCCTCAATATTCGCTCCCTCCCAATAATCAATAGGAATCCCCCTCAGACATTCACGATCAATAAGCTGACCCCTTTTTAACACAATCTCACCTGTCTCCCTATGCCTCAGAACTGATTTAAGGCGCTTTCCTTCCAAGATGACCGCCAACTTCTCTTGAGCGTTTCTGGTCATAATCCCGATCTCATCTTCCTTATCCTTTGTTAACTGACTTATCTCAGAAGCCAGAATACTCTCTGTCCTTTCATCTTTTTCTACACCTCTACGAGAAAATACCTGGGCATCAATAACTATGCCTTCTACACCAGGTGGAACCCTTAATGAAGTATCCTTCACATCGCCTGCTTTTTCACCAAAGATAGCACGCAGGAGCTTTTCTTCAGGTGATAATTGAGTCTCGCCCTTAGGCGTAATTTTGCCAACCAGGATATCACCAGGCATTACTTCAGCCCCCAAACGTATAATACCGCTTTCATCAAGTTTCTTGAGGGCCTCCTCTCCCACATTGGGTATGTCTCGGGTAATCTCTTCTTGTCCGAGTTTGGTGTCTCTTGCCAGGGCACTGAACTCTTCTATATGTATGGAAGTAAACACATCTTCCCGGACCAACCTTTCACTTACTAAAATTGCATCTTCGAAATTATACCCACCCCAGGAGAGAAACGCTACTATTACATTCCTGCCTAAGGCAAGATCACCTTTCTCCATAGCGGGGCCATCTGCAATAATTTGGCCCTTCTTAACCCTATCCCCTTTTTTTACGATCGGCCTCTGATTGTAACAGGTACTCTGATTCGAGCGCCTGAATTTCAATAACTTATAAATCTCAACACCCTCCTCCTCTCGCTCTGATCGAATGACCATACGAGAGGCATCGACGCTTTCAACAATCCCGTCTCTCCTGGCTATGACAGCCAAACCTGAGTGCTGTGCCACAATTCTTTCAATTCCAGTTCCGATAAGGGGAGACTTAGCCTGCAAAAGAGGTACGGCCTGCCTCTGCATATTGGAACCCATGAGGGCCCGGTTAGCGTCATCATGCTCCAAAAAAGGGATCAATGATGCAGCAATACTCACCAATTGGTTTGGAGAAACATCCATATATTTAACCTCCTGAGCAGGAACTAGACATGCCTCACCCCCCTTTCTAGCAGCTACAATATCTCCAACAAAATGACCATCGGCATCAAGTCGTTCATTAGCCTGCGCGATTGCATCTTCCCTCTCATCCATGGCTGTTAAATACTCTATGTTATTCGAAACAACACCATCTTCAACTTTCCTGTACGGTGTTTCTATAAAACCAAAATCGTTTATACGAGAATAGGTGCTGAGAGAAACTATCAGACCAATATTTGGTCCTTCAGGTGTTTCAATTGGGCATATCCGGCCATAGTGGCTTGGGTGTACGTCTCTGACCTCAAAGCCGGCCCTCTCCCTTGTTAATCCTCCTGGGCCAAGTGCGCTCAGGCGCCTTTTGTGAGTTATCTCTGACAATGGATTGGTTTGGTCCATAAATTGGGATAGCTGGCTTGATCCAAAAAACTCGTTGATCACAGCAGAAACAGGCTTAGAATTAATCAGATCGCGAGGCATCAAGGCATCAACATCCTGCAGGCTCATTCTCTCTTTAATAGCCCTCTGCATCCTAATCAATCCAACTCTATATCCTTCTTCCAATAACTCTCCGACTGACCTGACCCTCCGATTTCCCAGATGATCTATATCATCAACGGCGCCCTCTTTAACACTCAACCTTACCAGTTCCTTGACTGTCTCCATTATGTCCTCTTTTCTTAATGTGCATATCTCAAGGGGAACATCCTGGTTGAGCCTATAATTCATCTTCAAGCGACCTACCTGGGAAAGATCGTAGGTAGAAGGATTAAAAAAGAGTCCCTTAAAATACCCGTTGGCCATCTCCTGTGTTGGCGGGCTCGTTGGCCTTAGTTTTCGGTAAATATCGAGAACAGCTTCATCAATGGCAATAACTTTGTCTAGAAGCATAGTATCTCTTATAGACGTATTCACCTCCGGCGAATCTAACACCAATAAGTCAATCTCTCCAACACCCCTCTCCTGCATTAGTTTTAGACTCTCCTGTTCAAGAGCTTGATTGGTTCTTGCTAAGACTTCTCCCGTGTGATTATCAACTATATCATGCGCGGCAATCCTTCCCTCGAGATAATTTATACTCACCGGTATTTCTTGAAGACCGATATCAATGAGCTTCTTGTACAACTTCTTGCTGAATCTCTCACCTTTTCTTGCTAGGATCTCCCCGCTTTTTGGGTTAATTATATCTTCAGTTACCTTCTCTCCCTGAAGGCTGTTCAGATCCAAGACACACTTAAAAGAGTCCTTATCGACTAAGATTTTCTCTATGGTATAAAAATGGCTCAAGATTTCTTCTTCGGAATAGCCAAAGGCCTTGAGAAGAGTGGTCGCTGGAAACTTCCTCCTCCTGTCAATTCTAACGAAAAGGTTATCCTTGCTGTCAAATTCGAGGTCAATCCATGAACCACGCAAAGGAATGACTCTGGCAGAATAAAGAAGCTTACCGCTGGGGTGTGTCTTTCCCATATCATTGTCAAAAAAGACACCCGGAGACCTGTGAAGCTGACTCACAACTACCCTCTCTACACCATTAATGATAAAGGTCCCTCTCTCGGTCATCATTGGTAAGGTGCCAAAGTATATTTCCTGCTCCTTAATATCCCGGATGCTTTTACTGCCAGTGACATCATCAAGATCAAACACCAGGAGTTGAACGACTATTCTGATTGGTGCCTCGTAGGTCATCCCCTTCTTGAGGCATTCCTCCTCATCGTATTTTATGTCTTCAAAGAAATACCGAACAAATTCCAACGAACATGTCTCATTTAGATCGTGAATGGGAAAAACACCCTTAAATGCTCCCTGAAGTCCAATGTCTTTGCGCTCCTCAGCCGGAACATTCTCTTGCAGAAAACGTTCATAGGAGTCTCTTTGCACATCTATAAGATCGGGTATATCAAGAATAGCTCTTATTCTCCCGAAGTTCTTTCTTGAATAATACGTTACATTATCTGCTTTATTCACACTCCGATCTCCTTATTGACTTTATTTATGGACGTGTATCAAACATAGAATCAGCATAACAAGAAACAGGTGCACGATTAGGGCCTAGGTTATATCCACTGTAGCCCCGGCCTCCTCAAGCTGTTTCTTAACGTTCTCCGCATCTTCTTTTGAAACACCCTCCTTTACCTTACTAGGTACATTGTCAACAAGCTCCTTGGCCTCTTTCAATCCTAAACTTGTTGCAGACCGAACAACCTTAATTACCTGAATCTTCTTATCCCCAATTCCTGTTAATACAACATCAAACTCTGTTTTTTCCGCCTCCTCTACCTGCTCACCTTTCTCAGGGGCAGTGACAGGTGAAACTGCTACCGGGGCAGCTGCTGAAACACCAAATTTCTCTTCAAGCTCCTTCACTAACTCAGACAGCTCTAAGACGGTCATATGGGAAATAAACTCAATTACGTCTTCTTTGCTTATGTTAGTCTTAGTTGCCATATCTATCTCACATCCTCCATGTTAAAAATTTTAGTTTTTCTTACGTATCAATCCCCTTTCACTAGAGCTTGTGCATCAATCAAGAATCTCTGCCTTCTGCCTTTTTATGGCCTCTAAAACAGTGACCAATCTCCTTAGCATTTCAGATAATACTCTAACAAAGGAAGTCGGTACCCCAGAAAGAGAAAAGAGAAGTTGTGAAAGGAGAATCTCTCTCGAAGGAAGCTGGGCTAATCTTTTAATGGCAGGCAAATCAATAACTTTTCCGTTTATCTCACCAATCTTTATCTCTAGTGCTTGATAGTCCTGACCAAATTTCGTTAAGACCTTAGCAGGCATAACCACATCATCATAGGTTATGGCTAAGGCACAAGGCCCAGTGATATAATCTTTTAAAACAGCTGCCTCTGTATCTTGACACGCAATCGACAGCAGCCTATTTTTGACAACCTGTAACTCAATATTGGTTTCTCTCAACTCGCGTCTTAACTTAGTAAGCGCCTTTACATCCAACCCCTGGTAATCAACCAGAAAGGTTCCACAGGCCTTTCCAAGCCTTTCTCTTAGGCCGGTTACAACTTTTTCCTTTTCATTTCTGTCCAAAGAAAAAAATCACCTCCCCTCTTCTCCGCCGATAGTAATCACCTCAGGTGCCCAGGAGTTTGTGGACATAACATTGAATCTTCCAACCTACATCTACCCTGCTAAAAAGTCTCGCCATCTGCGGCACGTTGAAAAAACCAAAAAATTGTATGGGGTTCAAAGGATCATTCAAATCTTCTAACAGGGTTTACCTGAGCAGATCCCTAACATAGACTGTATCTACCTTAATGCCTGGGCCCATACTGTTTGATATTGCTATACTTTTTAGATAAGTTCCCTTACTGGAGGATGGCTTTAACCTCACGATAGTATCGAGAAAGAAGGCAGTATTTTCCAAGAGCTTATCAACCCCGAAAGATGCCCTCCCTATCGTGTTATGTATTATTCCTGTTTTATCTACCTTGAAATCAATCTTTCCTGCCTTTAGCTCGCTGACAGCCTTGGCCACATCAAAGGTTACAGTACCAAGCTTTGCGTTGGGCATCATCCCCCTTGGGCCCAGAATACGACCTAACTTACCCACTATGCCCATCATATCTGGAGTGGCAACGACCTTGTCAAATTCTAGCCATCCTTTCTCGACCTTCTCCGAGAGATCCTCCGATCCAACAGACTCTGCCCCAGCTTCCAATGCCTCCTTTTCTTTTTCCCCCTTAGCAAAAACAACTACCCTCACTGGCTTGCCAATACCATGGGGAAGGGAAACCGTACCCCTTACCATCTGATCAGCATGGCGTGGATCAACACCTAACCGGACAGATATATCCACCGAGGCATCGAATTTCACATACGAAGTATCTGTGGCCAATTCGATCGCCTCCCTAAATGTGTATTTCTTCAACCTGTCTATCTTTTTAGCGGCCTCGATATATCTCTTTCCTCTCTTAGGCATATCATTTTCTCGTTACGTGTTTCTCGTCCCCAGAGGACCAACAAGGAATCAGGAACAAATCACTGATCTTCTCCATTTTCAACAGCGATTCCCATACTTCGGGCCGTGCCCTCAATAATCTTGAGGGCTCCTGCCAAATCAATGGCGCTAAGATCCTCAAATTTGAGGTTAGCGATCTCCTCAATCTGGCTCTTGGTTACGGTTCCCACTTTCTCTCTCTTTGGATCAGCAGAACCCTTAGCTATATTTGCTGCCTGCTTTAGAAGGATAGAAGCAGGAGGGGTCTTCGTAATAAAAGAGAATGATTTGTCAGCATAGACCGTTATGATTACAGGAATAACCATACCCTCCTGGTTTTGTGTCCGAGCGTTAAAGGCTTTACAAAACTCCATTATATTAACCCCGTGCTGCCCCAGTGCAGGCCCAACAGGTGGTGAAGGGTTTGCCTGTCCCGCCTTTACCTGCAATTTGATCGTTGCAATAACCTTTCGTGCCATATATTGACCCCCTATATCTTTGAAACCTGCACAAAATCAAGCTCAACTGGGGTTGAACGTCCGAAAATACTGATGAGAACCTTTAATTTAGCCTTATCCGGTTTTACCTCCTCCACAATTCCGTTGAAGTTAGTAAATGGACCATCAATCACCCTAACCTCGTCACCCTCTTCAAAAAAGAACTTCGGTTTTGGCTTTTCCCTTCCGTCCGCCATTCTAGCAAGGATCCCTTGTGCCTCCTCATCAGAAATTGCCACAGGCTTCGTTCTCCCACCTAAGAATCCTGTTACCTTGTCTAAGTCCTGAACTATGTGCCATGTTTCTTCAGTCAATGCCATTTGAATCATTATGTAACCAGGATAGAATTTCCGAGAAGATGTCTTCTTTTTTCCTTTAACTAACTCTACAACCTGCTCAGTTGGCACTACTATCTGGCCAAAAAAGTCCCCCTTCCCCAAGGATTTGATCTTTTCCTCCAGGGTCGCCTTTACCCTGTTCTCGAATCCAGAATAGGTATGGGCTATATACCACTTTAACTCCACAGTCACAACCGAGCTTTCCTATGATTTAGTTATCGAATTACATTCTTTATGATCTTGACCAAACCCAGGTCCACAATACCCAGAAAAAACGCAATCAAGAGAACCAGTATTATAACTACCGCTGTAGTAGATAGAAGCTCCTTCCTTGTGGGCCAGGTTACCTTTTTGAGCTCCACTTTTGCATCGGCCAAAAACTGTCGGGCCACAATAAAGTATCTTTTGGGTGCGAATACATCGTTTTCTGCTCTTTTATGAACATCTTTTCTTAGCGGTGCTGGCGGAAGATCTCCTTGCTCTGAAATGGTTATCCTGCCAGCCTTTCTCTGTTTAGAAATGCTGGCAGTTGACATTACATTCGATTTTTTGCTAGCGCTTTTCTTTCTGCGGGCCTTCTTCTTTCTCATAATTCACAACATACCTCTTAGAGGTCAATTTTGCCGCAGTAAGAAATACCCATCCGTTACTCGGGACATTGCCCTAAAAATGGCAGGCCAGGAGGGATTCGAACCCCCAACACCCGGATTTGGAGTCCGGTGCTCTAACCGTTAGAGCTACTGGCCTGCATAAAAACAGTTTCTATTTGGTTTCCCTATGAAGTGTATGGATACGACAGAATGGACAGTACTTCTTGAACTGCAATTTATCTGGAGTCCTTCTTTTATTCTTCGTAGTTGTGTAATTTCTATGCTTACATATTGTACAAGCCAAGGTAATAATATCCCGCATATCTATGACTCTACTCTACAATATCACTGATTACTCCAGCACCAACTGTCTTACCGCCTTCCCGGATAGCAAAGCGGAGTTCCTTTTCCATGGCTATCGGGGTTATCAAATGTATCTCCAGGGAGACATTGTCACCCGGCATAACCATCTCTACTCCCTCTGGCAGGGTGACCACACCGGTGACATCTGTTGTGCGGAAGTAGAATTGAGGCCGATAGCCATTGAAAAACGGTGTATGTCGACCTCCCTCTTCTTTGGTCAGTATATAGGTCTCTGCCTTGAACCTCGTGTGAGGGGTGATAGAGGCGGGCTTTGCTACCACCTGTCCCCGTTCAACCTCCTCTCTCTTGATCCCCCTGAGCAGGACCCCAATATTGTCACCTGCCCTGCCCTCATCAAGGACCTTCCTGAACATTTCAACCCCCGTGCACACGGTCTTTTCCGTCTCCCTGATACCAACAATCTCTATGTCATCACCAACCTTGACGATACCTCTCTCTACCCTGCCCGTTACCACGGTGCCCCGACCTGATATGGAAAATACGTCTTCTATGGGCATCAGGAATGGTTTCTCCGTGTCCCTCACCGGCTCTGGAATGAACTCATCAATGGCATCCAGGAGCTCCATAACAGGAGCGCAGTTGGCACACTCCCTCTTGCCGCAACCACACTCCAGTGCCTTCAGGGCTGAACCATGGATGATCGGGGTCTCCTCCCCTGGAAACTCGTACTTGGTTAACAGCTCCCTCAGCTCCAAGTCAACGAGTTCTATCAACTCCTTATCATCCACCATGTCGGTTTTGTTTAAGAAGACAACGATGCTCGGAACCCCGACCTGCCTGGCCAACAAGATGTGCTCTCTGGTCTGGGGCATGGGACCATCATCTGCACCAACCACCAAGACAGCACCATCCATCTGTGCTGCACCGGTAATCATATTCTTGATGTAGTCTGCATGCCCTGGGCAGTCTACATGGGCATAATGCCTGTTCTCGGTCTCATACTCTACATGGGCAGTGGCTATCGTTATTCCCCTCTCCTTTTCCTCCGGTGCCTTGTCTATCTCATCAAAGGATATATACTGAGCCATGTTAACCTTTGACAGACAGAGGGTGATTGCCGCCGTTAACGTCGTCTTACCATGATCTATGTGACCGATGGTGCCGACATTGACATGTGGCTTTGTCCTCTTAAATTTCTCTTTGGCCATCGCAGTTACCTCCTTATTTGTCATTAGTCATTAGTCATTGGCGAAAATAAAATCTCCTGACTATGAGCGCTACTCACAAATGACAAATGACTATTGACTACTGACATCTGTCTTACCAACGATAATGGGCAAAGGCCTTATTTGCCTCGGCCATCCTATGGGTGTCCTCTTTCTTCTTAAAAGCACCGCCTCTCCCGTTAGAGGCATCAATCAGTTCACCTGCCAGTTTTGCTGCCATTCCTTTCTCGCCCCTTTGTTTGGCGTACGTAAGTATCCATCTAATACTGAGTGTAGTCCTTCTTGCATATCTAACCTCAGTCGGAACTTGATAGGTGGAACCGCCGACCCTCCTAGATCTTACTTCGACGACAGGCTTAACATTTTCGATAGCCTTCTGAAAAAGCGATAGAGGGTCTTCCTTAGTCTTCTGGTGCATAATATCAAAGGCCTCGTAGAGTATAGATTGAGCTAAGTTCTTTTTTCCCCTCTGCATAATTCTATTAATGAATTTAGCAATCAATTCGCTCTTATGTTTTGGATCAGGCAAGATCTCTTTTTTTATGACCTCTCCTTTTCTTGGCATTCCAGCATCTCCAAAAAGCTCAAATTATGACCTAAATCCCTTTAGGCCTCTTAGCCCCATATTTGGAGCGACCTCGCCTGCGATCTTCAACGCCCGAGCTATCTAAGGTACCCCGAATTATATGATACCTGATACCTGGCAAATCCTTAACTCTCCCGCCCCTGATCAGAACAACGGAATGTTCCTGCAGATTATGTCCAATCCCTGGGATATAAGAGGTGACCTCTATGCCATTCGTCAACCTTACCCGCGCCACCTTACGCAGGGCCGAGTTAGGTTTCTTAGGAGTAGAAGTGTATACCCTGATACATACACCCCTCTTTTGAGGACACTCTCTGAGGGCCGGCGTCTTGATCTTCTTCCTTACCCTCTGCCGCCCTTTCTTAATGAGCTGATTGATTGTTGGCATTTTCCTGTTCCAAAAAAGACGTTACCTCTTCGGTGCTACCCTTCTTGTTGCGTGAGTTTTTTGTCCCCAAAATTTTTTCTTATAATAATATTTATCAAATAAACTCAAGAAAAAAATACATATGCTCAATGTCCCTATGACACTGCTTCAACTTCCTCAAGGGAGTCTTGTTCCGTCTCTATCTCTATATCCAGCCCTCTGTGCTTACTCAGACCGGTACCCGCCGGTATAAGCCTGCCCATAATAACATTCTCTTTAAGACCCCTCAGATAATCTATCCTGCCCTCCACGGCTGCATCCGCCAAGACCTTTGTGGTTTCCTGAAAAGATGCAGCCGATATGAAGCTATCTGTGTTGATTGACGCCTTGGTAACCCCTAACAACAGAGGTTGACCAACAGCTGGTTTGCCTCCACTTGCAATGACTTCCTGATTCTTCTCCTCAAAGCGCCACCTCTCAACCTCCTCTCCCAGTATGAAATCTGAATCTCCAACTTCGTTAACTACCACCCTCCTCAACATCTGTCTAACAATCACTTCTATGTGCTTGTCGTTTATCTTGACACCCTGGAGGCGATATACCTTCTGAACCTCATCGACAAGGTATTTGGAGAGCTCTTTCGGTCCTTTTATTCTCAAGATATCATGGGGATTGGCCGAGCCTTCCATGAGGGCCTCCCCAGCCCTCACATAATCCCCATCAAAGACGCTTACATGTTTACCTCTGGGTATAATATAGTCAACAGGTTTACCCACCTCAGGGGTAATAATCACCCTCCTTTTACCTGACAAGTATTTTCCAAATGATATGGTTCCATCAATCTCACTTAAAAGGGTAAGGTCTTTTGGTTTCCTGACCTCAAATAATTCCGCAACCCTTGGCAGACCTCCGGTTATATCTTTGGTCTTTGTGGTTTCTCTCGGTATCTTGGCCAAGACATCACCGGCATGAACCTCATCTCCCTCTGAAACCATAATAATAGCACCGGTAGGAAGAAAATATCTGGCCGCTGCGGCTGAGTCACCAGAAAGCTGGATTGTCTTGCCCTTTGAATCTTTGATGGAGATCCTTGGTCGAACGTCCGGATCACCGGATGCAACAACAACCTTCCTTGATTTACCGGTAACGGGATCCAGCCTTTCCTGCATTGTTTTGCCCTCATAAACATCACCGAATTTTAGCCTACCGGGAACCTCTGTCAAAATCGGTATCGTAAAGGGATCCCATTCTACCAGGAGCTCGCCGGGATTTATCTCCTTTCCATCATGAGCCTTGATGATGGCGCCATATATTACAGGATAGCGTTCCAATTCTCTTCCGCTTGCATCCACGACCCCAATATCACCATTCCTGTTCATTACCACATAATCGCCTTTGGCATTTATTACTGTCTTGAGATCATAAAAGGTAACGACTCCACTATTTCTGGCCTGAATCGTAGACTGCTCTACCTTCCTACTTACCGTACCTCCAATGTGAAATGTCCGCATAGTGAGCTGCGTGCCTGGCTCGCCAATCGATTGGGCAGCAACGATACCTATTGGCTCACCTATGTCAATCTCCCTTCCGTGTGCTAAGTCCCGACCATAACACTTCTTGCAAACCCCTCGCTTTGCCCTGCAGGTTAGTACTGATCTGATTTTTACCTTTTCAATCCAAGAGCTCTCTATCCTCTCCACTGCCGCCTCATCAATTTCTTCATTGTACTTAAGCAGCAGTTCCCCGGTTATTGGATCAGAGATATCTTCAGCTGCAATTCTGCCCAGAATTCTCTCTGAGACCGGTTGAATCACCTCGCCTGCCTCTGTTAATGACTCTACCCAGATACCATCCATAGTCCCACAATCTTCTTCTGTAATACAGGCGTCCTGGGCCACGTCTATCAATCTGCGAGTCAGATAACCTGAATTGGCCGTTTTCAGGGCTGTATCAGCCAATCCTTTTCTTGCACCATGGGTAGAGATAAAGTACTGCAAAACTGTCAAACCCTCACGGAAATTTGCAGTAATGGGTGTCTCGATAATTTCTCCAGAGGGTTTGGCCATTAAGCCCCTTATCCCCGCCAGCTGCCTCATCTGATCTTTGCTGCCTCGTGCTCCGGAATCAGACATCATATATATTGGATTAAAGCTATCACCCTCCTTTTCCCTTCCATCCTGGCCCGTCACCTTCTCCACGGCCATTTCATCCATCATTTCAGAGGAAATTGACTCTGTGGCCTTTGTCCAGATATCAACTACCTTATTGTATTTTTCACCGTCGGTAATCAAGCCATCATTGTATTGGCGCTCAATCTTCTTTACCTCGCCCTCGGCCTCCTCTATGATTTCTTGTTTTCTCCTTGGGGTAACCATATCCTTACTTGAAATAGAAATACCAGAAATGGTAGCATACTTATATCCCACATCTTTGAGCCTATCCGCCAAGATAACGGTAGCCTTGGTACCCAAAGACCGATAACATTCATTAATGATATCTCTCAGTTCCTTCTTGGTTATTACCCTATTCACCATTTCAAAAGGTAACTCCTTGGGGAAAATCTCGTAAAGGATTACCCTTCCAGTCGTTGTCCGAGTAATCTGGCCGTTAATTCTAACCCTTATTGAGGCATGGAGGTCTAACTCGCCAGCATCGTAAGCCATTCTAACTTCTTCGGTATTGGCAAGAATCCTATCTTCACCTTTGCAGAACGGCCTCTTTTTCGTCATATAATAGATACCGAGTACAATATCTTGGGTTGGCACAATTATAGGATCACCATTGGCTGGTGAAAGAATATTGTTCGTAGAAAGCATTAATACCCTGGCTTCGATCTGAGCCTCAATAGAAAGAGGGACATGAACAGCCATCTGGTCACCGTCAAAATCAGCATTAAAGGCGGTACAAACTAATGGATGAAGTTGGATGGCCCTACCTTCAATAAGGACGGGTTCAAATGCTTGCATACCGAGCCGGTGAAGCGTAGGAGCCCTATTGAGCAAAACACAGTGTTCCTTAACTACCTCATCCAGGGAATCCCATACCTCTGGTGTCTCATTTTCGACCAGTTTCTTGGCTTTTTTGAGGGTTGTTGCCAGACCTTTTTCTTCCAGCTTATTGTATATGAATGGCTTGAAGAGCTCTAATGCCATCTGTTTCGGGAGTCCGCATTGGTGCAGCCTTAAGTCAGGACCAACGACAATTACTGATCGTCCCGAATAATCCACCCTCTTGCCGAGTAGATTCTGTCTAAACCTACCTTGCTTACCCTTAAGCATGTCACTTAACGATTTTAATGGCCTCTTATTTGCGCCAGTAATAGTCTTGCCTCTTCTACCATTATCAAACAGAACATCGACAGCCTCCTGGAGCATCCTCTTTTCATTTCTAATTATTATATCGGGGGCACTTAACTCCAAGAGGCGTTTCAGTCTGTTGTTCCTGTTTATAACCCTGCGGTAAAGGTCATTGAGATCTGAGGTGGCAAATCTCCCACCATCCAAAGGAACCAAAGGCCTTAAATCTGGTGGTAAAACAGGAATAACGTCCATTATCATCCACTCTGGCCTATTCTTGGAGGTTCTAAAGGCATCGATTATCCGGAGACGTTTTGAGAGTTTCTTCCTTTTGGCATCTGATTTTGTGCTCAGTATCTCACCCTTTAACCTGGAGGCAAGCTCATCTAAATCTATCTCTTTAAGCAGCCCTTGGATGGCTTCAGCCCCCATTCCGGCGTCAAATCCGTCTCCGTAATCCTCTCTGGCCTTCAAGTACTGCTCCTCTGTCAATAAGGCGCCTTTCGTTAACGGTGTATCTTTCGGATCTATGACCACGTAATTCTCAAAGTAGAATATCTTTTCTAACGTCTTGAGAGTCATATCTAAGAGCAAACCGATTTTGGAGGGAATACATTTGAGGAACCAGATATGTGCCACCGGGGAAGCTAATTCGATATGGCCCATTCTCTGTCTTCGCACCTTAGAGTGCGTGACCTCTACACCACATTTCTCGCAGACAACACCCCTGTGCTTCATCCTCTTATATTTTCCGCAAAGGCACTCATAATCCTTTGTTGGGCCGAAGATCTTTGCACAGAACAATCCATCCCTTTCAGGCTTAAAAGTTCGGTAATTGATAGTCTCAGGTTTCTTGACCTCGCCATAAGACCACTCTCGTATCTTTTCAGGTGAAGCTATAGAAATCTGTACCGAATTAAAGCTTAAGGGATCTTTTGGTTTCGTAAAAAAACCATACAAATCTTCCAAGGCTTCCTCCTCTTTTAGCTCTGTTCATCGTAGTCTAAGAGAAACTCAGACTCTCCATCCTCGTTTAGCTCTACCTCTAAGCCGAGGCTCTGAAGTTCTTTCACCAAAACATTGAAGGACTCTGGCAGTCCTGCTTCTAAAAGATTATTTCCCTTTACAATCTTTTCATACATCCTTGTTCGACCTGCTACATCATCCGATTTGACTGTCAAAAACTCTTGTAAAGAATATGCCGCCCCATAAGACTCCATTGCCCAGACCTCCATCTCACCCAGACGCTGACCGCCAAACTGAGCCTTACCACCAAGGGGTTGCTGAGTAACTAAAGAATATGGCCCAATGGAGCGAGCATGGATCTTGTCATCTACCAAGTGGTGGAGCTTCATCATGTACATGATACCAACAGTTGCCGGTTGATCAAAAGGCTCCCCTGTTTTACCGTCATACAAAATCGTCTGACCGCTGAGAGGTAAACCTGCCTTCCTTAAACACCCTATGATTTCCTCTTCTTTTGCCCCATCAAAAACAGGTGTAGCCATATGTAAACCATCCCGCATAGACGAGGCATTTCTCTTGAGTTCTTCATCCGAAACTCCAGCAAACATCTGATCGTATTCTTTGAGATAGATCTCTCTCAACTCATTTCTTAATGAACTTTTATCTGTCAAGTTGTCCACCAGCTCTCCTATCCGCTGACCAAGTTCATGGGCAGCCCAACCAAGATGGGCCTCCAGAATCTGTCCCACATTCATCCTGGAAGGAACACCGAGAGGATTCAAAACGATATCTACCGGTGTACCATCAGCAAAATATGGCATATCCTCAACAGGCAGTATGAGTGAAATCACGCCCTTATTTCCATGGCGGCCGGCCATCTTGTCACCCACAGATAGTTTTCGCTTAACAGCCACAAATACCTTTACCATCTTAATTACTCCGGGTGACAGTTCATCACCCATATCTAACCTCTTTATCTTTTCCTGAAAAAGCTCATGCAATCTATCAGCCTGCTGGCGATATGCTGAGATAATTGATTCCATCCTCTCAATTACCTCCATTTCGGCCTCAATATTCGCTCCCTCCCAGTGATCGATAGGAATCCCCTTCAAACATTCACGATCAATAACCTGACCCCTTTTCAGCACGGTCTCACCTGTCTCCTTATGCCTCAGATGTGATTTAAGGCGCTTTCCCTCCAGGATGACCGCCAGCTTCTCTTGAGCGTTCCTGGTTATAATCCCGATCTCATCTTCCTTATCCTTTGTTAACTGACCTATCTCGGAAGCAAGAATACTCCTTGTCCTTTCATCTTTTTCCACGCCTCTCCGAGAAAATACCTGGGCATCAATAACTATACCCTCTACACCAGGTGGAACCCTTAATGAAGAATCCTTCACATCGCCTGCCTTTTCACCAAAGATAGCACGGAGGAGCTTTTCTTCAGGCGATAATTGAGTCTCGCCCTTAGGGGTTATCTTGCCAACCAAAATATCACCAGGTATTACTTCGGCCCCTAACCGTATGATACCGCTTTCATCAAGTTTTCTGAGGGCCTCCTCTCCTACATTGGGTATGTCTCGGGTAATCTCCTCTTGTCCGAGCTTGGTGTCTCTTGCCAGAGCACTAAACTCTTCTATGTGTATGGAAGTAAAGACATCTTCCCGGACCAACCTTTCACTTACGAGAATTGCATCTTCGAAATTATACCCACCCCAGGAAAGAAAGGCCACTATGACGTTCCTGCCTAAGGCAAGATCGCCCCTCTCCATAGCAGGGCCGTCTGCAATAATTTGGCCCTTCTTAACCCTCTCCCCTGCTTTTA
>Ga0209636_10001633_pt1 | contig 22663 bp, 21 predicted proteins | sample DeeMarSWOR152_54_FD_187464 | JGI IMG/M metagenome (GOLD analysis project Ga0209636, IMG submission 187464) | Marine sediment microbial communities from White Oak River estuary, North Carolina - WOR-1-52-54 (SPAdes) (version 2) | ecosystem: Environmental > Aquatic > Marine > Intertidal zone >...
TGGAAAAACTGTATTAGGCGATGAACATTATCTTGATTGGATACCGTTGCACGGGGAAGACTTCGGTGGGAAAGAGTATCTCGGAGAGGTTTCAACTCCCCTTCTATGATACTGACGAGCTCATAATGGGCCGTACCGGCAGGGCAATCGGCGAGATCGTCGGGGAAAGGGGTTGGGGGTTTTTCCGCGAAGAGGAAAAGGCGGTTATCAGAGGACTTGCCGACGCTGCTGATACGGTCATTGCAGTGGGGGGAGGAGCCGTCATGGAGGCCGAGAACAGGGAGGTCCTGAAGAGAAATGGGCTTTTCATCTGGCTCACCGCAGATATGCGAACGATCGTCCAGAGGATGAAGAATGATAAGGCGGGGGCGGAACAGAGGCCCCCCCTTTCCGGTGTAAGTTCGGAAAGAGAAGCTTCGGAGACCTTGAAAGAGAGGATGCCAATCTATCGTGAGCTAGCCGATCTCACGGTCGATACTTCGGGAAAGGGGATTGAAGCGGTTGTAGAGGAAGTGTGTGATCTTCTCGTTCATAGAATCTCAGGCTTCGGTCGGAGGGGTTTATAAATACACTACCCACTTGAGTATGCTCTATACGCCGAGATGGGGAGGGGAAAATATGTCCGGTAATTCCATAGGCCTCCTTTTTCGGGTCACTACGTGGGGGGAATCACACGGCAAGGCCCTCGGGGTGGTGGTGGACGGATGCCCCCCCAACATCCCTCTGACGGAATCGGACATCCAAAAGGAGCTCGAGAGGAGAAAGCCGGGCCAGATCCCATCGGCCTCACCGAGGCGGGAGGAAGACCTGGTAGAGATCCTTTCCGGCACCTTTGAAGGGAGGACCACGGGAACTCCCATCTCCCTGATCATCAAGAACAGGGATGTCGACAGCTCGGCCTATGAGGGAATCAGGGATATCTTCAGGCCAGGGCACGGCGATTTCACCTATTACAAGAAATATGGCATCCGGGACCACCGCGGGGGCGGTCGTGCCTCGGCTCGGGAGACCGTTGCACGTGTGGCCGCTGGAGCCATTGCAAAAAAGGTGATCTCCCGCGAGGGGATTGAGATCATCGCCTACACTAAGGAGCTCGGTGGTATTGCCGCAGAACGGATCTCTTTGGCGCATATTCATCAGAACATCCTCCGGTGTCCCGATCCAATAGCAGCCCAAACAATGAAGGAGAAGCTCGAGGAGGCCAAGAAGAACGGGGATTCCCTCGGAGGGATCGTGGAAATCCTCGTCAGGGGGTGCCCGCCGGGCCTTGGGGAACCTGTTTTCGATAAAATCGATGCTGATCTCGCCAAGGGCCTCATGAGTATCGGGACAGTGAAAGGCGTCGAGATCGGTGCGGGATTTCAGGCCGCACGAATGACCGGCCTCGAGTGCAATGATCCCATCAGGCCGGAGGGATTTTCAACAAATCATGCGGGTGGGATCCTGGCGGGCATCACCAGTGGCGATAAGATCGTCATAAGGGTTGCCTGCAAACCCATTCCATCCATCAAAAAATCTCAAGAAACCATCGATGTTCATGGAAAGCCGGTGAAGATATCCATCAAAGGAAGACATGATGTATCCGTCATACCGCGTGTTATCCCCGTTTGTGAGGCCATGGTCAGCATAGTCGTTGCAGATCATCTCTTAAGGCAAAGGGCTAATCTGGTCGGGCATGGAGTGACTATGAGATGAAGGACATTGAAATCGGGATCATCGGTGGCACCCGTGGGATGGGTAGGTTGTTTGCAGGTTTTTTCAGAAAAGAAGGATACACCATTTTCGTATCAGGAAGAAAAACGGGCTTGGATATCCCGACGATAGCTAAAAGATGCCAGGTTGTTATCGTCAGTGTCCCGATCAGCACTACCTGTGAAGTCATTGAGCAGGTTGGCCCCTATATGAAAAAGGAATCCCTGTTGATGGATCTCACCTCTCTGAAAGCTGAACCGGTCAAATCCATGCTCAAATCCTCCGTGTCAGAGGTGATCAGCCTCCATCCCCTCTTTGGACCGGTTGTGGAGTCCATAGCCGGATATACAATTGTCCTCTGTCCCGTAAGGACGGAGAAGTGGCTCGACTGGGTGAAGGATATCCTGGTGAAATATGGCGCCAATATCATAGAAACGACCCCTGAAAGGCACGATGAGCTGATGGGCCTCGTGCAGGGATTGAATCACCTGAACTCCATAACCATGGGGATGGTTCTGAGGGGATCAGGGGTGGATCTCACGGAGTTGAGAAGGTTTGCCACGCCCATGTTCAACACGAAACTTGCCCTCGTAGAGAAAGTATTCACGAAAAACCCGAGGCTCTATGCCGAGATCATAAGCTTGAACTCGAACATCAACAGAGTCATTGAACTCTATGCCAAGACCCTGTCTGACCTGAAAAACGTAATCAATAAGAGGGATATAGAGGCTTTCATGGAGCTGATCAGGGAAAGCAGCGTATGGGAATCATGAGGCGCTCAGGTCTATACCTATCTGGGCATCACGGTAGATTACTTTTGATTGATTGAGAAAAAAATATGATTGACAGGCCCCCCAATCACTGCTATTTTTCCGAAAAATTCCCAAGGGATGGAAAGATGAGGCGGATAACCTCTATAGAATACAACTGGTGGTGGTGGAACATAGGGGAGGGGTTCTTCCACCGCTAGGTTTCTCCATGAGTTAGAGAAAAAGCCGTGGAGAACCTCTTCCGGTCTTCCACGGCTTTTTTGTTTTCCCCTCAGTACAAAAAGGCCGTGATTGCTCACGGCCTTTTTTATTCCATAAACAGGAGGAACCTTAATCCATGTACTATCCGGACTTTGAGGCCTTTGAAAGATTGGCGAAAGTGGGAAACCTGATTCCCATTTACAGGGAGATCCTGGCGGACACGGAGACCCCAGTCTCGGCCCTCATGAGGCTCTGCTCCAAACCAAATGTTTTTCTCCTGGAGAGCGTGGAAGGGGGTGAAAAATGGGGGAGGTACACCTTCCTGGGATCTGATGCGCATATGATTTTCAAGGTTAAGGGAGAGGACATCCTGATCCAGGAAAATGGGGAGATACACGGCTATAAGCATGAGGGAGATCCGATGAGGTTCCTGAAGGGTTTGCTTCAGGTCTATCGCCCCGTTCCCGTGGACGGGCTCCCTCGGTTCTATGGGGGAGCGGTGGGATTCCTCAGTTATGACATGGTCCGCTATTTTGAAAAACTCCCCGATAGAACAAAGGAGGATCTCAAGACGGATGACGCGATTTTTCTCATTACCGACACCCTGATGGTCTTTGACAATGTGAGGCATACAATCAAGGCGGTGACCTGTGCTGTTACCGAAGGGAGGAAAGATCTTCGAACGGTCTATGACGAAGCGATCAAAAAGATCGATAAGATGATCGAGATTTTGAGGGCGCCTGTTGAGAAGGCGGAAATTCGCCGGGAAGCGGGAGAGGATGGCCCACCTCAGTCCAACATGCCCCCGGAACACTTCAAGGCCATGGTGAGGAGGGCCAAGGATTACATTGTTTCCGGCGATGTCATCCAGGTTGTCATCTCCCAGCGATTTCGCAGGGAAAATCGCCTGGATCCTATTGACCTTTACAGGGCCCTTCGCTACATCAACCCTTCTCCCTATCTTTTCTTCCTTAAACTCCACGATCTCATCCTCATCGGCTCATCCCCTGAGGTCATGGTCCGCCTTGAGGAAGCGGTCGCTGAATTGAGGCCTATCGCCGGGACGAGAGGGAGGGGAAAGGACGAACACGAAGACAGAAGGCTTTCCGATGAGCTCCTTCAGGATCCCAAGGAGAGGGCGGAGCATGTCATGCTCGTCGATCTGGGGAGAAATGATCTGGGGAGGATTGCCCGGATCGGCAGCGTACAGGTCGATCAATTCATGGCTGTGGAGCGGTATTCCCATGTCATGCATCTCGTCTCCCATATCCAGGCTCAATTATCCAGTAACAAGGATGCCTTCGACGTCCTGAAGGCCACCTTCCCGGCTGGCACCCTCACCGGCGCGCCGAAGATCAGGGCCATGGAAATCATCGATGAACTGGAACCTTGCCGACGGGGTCCTTATGGAGGGGCAGTCGGGTATTTCAGCTACACGGGTAATATGGATTTCTGCATTACCATTCGAACTATGGTGATTAAAGATGGGAGAATTTACATCCAGGCGGGTGCGGGCATTGTGGCCGATTCCGACCCTGAGGCGGAGTATCAGGAGACCGTCAATAAAGCCATGGGGATGATGCAGGCTATCCGGATGGCCTCGTCACGACTCGAAATAGCAAAGAAAAACAATGACTTATGAGAGAGTGGAGGATGGATATGATTTTGATGATCGACAACTACGATTCATTTACATACAACCTCGTTCAGTATCTCGGCCAGCTCGGTCAGGAGGTGGTGGTCCATAGAAATGACGAGATATCCATTGATGAAATTCGGGAACTGAAAGCGCATGCCATCTTTCTCTCCCCTGGCCCCTGCACGCCCAAGGAGTCGGGCATTACCGTTGATGTAATTAAGGAATTTTATAGGACCATTCCCATCATGGGGGTCTGTCTGGGCCACCAGGCAATCGGTTACGCCTTTGGTGCCGATGTGGTGAGGGCGGACAGGATCATGCATGGAAAGACCTCCAGGATCATGACCGATGGACGCACGATCTTCAAGGGGCTACCGAACCCATTCATTGGGGGACGTTATCACTCCCTCATCATAAAGAGGGATTCCCTTCCCGGCTGCTTTGAGATCAGCGCCGAAACCGAGGAAGGGGAAATTATGGGCATCAGGCATACGGAGTATCCAGTGGAGGGCATACAGTTTCACCCCGAATCGGTGCTCACGCCAAATGGAAAGCGGATCCTCAAGAATTTCTTGGAGATAATCCACGGGGAACGAAATCCACCCATTTCGGGTTGGGAGAAAGGAGCTTGAGCCATGATCAAAGAAGCGATTGCAAAAGTTGTGGCCAACGAAGATCTGAGGGAATCAGAGATGATGGAGGCCATGGAGGAAGTGATGGAGGGAAAGGCAACATCGGCCCAGATCGCCGCCTTGATCACAGCCCTGGGGATGAAGGGGGAGACGATTGAAGAGGTCACCGGTGCAGCCCGAATCATGAGACAGAAGGCGACCAGGATCGACGCTCGTTCAGCCATCATCGTGGACACCTGCGGGACCGGTGGGGACGGGATGAATACCTTCAACATCTCCACGACGACGGCTTTTGTGGTGGCGGCAGCGGGGATCACCGTGGCGAAACACGGAAATCGCGCTGTTTCCAGCGGTTGCGGAAGCGCCGATGTCCTGGAGGCCCTGGGGGTGAACATCAGCCCCGGACCGGAGATTGTGGAGGAATGTATTCAGCAGATCGGGATCGGCTTTCTCTTCGCCCCTCGGCTTCACGGAGCTATGAAGTACGCCCTCGGGCCGCGAAGAGAGATCGGCGTCAGGACGATTTTCAACATGTTGGGACCCCTGACAAACCCCGCCGGGGCTACATCGCAGCTCCTCGGCGTCTATGATCGCAGGTTGACGGAGATGTTTGCCGACGTCTTGAAAAACGTGGGAACGAAGAGGGCTTTCGTGGTTCACGGCCTTGATGGCCTCGATGAGGCCACCGTCACGGGAGAGACGCGGGTCTCGGAGCTGAAGAAGGGTCGCATCACCACCTATAATATCAATCCCATCGATATTTTCGGCGAAACATACCGGGGTGAGGAGCTTATTGGCGGAGATGCCTCGATCAATGCACAAATCACAAAGGATGTTCTGGCGGGCAAAGACGGGGCCTGTCGCAAGGTAGTTCTCCTCAATGCTGCATTGGCTATCATGGCAGGGGAAAAGGCCGAAAACATTCGCGAAGGCATTGCCATTGCCGAAGAGTGTATCGACAACGGGGCGGCCATCAAAAAGCTGCAAGCTCTTATTGAACTGACCAATAGCTGAGCGAGGGAAATGGTCTTAGAGGGGATTGTGGCTTCCAAAAGAAGAGAGGTTTCCTCCCGGAAGGGAATTGCGCCCCTTTCCCGGTTGAGGGAGGCTATGAGGGATCTGCCTCCTCCCCGAGATTTCATGAGGGCCATCAATCGGTTGCCCTGTTCAATAATCGCCGAGGTGAAGAGGCGTTCCCCATCCAAGGGGAGAATCAGAGGGGATTTCGACCCCCTCAAGATTGCAGCACTCTACCAGGAAAATGGGGCCGTGGCTGTCTCAGTCCTCACTGATGAGGAATTTTTCGGGGGTCATAGGACATACCTTTCGGCCATCAGAGAGGTCGTTGACATTCCTCTTTTGAGAAAGGATTTCATCATCGACCCTTATCAGATCTATGAGACCAGGGCCCTTGGAGGCGATGCCCTTCTTCTCATCGTATCCCTCCTGGAAGGGCAATTGGAGGAATATATCCATCTCGCACAAAAGGTAGGGCTTGCGACCCTCGTTGAGGTTCATACACGGGAAGAGCTGGAAAAGGCCCTGGCCGCGGATGCCGAGATAATAGGAATTAACAACAGGGACCTGAAGACATTTTCAACGGATCTGCGGATAACGCTAGAGCTGGCCCCATCCATTCCCGAGGATAGAATTGTGGTGAGTGAAAGCGGCATCAACACCAGGGAGGATATTGAGACCCTCATGCAAGCGGGAGTCCATTCCTTCTTGGTGGGTGAGGCGTTGATGCGAGCGGAGGATATCGGGAGAAAGCTGAGGGAACTCTTGGGGAGCGGGGAATAATGCAATGCCGGAGATAAAGATCTGCGGGATCACAATCCTGGAGGATGCCTCCTTCGCTGCTGAATGTGGTGCCGATGCCCTCGGCTTTATCTTCTATTCGAGGAGTCCCAGGTATGTGGCACCAGAACGCGCGAAAAAAATTATCGAGAAGTTACCCGACAGGATCGCGAAGGTGGGTGTTTTCGTGGATCAGGAACTTCAAGAGGTTAAAAGAACGGTCGAATTCTGCGGCCTCGACCTCGTTCAACTTCACGGGGATGAGCCGCCCGAATACTGTCGTCAATTCCCATCATCCCTTTTGATCAAAGCCTTTTATCCGCGGAGAGCGTCAGATCTCCGAAGACTGAGGAATTACCCCGTGAGGGCCATCGTTGTGGATACTTACGATCCTTTGCGCTACGGGGGAACGGGGAAAAGATCCAATTGGAGACTGGCCGTGAAGGTCAAAGAGACGCACTCTCTCATTCTCGCGGGCGGGCTAAACCTCGGTAATATTAGGGAAGCCATAGAAACCGTCTCTCCCCACGCCGTGGACATCAACAGCGGGGTTGAAAGCTCACCGGGGAGAAAGGACCATAAGAAAGTCAGGGCGATCATTGAGGTCCTGCGCTCCACGGAGGGAAAGGGAAAAGGGGTATTTCAACGATGGTATCATGAAAATCTCAATACTCTATAGGGGAAACCATGAAGAAAACTCGACCGGATAAAACCGGGCATTTCGGAATCTTTGGAGGCCGTTACGCGGCCGAAACATTGATGCCCGCCCTCCTTGAACTGGAAGAGGCGTACCTTCAGGCACGGAGGGATAGGGAATTTCAGGGAGAGCTCATCAGCTATCTCCGAGAATATTCAGGGAGGGAAACGCCCCTTTACCATGCCAGGCGACTCACGGAGAAACTGGGAGGGGGCAAGATCTATCTGAAACGGGAAGACCTCAATCATACGGGCGCTCACAAGATAAATAACACCCTGGGACAGGCCCTCCTCGCGAAACGGATGGGGAAAAAGAGGGTGATCGCGGAAACGGGGGCCGGCCAGCATGGTGTGGCCACGGCCACGGTTGCCGCCCTTTTTGGAATGGAATGTCAGATATTTATGGGACAGGAGGATATCAGAAGACAGTCACCCAATGTCTTGCGGATGAAAATTCTGGGTGCAGAGGTCGTGCCCGTTACTTCCGGGACGGCCACGCTGAAGGATGCCATGAACGAGGCAATGCGCCAGTGGGTAACCTCGGTGAGAGATACCTTTTATGTCATCGGCTCCACAGCAGGACCTCATCCCTATCCCATGATGGTTCGGGATTTCCAGAGCGTCATCGGCAAGGAGACGAAAAGACAGATCCTGAAGAGGGAGGGAAGGCTCCCCGATTTCCTCATCGCATGCGTGGGCGGGGGGAGCAATGCCATGGGGCTCTTTTATCCCTTCAAGGACGACCGCGGGATCGCCATGATCGGGGTAGAGGCAGCGGGAAAGGGAATCGATACAGGCATGCACGCAGCAAGTATATCGGCGGGGATGATCGGGGTCCTCCACGGGAATAAGACCTATCTGCTTCAGGACGAGAACGGTCAGGTGCTTGATGCCTATTCCATCGCTCCAGGTCTCGATTACCCGGGCGTTGGGCCAGAGCATGCCTATTTTCATGAAACGGGGCGGGCGAAGTATGTCACAATAGATGATCAGGAGGCGAGCCAGGCCTTCCTTTTCCTCGCAAGGTATGAGGGAATAGTCCCTGCCTTGGAAAGTGCTCATGCCGTGGCATATGCCATGCAGCTTGCGCCTTCCCTGGATAGGAACAAGATCATCGTGATCAACCTCTCCGGCAGGGGAGACAAGGATGCGGGAATCATCGCCGAGAGAATGGAGGCACTTCAATCATGGATCGAATCGAGGGAAAGTTCAGCTCCTTAAGAGACAGGGGTGAAAAAGCCCTGATTATCTACCTCACGGCGGGGGATCCAAGCCTGGAAGGGACAAAGGAGATTATCCTCGGCCTGGATGCTGCGGGCGTAGATGCCCTTGAGATCGGGGTGCCCTTCTCAGACCCGACTGCCGATGGACCTATTATTCAAGCTGCCTCCCGGAGGGCCCTGGAAAATGGCGTTACCCTTTCGGATATCCTTGACATGATCGAATCCCTCAGAAGAGCTTCCGAGATCCCCATCGTGCTCTTCGGTTATTATAACCCCATTTTTGTCTACGGAAGCGAGAGATTCGCGCAAAGGGCACAGGATGCGGGGGTGGACGCCATCCTGGTGGTTGATCTCCCCCCTGAGGAGTCGGCGGAGCTCAGACGGCATACGGATCGATCAGGGATCGACTTCATCTCCTTGATAGCACCAACTACGGGTGATCAACGGATCACGAAAATATCAAGGTATGCAACGGGATTTCTCTACTACATTTCAATCACCGGTGTCACGGGGACCGCAAGGCCTCGGGTTGTTGACATCAAACGGGATGCGGAAAGGATAAGGGAGATAACCACTCTCCCCCTCGTCGTCGGCTTTGGTATATCCACACCTCAACAGGCAGGCGAGATCGTTCCGTATTTCGACGGGATCGTCATCGGAAGCACCTTTGTCCGGATGATTGAAGAAAATCGCAATAGGGCCGATATGGTCCATACTGTTTCCGATTACGCCAGGATGGTCAAAGAGTCGATGCGACGTGGAAGCCACGTGAATAAGAAACCCTGAGCCCGGTAAGATTTTAAAGTTTTCCGGTTGACATTTGTGAAATTCTTTACTATTGAGCGATCGTCAAATGAACATCTGAACAAAAGGAGGCTTGAATCACCTTTATAAGCCTGCGTCAATTATGGAATTTATATCCACCCGATGCACCACAATGGTATCTCCTCAGCCCATACGAGAGCATGCTAAAGGAGAGAAAGGCTCGGATGGGCGGTGGAGGGATCGAAGGGCGCTAGCGTTTCCAGAATGGACCGATGGCCCATTTTCGCAGACCCGCCCGAAACTTTCTTTACGCCATAACGAGTCCTTATTAGAGGAGAGGGGAAATGCCGAAGCGAGATAAGTTTCTCGGGGAGAATTGGCTTCTGGATACAAAAGAAGCCATAAAGCTGTACCATGAGGTTGCGGTTTCCTTTCGAGAAGAGGTGGGGATCGTTGACACGCATACCCATCATAACTTGAGGCAGATTGTCGAAAACGAACCGTTCCCCAATATCTGGAGAGCAGAAGTCCTTGAGCCAGGGGAGGAATATGCCAACAACGATCACTACATCATCCAGCTTGCGGCAAAAATCCCAGGATTTTCGCATGACCTCGCCCGGGATCCTGAGATTTCAGATTACGATAAGTGGATGGCGCTCGCCAGGGTCTTTCCCGAACTTGAGGGAAATCACGTTCATCAATGGATGCATTTAGACCTGCGGAGGATGTTCGATATCAACCTGTTACTCACTGGGGATACGGGAGCGGAGATATGGAGGGTGGCCAATGAGCGATTGAAAGAGAACGGAATGTTGCCACAGGACATACTTCAAAGAATCCGGACTAAGGTTATCTGTACCACGGATGACCCTTCAGATGATTTACGGTATCACGAAACGGCAAAAAACATACGGGGGATCACGTTCTTGCCAACCTTCAGGCCAGATGCTTACTGCAACGTCTTTAGCGATGATTGGCGTTCAAAGGTCGAAAGAATCTGCGAATTGACCGGGAACGACACGAGCCTCAGGGGACTTTTGGAGGCCCTGAGACAGAGGCACGACTATTGCGCGCAGAAGGGAGCTAAGGCGAGCGACCACGGCTTATTGGAACCCTATGGCTTGGAAGTGACGGAGAAACGGGCGGAGGAGATCTTTCATGATGCCTATGAGGGAAAGGTGAAATATGCGATCAGGTCCAAAGAGACAGGGGAATTCATATCCTATTTGATGCATGGGCTGTGCGAGATGAACCAGGAAAAGGGGATGGTGACCCAAATCCATTACGGGGCTTTCAGAAATGCCAACCAATATCTGTTCAGAAATTGGGGAACCGACGTTGGCGGTGATGTGTCGTTGGATAACGCACATATCGTTGAAAACCTTAGGCCGCTGCTCTCGAAATTCTTCAGCGGAGAGACTCCTAATCAATCCCACCTCATACTGTACCCGATGAATCAGACATGGGCTCATGTCAACGTGATGCTGGAGAGGGCGTTTCCCAATGTGCATGCAGGGTTTCCATGGTGGCACAACGACACGCCCCATGTAATGGAGAATTACTTGCTCCATACCGCCAGCGCATCTCTACTCACTTCAAGCGGCGGCCCGGTTTGCGATGGGAGAAAAATCCTATCAGAAGGAAGCCGCTTTGAGGTCTTTGATAGGGTGATATGCAGGGCGATTGGTAAACTCATTTCAGATGGGCAGATTTCAGAGGCCGGCGGCATACGGGCAGTGAAGGCGCTGATGTATGGGAATCAAGCAAGGTTCTTCGGCCTGGGGTAAAGAGAGCTCGTTTTCCAAATTTTTCAGAGATCTAACGCCGTCCTCTTGACATCTTTACCCACCCGTAATAGCTTGGGGTCTCACCGAAGAGCTATCGACACAAGGGGAAATGGTTAAGGGGTGGTATCGATGCATATTCTGGTGGAAGGGGAAAAGCAGAAAGTCCATGAGATGGCCCTCGCGATTCTGAATGATATCGGCGTAAGAGTTGATCACCCGGAAATTTTCGACCTCCTCTGCCAAATAGGCGGTAAAGGAGACAAGGGAACGTCAGTGGTTCGCATGAGCCAAGAGATGGTAACCGAGGCCCTTGCCTCATGTCCCAAAACGGTGGCGCTTGCGGATCTCGAGGGCCGCATTACGGAAATTTACAGCGGTGCGCAACCGCTTTTCTGGGGCGGCAATGCCCTCTATTTCAGCCGGGGGAAGAAACGGGAGGTTATGACCGAATCACGTTTTATCGAAATGGTCCGCCTCTATGAGACCCTTGAACACCTCCATGCTGTTGTGGGAACCAGTATCGGCGATTTCCCCCCACAGACGAGGGATTTCATCGGCTTGAGGAGGATGGCGGAAAATACCGGCAAGCACATGCGCCCCGTTATATTCACCCCTACTGGTGCTCAGGTGATCATCGAGATGTGCCAGACCATACTGGAAATGGAGCGATTTCAAGGGGCGGATCTCGCTCAGGCGCCCATCGTGAGCTTCGGCTTTACCATTGTTAGCCCGTTGCACTGGACCAATCTTGCCCTTGAAGTCTTTCAGAAAACCTCGGGTTTCGGAATTCCCGTCATGGTTAATTCTGAAGTCATAGCAGGGACGACAGCGCCGGTTACCCTGCCGGGAGCCCTCTGCCTCGCCGTGGCCGAAGTCATGAGCGGAATCATCATCGTTCAGGCTTTGGAGAAAGGACGACCGGTGGTCTTCAATGCGGGATTCCCCCATGTCTTCGATATGCGAACCGCGGAAACCCTGACCGGCTCTTCGGAAAATGGGTTGCTCCAGGGTGCAGGTGACCAGATGGCCGGCCATTACGGGCTCCCCTCAGCCTCGTGGATGAGCACGGAATCGATGGTTTCAGACGGCCAGGCCTGCTTTGAAAAGCTGTTGACAGGGCTACAACACGCGTGCAGCGGGGCGAACTTGATCTGGGGCATAGGGAATCTTGAATCGACATTGACGATCTCTTTGGAACAAGCGGTGATTGACAACGAAATTGCCGCCTCCATACTCAGGACCGTACAGGGCCTTGACTTCAGCGAGGAGAAACTGGCCCTTCCGTTCATAAAGGAAATGGGACATAGATCCGACTACCTGTCATCTGACCATACCTTCAAATATTTCAAGGAGGAGCTCCTCTTCTCCCATCTCTGGAACCGAGAACGCCGTGAAAGTTGGGAAGAACGAGGGGCATTGGATTTGGCCGAAAGAGCTTCCCACATGGTGCAAGAACGCTTGTCTCGAAAAGGTCGCTCCCTCATTGACGAGGCGACACGAGGGAAACTTGAGGCGCTGGAGGAAAAATGGATGGAGCGGCTTGGGTCCTGATAGAATCCATGGAAATATCCTAACAGGAGGAGACGAGGTATGGAAAAACTGAGATTGGGAATTATAGGCTCTCGGTTTGTGGCACATCTTCACCTAACCAATTACAAAAACCTCAGGGGAAAAACCATGGAGGTTGTGGCTGTCGCCGCACGAACAGAGGAAAGCGCCCGCAACTTCGCCAAGACATTCGATATTCCAAAGGCCTACACGGGCTACGAAAAGCTGGTAGAAGACCCAGAGGTTGACGTGGTTGACGTCTGCCTTCCCACGGATCTGCATAAAGAGGCGATCATCGCAGCAGCAGAGGCGGGCAAGCACGTAATCTGCGAAAAACCCCTGACGGGATATTTCGGAAAGGAGCTGGATGAGGAGCGGGTCGGGGACGCCGTTCCTCGAGAGAGTATGCTTCGCGAAGCCATGAAAAACTGCAGCGACGCCCGAACAGCGGTCGAGGCGAACAAAATAAGGTTCTGTTATGCCGAGGATTGGGTATATGCTCCGGCCTTCGCCAAAATGAAAAGGCTTGTTGAGGTCAGCGGAGGCGTCGTGATGGACATCCGGGCCGAGGAGAGCCATTCCGGCTCACATGCGGCGTACTCCAGGAGATGGAAGACATCGGGCGGTGGTTCGCTTGCTCGCCTCGGCTCCCATCCTATTGGGGCGGTCCTTCATCTGAAGCACTTTGAGGGGGGGATTCGAAACGGGAAACCGATACGAGCCCGCAGCGTGACCGCGGAAGTGGGGCGACACACGCAGATTCCCTCTCACCAAAAACTGTCGAAAAAGTGGTTGGTCTCGGACTGGCAGGACGTGGAGGACTGGAGCTGCTTGATTATCGAATTCGAGGATACGACGAAGGCGGTGATCCTCGCCTCGGACGGCGTCCTCGGAGGCACCCGCAATACCATGCAGGTCTACCTCTCCAACGCCGTGGTCTACGCCAACATGAATCCAAACAGGGCGCTTGAGGTCTATGCCCCTGACGCCACCGTCTTTGGGGATGAGTACCTGGTGGAGAAGTTGGAGACCAAGGCGGGTTGGAATTTCCCGAGCCCGGAAGAGGATTGGGATAGGGGGTATCCCCAGGAGCTCGAGGATTTTATCGAGGCAATTCGTGAAGACCGGGAGCCCCTTTCGGGTTTAGATCTGGCTGAAGAAGTCGTTGAGGTCATCTATTCGGGATACCTCTCAGCTGAAAAAGGCCAGAGGGTGAGGCTCCGAGATAAAACCGGGTAGGCTCCTGGCAAATCAAACCTGCCGGGATGAATGTCCCAAGGCTTCGCAAATGCCGTGCAGATAACCCATGCTCCGACTGGCGATGGTTTCGGGATCGGGCTCGAAATCGAATACCTCTACGGAGACATAACCCTGATATCTTCCGTCGATGAGCGTCCTGAGAACCGGGGCGAACTGTAATCCCCCAAAGCCCGGTCCCCTTCCATTGGCATCATTGACGTGCACATGCCCCAAGTTCCCGCTACCGAGGACCGTGCTCAGGACCTGAGGAAGCGGGTCCCCTTCGCTTGCGGAAGCGCTCCTGCAGTCAAAGGTAATCTTAAGGCTGGAGTTGCCGATCTCCTGGACCATGCGGAGCGCATCATCGGCCGTATTGATAAAGTTGGTCTCGGCCGGGGAAAGGGGCTCCAGGCAATAGAGAACGCCTTGTCTTTCTGAGGCCTCCGCACAGAGCTCCAAGGTCTCGCGCGCCCGGTTCCAGGCCTCGGACGGATCCCACCCCTCCTGAACCGTCCGCTGTTTCGGCGACCCGTGCACGAGCACCTTTCCCCCGAGATCTCCACAGAAACGGATCAGCTCCTTGAGGTAGTCTTGAGTCCTTTTTCGGACCTCGCCATCGGGATGGTTAATGTATAAACCCTCGGGTTTAACGAGAAGCCAGTGGAGTCCCACAATCTCAACGCCTGCCGACTCGGCGGCCTTGGAGACCCTCTCCCGTTCGGCCATTGAGATGTCAGTCACGGACTCGGCAAGGGTAAAGGGCGCCAACTCGACGCCCCCATACCCCAATCGAGCCGCGTAGTCGAATGTCCTCTCAATGGGCCAGCCCTGGAACAATTCGTTACAAATAGAGATCTTCATCCAATCGCCCCTCGTGTAGCCGAATCACGGATTTCATGGCCCGATGGCTCCGATTATCGATACATCGTTCCTCACCCTTTGTGGGAACGGCCAATGCCGATGGCTCCAAGGATCGACCGCTTCATGGCCTGGAACGCCCGCGTTACATACGGGTTCCTTCCGAACAGGGTGAGCAGGATAAATATGATCAGTATGATGCTGATGGGGCGGGTGAAAAATGGGGTGATGTCGCCGTGGTTCAGGAGCAATCCCCTGCGAAGATTTTCATCCAGCATGGGTCCCAATATGAGTCCCAGGATCAACGGCGCATCGGGGTACTTCATCTTCCTCAGCGGGTACCCGATCAGGCCGAACAGCAGCATAACCAGAATGTCGAACAGCCTTCCGTTGATGGCGAAGGATCCCACGGCACATAACACCAGTATGATGGGCATGAGGATTGCCGTCGGTACTTTCAGGATTTTCACGACGGCCCGAACCATGGACAATCCGAGAATCAGCATAGCAACGCTGGCCATAAGGAACATGGCCGAAACTTGGTAAATGATATTGGGAGCCTCGATCACTAGCAGCGGTCCGGGCCTCATCCCGTGAAGCCACATAGCCGCCAGCAAAACGGCCGCCGGAGGGCTTCCCGGGACGGCGAGGACCAAGACGGGAATAATGGCACCCCCAACGCACGCATTATCCCCCGTCTCGGCGGCGACGAGCCCTTCAATAGCGCCCTTTCCGAATTTCTCCGGTGTCTTGCTGGCCCTCTGGGCAAAATCGTAAGCCACAAAGGAGGCGATGTTCTCGCCTACTCCGGGAATGGCCCCCACGAACGTCCCGATGATCCCGGACCTGATGAAGTTCTTCCACTGGCTGAGCAAATCGCCGAGGCGGGGGATGACCCTCCCGACCTGGCTCATGGTCTCTTGGCGGACCACCTCCACGGTGGACTGGATGACCTCCGTCATACCGTACACGCCCACCAGGGCCGGGATCAAGGAGAGCCCCCCATAGAGGTCAACTGTTCCGTAGGCAAAGCGGGGATAGGCCTGAATATCGTCCATTCCCACCATTGCAAGGAAAAGACCCAGAAAACCGGCGATCCAGCCCTTGAGGGGATCCTCCGGCGCAGTGAGGTTACCGCAGATGAGGACGCCGAAAAGGGTCAGCCAGAAAAATTCGAATGACAGGAAGCGAAGGGCGATTTGCCCCAGATAAGGGGTAAAAAAAGCCATGAACATGAGGGCGACGAAGGAACCCAGAAAGGACGCGGTTGTTGCTAAGCCAATGGCCTCGCCAGCCTTACCGCTGAGAGCCAGTGGGTGTCCATCCAGGCAAGCGGCCGCGTTTGCAGGCGTTCCCGGAATATTGACGAGAATCGCTGAGCGGCTCCCGCCATAAATGGCGCCCACGTACATGGCAATGAGAATTACAATGGCGTTCTCTGTGGCCCACTGAAAGGTCAACCCGGTAAGGAGCGCAATCCCCATGGTAGCAGTCAGTCCCGGCAACATGCCCACCATGATCCCGAGCATGGTAGCCCAGAAGACCGAGAACAGGATCCCGGGGGTCATCAAATTCCAGAGCTCGTGAAACAGGTTTAAAGGGCCCACTCCCATTCTTTCCCTACGGCAGGGGAACGAGAAAAATCCTCGTGAAAACGAAATAGATGGCAACCGAGGTGACGATGGAGATGATCAGCACATGCAAGAACTTCTCTTTTCCAAATGTCACCATGAAGAGAAAGAGCACAATAAAGGCGGCCAGGTAAAAGTAGACGCGACCCAGGAGGAAGAAAAAGAGGAAGGAGTAACCAATGGCCAGGCACCACCGATGAACCGTTTTTGACCGGAGAAAGTCCCACACATTCTCTCGCGTGATGCCCATCTCGTAACCCTTGTTCCTCAAGGCCCGGATCCAGAGAAACAGGCTCATGAGGAAGATGATGCCCCCGAAGATCATTGGGACAAAACCAGGGGCGGCATAGAGTCCTCCCCAGTCTTTTTCAAATGTCGGCATCCTGAGCGATTCGCGGATGATGAAAACACTGAAGGCCATGAGGATCAGGCCCATAATGAAGTCCGCTCTCGGCATGCCCTTCATATTCTGACCGCCTCTCTTAGGGCTATCTTCGATCAGGTCCGCCCCGACTCTCATCTAATCGCGTTTGAATCCGAACTGATCCGGCCGCTTCTTGGCAACACCGATGTCAAAAAGAATCCAGTTGATGTTGTTGCCGGTTCTCTCGGCCAGCTTCAATGCCTCATCGCCCTTGTAGTTTACCGCTGCACACGCCTTCTGGTCTGCCAGGCGCTTGATGGAGTCGGACTTGGCTGCAAAATCAAAGGCCTCGTTAACCGCCTTCACCACCTCAGCAGGCACTCCCTTCGGAAGGTAGAGGCCAAAGAGGTATTGCAGCGGCGCATGCTTCGGGAGGAACTCCATGACAGGCGGGATGGCCCCATAGCCAGAGACCTGTAGAGTTTCCGTGGACATGTTCGCCAGCGCCCTCAGCTTCTTTGCTCGGAGCATGTCGGCAACCTCCATGGAGAGCTGCATCACGACTTCACACTCCTTCTTCACCGTGGCCACCACCGCGGGATACCCGCCCTTATAGGGAACGTGGAGGTATTCGATTCCGGTTGCCTTCCGAAACGTCTCGGCGGCGAGGTGACCGCCGGCCCCCATGCCTGCTGAGGCAACCTTCACATCCTTTGGTCGGGCCTTGAACTCAGCGATGAGGTCATTAATGGTCTTGATCTTTGAGTCAGCGGGAATGCAGATAACCGGTGCGGTCAGAACCGCATAATAGTGGATCCAATCCCTGTGGGAGATGTTGGGAAGCAGATCCAGCACCTGATAGGTGATGACGCTCCCGTCAGCGTTTCCCGCCCAGGTATATCCGTCGTGTGCTGCCTCAAAGGCGTTCTTCATGCCGATGGAGCCAGACCCCCCAGGCTGGTTGACCACAGCGATCTTTTGCTTCAGAACCTTCTCCATCTCGCCTGCCAGGACACGGTTCGTCTGGTCCGTGGCGCCTCCAGCTGCCCAGGGCACGATAAGGGTGATGGGCCTGGCCGGTTTCCATTTCGCGTGGGCAAGGGACACGGAGAAGACGAGCACTGCGATCAAGGTGAGAATGCTAAATTTTTTCATCGATTTTTCCCCCTTTCATTGTTAGTTTTTTTGAATGCCCGGGGATTGGACGTTTGCCGCCCCTGTGGTATCGTCCTTGCGGGATTTGTTGGACCCCGCCTCCCCGTTTGCGGCCATGGTTAACCGCAGGTCCACTTTATCAATGGGAGAATATTTGTCAACAAAAAAACGATGTTATGGCAAATTAGTCCAACCCCTCTCGGTCGTGGGGATTTTCATGATGGAAGATATGCGCCAAGAACAATGCTGTTGACTTGCCCTGAATGGTCACCTATAATCGAGGGCCATCAGGGATGAGGGGATGAAATGGTATCTGTAAGGGGGAGAAGGCCTGGCGACTCCCTCATGGAACTGCAGCTCGAGGGAGGGAGAATAACAAGGGTAACAAGGGTTCTGCCGGCTGAAGTGCCCCATGGCATGCGGGTTCTCGGGGGTGAGGATTTCTTCCTGGCTCCTGGGTTTATCGATATTCAGGTCAATGGATTTGCCGGAATTGACTTTAACCATCCTGAATTTGTCGGAGACGACCTCCTCCCTGTGTGTAAAGCCCTCCTTCGGACCGGCGTCACACGGTTTTGTCCCACGCTCATTACGGGAAGTCAGGAACGCTTGAAGAGAGGCGTCCGGCAGATCCTTGAAGCCTACGAAAAACATGCTTTGGTCCGATCGATGGTCATTGGGATTCACCTGGAAGGTCCGTATATTGCCCCTGAAGATGGCCCCCGGGGCGCCCACCCGAGGGAATACGTTTCGGATCCGGATTGGGATGAATTCTTCAACCTTTATAAATTATCAAAGGGACTTGTTCGGATCGTTACTCTTGCGCCTGAACGCCCCGGTGCGTTGGATTTCATCAAGAGGGCGTCTGAGGCCGGGTTGGTTGTGGCCATCGGCCACTGCGCTCCTGAGGCGGATGATATTGATGCCGCCGTTGAGGCTGGAGCCGTCCTTTCGACCCATCTCGGCAACGCCGCCCATCAGGTGCTCCCACGTCACGATAATTACATACAGAAACAGATCTCCCATGACGGGTTGATGGCCAGTATTATCCCTGATGGCACACACCTGCCCAATTATTTCGTGAAAAACCTCGTCCGCGCAAAGGGAAAGACGAGAATTATCCTGGTCACCGATGCAATGGCGGGTGCGGGAGCACCGGCGGGGCGCTATACCCTCGGGGATTTGGAAGTCGAGGTCGGCCAAGACCGAGTGAGTCGGCTTCCGGGTACGTCCTATCTCGCTGGTTCGTCCCTGACAATGGATGAGGCAGTAGGTAATTGCGCCCGCTTTGCCGGGATCAGACTGGTCTCAGCCATTGCTATGGCGACCGCAAATCCAGCCAGGCTCTTCGATGGGTTTAGTGGAAAATTTGAGCCAGGGGAACGGGCCGACCTCGTTCTGTTCAGGGCAGCCGGGAAACGCATCCACATAGAACAGGTCTTTTTAGCAGGACGCCCTGAATTCTCCACTCATTGACGGGCCGTGGATAACGGATCGATGGCCATGGGCAGAAAAGTGACCGGATTTCAACCACCTGAACCAAATAGTCAATGGAGGGAGATGTGAAGATTCAAGTCCTTAAGACAGGCAACGAGTGTGGGGCTGCCGCCGCGGAAAGGGCGGCTGAAACGTTAAGGAATGCCATTGCGGCCAAGGGCCATGCGGCCTTTGTTGCGGCAACTGGAGCATCTCAGTTCCAATTCCTGAAGGGATTGACCAAACAGACCTCTATTGATTGGGGAAGAACAACGATGTTCCATCTCGATGAATACATCGGCCTCCCGGAGGATCACCCGGCCAGTTTCCGCCGGTACCTGCGAGAGCGGCTGATCGACCTGGTTCACCCGGGTACTGTCCACTTGATCCAGGGGGACGTTGAAGATCCTTATGCCGAATGCAGGCGGCTCAACACCATTATTTCCGCGGAGACAATTGATGTGGCATTCGTCGGCATCGGGCAGAACGGACACCTGGCTTTCAACGATCCTCCTGCCGATTTCGATACCGAAGAGCCCTACATCGTTGTGCAATTGGACGAGGCGTGCAGGGAACAGCAGATGGGCGAGGGCTGGTTCCCCTCCGTTCGGGATGTTCCCAGGCAAGCCATCTCAATGTCGATCAAACAGATAATGAAAGCTCAGGCCATTATCTGCACCGTTCCCGACAAAAGGAAAGCAGAGGCCGTGAAAGGATGCTTGGAGGGAGAGATCTCGCCATGGCATCCCGCATCGATCCTGAGAAGACATTCCAATACCTTTCTCTATCTCGACAGGGATTCCGCCTCCCTTCTCGAGAAAAGAAAGGAGATCGAATGCGGCTGACCTCTTTTTGAGGAATTCGGCCATCACCTCTTTACAAAGGCCTTGGCTTTTTCGACGGCTGCCGCTGCACTGGATCCGTAAGCATCGGCCCCGATCTCGACCGAAAAATCCCCTGTCACCGGCGCACCTCCGACCATGACCTCTATCTGCTCCCGAACGCCTGCCTGTACGAGAGCTCTTATCGTCTCCCCCATCTTCGGCATGGTTGTTGTCAAGAGGGCCGACATTCCGAGGATGTGTGGCCTATGCTCCTTGACCGCGTCCACAAAGGTCTGGGGCTTAACATCTATCCCCAGGTCCACCACCATGAATCCGGCCCCTTCGAGCATCATGGTCACAAGATTCTTGCCGATGTCATGGAGGTCTCCCTCCACGGTGCCTATGACCACGGTTCCGACGCCTGCGGCATCGCTCTCCGACAGGAGGGGCCTGATAATATCCATGGCTGCATGCATGGCATTGGCAGAACGAATCACCTCAGGAATAAACATCTCGTAGTCCTTGAAGCGCTGGCCCACCACGTCCATCCCCGGGAGAAGCCCATTCTCCAATATCTCCCGTGCCTGGAGTCCCGAGTTCAAGGCCTCCCGGGTGATCTTTTTGATCTCCTCGATGGTGCCCGCGATCAAAACTCCTGACATTTTTCCGTAAAGATCCAAAAGAGCCATCTGCTTGCCCTTCTCCTTATTATCGCTTTGCTACGACGTTTCTGGGAAGCTCGCTCTCTGCTGCTCAAAATTTTTGTGGGAGCCCAGGAATCATTTCCGAGTTCTTTTGCTTATCACGATGCCGATGCGTTTGCAATAGTTCTTTTATGTACTTCGCCCGGATGAATTCAATATTGTAGCCCCACCAGTTACGTGTTAAAATCCGGGAAAGCTGGTAGTTCTATTATCGGGGCGAACCTCGTAGTAGATGGCGGTCTATCCGTCACATCCATGGAGAAGAAATCGGAGGAAGGGATGCGCGTCTTGATCACGACAACGTCATTCATGGATACGCCCGGGACCCACCATGATCTTCTCCGAGAACAGGAGTATGAGATCGTCACAGCCAGGGGGCCGCTGCGCGAGGAGCAGATGATGGATTTGGTGGGGGATGTAGATGGCATCATCTGTGGGGATGATGAAATTACCCTAAGGGTGATCGAGAAGGCCGTGCCCAGGGTGAAGGTTGTCAGCAAGTACGGGATCGGCGTGGATCGGATTGACCTTGAGGCTGCCCGTGAGCGGGGTATCCCCGTGACGTATACCCCTGGGGTGAATGAGGTCACGGTGGCCGAGCATGTCTTTGGGTTGATGATCTCCCTGGCCAGGAACATCCCAGAGGAAAATCGGCTGGTAAAGCAGGGGCAGTGGAAACGGATAACAGGGCATGAGCTGTGGGGGAAGAGCATAGGAATTATCGGAATGGGGCGAATCGGCAAGCAGGTGGCGAGAAGGGCGTTGGCTTTCGAGATGAAGGTATTGGGATGCGATCCGATTTGGGATGATCCCTTTTGCCAACAGTATTCCGTGGGCAGGTGTATGTTGGCTGAGGAACTCCTTGAGCAAGGCGATTTCATCACACTGCACATGAATCTAACCCCCGAGAATCGACAGTTCATTAACCGCGATCGACTGAGCTTGATGAAACCGATGGCATACCTGATCAACTGCGCTCGTGGGGCACTGGTCAACACTGATGACCTTTTGGAGGCGCTGAGAGAAGGAAGGATTGCGGGTTATGCGGCTGACGTTCTGGAACACGAGCCCCCTGATCCCGATGATCCCCTGGTCACATGCGGGTTGGAAAATATCGTCTTGACTCCTCACATCGGTTCGAGAACCTACGAGAGCGTAGTGCGGCAGGCAACCATGGCCGTCAAGAACCTCATCGCCGTGCTGAGGGGCGAAGCACCGCTGGCTCGGGCAAATTGAGGTAAGGAGGTTGGAATGCAAAGGTTAGAAATTGGTCTCATAGGATTGGCAGTAATGGGGGAGAACCTCGTTCTCAATATGGAGAGCAAGGGGTTTTCCGTCTCCGTCTATAACAGGACTACTGACAAGGTAAAGAGGTTCCTGGGAGGAAGGGCTTCGGGCAAAAACATCCAAGGGACTTATTCGATCAAGGAGTTGGTGGATTCGCTGGATTCGCCAAAACGGGTCGTTATGATGGTAAAGGCAGGGCCAGCCGTCGATGAGCTCATCGATCAAATCGAGCCGTATTTGTCAAAGGGAGATATCCTCATTGACGGCGGAAACTCCCTCTTCAGGGATACGGACCGTCGGTACGATGCTTTGGCCCCCAAGGGTATCCACTACATGGGTACGGGAATCAGCGGGGGAGAGGAAGGGGCATTGAAG
>Ga0209636_10001634_pt1 | contig 22660 bp, 22 predicted proteins | sample DeeMarSWOR152_54_FD_187464 | JGI IMG/M metagenome (GOLD analysis project Ga0209636, IMG submission 187464) | Marine sediment microbial communities from White Oak River estuary, North Carolina - WOR-1-52-54 (SPAdes) (version 2) | ecosystem: Environmental > Aquatic > Marine > Intertidal zone >...
TGTCAAGGTCATAGAAGAAAATCCTCTCGTCAGACAAATCATCCACGAAGAACTCTCATCCTTTTCTGGTCAAATCTATGAAGGGGAACAAATCCGCTCGGAAACATCCAACAGTCGGTCAGCTCTTAAAAAGGAAAAAGATGAATACGACCTGATCACTTTTTCCTTAGCAGACGTTTTCGGCTCTGCTGGAACAGGTCATTACGGTTTCGGAGAAAAATATTTATATACAATCGAATCCTTCTCAAATACTTTGGACCGACTCTCGCCTAACGGGATGGCCAGTATGACTTTCTATTTGCTGCCTCCACCAAGACAGGAGATCAGGATTTTAGCGACATGGATTGAAGCGATCAGGAGAATGACAGATCGACCTGAAGCACATCTTATTGCTATTCGGAGTTGGGGGACAATCAGTTACTTCATAAAAAAAAGCCCCTTCATACCTGAGGACATTAAAATTTTGAAAGACTTCGCTGACAGAAATCTCTTTGATCTTGTCTATTACCCTGGGATCAAGCCAGATGAACCCAATATCCATAACCAATTTGACAAGCCGCTATATTATGATATAGCTCTCAAGCTGCTCTCTCCTTCTGAATGTCAAAAATTCTATAAAGACTATCTCTTTCAGGTGAAACCGGTCTCGGATGACAGGCCCTTTTTCTTCAACTTCTTCAAACTGAAAAAAATAAAATCCACTTACACTGCACTGGGGCAAAAATTGCTCCCTCTTCTCCAAGGGGAATTTCTAGTGTTTATCCTCCTGGCCCAAGCTGTGCTCGTTGCCTCCGGGCTGATTCTTCTGCCCGTCTTTATCCAGCATAAGCGAAAAATGCACAGCAAAATAAGTACTATAACTGTCTTTTTTTACTTCGGTCTCATCGGTATGAGCTTCATCTTTTTAGAAATCACTTTTATACAGAAATTCATTCTATTCCTCGGGCATCCACTCTATTCCATGGCTCTCATCATTTTTGTCCTGCTTTTTTCTTCTGGAACTGGGAGCCTGACGTCGAAGAAGATACTGGGCCAGAATGAGCTGAAAAATGTCAGAATTGTTTTTTTGCTTTCCGCGTTTCTCATTATTACCTACAGTTTTGCTCTGCCGTTTTTCTTCAATATGTTCATCGGCTCGAACATTATGGTAAAACTTTTCTTTTCCTTTTCGATGATTTTTCCTCTTGGATTCCTGATGGGATTTCCTTTTCCGACCGGTATCCGTCTCTTAAAAAATGAGGGGATAAAGGTCATCCCCTGGGCATGGGCAACGAATGCCTTCTCATCGGTGGTCAATTCTGTGGCGGCCCTAGCGGTGGCTTTCTGGGGAGGGTACACCCTTGTAATGATCATCGCTGCTGGCGGCTACCTCATCGCCCCCCTTTTTCTGGGCTTCTCCAGTCATAGGAACAAACCTCACGCCTAGAATATGTTTGACATTAGGTTTTCCCTCAACTTTGGTTATAAGTGTAAGGGTTTGAAAGTAAAGGGTGCTGCCGAGAGGTATGATGAGGCGCCCCCCTTCTGCGAGCTGTTCCAGCAAAGGCGGAGGTACATGATTGGCTGCACAAGTGACAATAATTGCATCGAAGGGAGCAAATTGCTTCCAACCAAAATAACCATCGTCCCATTTTGCTTTAATCTGTGTGTAATCCAACTGTTTGAATGTTTCGGATGCCGTATTAGCTAATTTCTCCCTGATCTCTACCGTATACACCTTATCAGTGAGATGGGCCAGTACCGCTGCCTGATATCCCGAACCTGTTCCGATCTCCAAAACCTTCTCCCCAGGCTTCAGTTTGAGATGTTGAGTCATCAAAGCCACTATGTATGGCTGCGATATGGTCTGTCCTTCATCGATAGGCAGCGGATGGTCCGCATAAGCCTGGCTTCGATAACGGGGACTAACAAACAAATGACGAGGAACCGTGTCCATTATTTCGAGGACTTTAGGATCTTTGATATCACGGGAAGCAAGCTGAGTCTTAACCATTTCCTTTCTCATCCGAGTATAGATGTTGTCTTCTTGATTAAAGGAAAACAAAAGGAAAGAAAAAATGAGTAAAAAAATGGGAATGGAAAAGAAATATTGAGCTTTCATTTTTCCCTCGACCTTGCTCTCTTGTAAGTGTCTTCTTTTATCCTATTATAATAAATACAGAAGTTCAAATGATTAGATTCGAGAAGTAAGCATCTCTAAAACTATGATGGTATAAGAGTATGGGGACAATGAAAAGAGAGCATTAGGGAATAGATTGAGCGACATCAGAAGACCCCGAGCCAAACCTGGAGGGAAGCCGACGATGTCGGCCGCGAGGACTGCTTGAGTACGGTTTGATCAATTGGAGTGGCCTGAGGATGGAAGAGGACAATGAGGTGCAAGAGCATATAAATGTGTGGAGTTCCACAGCGCCGAGAAGTGTGGTGAGGGAATGGCGTTAAGAATCTGACTGGAGCGAAGACATTCCTTAATGCTTTCTTCCTGGATCATGAATTTGGAAATGCTTCCATTAGAGAAAGCGATCGTCCCTTCATCCATAATAACAGAACTTGGATAGAATCCTCTCGTGGAAAGAAAAAATGGATATCCAAAGGATTTATGGGACAAAGGAAGCGGTATGAGCGTCCTAACCTTTAGGGGTGAATAAAGTAGAGAAAATTTCCCCCAAAATATCCTCTTTTGCGGTGATTGACGATCTGGTTCTGATCCTTAAAATGGAGGAAAAGAATCGACGAGGCATTGGATAGAAATAAAATATAAAATTCAAAAGGGAATTAATTGACAAAGCAGATTTTTTTTGATACTAAAGTAGACAACCCAGGTGAAAGAGCCCATAACTTATTCATGAAGAAAAAAGCAGTTTATCCTGGTTCGTTCGATCCTATTACGAATGGTCATGTCGATATTATCAGAAGGGGATTAGAAATATTTGAACAAATACTCGTGGCTGTTTTAGAAAATCCCAAAAAGAAGTCCCTCTTTTCGACTAAAGAAAGGGTAGCAATGATACAGGAAATTTTTTCCGACTGCAAGAACGTTGAAGTCAAGGCTTTTCACGGACTCCTTGTCGACTTCGCAAAGAAAAATGATGCCAAGATGATCATCAGAGGATTGAGGGCAATATCCGATTTTGAGTACGAATTCCAAATGGCGCTGATGAATAGAAAGCTGGACCCTGAAATTGAGACTCTATTCATGATGCCCAGTCTCAATTATTCTTTTCTCAGTTCAAGACTCGTAAAAGAAGTCAGCATGCTCGGAGGATGTCTTGAAGGCCTCGTTCCTACAGAAGTCGAAAAAAACCTGAAGAATAAACAAAAATCAGCTCCAAAAACAAAATTAATATAAAAGGATAAGAAAATGTTGGGATTAGGACGAGAAAAAAATTTTGTCGGATTGGATATAGGATCTTATGCCGTCAAGGCAGTCGAACTCAAATCAAAAAGAAAAGGGACGGAAGACCTGTATGAAGTGAGAAAAATCGGATATGAACTCCTCCCTCATGATGCCATAGTCGAGGGGACAATTATTGACTCGGCTGCCGTTATAGAAACCATTAAAATGGTTTTCGACGAAAACAAAATCACGAACAGAAATGTAGTGATTTCTGTATCAGGGAACTCGGTGATTATTAAAAAGATCTCTCTCCCTTCAATGGATACAGAGGAGCTGGCCGAGTCTATCATTTGGGAAGCCAAGCACAATATTCCGTATCCTTATGAAGAAACAAACGTCGATTATGCGATCCTTAGACCCTCTGTCCTTTCAGAGGAACAAAATCTAGATATACTTCTTGTGGCAGCAAAGAAGGATAAAATCTCAAACTACAGCAACGTGATTAACCAAGCTCGCAAGAATCTAGAGGCCATCGAAGTTGATGTATTTGCGCTACAGAATGCTCTTGAGGTAAACTATCCTGAATTATGCAAGGAAAAGACCATCTCGATCATCAATCTAGGAGCCAACATCACGAATGTCATCATTATCGAAAAGGGTATCCCTCAACTCTTCCGTGATCTATCGCTGGGAGGCTCTTTCTTTACAGAAAACATCAGTAAAGACTTGGGTATCAGTTTCGATGATGCGGAGAAATTGCTCAAAGGTCTTCCGGTGAAAAATGTAGAACCTGAAAGATTCGAGGCCATTCTGAATATGAACGTTCAGAATATTCTCGAAGAGATTGAAAAAACCTTTTCCTTTTATGAAGCAGGAGAAAAGACTGAGAAAAAAATCGAGCTCATTTTTCTCAGTGGTGGTCTTTCAAAACTCAAAGACCTGGCTGCAAAATTCGAACAGAAATTCAACATGCGCACTGAATTGTTCAATCCCTTCCGAAGAATTTATTATGACGACAAGAGGTTCGACAGCATCTATTTCGATGAGATGGCTGCACTCTTCGGAGTGGCAGCAGGACTGGCCACAAGAAAGATGGAAAAGTAAATGATTAGAATAAACTTATTAAAACCAGAAAAAAAAGAACTAAGGGAGGAGCCGACCAGCCTGGTTCCGGAAATCAAAGAAAAGAAAAAAACACCTCTAACAGGCCTGATCGTGATCCTTACTCTTGTTGTCATCGCTGCTTTGTACTATTTCCAAAACAATGCCATAAAACGGGAAACCAATCTTCTCAATCAGGCCCAGGAAGAGAAAAAAAGCCTGCAGTATGTTCTCGCCGCTCTTGAAGAACTGGAAGAACAAAAGACCATACTGGAAAGGAAGATCAATTTGATCAACCAACTGAAAGGCCGCCAGGAGATCGCTGTAAGGATCATGGATGAATTGAGTAAGAACATCCCAGGCTGGGTCTGGCTGACAGAGACTTCATATGGCGAAAGAGAAATCAATATCAAAGGGAGAGCTCTTTCCAACAATCTCATCGCTGATTATGTTTACAATCTGGAGAATAGTCCTCGCCTCAGCAGTGTCAGAATCATATCCATCAATCAAAGACGTGAACAAACGAACCAGTTCCTCGAGTTTACACTCGCTGCAAATTATGATCTTCCGCAGGTTTTGGTCTCTTCCGATGAAGCCACACAAGGGGAACAAAAATGAGAGAATGGCCATGGTTTGCTTATGTCCTCGTTGCCGTCATTATTCTTGGACTTTTTTATTTTATGTATTACAAGCCCAAGGATGACGAGCTCAAAAACATTACGGAAGAGAGGATAAAGGTTGAAGGAGAAGTTGCGCTTCTCAGACAAAAAAAGCAGGAATTAGATCAAATTCAAGCAGAATTGGAACGGATGAAAATTACGCTCAGCCGACTCGAGGCGATCATGCCCCAGAAAGAAGAAATTAGCGCTATCTTGAGGCAAATGCAACAACTCGCCTACGACACCAGATTGAACATCGTGAAGTTTATGCCCAAGGAAGAAATCGCCAAGGACTTCTATGCGGAGAAGCCCATCTCGGTAGAAATAACTGGAACCTATCACAACCTTGCCATCTTTTTTGATCGCTTGAGCAATTTCAGACGGCTCTTCAACATCGATGATTTCACCATCAAAGCCCTCAGAGAACAGACTGACGCTTCCACTATCTCAGCAGAATGGACAGCGAAGACCTATCTTTTCCGCCAAGAACCCCCAGAGAAAACCACTGCTCAAAAACCAAGGGGATCCTAAAATGAGAAAAGAAATCATTCTAATAATAATGATCGGGCTTCTTTGCATGACGAATCATCCTCTCCTTTCTCGGGTTCAAGACCAAACTTCGGCACAGGAAACAGAAACTCAAATTATTCAGACACGAGGTCCCACATATGATCCCGCAGACAGAAGGGATCCTTTCAGAAACCTGCTTGTGGGACAAGAAGCGAGAGAAAAGGGATTAGAAAGAGGAATTCAGAACATTTCCATCGATGATGTCGTCCTTATCGGGATTGCCAAGAGTAAGGGAGTGTTAAAAGCAATTATCAACGACTCGCAAGGTTACCCCTATTTCATCAAAAAAGGAGACACCTTCGAGGACGGATTTGTCCTTTCCGTAGATGAAAGCCGCGTAGTTTTCCGCAAAACACAAGAAAGAGGCATACCCTTGATGAAACCAAAGGACATAGTCAAAGAAATCAAGATAGAGGAGCGATAACATGAAAACGAAAAAATATCTGCAAATCCTTGTTTGTCTTTGCGCTCTTTCTCTGGTTAGCGGATTTGCAAGCCACAATGAGCCATTAGGCAACATAAGTAACATTTCTATCTCTCCCGGAAATCCGAGTACAAAGGTTATACTGGAGTCAGATTCTCCCTTGACCACTTTCCATTCAAGCTATGCCGTTGATCGTCCTTCAACCTTGTTTGTGGATTTCGAAGGAGTCGACACGAATGCCAAACCTGACCTTTCAAGCCTGACCTCCTCATTGATTAAAGACTTGAGAATCGCAAAAATCGATTCAGACACGCTCCGTCTAGAAGTCGACCTTAAAGAGCGCGTTCCCTACCAAATTATCTCCGACAAAACCAATACCATCGTTGAATTAAACCATATACAGAGATCGGCTGGAAAATATGTCCTTTCTCCTGAAACCAAAGGCCAACTGACACAAGCTTCGGAACGCATAAGCTATCTTACGAACATCGATGTTTCCGAAAAGCCTGATAGAGTCGATATCAAAGCAATCCTCAGCAATGAGGCTGTATCCAATGTTTTCGTCCTCGATCAACCCCTCCGACTCGTTGTTGACCTCTATAACACATATTTCTCAACATCAAAATCTTTGCAATCCATCAACAGGCTCGGAGTAAAAAAAGTCAGAGCTGCCCAGTTCCAAATCTCTAATCCCTATACGGTCACAAGGCTGGTTTTTGACCTCATCGAGCCAAAACTCTATTCGTTAAAATCTTCTGATAACAGCCTAACTGTATCCTTTTATAAAGATAGAATGATTCGGTCTTCTCCTGCCATGAGTAAATCTTTTTCCACACCTGCACCGCCTGTAGAGGAGACAGCGGAAACGCCTCCTCCTGTTGAAAAGGTGACCACACCGAAACCGATAGCCCCCGAGGAAAAAATAGAACTGCCGGAGAATCTCAAACCTGAAAAGAACGGGTCTTCCATTGAGCGCTTCCAAGAAGAACAGTTCAAACCCAAAACCATCTCTGAAAAAGAGGTGGCATACTCAGGGGATGTCATGACCCTGAAATTCAAAGATGCTGATCTCCGAGACATCATTACCTACATTGGTGAGCATGTTGGTTTGAATGTCGTTTTCGATCCCGAGGTCAGAGGAGTTGTTACCTGCAACCTTGTGGATGTACCCTGGGATCAAGCCCTTGATATTCTTCTCAAAACCAACAAGATGGGAAGAACGCTGGAAGGGAACGTTCTCAGGATTGCTCCAATCGGGACCATTACTCGTGAGCGGGAAGACCTACAGAAGCTCGAGGAGAGCAAAGAATTAGCAGGCCCACTTTCGACAAAATCCTTTACTCTTTCTTACTCTAAAGCCTCAGATGTCGAGAGCCTTCTTCGAAACAAACTCTCAACAAGAGGAGAGATGATCGTTGACAATCGAACGAACACCCTGGTCATCACCGATGTCAGGGATCGGATAGAACTTTTGGAAAGTCTCATCGACGTATTCGACACACCGACTCCTCAAGTTGCCATCGAAGCTCGAATCGTCGAGGCAACAAGCCAATTTGTCAAGAATCTCGGGATCCAGTGGGGAGTACGAGGTATTGTCGATCCCTTCTACGGCAACCAAACATCCCTTCAATTTCCGCATAAAGTGCTTGTTGATGGTGCTTTGATTCCACAGGGAATTGTGACCAAGGGAATCGGAGGGCCGTTGGGTGGATATGCGATCAATCTGCCGGCTCCTGCATTCACGACCGCTATGGGAGTATCTTTTGCCAACGTTCTGGATACCTTCAGGCTGGACATGGCCATCTCTGCACTGGAAACTTCCGGTAACGGCCGGATCATTTCCAGCCCCTCGGTGACCACTCAGAACAATCAAGAGGCTGAAATCATCCAGGGTAGACAGATTCCTGTGCAGACAGTCGCCAATTTTACGGTCACAACACGCTATATCAATGCGGCCCTCGAGTTGAGAGCTACGCCCCAAATCACAGCTGAAGGTACGATCATAATGCATCTCGAACTCAGGAACAATGCCGCAGATTTTGCCAATCTTGTTAACGGCATTCCTCCAATTATCACTCAGAGCGCCATGACGACAGTCATGATCCCAGACGGAGGCACAACGGTGATCGGAGGTATTTACCGAACAGAAGATTCTATAACTCGAGATAGAGTCCCATTTTTTCACAAGATTCCGATTCTGGGAAACCTGTTCAAATCTTTTGCGCGGACTAAACAGAGCCGAGAGTTGCTCATCTTCATAACTCCCAGAATTCTTAGATAAGAAGGTGATAAAATGAGAAAAATGAAAAATGTGTTAAAACTGATGGTAATCGTCCCCGTTCTTTTCCTCCTGTTCTCATGCAATCCGTTGGAGGACGATTCCAAATCTGACAGCCTACTTCTCGTGGTGAGTATTGTAGGAACAGACATCGAAGATTCAGAGGCCAACTTTCTTGAGTCAGACGTTGTCGATACTGACTCTAATGGAAATGCAACGGTTGCAGACGATGCTGCTGTAGTGACCTTTACAGCAAGAACGCTTAATCCAAATCCGTTATTCGACGATCCTTCCATCTACAGTAATATTTTTGTTGAACGATACGTGGTGAGCTATATTCGTTCGGATGGAAGAAGCATGGAAGGCGTGGATGTTCCTTATTCCTTTGAAGGAGCGATGTCGGCTCTGGTGGAGGTAGACTCTGAAGAGAGTGTTTCTTTTATTATTGTGCGAGCAATAGCAAAACTGGAACCTCCGCTGGTTGACATGGCAAAGGGAAGAGGAGAGGGACAGTTGAATGTTAAAGCAAAAATCGATTTTTATGGAAAAGACACTCTCGGCAATTCGGTCAAAGCAACAGGCTATTTGAGCATATTCTTCGCTGATTACGCAGAACAGGAAACCAGCGGAGAAGGAGGTGGATAATGAGAATAAAAAATAGATATTTACTGATCCTTTGTATGATTTTGAGTTTCACAGTCATCACCTCCTGCACAAGGGATGCCGTGGAAGAACCTTCTCCCGTAGGACCTTCAGGATTCGCCCTTTCTTTTAAGGCCTCGGCAAGTCCGAATGTCCTTTTTGCCGGATTCCAGCAAAGACAATCCACAACCATAACCGCGGTTTTGAGAAAATTTAACGGAGAGCCGATGGCTGGCAGGACCGTATATTTTGAGCTTATGGATTCCCTTCTAGGTCAAAGAGTCGATGGCGTTGGTTATTTCGAGGGCTTCCAGACAGCTGCATCAGAAGTTACAGATGGAAATGGTATAGTTACTATCAATTACTATGGGCCAACAACTGGAGAACTCCGCAAAAGAGAGGCTTTTGAAAACAACAATTTCAGCATTGCAGCCTATGTAGCCTGGGAAGGTTCAGAATTCATATATGAATATGTACCCATTTACTTTATACGTGATTTTTCGGATCTCATCTTCAACGTGACGGTTGATCCCAATGTCCTGTGGTGCTCCAACACGCGACCCCAGTCTACAATTAGAGCCCATTTTGCTGGTCCAGATGGGACACCCTTGGTCGGACGGAAGATATTTTTCGAGATCATCACAGGTAAAGGCAAGTTCAGCGATGGAAAAACGAAAACCTTCAAAGAAACGGGCTCAGATGGCTACGCCACTATAATCTATAGAGGTCCGACAAAAAATGAAATGAGCAGCAATGAAGAGTGGGTTAAGATCCAAGTTCAACCACAGACATGGTGGGACGAATTCGGTGACTATCCAGATGGAACTCCTGATGATGACAGATATTATCTCCACGTGGAATTCAGTATTCGTCTCAAAAGGGCAGGCTAAATAGCTTCAAGCATAGAGAAAGACAGCTTTCCTCGATTTCACCGCGGATAAAGACTCTCTGAGGACCCGAGTGAGGGTCCTCTTTTTTTTTGATTTCAAAACGACCTGGACTCTATACCTTCCCCTGACTCGGGCCACAGAGGCTAACGCCGGCCCCCATATCTCGACATCAGCCTCCATCTCTTTCACAAGCGAAGAATAATTCCTGGATTCTCTAGCCAGATTCCTCAAATTCTCTCCTGTAAAAAGCACTTCAGCTACATGAGCAAACGGAGGGTAATTCATGATCTGTCGGTATTTGATTTCTTGTCTGAAGAAAGACTGATAATCCTCAAAGGCTGCACAGCGGACGCTGTAGTGGTCAGGGACTGAGGTTTGTATGATTAACTCAGAATCTCTCTCTGGATTCAAAAATTTTGCCATCTGGCTGACAGCCTGAAAGGTCTTTTGACTGGCTCTGAAATCGGGCAATGTGAGAAGGATTTCTGGATGAAGGACAATAACCAGAGACACTTCAGGAAGACCTATTTGGCGGGCTAAGAGCTGGGTGCCAAGGAGTATATCGATCTTCTTCTTTTTAAACAAGGTGAGAATTCTCTCTTGATCTTTTTTTGTTCTCACCGCATCTGAATCAAAACTCACGACACGTGTGCGAGGAAATCTCTTTCTCAACTCTTCTTCCACGACTTCAATCCCAAAACTCTGACCAAGACCAAACCTGCTTCCACATTCCGGACAGACTTCCGGTTTTACTCTGGAATAGCCACAGTAATGACAGAGCATTCTTCCTTCCTTCTTGTGATAGCGCAAGGCCACATCACAACGAGTACAGCGGGGTATAAACCGGCAGCGTGGACAGACAAGAAAAGAAACATATCCTCTGCGGTTGTAGAAAACAATCACGGACTCCTTCCTCTCAAGTTTTTCTTCGATCTTCTGGATTAGTCTGTCATCCAGGAGACCTCCCTTGGCTTTTCCACCTACAAATTCAACTCTTCTTTTCCAGAATCGCTCTCTCAAGCTTATCAGATATCCTCCTCTCATTGCCTTGTAATAGGCCTCCACAGAAGGCATCGAAGAGCCATAAACCAGAAGAGAGGACGCATTCTCGGCTCTCAACCATGCTCCTATCCGGGCATCATAGGACGGACTCTCTCTTTGATAGTAGGAATCGTCGTGTTCTTCATCCAGTATGACTAATCCTACATCGGTCAAAGGAGAAAACAAAGCAGATCGAGGTCCCAACACCACATCAGCTTGGCCTTCTTTTATCCTCTCCCACTCCCTTTCCCTTTCTTTCTCGGTCAATTGGCTGTGAAGGAGCGCTGCCCTTTTCCCCAGCCTCTTTTCGAATTTTTCCAACAGTGTTTGGGTCAGAGAAATCTCAGGAACTAGGAAAAGTACCCGCTTCCGGACGTCCAACACTCTTTGAATCAGAGCAAAGTAGGCGGCCTCTCTTTTTGGCTGGGGAGCATGAATATAAAAAGGTGAAAAGACCTCTTTTGCAATGGACCTTGAAATAAGATCTACAGCCTGCAAGGATTCCTTATCAAGAGAGAAATCCATTTCGAGCTGTACCGGAGAAGACAAAATAGTTTGCTTTCTTCTTTGTACAGATCTCCCCACTTCAGTTTTGGCCTGGACAAAGCCTTTCTTTTCAAGCCTTGAAAGCAAGGAGGAGAGAGATGCTGCTTTGGTCTTTCTCTTTATATGTGTCCGGGTATACGATCCCTTTTGAAGCAGGTTCAAGACCAGTCTTTCGTCCTCGGGAAGGGAATCATTCTGGGAGGATAATTTTCCCTTTTCAGTTAAAAAATACCTTGATCTGCTTTTTGGGAGATAGGACGAAGGGAGAGAAGAGTGGAGCAGTTCTCCCCAGGAGGAAAAATGATATTCACTCAGTTTCCGAGTAAAGGAAAGAAAATCTGAGGAAAAGAGGGGTTTTTCATCCAGCACATCCTGTATCTCTTTGAGATCGTATTCCCTCGTTTTTCTTCTTTTCCTGAGCCCAACAATGAATCCGGTTAGGATTCTTCTCTGAAAGGGTACACGAACCCTGGTGCCTACTTGCGCAATGCTTTGATAGGACTCTGGTACGATATAGGTGAAAGTATGGGTCAAGGGAAGACCTAGGAGGACATCAGCATAAAGGATCATTTTTTGCCCAGAAAGGCCATTACTTTTTTCATATCTTCCCAGACCATTTTTTTCAACCTTTTATTCCCTTCATTTCTAATCAGATAAGAAGGGTGGAAAGTGGGCATCACCTTGATATGATTAAAGTCATAAAAATCACCACGTAAAGCTGTCATCCCTAAGCTGCTTTGGATAAAAAAATCTGAAGCCACTTTCCCCAGTGAAACGATAACTCTCGGTTGAATCATTTCGATTTGTCTGAAAAGGTATGTTCTGCAGCATTCGATTTCAGCACCTTGCGGTGTTCGATTTCCTGGAGGCCGGCATTTGACCACGTTCGTTATGTACACTTCATCCCTCTCGAAGTGCATGGCCTGGATGATCTTAGTCAAGAGCTGCCCAGCCCTTCCGACAAAAGGCTTCCCCTGGATATCCTCATCTCTACCAGGGGCTTCTCCTACGAACATAAGATCAGCGCTGGAATTGCCTTCCCCTGGAACCGCGTTAGTCCGCGTCTGGGCCAATGGACACAACCGGCATTGCAGGATCGCCTCCTCCAGGGATAAAAGGGGGGACTCCTTTATAACAAAATCAGCACCGAGAAGAGAAAAATATTTCAGCTTTTCTTCGATTGCTTCGAGAAGTTCTTCAGCTCCTTTTGCCAATTCTTCCCTCAATCTCATCCAGTATCATTTGGCTGATCTCAAATTTGCTTTTTTTCCCTGAACGAAGGATTTCACCGTCAGAAAAAAAGAGCCAGACCCTATTATAATCCGAGCCGAACCCGATATCATTCTTCGAAACATCATTGGCCACGATTAAATCCAGACTCTTCTCCTTCAGTTTTCGCCGTGCATTTTCTGGCACGTTTTCTGTCTCGGCCGCAAATCCAACCAGAAACCTGTCCCCCTTTCTCTGAGCTGTTTTCTTCAGGATGTCTGGAGTTTCAACCAGATGGATTGTCCTGGACATCTTTTGTTTCTTCATTTTTTGAGAAGACGAAGATAAAAACTTGAAATCCGAAACAGCTGCTGCCATGATGATGATATCGGATTTTGAAAAATACCGTTCCACCTCTTTACCCATCTCCTCCGCCGTAAGGATCCTTTTCACTCGGACTCCAGGAGGAGGGGTAACATGGGTTGGGCCAGAAACAAGGATCACCTCAGCTCCCCGCCGTAAGGCCTCTCCCGCCAATTCAAAGCCCATCTTTCCCGAAGAGGGGTTGGATAGAAAACGAACAGGATCCAGATGTTCCCGAGTGGGTCCTGCAGTAACCAGGACAGTCTTTCCTTTAAGGCTCTGACTCTTCCCAATCAGCTTACGCGCCTCACTCACAATCCTATCCACTGGAGCAAGCCGGCCCCATCCTTCATCTTGGCAGGCCAAATAGCCCTTTTCAGGCTCGACGAAACAAACCCCCTGGCTTTTTAGTTTTTTGACATTCAACTGCGTCTGCCTATGAAAATACATCGCCTCGTTCATAGCAGGAGCCACAAGAACAGATCCTTTGTAGGCTAAATAAAAAGTCGAGAGAAAGTCATCCGCCACACCCGACGCAAACTTACCTAAAATATTAGCTGTGGCAGGAGCCACAACAAGAAGAGACGCCTGCTTGGCCAATTCAATATGGCCAATCTCTTCCGATCCTTCCTGTTCGAAAAGGTCAACCAGAACTCTCCGACCAGTGAGTGCGCTGAAAAGCAATGGTGAGACCAACCGTATAGCATTCTCAGTCATTATAACCTGGACTTCGAAGGATGCTTTTTGGAATCCCCTTACAATCTCACAAGCCTTGTAAATACTGATCGATGAACATATTCCCAACACAATCTTTTTCATTCCGGCTCTTTAATCCTCCCCAGAAAAACTTCGAAGAATCGGTATAATCTCTTTTTTTCGGATTTCCGTCCGGCATCTCTGGTTCAAGATAACCGCTTTCAATTCTTCTGCGGCCTTATCCAGTTGATCGTTTATTATGATATAGTCAAATTGATAATATTGCCTTATTTCTCTTTTAGCTACATCCAGGCGTCTTTTGATGGATTCTTTGCGTTCTTGCCCCCTCTGTTCCAGTCTTTTTTTCAATTCAGGAAACAATGGGGGGAGGATGAAAACAAATACAGCCTTTTTAACCTTCTCCTTGATCTGCCTGGCTCCCTGTACATCGATATCCAATAATAAATCTTCTCCTCCTGACTTCTTCTCCAATTCCCTTTTAGAGGTTCCATAATAGTTTCCATGAACTAGTGCCCATTCTACCAGTTTATCTTCCTGAATCAGCTTTTTAAATTCTTCTTGGGAGATGAAAAAATAATCCTTTCCTTCTTTTTCTGTTTTTCTCTTCTCTCGGGTCGTATATGAGACCGAGAACTCCACACTATCAAGCTCATCTAAAATGTGCCTGACAAGGGTTGACTTCCCACATCCAGATGGACCGCTGATCACAAATAGCATCTTACATTACCCCAATATATCACTCGATGTTTTGTACTTGTTGACGAATGCTCTCCACCTCCGACTTAATGGACAAGCTCCCTCTGATCACTTCTATATCCTGTGCTTTTGAATTTATGGTGTTCGCTTCCCGATAGAGTTCCTGGGCAACAAAGTCCAATTTTTTCCCGACGGGATCTGGTCCTATCGAGTGGAGCACCTCACCAAAATATTTCAAATGAGACTTCAGCCTTGTTATTTCCTCGGTCAGATCATAGCGCTGCGCTAAGAAAGACGCTTCCTCTGCCAATCTGTTCTCAGAAAAGGTGTTTTCCTGATTCATCTCTTCCAATCTTTCTATTAATTTCTTTTGAATTAAGAGGGGCTGTTTTTTTGCTCGCCTCTCAATCACATTGATAAAATTCCTGATGTTCTGCATATGGGACTTGAGTTGGCTTTTGATTTCTTTGCCCTCCTTCGCTCTTACTCTAATCAATTGGTCCAAAGTTTTCTCAAAGCTTCTTTCCAAGAATTCTGCTTCTCGCATGGTGAAATCTTTCCTCTGAAGTTCAACGACATGGGGAATATTGAAAAGATTCTCCAGAGAAAATTTCATTTTATTCTGCGCCGCTGGAGTGGCTTTCTCAACCGCAGAGAGGATCTGTCTGAGCAAATCTTTATTGATCCAAAACTGCCATTTTTCAGGGCTCAAGAGACGAAGATCCACCGATACTTCAATTCTTCCTCTATTTAACTTTTTTCGACAGTCATTTCTCAACCTTTCCTCTAGCCCGCCGATCGGAGTCCCTCGGTAGTTCCAGTCAAAAAAACGATGGTTGAGGGTTCTGATGCTGATTCTGGCAGAAAATGTCTTAAATACAAATGTCTTTTCAGCATAACCGGTCATACTATGGATCAATTCAACATCTCCTTTTCTTCAGGAAACTGCAGATCATAGAGTTTCCTGTAGATCCCATTTTTCCTGTAAAGCTCTTTATGAGATCCAATCTCGACAATACGGCCTCTGTCCAGGACCAGTATCTTGTCCGTATTCCTTATGGTCGAGAGTCGATGGGCTATGACAAGCGTCGTTCTATCCTTCATGACATTGGCCAAAGCAGTTTGAATCAATCTCTCCGATTCGGAATCCAAAGCAGAAGTGGCCTCATCCAGAATAAGAATGGGGGGATTTTTGAGCAAGGCCCGCGCAAGGGTTATTCTCTGTCTCTGCCCGATGGACAGCAGTCCTCCTCTCTCTCCGATCGGAGTCTCATAGCCTTGGGGAAGATTCTGGATGAAGTCATGGGCCTTGGCTGCTTTGGAGGCATCAATAACTTTCTCCATTGGGATGTCTTTCAGCCCATAGGCAATATTGCTGCGGACTGTATCATCAAAAAGGATGAGCTCCTGAGTGACTAATCCGATCTGCGAGCGAAGAGACGAAAGGGTTACCTCCCGAATTTCGATTCCATCAATGAGTATTCTGCCCAATGTCGGTTCATAGAAGCGAGATAAGAGGTTAACTATAGTCGTCTTTCCTCCCCCACTCAAACCGATCAGGGCAACCCTCTCTTTGGGCAGGATTTCGAAGTCTACCCCATGGAGAACATCGATATATTCGTTGTAGCAGAAAGAAACATTCTGGAATCTCACATGGCCCTTTACTGGAGGGAGTGGATACGCTCGAGGATGATCGACGATCTGAGGCTTACGCTTCAGAATCTCATCTATCCTTTCGTAACTGGCAACTCCCTGCTGGATAATGACATTGGCCCTGCTCATTTTTTTTATAGGAGTATACATATAGAATATGGCCATGACAAAAGTTCCAAAATCTCCGGGACTTATGTAACCTTGAGTAATTCGAGTTGTCCCAACGACAAGAATGAATGCACCCACCACTCCACCCAAAAATTCCATGAAAGGAGAAGCCAAGCTCCCAATCCAGGCCAGTTTCATGCTGGATCTCAAATAGTTTCCCGTAGCCTTAAAGAATCTCTTTTGCTCAAAGTTTTCCATGGTAAAGGCTTTCACAATCTTGTTTCCGGTAATCGTCTCGTGGATAAGCCTATAGATATCAGCTATCCGGATTTGATTGATCCTTCCTCTTTTTTTAAGTTCGCGGCTGAAAATGGCCAGCGGAATAACAGCGAGAGGTGTGATGATAAAAGCGGCTAAAGCTAAATGCCAGTCAACGAGGAAAATTCCTACAAGTAGGGCAAACAGAACAAAAGTCTCCTGGATGAAATCTCCCATGCTACCTGAAACGGCCTCCTGAATCTTGTCCACATCATTTGTTAAACGGGACATCAGCTCACCCGTAGCCATCCGATCGAAATAATCGGAGGATTGATGAAGAATATGCTCAGAGAGGTTATCTCTCAACCTCTTAGACACCCTCAGACCTATGGATTTCATGAGCAAAGAAGATAGGAAAGTGAAGAATCCTTTCCCGAAAATTACTCCGACAAGGAGCAACGGTATAATCAGAATGAGCTGTTCTTCATTTATATAACGATAAATAAAATCAAGAAAACGGAACTTTTCGACCGGCTCCGCAGGAGCCAGCTTGAGCATTTTATCCATAATGGGCTGAACTAAGCTTACAAACACATACGTAAAAAATGCGACAAATATCGTAGAGACGAAGGAGAGAATGAGCCTGTTCTTCTCTTCTAATGTCAGTTTGATGAGCCGGAATATATCTTTCATTTTTTCGAAGAAACAAACAGATGGCTATTCTGCAGGATTTCGAAAGCATTCAAGGCTGATCCCCTGGTCAAATTATCGGTAACGGACCAAATCCAAAACCTGTTTGGATGAGATTCCTCTCTTTTTATCTGTCCTATAAAAATCTCATCTTTCCCTGCTACCAGAACAGATGATACAGAGCAAAAAGCCGAAGGAGGAGATACTCTAAAATAGGATGATTTCTTGAAGAGATTTTCAATAGTCTGGATAGCGGGTTTTTCTTCGAGTTCAAGATGAACCATGATCGAATAGGTGTGAAAGACAGGAGCCTGAATGATGGAGATGGAAAGGGGAAAGTCTTTGGCACTGATAACACGTGATACTTCTGCAAGGATCTGTTTTTCCATTGATGAAAAACCGTTCTTGTCCATATCTTCGGCCGGAGAGAGCAGGTTGAAAGCAATCTGGGTTTTAAAGATGTTCCTAGATACTGACTCACCCCGTAATACTGCGAAGGATTGATCGGCCAGTTCTTGTATTCCTGGGTTATCAAAGGCTGATACGGGCTGGAGGACAAAAGCCACAGCACTTTTAAGATTAAACTTCCTGAGGAGAACATGGAAGAGGTGGCTAAGAATGATCGTTACGGAATGAGGATTGGCTATCAGCGACGGTCTCTTCTTTCGAATGATATCATGGTTGACACCGGCAACCACAAGGGGAACCTCCTTCTGTTCGTTAAAAGTTTCATTCAGATCAATGGCCAAATAATTAGCTTTAGCCGCCAGTTTTCCGTATTCTAGGTTGGTTCTATCATCCGCAGCTAAAAAAACAACATCAGAATCTGTAATGGCCGATTTGTCGAGTGGAAGTATGACTCTGGGTTCACCCTGAAATTCGGTCAGTTTGGAGAATTCCTCCTTTACATCCGAGTCGAAAAACTCAATCTTTTCAAATGGAAACCTTCTCTTCTCCAGAACGTCTGTGATTTCCTTCCCGCGGAAGGTGTCTGTTCCTAGCAAAGCCACCCGGATCCTTCTCTGTTGTCCCATTTTTTACTCTGGATTTTTCTATGGAAGGGATTTCTTGTATTCTGTCATTAAAGAATACATTTTATCCTTCAGCATAAGTTTTTTTTTCTTTAACTGTCTCTCTTCCCATTTCTCTTCATCAGACAAAAAATTCTTGGACTGAAACTTAACCAACTTTTTTTCCAACTTCTGATGCTGCTCAAAAGCTTTTCGGAATTCCTTATTCTCCTTTAGCAAAATCTCTTTGATTCTCATCTCTTCCATTAAGTCTATCCTCCCGGTGGAAAGAATATCACAATGCCTATCCTATTTCAATTTCACCATTTACCCCATTGACATTATATACCAAGCTATTTATACTATTGCCCGAGTTAGAGGCCCCCCCGAGAGAGAGAGGCGAGGTAGCTCAGTCGGTAGAGCGAGAGACTGAAAATCTCTGCGTCGGCGGTTCGATTCCGTCCCTCGCCATTCCCCTTGAATCCCTAGAAATTCTTTAAAAATAATAACTTACGCTCCTTCTTAACAAACTCTTTAAGCTGTTTCGAGGTGTTTTGAGCTTCTTTAAATTTTGAATTTTTTGTCACAATCTTGACACACTGATTATCAGGCATGGCGAAAGGATCCCAACATAAGATCTAACGTATTTAAGAAGGATAGCACAGTCACAAAATTGACACAATATAGCCGTTGACATTCATTGTCGAAAGGATTATTTATTAGATATATTTTCAGGATTTCATCAAAGGCAAAAAAAGTGGGGACAATAAAAAAACTTCTTTTAATTTTGCCTTTGGTATTTCTGCTTTGTTTTGTCTATTATTGCAGGAAAAAAGCACAAGTAGAAAAGATTATTGAAGATGGAGTGGAAGTTGTTATCAATCACTTGGAGCCATACAAAATTGACGGAGAATTTTTGAAATTTACTCTCACAGAAGAGCTCATTATTGACACAGAAAGAAATGAGGTTGCAGCAACAGGATTAACAGACATGGCTCATTTTGATGTAGATTCTGAAGGGAGTATCTATTGTCTTAATGATACAAGCAATAAAGACTTTATCTTTAAATTCGATAAAAATGGAAAATTCATAACTTCTTTTGGAACAAAAGGACAGGGCCCTGGAGAGCTGAATCGGTCATATCATTTAGAGCTAAATCATCAGAGCCAAATTGTAGTTACGGATTATTTAGCGAGAAAACTCCTATTTTATGATAAACAGGGAGATTTTATAAAAACAATTGCTGTCAACTTTATGCCTATTAGTGCCCATCCATTATCCAACGGAAAATATTTAGTATGGTATCAAATAACGGGAGATGGAACAGACGAATATGTTATACAGACTCCCTTGTCTCTTAGAAATTCTAGCCTTGAAGAGATTAAAGAACTAGATAGATACAAATTGCCTAACTACAGAGTTACTGGAAAGAGAAGGGGAACAGACCCCCTGTTTTCTTGGGCAATATCAAAGAGATATATCTTTATTGGAAACGAAATAAGAAATGGTGAAATATGGGTATTTGACCTTGAAGGGAACTTAGTTAGAAAAATAAAGAAACCATATAATCCAGTAAGTGTCCCAGAAGAATATAAAAAAGAACGGCTGAACGGAATTAAATTCCAAGCAATGAAAGATGCGACTTATTTTCCTGAGAGCTTCCCACCGTTTCAGGGAATATTTGCAGATGATACAGATAGATTATATGTTATGACATTCGAAAAAGATGCTGATACAGGCGAATATATTTTTGATCTATTCAATTCTGATGGATTTTATGTGGGAAGAAGTACTATCGATGCGATGTTTCGTAATGGTATTGTCGTTGCAAAAGTAATAGAAAATCATCTTTATTGTGTAAGTGAGAAGGATAGTGGATATAAAAAATTAGTAGTTTATAAAATGAGATGGGAGTGATGATGCAACTCGGCATGGAGCTTAAGCCGAAGGAGGGGAAGCAGATTCTTATTTGTAAGCGTCGTACCAAAGTAAAAAGCCTTCTTTCATCCCTTTAGCGATATTCCAATCAGCCTGAAGCCAGTACCCACCTAGGGTAAAAGAATATTCAGGCTTCCAGTAACGGTTATTCTCAAACCCTATCCTATTATCCATCAGACTGTTAAATACAATCCATTTCGCTTGATCTCTGCTTGCTGGAGGAGAGCATCCGTCGGCGCTCGGTTGTACCAGCCCGGGCCCTGGATGATAGATACTGTTATATGCATCTAGACTGCAGATCCCATGAGGCTGCCAAATATACTTAGACATGATTAAAGCTACATCGCCGTAATCAGGGCGCACAATAGAAAACATCTTCCTGCGTTTTGGGATCTTGAACTTCTGAAATACATCCCTGTCTACATTCAGGTACCATTCAGAGCTTCCATAAAACTCATTGAAATCGTACACGATGGAGCCTGGGAACTCTTTTTCAAGGATTTCTACCATATCTTTCATAAACTTTAGTACATAATATTTTGTTTTTGCAGCACCAGGGATTCCTCTCTCAGTCCAGTTATACATATGTTTTACTGACTTAGATTCTGTATTAGTTCCGTTGATGTTATTCTTTCCGTTCCACCAGTGATATTTCCACCAGCCGTCTCTGTTCATATACATCGAGCACCCATCTATGAGGGTATAGACTACAGTTCCTCCACAGCGAACAAAATATCTTATCCTCCGAAGTGATTCTTCAAGCCACTCAGGATTTATCTTTTCGAGATCAAATTTCCCATTTTTCTTAACAAAAGGATATCTGACGTTTTTGACTGTATGTTTCTCCCAGACTCCGGCCGAAAAGAATCTCAATGCGTTTCCATAATCGTTTTTAACCAGTGTATCAATAAAGTCTCTGTATTCCTCAAAGGTAGACTTCTTATAAATCAGCACAGCAGGGAATAACCATGTAGTTAAATAGATCGGCCGATTAAATTCAGCATGCAGCTCTTTTGCTGGATAGGTAAGCTTTGGCGTGTGTATTTCACATAACTTACTTGGAAGACCCTTTTCTACTAAAAAGGGCTTCTTTACTACATGGGGACAATATTCAGTTGGTAGATCATTTGATTCTGAACAAACCTCTACAATCCTCCATTCCCTACCCTCAAGGTCTATAATGTTAAAAGGTCTAGGTATGTAAATCTTCTTCTCTTGCCAATTTTGCCGTATAACATAAGATACAGCGAAAGACAGGGCAACAGCTAAAAAAGCACACATGATTTTTTTAGTCATTTTTATTCCTTAAAGCCTCTACCTCCTTTTTAAAGCAGATATCCAAAGACATATAGATCTGCCGTCACTGCTGATCCGTGAGCTGTAGTAACTCCGCACTTAAAGACTCCTCCTGCAGCTCCTTTAACTGCAGCGTCCTGCATGACAAGCGGAGCATACTTCGTGGATCCGTTTAAGTTAGCGTGGACTGCAGAAGCGAGGCAGTCGACTCCGCTGGCGTCAAATCCGAAGCCGAAGGATGCGGAGCTCATATCTCCATCTGCAAGGACGCAGACCGAATGCACGATACAAGTCTTTCCTGTCGGAACGGTAAAGATGTTATTCACAGCGACCGAGTTCATGTCGCAGTCTAAGAGCTTTCCAAGCAGCATGAGTCCTTTTTCTTTTGCGTCCATACTTATCCTCCTCTAAATAGGGTTGTAAAAGAGGACCTCTCCTTCGTAGACAAGGATGTCCTCTTCAAAAGTCAAAATATTTAATCCGGAGAAACGCACTTCCAGGTCCGAGCTCCGGGTCTGCTGCAGTACTTCTTCTAAAGCCGAAATCCCTTTCATAAAGAGCTTCTCATTCGTGCTTTTCGCGTGAAGAGATCCGCTCTGCAGGTTAGACGGCGTTATAGCCTGCCAGAAGTGAGTCAGGATCCTGTTCATCTCCTGGTAGGAAAGGATATCTCCATCTACAAAAGCGTCTCCGTCTGCTTTAGCCATTATTTTCTCCTTTTACATGGCGATCTTGTTCTCATCGACGAGGATCTTCCCTTCTTCTCCGTCTGCAAATTTGCCGGTACTCTCATTGCAGAGATAAGCGAAGGCTTTTGACTCCTCTGTCGTATTGCTCCAGTTAGAAGGAAGTTTCTCTTCATCCCCGAGTACAAGATATCTTCTCAGAATGTATGTCAGGTCCAGAGCATCTAGATCCATAGCGTTCCCTAGCCAGTCATAATTTATTTTTTCTACATAAAGATACCGGCCGTAATCTCCGGATCCATCCAGAGAGACTCCGTAAGGATCCTGAAGTCGGAATGAATCGTATATATCCAGGTATTCGATGAAGCTCATAGGAAGCCTGATCTTGATCCTCTTGTATCCTTTTCCTCGTTTGTAGAGTGTATTGAAGATCTGCTTGTCGACAAGCGCCTCGCTTGTGGTCCATTTCATATCCAGAGTCTGTATGTCTTCCTGATAGTTTCCGCTCAGCGCGTCTACGGCCTCTTTTCTTTCTTTTTCTTTTGAT
>Ga0209636_10001635_pt1 | contig 22658 bp, 18 predicted proteins | sample DeeMarSWOR152_54_FD_187464 | JGI IMG/M metagenome (GOLD analysis project Ga0209636, IMG submission 187464) | Marine sediment microbial communities from White Oak River estuary, North Carolina - WOR-1-52-54 (SPAdes) (version 2) | ecosystem: Environmental > Aquatic > Marine > Intertidal zone >...
CGGCGAAAATCGTGTCCAAGAGATCAACGACCAGCCGCAAAGGATTGTCGAGAGCAAACACCTGAGAGACGGCCTGACCGGTTAAATTGGCGCTGATGTTGATCCGGTCATTTTGTTCTGAAATGTCGATGCTGTCCAGGAAAATTCTCCTCCCCTCTCTATTTTTCAGCTCTTGGATCTTTTCGTTTTCAAGAATATACTTTCCCAGTTTCCCCTGGAAGTTGTTCAATTCAACGACGGTCTGTTTTCCCCGAGAGACAATCGAGTAGGGAACTTTCTGTTTCAGACGGACGAAAAGGCGCAGGGAGTCAGGGCCGTAACCCTCTAAACCTATATTCTCAATCAGGGGGGACTGACTGGTCTTGATCGAGGATTCATTCTCTGGCTGGACTCCATCCAGTTCAATGATGAGCGTGGCAGGAAATTCTGGTGAAAAGTAGGAGCGGGGAGGAGGAAGAGGGGAGCTGGATTCGAGGAGGATTTTGGTGTTAAATTTTGATGTTAGGACTGAGATATTATTTATATTGATTAAAGACTCATCCTCATAGGCATATCCGCTTATAAGCAGCATAAAAAGACAAAAAAGCGTAAGGATTTGCCAGATATTTTTCTTTTTCATTTTATCGCTCCTCTGGTTTTATTTCTTTAACGATATCTCTTGGTCTGCTTAAGGGAAGGCCTCTCTCATGCGTCTTCCGGAAGGTGACCTTGAATTCTTCGATGGATAAAACAAAGCCGTCAGCAAATTTCTGGCCGACATTGATGTTGTAGGGAAATCCTTGAGGTCCGTTGATGATAGCGGTGTACTTTCCTCTGGCTTTGACGATGCCGATGAGGCTGACATCGCTGATGTACATCTGGTTTATACCCCTCACCGTTGGCCTCTCGTCGACATCTCGGCCAGCGATCAGATTCCGGAATGGGTCTCTTCTTCCCCTTGGACTGTAGGGGGGATAGGTCTTTTGTTCTTGGTCAGTCGTGAGTGTTTTGTCTGGCTCCTTTTGTTCCTCCTGGGCGACGAGAGGGAAAATACCCACAGTGATAAAACAGGCACAGAGCAGATAAATCGTGATTTTTCTCATTTCTTAGTTCCTGACTTTTTTTCTTGGGTCTCTGAAGAGGTTTCCTCTTCGTGGAAAATGTATGTCTTGGCTGTGAACTTGGCGGAGATAGTATTCCCCTCAGTTTGCTGGTTCAGCGCCTTGATGTCGAAATCCTCGACATTAAAAATCCGGGAAAAGCGGCTGAGCCGGTCGAAAAACATGGCTAGATTATGGTAATTTCCTGTAATCTCGATAGGGATCGGCCATTCTGAATAGAATTCTCTCTCGACCTCGCCTTGAGGGGCAAAGCTTATAACGTTCAGTCGTGAATCATTAGCCAGCTGCTGGATTCTCCTCAGGATGGTCGAAATCTCCCTTTTCTTGGGGATGATCTCCTCCAGCTGTTCGAGGACGACGCCCATCTGCTTGATCTCGGCCTCGATCTTGTCGAGTTCCTGTTTTTTGATCTGTAATCGCGCCACTTCATCCTCGACTAGAATTCTTTCGTCTCTTATGGTTTCCAGCTCACTGGTTTTGCCTTTGTAATAGAACATGTAAAACAGCCCAAAGATGATAAGGGCCAACGCTAAATATCCATACCAAGGCCAGTTTTTCATTTTCTTTCCTCTTTGGCAGATTCTTCCGGCGGCATGGTTGCTTCAGGTATGGCAGACTGGGCTGTGAGAGTGAACTCTAAGTATTGGCTGCTCCTCTCTGATTTTTGAGTTGAGGAGATGAGGTTAACATTCGTAAAAAAAGGGCTGTTTTCCAGGTTGAAGATGTAATCGGCAATCAAATTATTCGAGAGAGCTCTGCCCTTTATCTCCAGGATTTGCTCTTCGTATTTGACCTCGATGAGCCAGACCCACTCCGGAATATGTTCGCTGAGTTCGTCCATGATTCTTACGGGAATGGACTGTTGGGCTTTCAGGTTATTGATGAGATTGATCTTTCGTTGGAGGGTTGTTTTCTGCTGCTCTAACTGTTCCAGCTTTTCTGTAACGTACTGCAGGCTGTTCTTTTCTTCTTGGGCTTCTTGGAGAAGAAGTCTTTCTTTGTTGATAGCATTTCTCTGCATCAGATAGAGAGCCACCACGACAATAATGAGAAGAAGAAATATGAGATAAGAGACAGGAAATTTCTTTTCCTTTCTGATTTTTGGCATCGGGATGGCGGGCGTTTCTTTTAAATCCTTTTCTTCCGGTTTTAAGAGATTGATTCTGATCATGGCTTATTTCTCTATTTTTCGCGTGGCTATCCCTGTGGCTACCCCAAAAAGAGCAGCCAATTCCTGGCTGAACATAGGGTCAAATTTCTTCTCATCAAGGTAGATTTTCTGGAAAGGGTTGAAAATTTCCGTTTTGATGTTGAACTTCCTCTCGAAATAAAGAGTCAGGTCTTTTAACTTTGAAAGACCGCCGCTCAGGAATATCTGCTCGATTTTTCTTTCTTGTTTTTCACCAGCTTCGTAAAAAGTGAATGTTTTTTCGATTTCCTCTAGGAGATTTTCGACATTCGTATGGAGTGAGGCTTCCAATTGTTCTGCGGAGATGCTTTGGACTGGGAGGCCTTTGATGGCCTTCTCGGCGTCGTCAAAACTGATGTTTAGGTCCTTGCTCAGGTTTTCAGCAAAGAAGTATCCCCCCAGGGACAGATCACGGAATAGCTGTGGGATGCCTTTTTCAATGATGATGAGGTTTGTGATGTTTGCGCCTATGTTAATGACGACCACGGTTTTTTCTCTGAGGACATTTGGGCAGTTGACCTCCAGCGAATTCTGGAGGGCGAAGACATCCACTTCTATGGCTTCCAAATTCTTGCGGGCTTGATTGACGACATTGCTGTAGTTGGCAATCTTATCTTTCTTGGCCGCGACCAGGAGAATATCCAGGTTCTTATCCGCTGATTCATGGGAAGGTCTCAGGATCGCATAATCGACATTTGTCTCTTCGTAAGGATATGGAATATTGTGCTTAGCCTCCCAGATGATGGACTCTGCCAATTCTTCTGTTTCCATGTTGGGCAAGGAGATCTTTTTGATGATCACAGAGTTGCCTGAGATGGCTATCGCCACGTTTTTGTTGGAGATTTTGTTTTCATCAAAAATCATCTTGATTTTTTCCACAACCGCGGAGGAATCGATGATTGTGCCTTCAACGATGGCATCGCGGGGGAGGAGTTCATAGCCAATTTTTTTGACCTCGTAGGAGTATAGGTCGTCCTTTTTCCTTGGGTTAAGTTCGACAGCTTTAATGGAATTAGAGCCTATGTCTAACCCAACCAATCCTTTTTCTCGGCCGAAACCGATCATTTTCTTTCTTCCTTTTATAAATTTAGATGGTGTTTATCTCTTTTGAATTTTTCTCTAACTTTTTTCTCGACATGTTTAGGCACCAGATCCTTAAGACAACCGCCGAGCATGAAAATCTCCTTGACTAACTTTGAACTCAGGTAAGTGTAACTGACATTGGGCATCATGAAGAACGTTTCGATTTCAGGATTCAACTTCCTGTTCATCAGGGCCATTTGAAATTCGTATTCAAAATCTGAAATGGCCCTGAGTCCTCTGATGACGATTTTTGCCCTGTTCTTTTTGGCAAAATCAACGAGAAGTCCGTGGAATGCGCTAATCTGAATATTCTCCTCTTTATCAAACACCTTATGAATCATGTCTATCCTTTCTTTAGTCGTGAAGAGGGGGCTTTTTTCGGGGTTTTCCAGGACGGCCACGATCATTTTGTCAAATATTTTTAGCCCTCTGTGGATAATATCCACATGTCCCATGGTGATGGGATCAAAAGAACCAGGATAGACAGCGATATTTTTCATGACCGTGTTCTTCTAAACCTATAACGGCTGAGATATTCAAAACCTCTCATCTATCTCTACAAATATTTCTGAATTAAAGCAGTTTTATAGAGGGCGCTTTGGCTGCAAGTTACAGGCGTTTTTGTGGAAAAAGAGAGTGCCAGGACGGTGTTGGAACTTTTTTCCAGACGTCTGACCCTAACAGGGGCGATATCTCGCACTTGACCAAGCTTACCTTTAGTTTTTGACAAGATATACCATATATAGTGAAATGTCAAGCATAAACTACTAAATATTGGAAAAAAATCACCCAAGTCGGGGCGAGAATATTCTGTCGATGGAGTTCCGGCAGGTCTAATCCTTGATGAAGATAAAGACAAGATATTTTTCCTTTTATTATATTTTTTAAGCTTACTCATAGGCTGAGAGCCGTCAATCACCGCTGCCGGGGATTCCCAAGGTGATTTTTAACCGCCCCCTCTCACCTTAAAGGGTTAGAAAATATCCCCCTCAGTTTGATTTCTCTGTTCTTTTTGGAGAGAATAAGGTTAAAAGAGGATGAGAAAGACAGCTATCTTCAGTTTTGGACTGCTGATGGTCCTCTCTGGTTTTTTCACTTTAGGAGAGGAGGATAGTTCTTATCAGCAATTCAGGAAGAGGATGGTTCGTAGCCAGCTTGAGGCCCGAGATATAACCGATAGAAAGGTTCTGGAGGTTATGGGAAAAGTTCCTCGCCATCTTTTCGTCAGCCCGGCCTACCGCCGTCAGGCCTACGAGGATTATCCTTTACCTATCGACGAAGGACAAACCATTTCTCAACCCTATATAGTGGCTCTGATGACCCAGCATCTGAAGCTGGAAGAAGGAGAAAGGGTGCTGGAGATCGGCACCGGCTCTGGGTATCAAGCGGCTGTTTTAGCCCATCTGACGGATCGGGTCTTTTCGGTCGAAATCAGGGAGAAGCTGGCCAAGAAAGCGGCTCAGACCTTGGAAGGACTCGGTTACACGCAGGTCCGGGTAAAATGGGGTGATGGCTACTACGGATGGGAGGAACATGCCCCCTTTGACGCCATCATCGTTACCTGTGCCGCTAACCATGTGCCGCCACCTCTTCTCAAGCAGCTCAAGGAGAACGGACGACTTGTCATTCCTTTGGGGAACACCCTCTACTTTCAGACACTTACCCTTATCACCAAGGAGGAAGGCAAGCCCCACGTGAGGCACATCCTAGGCGTTCGCTTCGTGCCCATGATTGGAGAAGCCCAGAAAGAGAAGCGCCAGTAGATAAGCCCCCGCTGCCAAGAACAGAACAAGGTTGTATCCCCCCCAGAAGGCAAGCATCAGAGCCGATATGGAGTTCACGACAGATGAAAAAGCATTCGTAGCCCAGGCCCAAGGGATTGTGCTTTGATCCCCTCTGGTCAATAACCGGATTCCCGTTGGAAACGGAAAGCCCATCAAAAAACCCAGAGGAAAAATGATGAGGACGGTCAGGAGCATTTTTAGAAGAAAAGGACATCCGAGACAGCCTCTAAAAAATAAAGGAAGCAGGACAAGATAGAGAGCTATGAGTCCTGCACAGAAGACGAGACTCCTTTTGAGATTCTTATCGAGGGATTGACCCAGGATTCGTTCGGAGAAATAACTTCCCATCCCGGCGGAAAAGAGGAGGGAGAAGATGATGATAGCGATGGAATACAGGGGGTGACTCAAAAACAATATGAATTTCTGGATAAGGGTGATTTCGACAAACATAAAAGCCATCCCGATAAAGCCAAAATAGAAGAAGATTTTCCAAAATTTTCCCTCACGAGGGCGTTTCCCTTTCCGCAAAGCAAATAGGGGGAGGAAAATGAGGACAAAGGCGATTAGCCCAGCTTGGAACAAGAGGAGCGGAAGGAGGAATTCGCCTTGGAGAAAGGGAAGCCACCTCTGACTTAGGGCTTTGTAAGTCTCTTTCAGCCTGTTTAGCTTGAAAAAGTTATAGAAGAACGGCTTGTCATCCGTGACTGGCTTTATCTTGAAAAGATAATCTCTATAGAGCTGATCCCGGTTCTGAGGATCGAGAAGCTCTTGGGTTAGTTCGTAGTACAGGGGCTTCTCGTAGACATTGTACCGGTTGGCTTCCTCTTTTTTCATGCCCGGATAATAGACGAGGTCGAAGAGACATCTCTCTGCAAAGTTTTTTAAGGATTGGATCTGATCACTCCGGTATGGATTTTTCTTGATGAAATAACTTATCGTCCCCCAACTGCGGAGGGCTACGATACACTTGGCCGGTTTTTTACCGTTTTTCTCCAGGGCCTCTATCCATGTCGCCAAGCTCCTGATTTCTTGTCGCGGAGGAGGCAGTGAATACAGAGTCATACTCGCTATCCCCTGGCTGGAGAGGCGGTCGATGACCTGCTGGAAAGAATCGCGGGTGAAGAGGTAATTTTCCCTAAACCCGTACAATCCAGAGCTAGAAGAACCGAATACATCGGTCAAGGAGAACACGATAAGATCGAATTCGTTCTTTTCTTGCTGCAGGACGGCGCGGCTGTTAACGGGAACGACCTGAACATCATCTCTTTTATACAAGTTCCCGCTGAAGGAGGCCAAGTCCTGAGCGAGAAGCTTCCTGATCAAGGGATTAGTCTCGATGACCTTGATTGAGGAAGCCTTGTAGATGACAGCGGCCAGGACATCCAAGCTCCCTCTAGGTTCAATGATGAGAGCCCGGGGATTGCGGATCAAGGAGTAGGCCAGAGAGGAAGGAAGCTCAGATAGGAATTCCAAGTTTGGTTCTGGTAGGTCTGAGAAACGGGTGATGGCTGTCAGTTCGCCCCCATCGATGGATATTCCGAGTTGAGGGGGAAGGCTCTTTTCATACAAAAGACTCAGACCAGGCGCGTACCGGACAGCCGGGGAGTCGATGACATCAACTCGCGAAAATGAATCCCATTGTGTGGAGAGCCGCTCTGCATTCGGATATTTCAGGGCTGTCGGGAGAGCCTTGAAGGGGGATATCCGAAAACTCAGCCAGGAAGGAGAAGTCACGAAGAGGAACACTTCGCCTGCGAGGAGGAAGATAAGCAGGAATTTGAAGAAAGAGGATCGTTTCAGACCGAACAGGTAGGAAGCAAGAAGAGCCAGGAGAGAGAGAAAAACGAAAACGCCCCTATCTCCTTTTGGCAGAAAAACGATGACCGCGAAGAGAGTTCCGATTCCAGCGCCGGACAGATCCGAGAAATAGATTTTGTTGACCAGAGAAGCGCTCGAGGTTATGGCGAAGGATATTGTCAGGCCAGAAAAGAAGAAGGGAAGACAGAGTAAGAGGAAGTACAAGAAAATGAAAAAAATCTGATTCTTATCCCAAGAAATACTGATGAAATCGAAAGGCAGAGAATTGCAAACAAGAAAGCTCAAAAAAATGGAAAGAGAGAGGAAAAGGGATGTTGAGGAGAGGAAATTATCTCGATCAATCGGACGCTTCCTTCTGAAAAGAGACAGGAATGATCCGCTGGCCCCGTAACCGAGAAAGGCAATGCTCACCACCCAAAAGGCAAAGTGATATTGCTGGGAGACAGAGAAATACCGCGTCAGGGACATCTCCAGGCAAAGGGTGACGAGTGAGACGAGGAAAATTCCTGCCAGCGTCCTGTATCTCATGCCTTTTAAGATACATCAAACACGAGGCCGGGAAAAGTCAAATCAGTTCAGTTCTCAGTTATCCGATTCATATCAGATTTCTTTCCTTTCTGAAAACTGACAACTGATAACTGAGTAACTGATATTGCTTTTACACGGTTCTTGTGTTAATTTTGAAAAAAATGATTAGATTCGGGACCTCTGGCTGGCGAGCCATCATGGGGGAAGAGTTCACTTTCCAGAATGTCAGGTTGGTCGTTCAGGCCATCGCAAATTATCTGAAGAAGAAGTTCCCAGGGGAGAAGATGGCGGTTATCGTCAACTATGATACCCGGTTCCTTTCGGAAAGATATGCCTTAGAAGCGGCCAAGGTGCTTTCCCACAACCAAATCCATGTCCTGATTTCCGACAGGGATTCCCCTTCTCAAGCTCAAGCCTACCAGCTCATCAGGCGGAAGGCCCAGGGCGGCATCAATTTCACTGCGTCTTTCAACCCACCAGAATACAACGGTCTTAAGTTCAACACCGAAAAGGGAGCTCCAGCTCTGCCAGAAGTAACAGATCAGGTTGAGGAAGAAATCCGACTCTTAGCCAAAGACGATTCCTCCTGTCCGTATTATCCCAAATCGGAGTACATCCAGAAAATCGACCTTCGGGAGGACTACCTCAATTTTATTCAGAACAAAATCGATTTTGAGCTGATCAGGAAATCCAAGATCCGGATAGCTGTCGATTTGCTTTACGGCACCAGCCGGGAATACCTGGATGAAATCCTGGAAGAGAACCATATCCCTGTTGAAGAAATACACGGGTATATCGATCCTTACTTTGGAGGGATCACACCTTCCTGCTCCGAAGAGAATCTTGCCGAGCTAAAGCGTTTGGTTCGGCAGAAAAAATGTCATCTGGGTATTGCCACAGACGCTGATGGAGACCGGTTCGGCGTTGTGGACGAAAGAGGAAGGTTCATCATCCAGAACCTTATCCTGTCTCTTATCTTGCATTACTTGGTTGCCTTAAAAAAATGGAGAGGGGGAGTGGCCCGCTCAGTCGCCACCACTCATCTTGTGGATAGGATTGCCCGGGAGTATGGTCTTCCTCTCTACAAGACTCCTGTCGGGTTCAAGTATTTAGCCGATTTGTTTTTAAGGGAAAAGATCATCTTCGGAGGGGAAGAGAGCGCCTGCGTAGCTATCAAAGATCATCTCCCGGAGAAAGACGGGATTTATGCCGGATTGCTGGTGGCTGAGATGCTGGCCGCAACCGGAAAAAACCTGTCCGAGCTGATGACGGACTTATTCCAGAAATACGGAACAAGGGTGGGGGAACAGCGGAGTGTTCCCCTCACAGCTGTGAATAGAAGAAAACTCAAGAAATTGATGAAAAGTCCCCCTGCCCGGTTAGCGGGCCGAAAAGTCCACAATGTGGAAACCATCGAAGGCATCAAACTGGATTTCAGCGATGATGACTGGATGCTTCTCCGTGTCTCGGGTACCGAACCCCTGATCCGTTGTTATGGAGAGGCCGGCTCGAAGAAAGAATTAGATAGACTAATCAGAGCAGGATTGGAGGCCATTTCTTGAAGCGCCAGGAAGAGAGAGGCAAAGCCTATTTTCGAAAACGACTGGTTATCGTGGCCTTAAGTTTCCTGTTTTTTATCCTGTTTATTGCCTCCTTTTTCGGCAAGAACGGCTTGATCGAAATGTATCGCTCCAAGAAAAGACATGATTCACTGGTCATGGAAATCAAACAGCTCCGGCAGGAAAAGGCCAAGCTGGAGAGAGAAATCGAGGAGCTTGAGCGAAATCCCGGTGCTGTCGAAAAGACGGCCCGCGAGAAGCTCTGGCTGATGGAGCCTGATGAATTCGTCATCATAAAAAAGGATAATAAAGAAAAAAAAGAAAAAGACACGACAGATATAAACCCCGATCAATAGGTCAACTTTTATCCCATGCACCATTTGTCCAGAAGGGAAAAGTTCTCTCATCTCCTGAAGGGGCTGAACCCTGCCCAAAAAAAAGCTGTGATGCACGGACAAGGACCTCTTCTTATCATCGCTGGAGCAGGGACCGGTAAGACCAAAGTCATCACTCAGCGGATCGCCTATCTCATTTCCGCTAAGAAAGCGAAGCCTGAGGAAATCCTGGCTGTGACCTTCACAGAGAAGGCGGCCAACGAGATGGAAGAGAGAGTCGATCTTCTGACACCCTACAGCTATTCTTTTGTGGAGATCAGCACCTTTAATTCCTTCGGGGAAAGAGTGCTCCGCAATTACGGGATCGAGTTGGGGTATCCTCCCGATTTCAAGCTGCTGGATGAGGTGGAACAGGCCATTTTTTTCAGAGAACACCTTTTCCAATTTCCGTTAGATTATTTCCGTCCCTTAAGCACTCCGACAAAGTACATCTTGGACCTTCTGTCAGCGATCAAGAGGTTGAAGCAGGAGGATATTCGGCCTGACGAATATCTCGAATACTCCTTCCTTCAGTTAAAAAAGGCAGCGGGTGAAGCGGAGAAGGAAAAGGCCCTGAAGCACCTGGAGATGGCCAATGTGTACAGAATGTACCAGGACATTTTGAGGAGGGAGAGCAAGATTGACTTTGAGGATCAAGTCTGGCTTGTTTTGGACCTCTTTCGCCGGAAGCCGTCCATCCTTGAGGAATTCCAACTTAAATATAAATACATCCTTGTCGATGAATTCCAAGACACTAATTATATCCAATTTGAACTGTTGAAACTCCTGGCTGCCAAGAACAACAACCTGACTGTCTGTGGCGATGATGACCAGAGTATTTTCCGGTTCCGCGGAGCGTCCTTGGCCAACATTCTCAATTTTGAAGATTATTATCCCGAGACCAAGAAGATTGTCCTCAGCACAAATTACCGATCGACCCAGGCCATCCTGGATGCGGCATACCAGCTCATCAAGCATAATAATCCGAACAGACTGGAGTTCAAGTCAAAGATAAAAAAAGTTCTCAGGGCGACTGTTGAGAGTGAGGGAAAGAGCATCCACCTCCTCCAGTTCGATACTCTCTCCCACGAGGCCGACCGGGTGGCTGAAATCATCCAAGAACAAGTTAAAGCTGGGTACCGTTATAGTGACATCGCCGTCTTGGTCAGGAGAAACGCTGATGCGGAGCCCTTCCTCCGGGCCATGAATATGAAAGAAATACCTTTCCGTTTCTCAGGAAGCCGAGGCTTATATGCTCAGGAAGAGGTGAAGATGCTGATCTCGTTCATCAAGACCGTCACTGATTTTGAAGACAGCCGGAGTCTGTTCAACCTGGCTCTGTCTGAGGTCTACAAGATCGATGTCTATGATCTCACCGCGATATCAAATTATGCGCATCGAAAGAATCTCCCTCTCCACAGGGTGTTTCAAGATATCTATAAAGGAAAACATCCTCTCAGGATCTCCTCTCCGGAAGAGACAAAAATCCAGAAATTTTTTGAGGATCTTCTGAATTTTGTCAAACTGAGCAGTTCCCAGAGCGCTGGCCGCGTCTTGTATACTTTCCTCGAGAGGACAGGATATCTCAAGTCCCTTGTAGAAGACCGAAAGCTAGAGAGTGAGTTGAAGATTAAGAATATCCGCATCTTTTTCGATAAGGTGAAAGATATTTCAGAGATTTCCGGCGATGATTCTCTCCATTCCTTCGCGGCTCACCTAGATCTTCTTCAGGAGGTTGGAGATAATCCGGCCACAGCCGAGGCTGAGCTGGAGGAGGAAGCCGTCCAAGTCTTGACCGTCCACAAGGCCAAGGGACTCGAGTTTTCGGTTGTGTTTTTGGTCAGTCTGATCGTTGATCGATTTCCTGGCCGAAGCAGGAAAGAGAAAATTCCTGTACCGGATGAGATTTTGAAGGAGAACCTTCCTGAAGGGGATAACATCCTCCAGGAGGAGCGTCGGCTTTTTTACGTGGGGATGACCAGGACAAAGAAAGTTCTCTACTTAACTTGGGCAAGGGATTATGGCCTGAAGCGGCTCAAGAAAGTTAGTCCGTTTGTCCTGGAAGCCTTGGATATTCCCGCTCTTCCCGAGGATGTGCTGAGAACCTCTCCTGTCGAAGAAATCCAGAGGTATGCGCCTCCGGTTTCACGAATCCGGGCGATTCCTTCGATCAAGGAACAAGAGATTCTTTCTCTCAGTTATTTTCGGGTTGAAGATTATCTGACCTGCCCTCTGAAATACAGATTCCGGCATCTGATGAAGATTCCTGTCCTTCCTCACCATGCCCTTGTCTTCGGTCGTGTCCTCCACGACACCATCCATTTTTTTCTGAAAAAAAGAATGGGCAGAGAAGAGGTTACTGTGTTCGAGCTAATCAAAGAATACAACAGAAGGTGGATCAACGAAGGATTTCTCAGTCGAGAACACGAAGAAATGAGAAAAAAAGCCGGAGAGAGAGCCCTCCGTTTGTTCCGCCGCCGAGAGAAGCGCTCCCGATCAATTCCCCGCTTTATCGAAAAGAATTTCAAATGGTACACGGGGGAAGTGAAATTCAGCGGCCGATGGGACAGAGTTGACCTGAACCCACGGGGCGCGGTCATCATCGACTACAAAGCCTCCGAGGTAAAAGACCAGAGAGAGGCCGACAGGAAGACCAAGGATAGCCTTCAGATGGATATCTATGCCCTCTCTTATGTTAAGACCCAGCGGGATTCTCTTCTCGAAACACAGCTTCATTTCCTTGAATCCGATATTGTTGGCCGTGCTCTGAAGGGAGAGAGGGAATTCGAGCGGGCTCTGGAAAAGATAAGAGAGGTCGAGGAAGGAATCCGCAGCCAAAACTACGACGCCCGACCCGACTGGCATAACTGTAAAGTCTGTGATTTCAGGAATATCTGTCCGTCGTCCTATGCCTATTGAGGAAGCTCCTGATCTCGTCTGAGCTTTTCCTGTTTGAGCAACCCAATCCGTGAGAGGAAATAGAGAGGCTTACTGGGAATTTTCAGTCGGGGAGAATCCAGAATGGCATCAAGGCCCAGGGTCTTTCCTTATCTAACAACTGGATGGTGGAGATGATTTTTTGGAGTCGAACGGGGATGTCGAGCTGAGAACGGGCTTGTCCGCGGCCCAACAGCGCCTGCAGAAGGGAGACTTTTTTGGGCCAGATCACAAGCTTCACTTCTTCATCCTCCGGTATTTCAGCCAGTTGTTTTGTCCATCGGATAGCCTCAGATAATCCTCCGATATCATCCACCAGACCGATATCCCTGGCTTGACTCCCTGTCCAGACGCGGCCTTTGCCGATCCTGTCCACCTCTTCAGTCTTCATCTTCCGGCCCTCAGCCACTTTGGTCAAGAAGCGATCGTAGATCCACAGGATTTCCTTCTTGAGGAAATCTCTCTCTTCGTCGGTGAGTGCTCTGAAGGAGGAAAAAAGATCAGCCCGTTTTCCGAAGATGAGTTTTTCGGCAGTTATGCCCAACTTCTCATACATTTCGGTCATGTTGAATTTCCCGGCCAGGACTCCGATGGATCCTGTCAAAGTCTGGGGTTGAGCCAGGATCTTGGAGGCTGCCATCGAGACCCAATAGCCCCCTGAGCCAGCCAAATCAGACATCGAGACGACGATGGGCTTCTCTTTCCTGGTCAGAGCCACTTCCCTCCAGATCACATCCGAGGCCACAGCCGAACCCCCGGGGCTGTCCACGCGAAAGACAACGCCCTTGATGGTCTTGTCTGTCCGGGCTGTTCTGATCCAGCGGGCCATCGTGGAACTGCCCATGGTCTGGGCGCTGCTCTCACCGGTATGGATGACCCCCATCCCGTAGATCAGGGCAATCTTCCTTCCCTTATTCAGCCCGACTGAGGAAGGTTTCACTCTCTGGTACTGATGGTGGGAGATTTTGTGGAGCTTTTTGCCGTTTTCTTTGAATTCCGCTTCCAATTCGTCGTCGAACAGGAGGCGGTCGACCAAACCGGCTTCAAGGGCCATCTCTCCTTGGAAGAAGCCGCGATCGATCAGTGTTTTTATCTCCTCCTTGCTTTTGCCTCTGGCTTCAGCCACCGAATCGATGTACTGAGCAAAGAAGCCACCATAGATGGATTCCATCATTTCCTTGTGAGCCGGGGTAAATCCTTCCTCAGTAAACATATTGTAGGCTGTCTTGTATTCTTCGACATGTTCGAATTCAGCCTCGATGCCCAGCTTGTCCAGTGTTTTCTTGAGGAAGGGAAAGTAGCCTCCGATTCCGTTGATACCTAAAAATCCTAAAGGGTGGAGGATAATCTCATCGCAGGCTGTGGCCAGATAGTATTCTTTATCGAATTCGGGTGCCTCTTCTATGTAGGCGTAGACCTTCTTTCCAGTTTTCCGGAAGTCCAGGATGGCCTCTCTGATCTCGTTGATTTTGGCCCAGTTGGATTGGATATACCCGAGGCGGAGGAGGAGACTCTTGATGCGACGGTCTTTCTTGGCTTTTTGAATGTTCATCCAGATATCATGCATGGCGAGCGGTTCAACTCCGGCGAGCATCATCCAGATGTTGGGCATAGCTTGCTCCACGATCTCCCCTGAAAGCTTCAGCTCAAGGTAGGAGTTGGCTTTAACGGCCGGGGGTCGCCTGAACTCTTGGTAGAAGAACAAGCCCAGAGTGACGATGATCAAAAAGAAGAAGATCAAGAAGATGATCAGAATGTATTTTCCTTTTCTCATTTTTATCTCCTTATATCTATTAGACGCTCCTGAACAAAAAAAGTCGATTTAAATATAGCAGAAAATAGCCATGGATCAAATCTTAAGCCGAGATTAGTAATACGAAACACAGCAGTTTTGAGTTATTTCTAAGGGAATGTATCGATTGACGATCGGTTGATATGCCCCGCGGCTTGCCGTGGGGCACCGATCGTCGAGGGATCCAAGGGGGTATGCCACCTTGGTCGCAGGGCCAGGCCGAGAAGGGGAGGCAGAGAACCCGATCATGTATCGGGTGAACGTTGGAAGGAGGGAAGTTAGTTCCCCCTCCAAGTTGACCCTTGAGGTCTCAATGAATATAATTCTCATCCAAGGCAACTTTTAAACGATCTGAACGTATAGAATGAGAAGGTTAAGAAAATCAGGCCAAAGGCGATTATCAAATTGATTTAAAGGATAACAAGATGAATGCTCTTGAGATTGACAGCATCACGAAAAAGTTTGGAGACTTTTATGCGGTCAAAAATCTCTCCTTCGATATCACTGGAGGGACGATCTACGGCCTTCTTGGCCCGAACGGAGCCGGGAAGACGACCACGATCCGGATGGTGATGAACATCATCATTCCCGATCAGGGGCGAATCAAAGTCCTCGACCATAAGCTGGATGAGAAGATGAAGGAGAGGATCGGCTACCTTCCCGAAGACCGGGGGCTCTACCCCAAGATGAAAGTGGGAGAACTCCTCCTGTTTTTGGCCGAGTTAAAAGGCATGTCCAAGGACACGGCCCGTCAGAAGATAGATTATTGGCTTAAAAGGTTTGACCTCATGGATTGGAAGTTAAAAAAAGTGGAAGAGCTGTCCCGGGGGATGCAGCAGAAGCTCCAGTTCATCGCCACTGTGATCCATCAACCAGAATTGATCATTCTCGATGAGCCCTTTTCCGGACTGGACCCTGTGAACACCAAGCTGCTCAAAGACATCATGCTCGAGATGAAGGATGAGGGACGGACGGTGATTTTCTCCACCCACCGGATGGAACAAGTGGAAATGATCTGTGATAACATCTGCCTCATCAACAAGGCTGAGAGAGTTTTGGAGGGAAACCTGAGAGAAATCAAGAAACAGTACGGGAAAAACACCATTATCTTGGATTATGACGGAGAAGCCGATTTTATAAGAGATTTTACCGAGATAGATAAGATCGATGATTATGGAAAGTTCATGGAAATCCGGCTGAAGGAGGGAACGGATCCTCAAGTCTTGCTCGAGAAAACGGTGGGAAAAGTCAGGATCAATAAATACGAAGTCCAGGAGCCCACTCTCAACGCCATTTTCATCGATAAAGTCGGAGGCAGAGATGAAGAAGATCCTGTCAGTCATTAAGAGAGAATACATCCAGATCGTCCGGACCAAGGGTTTCGTCATCGGGACGATCCTCGGGCCAGTGCTTATGGCGGCCCTCATCTTCGTGCCTATTTTGGTCTCTGTACTTTCCGTAGGGGAGCAGGAACGCATCGCCGTCGTGGATGAAACTCAAGAAATCTTTTTGGATTTGGATGAAAGATTGGACCGCAAGCTGAAAGACGGCCGCCGGCGATATCTCCTCGAAAAATATGAAATGAGGGCAGATATAGGTGCGCTGAAGGGGGAGCTGAATCAGAAAGTCTTGAGCAATGCTATAACCGCCTATTTATACCTTCCTAAGGAGATCTTGGATGGAGGGGAGGCGGAGTATGTGTCACAACATGTTTCTGATTTCAATAAAATCGAAGATATCAGGGGAGTGCTGAATAGAGTCATCATCGAAAAAAGGCTGCGGACGGAAGGGCTGGATCCAGCAAAAATCGCCCAGTACATCCGCCGGGTGGGACTGAGGACAATCAAAATGACCAAGAGGGGAGCCGAGGAGGATACGGGCGGAACCTTCATTTATTCCTATCTTCTTGTCCTCATTCTCTACATCACGCTTTTCTTCTACGGGGCGATCATCATGAGAGGCGTCATCGAGGAGAAGAGTTCCCGGGTTGTCGAGATCGTCCTTTCCTCTCTCAGGCCCTTTCAGCTCATGGTCGGAAAAATTTTCGGGATTGCCGCCGTGGGGTTCACCCAGTATACAATCTGGGCCCTGTTCGGCTTGGGTGCCTCCCGGTACGGCAAATCTTACCTCGCCTCTCATATTCCTGCGAGTGATTTCAGTCTCCCCAGCATTCCGGTCTATGTCTTTATCTACTTCGTATTCTTCTTCATCCTCGGTTATTTCCTGTACGGAACCCTGTATGCGGCCATCGGCTCGATGGTTAACACAGAAAAGGAGGCTCAACAGCTCCTTTTCCCGGTGACGATGTTTTTGGTCGTCCCGATGCTGCTGATGATGTTTGTCATCCGGGCCCCCAACAGCACTTTATCCGTGGTCCTGTCCATGATTCCTTTTTTCGCACCGATCTTGATGCTCCTCCGCATCTGCGTCCTCACGCCGCCTGTTATCCAGGTGGCGGGCTCTATTGTGGTCATGGTGCTGACCATCCTTCTGATGATCTGGCTCACCGCGAAGATTTACCGCGTGGGAATCTTGATGTACGGCAAGCCTCCCCGTCTCAAGGAAATTATCAAGTGGCTCCGGTATAAATAAAAAAAAGGGGATGGTTCTATTTTTCTCTTCCCGTCATCCCTGCGGGGCTTATTCCTGCACCTGCCTCCAAGGTGCAAGCTTCAGCAGATAGCAGGAACCCAGTAAATAAAGATCGAAGGAAAAAATAGAACCGTTCCCTTTTTTCTTTTGCCGTGAACCTTTTCAAAAAACCCTCCGTAATACACTTTGAAGATTCATCATGAGGTTAATCATGGATAAGCGAAGAAAAATTTTTCAGACAGCTTTTCTGTTGTCCATGCTCACTTTTTTGTGTTCGTGTTTTAATTTGACTGTCGTCAAGAATGTCAAAAACCCGGACAAGTACTTTAGAAAAGCCTACCAGCAGATCGAGGAAATCCACAAGAAATATCCCCGCAGAGACGGACGAGCTCATACCCTTCATGTTTGGATTTATGATGGGAAAGGCCAAAAACTCGTCCAGGCTTCGGCTCCTCTTCTGATCGTCAACCAGATCATGGATTCTGGGATGGATGCTGCCGAAGCAAACAGTGAGTTTGATTTTGAGGTAAAGTATGATATTGATTGGGATGGGCTAAAAGATTTGGACCGGTTCGGTCCCGGGCTGCTTTTCGAGCTTGACGACGAGAAGAGCAGGATATTGATCTGGCTAGAATGAACGGGCCGACCCAGGTTCTTCCCCTGGAAGAAATCAGCAGATATCCGATGTTAGAAGAGCGAGCTGTCAGAAATGAGGATATCCATGCCCTTGTGGAAAGAATCAAGGAAGGAGATAGAGGAGCTTTCATGACAGTAACCAGGCTTTACCAGAAGAAAGTGTTCCTGCTGGCCTTCTCCTTCTTCCGCAACCGGGAAGATGCCCTGGATATCGTCCAGGAAACCTTTCTCAGGTTTTACCAGAAGGTGCATATGTTCCAGAAGGAGAAGAATTTCCAGAATTGGCTTCTCCAGATTGCCAAGAACCTCTGTATCGATTATTACCGAAAACATCACAGCAAACAGATTGAATTTGAGAACGAAAGGGATATCGAAAATATGTCCCACCCCCAACAAAAAGATAATGAATTCAGATCGATCGACTTAAAGCAGATATTTTCCCGGTCGCTAAAAAAACTGACGCAAAAACAGAGGATGATCTTCGTCATGAAACAGTACAACCAGCTCAAGTACACCGAAATCGCTCAGATCTTGGATATTTCCGTCGGGACAGTCAAATCCCTTCATTTTAAGGCTGTCCAGAAATTGAGGGCCGCTGTGACCCCCTATTTAGGGAGATAAAAATGAGAGGATGTAAAGATTTTAAGAAGAATATCGTGGCTTTCCTCTCCGGAGAGCTGGCGGGAGAAGAAAAAGAAAATTTCATCTCTCATCTTGAGACATGCCCTGATTGTCAGGAAGAACTCCGGGATACGGAAGGACTCATGAAAAGCGCCGATTCTTACCAGACAGATATCGACCAGGCCCTGGCTTCTGTCGATTGGGAAGCGCTTCCCGCCAAAATCACAGAGACTGTCTTCCGGGTTGAAGAGATGCCGTCCAGGAAGGGAAGGCTTACGGATTTTTTGGGATGGATGTCCCAACCCAAGCTTCGGCCAGTCTATGCCGGAATCCTGGTCGGGCTTCTTATCGGTTCCCTGGCCACGATCCTGGTCTTCCAGTCTCCATGGCTGAAAAAGGCTGGAGGAGCAGGATTCATGGTCTCCCAGGATTTTTTGGATAGGGTAGATCTGGAGATGGCTCGGAGGGAAACTTTAGATTATCTCGACAAGAGCCAATACCTGCTCCTTGATTTTGTCCGGTATTCCCCAGAGGGAGAGGCCGAGCTCTGGAAGGACGAATTCACCGTCAACCAAGCCAGAGATCTCCTGTCGAAGAAAAAATACATCAACCCGCAATTAGATAAACTCAGGATGGCCAAGGCCAAAGCCATCTGCGACCAGATCGAATTCCTGTTCTATGAATTGACGCAGGTTAAGGATGACCTGACAAGGGAAGATCTCGAGAGAATCCAGAGGCTGATCGAAGAAAAGCAGCTTCTGCTGAAGATAAATCTGTTAAAGAAAGAATTGAAAGAAAGTGAGGTATAAAATGAGAAAAATAGCCGTGATCCTGCTTTTGCTTCTTGTTTTTGCCTCTTTTTCACTCCAAGGTTACGCCGAAGATCCGGACAAGGAACTCTTCCAGGAGGCTAAGATATATCTTTTCGATAAAAAGTGGAAGGATGCCCAGGAAAAACTGGAAGAGCTTCTCCGTAAGTACCCGGAGAGTCGTCTGTACTCTCTGGCCCTTTTCTACAAGGCCAAATGCTTGCAGGAACAAAGAGGAAAAGAAGAAGAGGCGTTGCGCGTCTACGAAGATTACACTCGGCTCGAGGACAGGAACAAGAACTTAGCCGAAGAAGCGGAGATTTCTATCATCGATCTTGCCTATGAACTCTACAACAACAAGAAGTCTTTCAGTCAAGAAATCGAGAAGAGGCTCTCCAGCCCCAACAAAGTTATAAAATACTATGCTGCAGTCAAGCTGAGTTATATCAAGGATAAGAAAGTGGCTTCCAAGGGAATTCCTGTCTTGAAGAGGATCATCGACGTCGAGAAGGACGACGAGCTCCGGGATAGAGCCAGAATCGCCCTGCTCCGGATCGATCCCGACGCCCTGCAGGAGTTCGAGGAGGAACGCTACGAGAGAAGAGCCGTCATCTTTAAAATCCGTGTCTACGAAAAAGAGACAGACAGGACAAAATTTTCTCTAAACATCCCCTGGGCTCTGGTGGATCTTGTCTTCGGGGCTATCCCGGAAGAGGAAAAGACGCTGATCAAGGGGAAGGGTTATGATCTCAATCGGATCAGGGATGAGCTGACGAGTGAGAGAGGCTATGTCCTGATGATTGAAGGGGAAAAAATAATCATTAAAATGTGGATAGATTAAAATAAGGGAGGTTAGCGATGAAAAAAGTTGCGATTATCCTCATTGTGGTCATTATCTTAAGTTTTTTCTTTGCTGTGGCTGTCTTGGCAGAAAGCGGTGATGATATCCAGGCGATCAAGAGAGCCGTCAAGAAGAACACGACTTACAAGCCAGGGCAAGAGGTGAAGTGGTTCAAGTTCCTCGTCACCGATAACAAGACCGATAAGGTTAAACTCAAGATGACCCTGCCTGTGGTCTTGATCGAGTATTTGATTGACTGCACGGAGACCAAGAAGCTCAAGATTGACCGCGAGGAATGTGCGGTCGACCTCAAACAGCTTTTTCAGGACCTCAAGAAACTCGGCCCGATGTCTGTCATCGAAATCTACGAGGACGAAGTGACCCTCAAGGTCTGGTTTGAGTAAGGATAATTATTCCAGGTTCAACCTCTTCAACATGGCTTTAAACCTTGGGTCTGGACGAATAAGGTCGAGTTCAGGAACATGATCGAAAAAATACAGCCATGAATCTTGTTCTTCGTAGCACTTCTCAATCCATTCGAAGGTCTTATCAGCATCTCCCAGCCCGGCATAGATCCAGACTATGAATGCAGGCAGAATATACTGCTTTTTGGAAAGCTCCAGCAATTGCTGGAGTAGTTCTTCCGCCTTATCCCTTTGGCCAGACAGTCCATAAGTAAACCCAAGGCAGCCTGTTCCCCAGGGGAGGCCGAGTTCTACAGTCTTCTGGAAGGTCGCGATAGCTTCTTCATAGTCACCTTTCATGGCCTGTGCTTTTCCCAGCCAAAGAAGTCCTTGGCTGAAGTTTGGATCCATCTCGAGAACCTTCCGGCACTGTTCTATCGCCTGGTCATAATATCCCTGAGCGTGCAAGATTATTGCTATATTGGTATTTATAAGAAGCGATAGAGGATCAAGTTCCTGGGCGAGTCTCGCCTTTTTAAGCGATTCATCATAGCGTCGCATCGCTGTCAAATAGAGGCTGTACCTCTGAAGAGCAGATGCATATCCTGGATTAAGTTCTATGGAGCGCTTGAATTCCCTCCCAGCAGCTGGCCAGTCCCAATCATAAACCATGTTTGTAAAAGCTAATGAGGCATGGGCCTCACCAAGAGTCTCGTCAATCTCTAAGGCTTTCTTCGCCAGGGCTTTAGCCTTCGGGAAAGCATCCTTGGGGAACATGAAACGCCATATTCCCAAATTTGTGTAAGCTCTAGCCAATTCAGCATAAGCTAAGGCATAGGTTGGATCTCTGTCTATTGCCTGTTGAAAAAAGTCCATGCCTTTTTTAATGCTCTCTTCTGATAGTCTATTCATAAAGTAGGCACCTTTCAGATAGAGATTATAGGCATCCAGGTCTTTTGTATGTTGCTTTTCAACTTTATCCTTCTCGTCACCCAATAGCTGCAGCTTAAGTTTATTAACGACGGCTAGCGAAATCTCATCCTGAACGGAAAACACATCATCCATTTCGCAGTCCCACTTCTCCGACCAGATGTGATATCCGTCAGCCACGTTGATGAGCTGGGCGGTGATGCGGAGCTGGTTGCCAGCTTTCCTCACGCTCCCTTCAAGAACCTTATCCACTTTGAGCTTCTGTCCAACGTCATGAATGTCTATTTTCTCGCCCTTGAATGAAAAAACAGAGGTTCTTGCCGGAACCTTCAGTTCCCTGATGTTGCTCAGTCTGTTAATCATCTCTTCTGTCAGGCCATCACAGAAATACTCCTGCTCCTCATCCGCACTCATGTTCACAAAAGGAAGGACCGCGATGGAGTTTTTCCATCTTGTTTCACTGACCGCCTCTGTCCCCGGCTTTCCCATCTGCCTGAACAGACGAGCATCAAAGAAAACTGTGACGAGAATGAATAGAGGGATCAAGATGAATTCCGGTTTGAACCTCCTCGGCCTTCTTATGCCTCGAAACCACTGCCAGGCCAGTGTACAGATCAAGGCACAGAGAAGAGTGATAAAGGTGATATCTAGAGTTGTCTCTGGGAAATGATAGTGGTCGATCAGAATCCAGTGAACAAATTCCAGTACCAGGAATCCACCCCCGATAAAGGCCGCCAGAGTCTGGATAATCTTCCTCTCCCTTAATCTTTGGAAAAGAGACCTGAAAAATAACTGTATCCCCTTAACGGGTACTCTATCCAGGGGAATCCCTTTCTCAACCCGATCCAAGTCAGAAAGCACCTCGTCTGCACTCTGATACCTCTGTTCTCTATCCTTCTCCATACATTTCATGATCATCCAGCTCAGGTCTTCTGAAACCTCGGGAGTGATCATCCTCGGGTCTGAAGGTATTTCTGTCTTATGCTTGACAGCCACGCTCAAGGCTGTATCTCCCTTAAACGGCACAGAGCCGGTCACCATCTCATACAGCATGACTCCTAAGGAGTAGATATCCGAGCGCTGATCTGCTTCCTGTCCATCTGCCTGCTCTGGGGAGATGTAGTCCGGGGTGCCGATGATCGTCCCTGTCATGGTGACTCCTGGTGCCTCGACAGACCTTGCTATCCCAAAATCCATGATCTTGGTCCGGTCCCTCTTGTCGATCATGATGTTCTGGGGCTTGAGGTCGCGGTGGATGACCCCCAGATCATGGGCCTCTGCCAAACCTTCACAGATCTGCTGGGCAATCTTAATCGCCTCTTTCTCTGGGATCTTGCCCTTCCTCTTGATCAAGCCCTTCAGCTCTTCTCCCTCCACATACTCCATGGTGATGAAGTAGGTCTCTTCCTCTTTCCCGATGTCATGCATGCGGCAGACATTCTTATGGGTGACCTTGCGGGCAATCTTCAGCTCGTTCCGGAAGCGCTCGATAGTGCTTTTGTCGGCCGCAATCTCTGGTTTGAGGAGTTTTACGGCCACTTCCTCGTTGATCTCTCTGTCGAGGGCTTTATAGACCCGGCCCATCCCCCCTTTGCCCAATTCCTTGATGATCTGGTATCGTCTCGCAAAAGTGGTGCCAGAGGTCAGTTCTTCTCTAGATG
>Ga0209636_10001636_pt1 | contig 22657 bp, 22 predicted proteins | sample DeeMarSWOR152_54_FD_187464 | JGI IMG/M metagenome (GOLD analysis project Ga0209636, IMG submission 187464) | Marine sediment microbial communities from White Oak River estuary, North Carolina - WOR-1-52-54 (SPAdes) (version 2) | ecosystem: Environmental > Aquatic > Marine > Intertidal zone >...
CGACCAATCCACAGGCTCTCCAGCTCAGGTTTCTTGGCACCTTAACTGAAATTGCGACAGAAAAAAACTCGACCATTATCTTCCCCATACCTATCGAAATGCTTAAAGCTTTCTTCCAGGAAAAGAAAGGAGAAAAATAATAAACAGTGGCCAATAAAGATTACAGAGAAGTTCAGCTCTCCAGCGCACAGCTTGCTGTTATTTTCATCGTGATTCTGGCCCTCGGCATAGTCATTTTTCTCTTAGGCGTTTCCGTCGGCAAGAAACAGGCTCAACTCGTCAAAGAATCGGATTTAACGACTTCAGTTGAACTCCAGCAATCCCCAAAAAAATCTCCAGAGCCTGTTCAGGAAACGAAAGATTCAATCAAAGAGGAAATTGCATCTCACCAGAGGATGAAGGAAAAAACTCAGAAGAAAGAACCCGTCGTTCAAAGCAACCTCTATTATATTCAAGTCGCAGCCTTAAATAGTAGAGAAGCCGCCACCTCTTTTGCAGAAGAATTCAAGGAAAAAGGCTATCCAGCTCTTGTCCTCGATCCCTTCCCGTCGGATAGAAGAGCGGTTTTCCGAGTGAGGATTGGAGGGTACGAAACAAGGGAAAAAGCCGAGGAAGTCCTTGCTCAACTACGGTCAGAGACAACTCGGCAGATTGACTACTTCATAATCAGAAGCTAAGTACCTGGAAGTTGAGCCGTTCCATCCCTGTGAAAAATCCCAGGAAAGGCGTCTAACTCGGGAGTCTCTATTTTGAAGGACAGAATAATCGATATTGGGCTTGCCATTGCGAGCGGAGTCCTCACCGCTTTTTCAGCCCCAAAGTTCGGCCTCTCCTTCTTCGCCTGGATCTCTCTCATCCCCCTTTTCTTCATCATCATGAAAAAAACACCCGCACAATCTTTTTTACTGGGTCTCATCGCTGGAGTTTCATACAACGCAATCCTGATCTACTGGATTCCCTCTGTCCCTGCTCATTATGGGGGCCTCTCAATCGGAATCAGCATCATTATTTACATACTCTTTGTACTCTATCTGGCTCTCTACTGGGCTTTCTTCTGCCTCCTCTGGACAAAGATCTCCCAATCCTTTCCCAGGCTGGTCTTTTTCTTAGCGCCCGTTCTCTGGATTGCCTTAGAATACATCCTCACCTATTGTATAACAGGATTTCCCTGGGGACTCATCGGGTCCACCCAACACTCAAACATCTGGTTCATCCAGATTGCTTCGATAACGGGAGTCTACGGACTCTCTTTCGTGCTCGTGCTCTTCCAGAGTCTTTTTCTCTACTCAATGAAATACCGGGAAAAAGCGCCTTTTTTCTCTGTACTTGTCCTCGTGCTCGTCATCCATCTGGGGGGATTTCTAAGCTTGAAGAAAGTCACACCCAATGAAGACTCCTTCACTGCCTCTGTCATCCAAGGAAATGTCTCCTCGGACATCTACTGGGACCAAATCACCGCCCAGGAAATCTGGGACCTTTTCGACCAACACATTGAATTGAGCCGGCGTGCCCACGAGGAGGGAGCCAAACTCATCATCTGGCCTGAATTCTCGGTTCCTCTCTGCTTCAGCTGTTCAACCAGTTACTTTCCAGACTTCACGGAAAACCTCAACCGATTCGTTCAAGAAACAGACAGCTCTCTTCTCCTCGGAACGAACGAGAAAACCGGCTCCCCAGGAAACGTGAACTACCACAATACAGCACTCTGTCTCAGCCCAGACCTCGTTGCGAGCCAATACTACAAAATACATCTTGTTCCTTTCGGGGAATACACCCCGTATAAAAAAGTATTCTCCTTCATCGAAAAAATGACTCATGCCATAGGAGAAATCACTCCTGGAACAGAACCCCATCTCCATCAGTTTAAATCGCTGAAATTCGGCTCTCCCATATGCTATGAAATCATTTTTCCCAATCTTGTCCGAAAATTCGTGAAGAAAGGGGGAAACTTTCTAGTCACGATCACCAATGATGGCTGGTACGGTAAAAGCTCAGCGCCGTATCAACATTTTTCGATGGCCACCCTCAGGGCCGTGGAAAACAGACGGTACCTCCTCCGAGCGGCAACGACCGGGATCAGCGGCATCATTGATCCCTATGGCCGCGTCCTTTCTAAATCCGAACTGATGACTCAGACTCATCTCACAGGAGTCATCACTCCCTCCAGAGCTCTCACATTTTACACAAAATTTGGAGATGTCCTCCCCCTTCTGAGCTTGACTTTATCCCCTCTATTCCTTATTCTGGCCGTAGTCAAAAAGAAAAATGAAAGAAAAAGAGCCCGCTCCAAAGATTAGTCATTCTGAACTTCTCATCAAGAGCAAAGAATGCCTATCCAAATTCGAAGAATTAAGAGGTTATCTTTGACCTCAGCCAAAAAAAGGCTGAATCCGAAGCCATAAACAAAGAGCTTTCTTCTCCTGAAACCTGGAAAAACCAGAAAAAATCACGATCCCTCCAGCAGAACAAAAAAAGACTCGAAAGAGATATTCAATTCCTCTCCAAACTTTACAAAGAAAAAGAAGAGCTCGAAGTCCTGATGGAATTGTCTGAAGAAGGAGAAAATGTGGATGAAGAGATCAGACAATCCCTGGCTCGACTCGAGAAGGAGCTCGGAGAAGCGGAACTCCAGGCCCTTTTTTATGAAGAAGACGATGCCCGAAATGCTATCCTCACCATCCACCCAGGCGCAGGCGGGACTGAATCCCAGGATTGGGCTCAAATTCTCCTCAGGATGTACCTGAGATACGCGGAAAGAAAAGGGTTCAAGGCCGATGTTCTTGACTTCCTCCCCGGAGAAGAAGCGGGGCTGAAAAGTGTCACTATCCGGATACAAGGAGATTACGTGTACGGCAATCTCAGTCAGGAATCCGGCGTCCACCGCCTTGTCAGAATATCTCCATTTGACGCCAATAAAAGACGGCATACCTCATTTGCTGCTGTTTTTATCTACCCCGAAGTCGAAGAAGATATCGAAGTCGAAATCAATCCCGATGACCTTCGAATCGACACGTATCGCGCCTCTGGTCGAGGAGGACAGCACGTGAATGTCACAGATTCGGCAGTCAGGATAACACATGTTCCCACTGGGATTGTGGTCCAATGCCAGAATGAAAGGTCCCAGCACAAAAACAAGGCCAGTGCCATGAAGGTTCTCAAAGCCAGACTCTATGAGCTTGAAAAGAAAGCGAAACAGGAGAAGCTTGAAAAACTCGAAGATGCAAAATCAGATATTGCCTGGGGGAATCAAATCCGGTCCTACGTGCTCCAGCCTTACAGGATGATAAAGGATTTGCGGACAAACGTGGAGATCGGAGATGTGGATAGAGTCCTGGACGGTGATATCGACGAATTCATCAAATCCAGTCTCATGTCCAGAAAAAAAGAAACCAACAAGTAAAAAGGATATTATCCCATTCATTAAAGAAAAAGCAACCTATTGTATTCTCTGTAATTGAGTAACACTTTTTAAATGTCATTGCGAGCGAAGCATGGCAATCTCCAAGAGTGAAATCAAGTCATAATGGAAATACAATCTCTTTGTATGAGATTGCCACACTCCCTTCGGTCACTCGCAATGACACATTTGTCCTCAGTCTCACTAATAAAGGTTTTACCAAATTAGTGAGCAAAAACAACAATCCTTGAGGAAAAAAGGGACTGCCCTCCTCCTTTAAAAAAAAGGGGCCTGTCACCTTTTTACTATTTTTACTATTCTTATTTGATCTTATCCTTTGCTTCGTCCCATATTTTATCCATCTCTTCCAGTGAGGTCTGGTCGAGCACTCTCCCCTCTTTTTCAAGCTTTTCCTCTATGAACCTGAACCTCTGTATGAATTTCTTATTCGCCTGTCTGAGCGCAATCTCCGGATTCACGCCGAGATGACGAGAGACATTGGACATCGCAAAGAATAAATCACCGACCTCCTTGAGTACCTCATCATCCTCTTTTGTTTCCAGGGCCTTCTCCAATTCAGATATTTCCTCTTTGACTTTCTGCAAAGCGTCCAAAGGCTGGTCCCAGTCGAAACCAACATGGGAAACACGGAGTCCAATCTGGAAGGCTTCCAAAAGTGACGGGAGATAAGTCGCCATCCCATCCAACACGGATTGTCTTCCTTTTTCTTCCTTTTTCTGTCGACACCACTCATCGATGACTTCTTTTGAATTCTCGATTCGCTTCTGGGAGAACACATGGGGATGTCGATGAATCATCTTCTTGTTGATCCTTTCTAAAACTTCAGAGATTATAAATTTCTCTTTTTCCTTGTATATCCGAGCTAAAAAAACGACCTCCATCAGGACATCCCCCAACTCCTCAGCCAGGGAGTCGACATCGCCCGTAGTGATGGCATCCACTGCCTCATAGACTTCTTCTAAAAAGTAATTGGCTATAGACATTTCATCCTGTTCTCTGTCCCATGGACATCCATCCTTGCCCCTGAGTTCATCGAGAATCTGAACCAGCTGTTGGAATTTTTTCCCTGCGTTTTCAGCATCTTCCATATCTCTTCTCCTTGAATAATACAGGTGAATATTGTAATATCTTTTGTCGACTCGTATAAAATATTTTAAATCAGAAAAATTATCAATCCCGGTCAGTCATAATAAAATTCTTTTAAAAGAAGGGAAAAAATGCCAGAAAAAAAAGAAACTAAAAAAAAGAAAGCCACAAAGAAAACAGAAGAGGAAAAAACAAAAGAGAAAATAGAAGAAAAGAAAAAAGAGAAACCAGAAGAAAAAACAGAAGAAAAAAAGATAGAGGAGAAAACAGAAGAGAAAAAGACAGAAGACGCCCAGGAAATACTCCCTCCTCTTGATTTTAGTTCTCTCATCCTGCCTTTTTACACTCAAGCCTTGATAAAACTGGGCTTGGTCACAGACCCTTTTTCCGATAAAGAGGGAGAAAACCTGGAGTTGGCACAACGGTTGATTGACTTACTCGACCTGTTTAAAGAAAAGACAGAAGGAAATTTGAAACCTGAAGAGGAAAAATTTTTAGTCGCCTGTATCCACCAACTCAAGATGGCTTACATGGAAAAAGCGAAAATTATCAAATCGTAGTCTCATGGAAGTTGTTCGCGGTCTCGAAAAATTCCCGTCTTTATCCGGCCATTCGATTGTCGCTATCGGCAATTTCGATGGAATACATTTGGGCCACCATAAAATACTCGAATGCCTTGAGAAAACAGCAAAAGAATACGGACTATTCTCCGTTGTTTTAACATTTTTCCCTCATCCAGGGAAAATCCTGGGAAAAAATAAACTCAAGATGATCCAAACCCTTGACCAGAGAATCAGGGAGATCCGGAAGTTTGATATCCAGGCTCTCCTCATCATCCCCTTCGATGAACAGTTTGCCAGCCTTACCGGTCAAGATTTCATCCAGAAAGTCGTTTTGAACACGCTCAGAGCCAAGGCAGTCATCGTTGGCAAAAATTTTTACTTCGGAAAAAACCGTGAGGGAGATGTTTCACTCCTCCACAGCCTATCCTCTAAGTTCAATTTCCGAGTTTGTTCCATCCCTGCAGTCATTCAAAACGGAGAGACTGTGAGCAGCAGTCTCATCCGGAATCTTCTTCAGGAAGGAAAAGTCGAAAAAGCAAACCGCTTACTGGGAAGATCTTATGAAATTGAAGGAGAAGTGGTTAAAGGCCAGTCCAGGGGGAAAGCTCTCGGCTTCCCGACAGCCAACATCGAAACTGAAAACGAAATCATTCCTCAGGGTGTTTTTATCACAAAAACCTGGGTAGGGTCCAAAATTCTTCCCTCCATGACGAATGTTGGAAAACAACCGACATTCGATCAAAAAGACTTACACATTGAGTCATTCATCATTGACTTCGATAGAGACCTGTACGGGGAACACATCGGCATAAACTTCCTGAAGAAGATCAGGGACCAGAAGAAATTCAGGACTCCGGAGGAGTTAGCCAGGCAGCTCGCGGATGACCTGCAAACGACAAGGGCTTATTTCCAAACAAAGACCTAAAAACATAGAGTTAGGGCTCGAATTAAGACATCCTGTTCCGTGATTCAAGCTTCACAGGGAGCCTGACTTATCCTGGAAGGATACACAAAGTCTGAAATCCAGTTCGCCTCCTTCCTGGATTATAAAGCTAGATTCCTTGACAGTGCTCGATTTCAAATGTCTTACGTCAAGCCCTGACTCCATTAATCCGCTTAAAACTTCACAATAAGGGGATAATAATCATTGGTTCTTTTTTTTCACAAATCTTGCTTTTTAAGAGGAAAATTTCTATAGTATTAAGAACTAAATAGTTTTATAGAAAGAATGAACTTCTCCGCTACAGAAAAACACAGATTCACTAGATATCAGGAGTTCCCGAATGGAAGAAAAAATTAAAGCCAGGGTTATGGATACGCCTAAAATAAAGAGAGCCCTGCACCGGATGACCACTGAAATTATCGAGAGGAACCGCAATCTAAAAAACCTTGTCATCGTCGGGATACGCACACGGGGAATCTACATCGGAAAGAGGATATCGAAACTGATAAAAGAGTTTGAAAAAGTGGACGTTCCGGTCGGAGTCTTGGATATCACTCTCTATAGAGACGATTTCTCAGAATCGGAAGCTCAGCATATGGTCAAAAAGACAGAAATCAATTTCTCCGTTGCGAAAAAAGACGTCCTTCTCGTTGACGATGTTCTCTTTACAGGAAGGACCATACGTGCGGCCATGGACAGCCTGATCGATTTGGGGCGGCCGAAGACAATTCAACTTCTGGTCCTTATCGACCGCGGTCACCGCGAGCTTCCTATACGGGCGGATTACGCTGGGAAATTTCTCCCCACATCCAAGAGAGAAATTGTTCAGGTCCGCTTGAAAGAAATAGATAGTGGCGATGAAGTTCTGATTACCGAACCTCCAGGGATAAAATAGGAGAGCAGACTTGGCCTTCAAACATAAGCATCTTCTCGGGATACAGGACCTCACCTCTTCTGAAATAACAACTATCCTCGATACCGCAGAATCCTTCTATGAAATTTCCACTCGAGAAGTCAAGAAAGTCCCAACTTTGAGAGGAAAAACCATTATCAACCTCTTCTTTGAACCCAGCACGCGCACGCGGAGTTCCTTCGAGCTGGCCGCCAAAAGATTGAGTGCGGATATCGTCAACTTTAATCTCAAAACCAGCAGCGCTGTGAAAGGAGAAACCTTCAAAGACACTATTCTGAACCTGGAGGCCATGAATCCCGACGCCATCATCATCAGACATTCCTGTTCAGGAGCCGTCTTGTATGCCTCCACATTCAGCCGATCGAACATCATCAATGCCGGAGACGGATCCCATGAGCACCCCACCCAGGCTCTCCTGGATGCGTTCACAATACGGCAGGAAAAAAAGAACTTTAAAGGCTTGAAAATCGTTATCGTCGGAGATATTCTTCACAGCCGGGTGGCGCGCTCAAACATATTCCTTCTCCGCAAAATGGGAGCCAAAGTGACCCTTGTGGGTCCTCCAGCTCTTCTTCCACTGGAATTTAGAAAATTTGGAGTGGAAACCGATTTCAATCTGGATAGAGCGGTGGAGAGAGCCGATGTGATCATGATGCTCAGGATTCAACTGGAAAGGCAGGAAAAAAACTTCTTCCCCTCTGTTCGGGAGTACAGAAACCTGTACAGCTTAACCGCTCAAAGATTCCGGCGCGCTAAAAAGAACGCCATTATCATGCATCCTGGGCCCATAAACAGAGGAGTTGAAATCTCCACAGACATGGCGGATTGTGCAAAATCCGTGATACTTAAGCAGGTTGAAAACGGCATTGCCGTCCGGATGGCAGTTCTCTACCTTTTGTTAGGAGGAAAAGAACGTGAAGCTATTGATTAAGAATGGAAGAGTCGTAGACCCTTCTTCCGGTACAGATAAGAAGCTCGACGTTCTGATAGACAAGGGAAAAATCATAGATATCAAACCAAAAATAAGCGCTGGCGGGACGAAAAGTATCGACGCCTCAGGATGGGTTGTCGCTCCAGGATTCATAGATATGCATGTCCACCTCCGGGAACCCGGCCAGGAAGATAAAGAGACTATCGTAACGGGTGCCCGGGCCGCGGCCAGAGGAGGTTTCACGTCTATCGCCTGTATGCCCAACACACATCCTGTCAACGACAACCGCGGGGTGACCGAGTATATTCTTTCTGAAGCCAAAAAGAATGCGGCTGTGAATGTCTTTCCGATAGCTTCGATAACCAAAGAGGAAAAGGGTGAAGAGCTTACGGATATGGCGGATTTAATAGATGCCGGGGCGGTCGCCTTTTCTGATGATGGGATGCCTGTCCAGAACAGCCAGGTGATGCGCCGGGCTCTGGAATATTCGAAAATTCTCGACACAGTCATCATCGACCACTGCGAAGACAAAAATTTAAGCGCCGATGGAGTCATGCATGAAGGATACTATTCCTATCTCTTCGGGCTCAGGGGGATTCCTGCCTCATCTGAGGAAACGATAGTCTCGCGAGATATCATACTTGCACAAAAGGCTGATGCAGCCATCCATATCGCCCACCTCAGTGTCAAGGGAGCCATTGCCCTCATCAAAGAAGCAAAGAAAAGAAAGGTGAAAGTCACAGCCGAGGTGACTCCCCATCATCTTTTTCTGACAGATTCATTGATTGAAAGCTACGACACTAACCTGAAGATGAACCCCCCTTTGAGGAGTAAAGAAGATACCCGAGCGCTTCAACAAGCCGTGACAGACGGGACAATAGACGTATTCGCCACAGACCATGCTCCTCACACTATCGATGAGAAGGATGTTGAATTCGACCTAGCGCCATTCGGCATAAACGGCCTGGAAACTGTGGTTCCTCTCCTTCTGGACAAACTGGTGAATAAAAAAATTATCCCCATCTCCCGATTTGTCGAGATGATCTCCACCAATCCAGCTCTTATCCTGAGACTTGAAAACAAAGGCAAGATATGCGCAGGAGCGGATGCAGACCTAACCCTACTGAATCTCAATAAAAAAATTATCGTGGATGTGAACTCTTTCAAATCCAAAAGCAGGAACAATCCCTTCCAGGGCTGGGAATTAAAGGGTGCACCTGAAATGACAATAGTCGGAGGAAAAATCGCTTATTCCTCTTCATCCTTGAAAAGTGTATAACAGTAAATACCTCGGAGAGTAGTCATCCTTTCATGATAAGAAACATCTCACAGTGTGAAAAAAGGATAGGATACAGGTTCAAAGATAAGAATATCCTTCTCCAGGCATTAACCCACAGTTCTTATGCTTACGAAAACCAGCAAAACGTGGACTCGGATAACGAGACTCTGGAATTCCTGGGAGATTCAGTCCTGGGGCTCATAGTTGCCGATTATCTTTATTCTGCGTACAGTGAATTATCCGAAGGGGAACTCTCCAAACTCAAGTCAACTGCCGCTAACACGACATCGTTATCCGAATTCGGAAAGAGAATCAAACTCGACAAAAACATCCTCCTTGGCAAAGGGGAAGAAAAAAGCGGAGGCAGGAAAAAGAAGACTATTCTTGCCGGAGCTTTTGAGGCACTGGTGGCAGCCATATATTTAGATGGCGGATTGAAGGAGGCAAAAACATTCCTTATCCCTCAGCTGGAATTCATTTTTAAGAAAATCAGAGCTGAGAGCTATCTTATCAACAACTACAAATCGGCTCTGCAGGAATACCTCCAGAAGAAGGACCTTCCAACCCCTGTGTATAAAACTGTGACAACCACAGGACCTGACCATAAAAAAAGCTTTATCGTGGAGGTTTTTCTGGAGAAAAGGCCTCTGGCAAAGGCAAAAGGCAGTTCTAAAAAAAAGGCTGAACAGAGTGCGGCTCAAAAGGCTCTGAAAGGCTTCCATGGAAAAAAAATAAAGGTTTTCACTTCTGATACATTTTTAATGAAAAAACGAAAATGATTGAATCTTACACTTTTGGTCGAATGGAAATTAAAGGCCAGGCCTATACCTCTGACCTCATTCTCTTTCCGGATAAAATAAATGACTCATGGTGGCGAGAAACCGGGCACAAACTCTCGCTCAAAGACCTTGAAGACGTCTTCCAGGAAACCCCGGAAGCCCTCGTTATCGGAACCGGGTTCTATGGGATAATGAAGGTGGAAGAGGAAGTGAAGGAAGCGGCTCAATCGAAGGGGATCACTCTAATCATAGAAAAAACTGAAAGTGCTGTCCAACGTTACAACGAAATCGCCTCCGAGAAAAAGACAATCGGTGCTTTTCATCTAACCTGCTAAGGATTTGTTTTTAAACACAGCATTACTTTGTTCTTCCCGGATAAAAATGGCTAAATGCGCGAAATGCAAACAAAGAAAGGGCAAACGTTACTGTCCGGCATTGGATGACCATCTGTGCAGCCTCTGTTGCGGCCTCCTCAGAGAAAAGGAGATCCACTGCCCTCAAACCTGTGGTTTTCTCGAAAAGCACAGCTCTTATCAAGAAGACCGAATCATCGAAAAAAAACAGGCATCCGCTCCGAAAAGGATCTCTCCTGAAGAGGACATTTTAAAAGATGAGCGAATGGCCTGGCTTGCTTTTCATATAGAAGTCCCTTTGATGGAATACGCACAAAGAATGGAGTCATTCACTGACAGAGATGCCCTTTTATCCCTGGAGTATGCCCGAGAAAAAATTGAAAAGGGCAAAGGGCTGTTGTTTATTCCTGACGAAAGAGGTAAGCCGAAAAATGAGATTGGAGAAGCCATCTGCCAGAGCATCGAGAGATGCCGCTATGAACAAAAGATCATTATCCCCGGAGAACAGGATATTTATAAAAGGGATGAGAAAATCCGCTGCCTTGAGCGTGTGATGCTCTCTGTCCAGTTCCTGAGCAAAGGGAACCTCAAAGGAAGAACTTACCTCGAACAGCTTATCAGCAGGTTTTCAAAATTGAAAAAGCTGTCCCAGCAAAAAAAAATCATCACCAAGGATTGATTCCGGCTGATTTTCTGATTCAAAAAGGCTGTTCCCGTCGAGCCCCGAACTAAAAACTGAGAACAAAAATCCTACTAGCTCTTTAGGCTCAGTAATTAGGGAACCCTTTTAGAAAGAACGTTGAGGGCATAAGTGTCATTGCGGGCACAGCGTGGCAATCTCCTCAGATAAAATTATCAATAAATAAAGATAATTCCTTTACTTGGCCTAATACAGGGATGAAGATCTTTTTAAGTGATGTAAAGTCATTTTAAAATTGAAATAATTTTTTTATGGGATTGCCACGCTGTGCTCGCAATGACATTCAAAAAGTGCTGCCAAACTATTAATCCAGTACACCAGATTAATCCGGCACCTTAGTTAATGAATAGAGAACGGAATTTTCCAGAATTTACTAGTTCGGGATTTCTAAAATAAGACTTTTCTCGAAAATCCACTTAGAAAAATCAAAGATTTCCCCAGGAAAAGACGATAAAATCACCTTCATAATCACCCCTAAAGGCGATTGATTCCTCAGTAACGATATGCAATAAAAAAAGATACGCAAAGGGAGATTTGACATCAATTTCTTGACTAAGGAGGAAATTTAGAATGAAACAAATCAGAAAGTTAGTTGCAATTGGGACCCTTGTCTTGGTTTTGGCCATTCAATCATTCGCCACGGATTCCCGCAAGATTGTTCTGACTGGCACTGTCTATCACGAGTACTCACCATTAGGAATGGTCATCACCTCGGTCGACGCCCTACTCAATCCCACATTCATGCTGGATCATCCGAATTTCGTGAATGTTGACATGGATTCGGCCACATTAACCTACAGCGGCTACGGCTTTATTAAATTAGAGGCTCTGAATTTGCCCGGTATGCTCGGACTTCAAATCGGCAAACGCTACGGTAGCTATCGGAACGATATCTGGGTGGGTCCGGGCCAGGACATTAATGATCTGAACGGCCTAGTTGCTCCGCTGTGCGGCCAGGCAAATGTGGGAGTCGACGGCGTGAATGTGACAAACCTGAATGGAGTGAGATCCTTCGGCCTCTACTACGCTCTTCCCCTGGGTGATAAGTTAAAGGCCGGATTCGGTCTCAACTATATCGGGCGCGGAGTTTCAGGAAACCGAATTAATGATCCCCAGTCTATTTCTACAGAAATGGACGATACGTTCGAGAAAAAAATCTCGACAATGATGTTCCGGGCAGGAGTCGGTTACACGATGATGAATGACAAATTAAACCTGAACCTGGATATTGGTTTCGGCAAGCCGAAATATAACTATGAATACACGGCAATTGCCGGAATCTCAACAGCTGACAGCGAGACTGCCACATTCTCAGGTACAGATATGGATGCCAACATCAGAGCCAGTTATGTGCTCGGCGACAACACGGACGTGGTCGCCAATCTTTTCTATCTCTCTTACGGAGGCTCTCTAGAAATCGACCCTGATACTGCCACGGCGGACGATGGAACAACCTACAAGCGATCTCAGAATGGGCTCATTTTTCTCGTGGGGCCCCTTTTCCATGGAGACGGCTATAATTTTGGCATTCAGGCGGGTTTTGCCCAAGGCAAATCCACTGTTGAAACGAGTGTACAGGCGGCTGGAATGGATATCCAAAAAGATAATCCAAAAATATCTTCTTTCCCTATCTTTAGAGTTTTTGCTGAAAAACGCTTGTTCTCGTGGTTCACCATGCGGGCATCTGTCAGTTTCGAGTCTTACAAGGAGAATTCGCTGATAAATATCGACACTGACCCTCTCACAGAAGACTGGGATACGGTCACCGCAGAACCCACCTCATCTCTCACTACGGCTTTCGGCTTTACAGTCAACATGAAGAACGGATTTTACATCGATGCCTACATGTACGACAGAATCTTCCGAGAAGGCCCATGGATTCTGACAGGAAACGCTTCTATCCCAGACCTCAACGCGGGTTTCAGCATTGGAATCAATCTTTAAGGGAACAGCTTAAAACAGGGAATAATCAGGGCCGGGGGCTTGGGTCCTCCGGCCCTTTTTTTTCAGTCATCTCAATCTGGCAACATCATGAATCGCCACTCTCGAAACGAGCATCTGTTCATCTGTCGGCAACTGATGTATTCTCTTGACGATATCCATCCCCGCGACGACTTTTCCAAAAGCGGCAAAGCCCTGTCCATCCGGGTTTCTCATGCCACCAAAATCGAGCTCAGGCTGATCTCCGATGCAGATAAAAAATTCTGAGGCGGCAGACCCTGGTTTGCTTCTTGCCATGGATATTGTGCCATCCAGATGAAGGATTCCTGTTTTCCTTGTTGTCTCGTGCTCGATAGGCGACAAAATCTTTTCTTGACGAGTAAACCTCAATCCTCCCTGAATGACTTCAATCTTAATCTCACTGTTTGGCTGGTTCTCCATCCTGACGACCCTGTAAAAACATGCACCTTTAAAACGGCCTTCATCCACGTATTTTAAAAAATTTGAGGCCGTGGCAGGCGCTTTTTTCTCGAATATCTCAACCGTTACATCCCCCAGTTCTGTTTTGATTAATACTTTAGGGTTACTGGCCTCACTTCCGTAGAAAAGCCCCACACACAGCATTAATAATACTAATGTCCGCCAGAATATTTTCATCTGACTCGCTCTCCTTCAGAATTTTTCAATAAGACTGTCTTTTTTTCCAGGAATATATCCTGTTCATTTCTCATATACCATAATGAACACCAACATTGAGGTCAAGCTCTTTATTCGGAGAGTCAACGGAAATGGATACGGATTAGACGGATAGAGAAGTTCTTCTTTAGATGAATAGCATTGTAAGAAATGAAAAAAAGAGGAACATTCCGTATGACTTGAAATCGAATTTCGTCGCTGTTATCCCTTGCTCATCAATTCCGCGACAAAATTCAAGGGAGGGATATTGCGGCAGACGATCTTGATGATTGCCGCGGTCGGGACCGCCAGTATCATGCCGCCGATTCCCCACAGCCAGCCCCAGAAAAAAAGGAAAAAGAGTACCACCAGCGTGCTCAGCCCCAATCCCTGCCCCATCACCCTTGGCTCAACAAAATTTCCCAGGGTCATCTGGATTGAACCCAGAATGAGAAATATCAAGAATGCCGGCCAGAGTGTCTCAAACTGGAATGCAGCGAAAGCCACTGGCAGAGCCGTGGCTATTATGGAGCCGATGTTGGGGATATAATTCAGGATAAACGTGAAAAAGCCGAAAACTATGGCAAAATCAACACCGAAAATCAGCAGCACTACAGTCGCAAAAACTCCGGTGGCGAAGCTGATGACTGTTTTAATGAACAGGTACTTCTGAATTTGGACATCGATGTTTTGAATAATATCGACTATCTGCAAAGACCTCTTGTCGTCAAAACAATTCCGAATTTTTTTCTTTAGGTTTCCCCGTCCGGCAAGGATAAAAATAAGAAAAATAAATACCAGAAAAAGATTGGACATGAAAGCAAAAAACGGACCGAGTGAGGAGATAAAAACGCCCCCTATTTTACTGACATCCAGCTGCCCCACCCAATCCACTGGTTCCCACTCTGGGACGATACGCTGTATTTGATCCTGAATCGGAGCCAAAATAGAACTGATTTTTTGATTGTAATTCGGAAGCTCTGAAGCGAAAGCCTTTCCACTCGAGTAAAAAAGAAGCCCCAAGAGATAAATAACGAAAAAGGCAAATATGATGATAAATATGAGGGATACAGACTTGGGAATCTTCAAGCGGTTCATGAAATCCAAGGCAGGTGAAAGGACAAAAGACAGAAAAATGGCCAAGACAAAGGGGAAAAGAACCGGCTTGGCAAGCCGCAATACCACTCCAACAATGAAGATGACGATAATCACGAGGCAAGCAACGACAACCTTATTCTCTTTCATGACTTTCTTTCTAGGCCACATTCATTATAATCCATTCGGGAATGAAGTCAAAATACTCCCCTTTCAAACTTCCCTCTTGAGGAAATGATTCCAGGGTTTTGGGCTTTTGCGAAGCGATAAAAAATAATCCAAGTCTTGACAAACAATGCTTTAATTATTTTTCTAGGGACTCGAGCAACATCCTTAAATACCTTACTCCTAACTCCTGAAAGTCATCTTTGATCTTCATGACTCCGCAGATATAATTGTCGTTTCTGGCCAGAAAGATGTTGTGGTAGTAGCGATCTTTAAGAAGATATCCCATTGAGGTCTCTCTGATATCCACATTGCTCTTTTTCTCCAGATATTGCTTGAGCATCTTTTGAGCGTCGTCCTCATTCCTGCCCTCTATGATAAAGCAGTCAAATTCCTGGTCTTTGAGCTGGTAACTTGCGACATAACCATCATGAAGAAAACTATAGCCCATAAAGTTGCGTAAGATATACTTCTCAGTGTTCTGGATAAGTCCTTCCTGGGGAAAATGGCTGAGGGCTGGCGGGAACCGCCCTTTGTCCTTGACTCTTTCAACAATCCTGTGGGAAAAGGATTTCAGAACTTCATCTGACTTTTCCCCACAATCAAAACAGAGAAGCTTGATGTAGTATCTCCCGACGACAAAATTCAGAGTTCCCTCTTCCAAATATCCCTGGTTTCCTATGGAAATAAACTGGCTCTCTGAAAAACGTTCAGCGCTGTATATGCCAAAAGAATTCTTCTCGTTTCCCATGTCATAGATTTCTACGCTCAATGACGCCTCTTCTGCATCCTTGTCTTTCTCATACTGCCCGACAATCAATTCCTTAAAGTCATAGGCAAGATAGATCTCTGCGGCTCCATTGATGTACTCATAAAGGTTTCCAGGAATGAAATTCTGTGGTTCCTCTGAATACTTCCAGTCTTCAACCTTGGGTAAAAGGCCGATAAGAGAAGCCCCCCCTTCTTTGCCCAGCAGAATGGCTTTACCATTTAAAACAAAAGCCAAGAGAAACAAGATAAGCGAAATTTTAATATACTTATTGATAATACAATTCTTCATCTTTCACACTCCATCCATCAAGTTCTTTTTTTTCACTATAAGCTCTATTTTCCCGTTTGACAAGTTTTTCTTTAATAAATGGGGTCAGGGCTTGACTTTGGACAATATATGGTTAGGCATTATCAACGTTGGCTTAATTAAAGCTAGAATACAGATACAAGTTGAACATTCAAACAATGCCTGCTTTCAATTTTGAAATGTCCAAAGTCAAATCATGACCCCTATAGTCTCTCCAAAGGTTTCCAGGATAAATATTGTCCAAATTATGGAAAAAGGAATGTGTGGGCAACTCTTTATTGCAACCCATCTGTGTTTGTTGCTATCATTATGAAAGGAGTATTCCACTGCTATGGCGTTATCCAATGTCGTTCTTGTCAAAGGGAAAGGAGTCCTAGCCCAGAACGACACTATCAACCAAAAAAAGCTCTCTCAGATGTATTCAAAAGGATTCGAGCTCTTATTCAACGCGAAAAATCCCCAAGAAAGCTTGCAACATCTTTTCAAAAGCAGCGATAAAGTTGGAATAAAAATCAACACTATCGGGGGGAAAAAAATCTCCACTCGCCCGGAAGTCTCGCATTCATTAGCCAAGCTTCTGGCTGGAAGCGGAATCCCCGAAAGCAACCTGATCATCTGGGACCGCACGGACAGGGAATTAAGGGAAGCTGGATATCGGTTGAGCGCCGACCGCTACGGCCTGAAAGTTCATGGCACTGATACTCGAGTTAACTGGGCAGGGTACAATTATGATCTGGTATCCCACCTGAATATTGGAAGCCGTTTTGCAAGGATTCAGTCAAATTTTGCGACAGCTTCCATAAGCCTCGCCATCCTCAAGGACCACGGGATGGCCGGAGTCACAGCAGGAATGAAGAATTACTTCGGATCCATCCATAATCCGAATAAATACCACGATACTAACTGTGATCCATACGTCGCCGAACTGTTTGAAACCAAACCTGTAAAAGAGAAACATAAGCTCAGTATCCTGGACTGCCTCGTTGTCCAATACCACAGAGGGCCTTCCTATCATGCCCGGTGGGCAGAAAAGCTGGAAACACTCATCTTTGGCCTCGATCCAGTGGCCACTGATTTTGTCGGCTGGCAGGTCATCGAAAAACTCAGGGCCGAGAATGGACTTCCTTCATTGAAAGAAGAGAACAGAGAACCGAGCTATCTTAAGAGCGCAGAAAAAATGGGTTTAGGAAAAGCCAATTCTAATGATATAAAGGTGATAGAAGAGGAGCTATGAAAAGGAGACAATTTTTCAAAACAGCCGGAGGAACTGCTCTCCTGGCAAGTTCCGGCATGCCCTCTTTTCTCATGGATCTCTATGCGTTCAGCGGAAAACAAAATCTATCCCACGTGGAAGCGAGGTATTACAAAAAGCGTCCGGACAGGGAAATCGAATGCGAACTCTGTCCCCGCTTCTGTCTCCTGGGAGACAAAGAGCGAGGATACTGTGGAGTGAGAGAGAATCAAGGAGGTACATACTACACATTAGTGTATGGAAAGCTCTGTTCTATCCATGATGACCCGATAGAAAAAAAACCGCTCTTTCACTTTCTCCCGGGGAGCAGAGCCCTTTCTGTCGCTACAGCCGGATGCAACGTGAACTGTAAGTTCTGTCAGAACTGGGAGATATCTCAAGTCAGGCCAGAACAAGTTCAAAATTATGATGTTCCTCCCGAAGATTTAGTGGATATCGCCCTGAAGTACAACTGCCCTGTCATCGCTTACACATACACAGAGCCGATTGTCTTCTATGAATACATGTATGATACATCTGCAGAAGGTCGCAAGAAAGGAATCCGCAATGTCGTCATTACCGGTGGATACATCAATCCAGAGCCTCTTGTTGAACTGGTTAAGGTCGTGGATGCCATAAAGGTCGACCTCAAATCTTTTTCTCAGGATTTCTACACTGACTATGTGAGAGGAAAACTGGAGCCAGTGCTTGAAGCCATTAAAATCATCGCTAAGAGTGATATCTGGCTGGAAATCGTCTACCTTGTTATCCCCACACTGAATGACAGCACAGAAGAACTCAGGGGAGTCTGCCAATGGATCATGAAGGAGATCGGTCCTGATGTTCCTATCCACTTTACCCGGTTTCAACCCATGTACCTTATAAAAAATCTCCCCCCAACTCCTTTATCCACCCTGGAAAAAGCGCACACAATCGCACGGGAAGAAGGGCTTCATTACGTCTATGTGGGGAACGTTCCGGGTCATCGAACAGAAAACACCTACTGCCCAAAATGTCAAAATGTTGTCGTACAGAGGACAGGGTACCAAATTCAAAAGATTGATCTCATCGCAGGAAGATGCAAAAACTGCTCCACTCTCATTCCTGGAATCTGGAGTTGAAAAACTCTTTCTCGCCATTTCTGCTGGGATTCCTCGCTCTTTCCTTCCAAATCTTTTTATTGAGAGAATTTTCCGTTCATTTCTACGGGAATGAAATCACTTTTGGATTCATCCTCGCCGCATGGCTTCTGTGGGGAGGCATAGGGAGTATAACGGCATCAAAAATCAGGTTTTCTCAAGCACGATTTATTCACGCTTATTATCTGGTTATTATTCTTCTTCCTCTCTGCCTGGTCGGTCTCAGGTTCTCACGCTTTCTCCTGAATATTCTCCCCGGAGAGATCACAGGGGTCATCCCGATGTTGACTTCCTCACTCATACTCTCTTTTTGTGTCAGTTTTCCCTTAGGAATTCTCTTTGTTTTCAACACACATTTCCTGAAAGGAAATCTCTACCAGGTTTATCTCATGGAGTCTTTCGGTTCCTCAACAGCAGGCTTGCTCGTCTATTTTTTCCTCATCCCTTTTTTCTCTAACTGGCATGGGGCCGCACTCGCTGGGGGAATAGCCGCTCTTTTGAGCTACTTCACTTTTGGAGAAAAGAGGCAAAAACTCGTCCCATTGGCTGTCCTCATCCTTCTCATCGTTTTCTGCCTCTTTGACTTTCCCAGCCAAAAAATCTATTGGAAGCCTTTTCAACTCATTCAGAGCAAGGATACTCCGTACGGAAAGCTCCAGGTTCTTCAAACGGAGGAGCAGATTTCTTTGTATAACAACAACCTCCATGATTTTTCCTATCCTAACCTGGCTTCCTCTGAGGAATCTGTCCATTTTGCCCTCCTCCAGAATCCCGAAGCGGTTAATGTCCTGCTTATCGGCGGAGGTGCGGCCGGGAGTCTGCGGCAGATCTTGAAATATCCCAGGACACAGGTGGATTATGTCGAGCTCGACCCAGAAATCATTCGCATTTCATTCCGACATTTACCAGAAAGCGAGCAGGAAATCCTGAGAAATAAAAGGATATATATATTCTATCGGGATGGAAGAGCCTTCCTCCTCAAAACCCAAAAGTCATACGATATGATTATCCTCAACCTGCCAGAACCCGCAACAGCCCAGGTCAATCGTTTTTATACCAAAGAGTTTTTTCTGAAAGCCAAAGAAAAGCTGACTGAAAAAGGCGTTTTTTCTTTTCAAGTGCCTTCAGCAGAAAACTACATCAGTCCCGAGCTCCAGGATTTCCTTTCCTCTCTGTATCATACTCTCAAGCAAGCATTCCCATTTGTTAAAATCGTGCCCGGAGACACGAACATTTTCCTGGCATCTTCTCATCCCTTAACGCTAGAATTCGAGACACTCAACCAGAAAATCGAAGAGTTAAACCTCCGGAACACTTATGTCAGTCCTCAGCTTCTTTTTTCCCGTCTGAATCCGTTCAGAGTGGAAATGATCAGAGAAAAGGCGACCACAGGAAAAAAAGCAATCAACCAGGACCTCTCCCCTATTAGCTATTTCTATAATTCCGTACTCTGGAGCACGCAGTTTAAAGGAATAGAAAAGACAGTATTCGCTTTTTTCTCTTCTCTCCGTTCTTTCTGGCTCTTAGATTTTCCGCTGATACTCTTTATCTTCTTACTCATCATTCTCTGGCTAAAAGGGAAAAAATCATCATTCTTCCTCGTTCCTCTCGCTGTTATGGGCTTTACGACCATCGTTGCTGAAATCATCGTGATCATAGCCTTCCAGACTCTTTACGGATACCTCTATCAAAGGATTGCCCTTCTTCTCACTTCCTTTATGGTGGGCCTCTTTCTGGGGTCTTATCGTGGGAAGAAAAGAAAAAGGTTTGATCTCAGTCAAATGCTCGTTATCCAGGCAGGTTTTCTTCTTTTAATCCTTCTCTTTCAAACGACATTAAAACTGAATCCCCCTGAAATCTTCTTTTTTATTTTTCTCCTTGCCATGGGTTTTTTAGGAGGAGACCTGTTCGTCGTCTCCAACCATCTCTTCCTGAAAGAGAAGAAAAATTATGGGTTAGGCTATGGCTTGGACCTCTTGGGCTCTTTTGGCGGTGCACTGGCCGCCTCATCTCTTCTCATTCCTCTAGTCGGACTTCCTCATCTTCTCACCTATCTCTTTCTTCTGAATTCTTTCTGTCTGCTCTTCTTGGTCGGAGGATGGAGAAAAAATTAAAATATTTTGAAATTTTCTTGACAGATTTTTGGAATTATGTTCTACTGTAAAGTAATCTTTTTCTCTATAAATCCTATATTAACTATAGGGATTCGCCCCCTAGTTTGAAAGAATGGATTCTCATGAGAATCAACATATCTAAGAAAAATATCAAGAATCCTTTTATCGCCAAGGTTGAAGAATTAAGCGGCCAGAATCTCCTTGCCTGTTATCAGTGCGGCAAGTGCTCGGCTGGCTGCCCGGCCGTTTCCCAAATGGACATTCTCCCCAATCAAATCATCCGCTATGCTCAACTCGGTTTCAAGGATGAGCTTCTGAAATCCAAATCCATCTGGATCTGCGCTTCTTGCTTCACCTGCAACGCCCGCTGTCCAAAGGGCATCAATATCGCTGAAGTCATCGAAGTCCTCAGGCAAATCTTGCTTCGCAAGAGAGAAGACCACGTCAAAGTCGAAAAACTCACTGATTCGGAGAAAGGTGATGTTCCTCCGATTGCAATCGTCAGCAATCTGAGGAAATTCACATCTTAGTTTATGGATTATGATATTTAATAATTTTAATATTCATGCCATAAGGAATCATAATGAAAATAAGCTATTACCCTGGTTGTACTCTGAAAAACAATGCGAAAAATTTTGAAGACTCAACCATATGCTCTCTGAATAAGCTTGGAATACAAGTCGAAGAGCTTCAACGGTGGAACTGCTGTGGAACTGTTTTCTCCTTAGCCACCGATGATTTGATCCATCACGTGGCTCCCATTCGCAACCTTATCCGGACAAAGGAGTCCGATTCAGACAAAGTCATGACTCTCTGTGCGATGTGCTTCAACACATTGAAAAGAGCCAACGAACGCGTTAAATCTGATGCGGAGAGCCTCGATAAGATCAATAATTTCATGTATAAGGAGAAAATCAAATACGAGGGAGATGTGAAGGTCCTTCATCTCCTGGAACTGCTGAGGGATGAGATAAAATTCGAGGCCATCGCCCAACAAGTGGCCAAGCCTTTAAAAGGATTAAAAGTGGCCAATTATTACGGATGTCTGCTGGTCCGTCCCAAGGAGATCGGAATAGACGATGTTGAAAACCCGACAATCTTAGAAACTCTCACCACTGTTTTGGGAGCAGACCCCATAGATTTCCCTTACAAGACAGAGTGCTGTGCGGCATACCAGACGGTCGACAAACCGGAAATCGTAGCCGAACGGACATACCATATTCTCACATCAGCTCAGTCACAAGGCGCGGACGTCGTCACAGTGAGCTGCCCTCTGTGCGCCTTTAACCTTGACCACCGTCAAGAAAAAACAATCAAGCAATACCCTGAATTCAAGAATATCCCTATTCTCTATTTCACTCAGCTCCTGGCGATTGCCTTGGGCTGTCCTGAGGATACATTAAGGTTTGACCTCCATTACGTCGACCCAAAGCCCATTTTAAAAGAAAAGGGATTGACCTGAGGGACAAATGGTACATTTTGGCGATTTAAAACCAAAAAAGGGTAAGATTCATATCGAAAAAGACAGATGTAAAGGATGTGCATTCTGTGTGGAATACTGCCCTAAGGATGTCCTTGAATTATCCGAAGAATTCAACGTGAAAGGCTATCATCCTCCTATAGTCAAGAATGAGGATGACTGCCTCTACTGCCAGCTCTGCGAGACAATATGTCCTGAATTTGCCATATTTGTCACTCTCAAGAAAGAGGAGGAAGAAGGTGAAAAAGGTGAAAGCAGACCCTAAAGGAGTATTAATCGGTTCTCACTATTTAGATGGAGACTATGCCCTTGCCGAAGGGGCCCTGGCAGCCGGATGCCGATTTTTTGCGGGTTATCCTATCACTCCCTCAACTGAAACAGCCGAAAGGTTTTCTGAGCGAATTCCTTCAGTGGGAGGAGTTTTTATCCAGATGGAAGACGAGCTCGCTTCTATCTCGGCCTTAATCGGGGCAGCCTGGGGAGGGAAAAAAGTCATGACCGTGACATCTGGCCCGGGTTTCTCTCTTATGATGGAGAACATCGGATTGGCTTGCATGTTGGAAACTCCTCTTGTCATCGCAAATGTTCAGAGAGGAGGCCCTTCAACAGGACTTCCCACCTTAACCGGTCAGCAAGACATGATGCAGGTCAAATGGGGATCGCACGGAGATTATAAAATTATCGCCCTCTCTCCTGATTCTCCTCAGGAATGCTTTGACCTCACCATCGAAGCTTTCAATCTATCAGAAATGTATCGCGTTCCCACTTTTGTCA
>Ga0209636_10001640_pt1 | contig 22635 bp, 17 predicted proteins | sample DeeMarSWOR152_54_FD_187464 | JGI IMG/M metagenome (GOLD analysis project Ga0209636, IMG submission 187464) | Marine sediment microbial communities from White Oak River estuary, North Carolina - WOR-1-52-54 (SPAdes) (version 2) | ecosystem: Environmental > Aquatic > Marine > Intertidal zone >...
TGGCATCATCGGCGATGCCGGGAATGAAAGGGCTCCAGCCGGTTATCTCGACATCGAGAGGCATATCTTCGTCGCTGAGGGTTACGATCCCGAAAGGAAATCTGGCCCTGAAGGACACTTCCCGGAATCTGGGGAACCCATAACTTGTCCCTCCCAATCCGTTCCCGGTCCTGGGGCCGCCAAAGGTTTTCCAATCGGGCACCGACCCCTCGAGAATTTTAGCGGTGTTCTCTTCCCCCTTCACACTAACGGCTGCGAATATACAGGGTTCATTGAAAAAATCCATGGTATTCCTCACCGACATATGCGAGATGGCTCCGGTCCCTTCCAGACAGAACATGCCGGCTCCGATCCCACCGATCGGAAAAGCGACCCGATTGAGATTATCCCCGGTATAAGGGCTGTTGTATGCCCTGCAGGAAGCATCTTTGTTCCCAACGCTTCCGGTAGTGCAACTCCCGATCAGGAAAGCGAGAAACAGCACCGTGATGGAAACAAAAAGTGATTTGAAGAAAACTGCAGACATGATTCATTCCTCCTTCCAAGACAGTATTTTTTGCAGATTCTCAAAGTCGAATAAAAATAGTATATGTAGAGTGAAAAAAAATTCAAGCTCGTGCGCTTGAGGCACATAACTTGAAACGTCAAATCAGATGGTGTTTGCCTCAATTTGGTTCCTAAGGTGGACATATGTTTTTTTGGAATACACACACAAGCCATTCAATCCCACAATTTTCCCCTAAGCTTCAAGTGGTACATTTATTGTGCTACAATAACCACATAGGATAAACGCTCGAAATAGGAGGACATTTTGAAACGAACACTTTTTGTGGCTGTTGTGCTCATTTTGCTGATAGCTAGTTTTACTGGATGTTCTAATTCAGGTATGTTTCTATCGGCAAATGTGACGGATGTTAAGCTATCCGAAGCCAATTACCAGATCATTGCAACTAATATCACAGGAACTTCGAGAGCGGGATATATTCTTGGTTTTAGTTATGGAACTGGAGGACAAGCAGGTACCATGGCGCTAGCAAGAGTAAGCGGAACAGGTATGCTCTACCAGGAAGCCTTAGAAAGTCTTTGGGCAAATTTTGAAAAAGATCATGGCCCAAGAGAAGACAGAATAATTGCATTAGTGAATGTTCATTATGACACCGATATTCTGAATTTATTTTTCTACACGGAAGTCAAACTATTTGTTCGTGCGGATGTTGTAGAATTTAAATAAATCATCATTTATAAAATAGAATTTAACATCTGGCTCTTCAAGGACAGGAACTGGATGAAAGCAGAGCACAAAAACATCAATATCAAACAGTAGGTTTACTGCTTTCCGCCAACAGCCAATTCCGAGACCTTGAAGGATGGACTGTTTAAGGTTCCCCTCAAATCTAAATCGTCAGCAACCGATTCGATATTTTTCAGGATCTCTGCCATATTTCCCCCGAGAGTGACTCCATCCACAGGGAAGGCGATTTCACCGTTCTTGATCCAAAAGCCTGAAGCGCCAACAGAATAGTTGCCTGTGGAGGCATCTGTCCCTATCCCTCTCAGTCCTGTGACGTAAAATCCTTCATTGATACCTTGGATGATTTTTTCCCGGCTGGTGTTGCCTTTCTGAACAATGACGTTCAGTGTGCTTGCAGATGCAGGGCCCTTGTATCCTCTTCGTCGGGCCATGGTGCTGACTTTGATACCGGCTTTACGGGCCGTGATTGAGTCATAGATGAACATTTGGAGGATGCCGTTTTCAATCAAGGTGTTTTTTCGTGTTATTTTGCCTTCTCCGTCAAAGGGCGTAGACCCGATATGACGAGGAAGGGTCGGGTTGTCGATGACGGTGACCAGCTCGGATGCGATGGGTTTATTAAGAAAATCTGTCAGAAAAGTTGTCTTTTTGTACGCGCTGTCTCCGTCCAAAGCGAACAGCAGTCCGTACCAGAAGGCTCCTGTGGCGTAGCGGTCAAATACGACCGGAACTTTGGTTGTCTTGACCGGTTTGGCCCCCAATTTTTCAATGGTTCGTTTTCCGGCCTCTTTAGCGACATCTTCTGCGTTCTCCAGATCTCTGAAGTGTCTTTTGTTGCTGCTCCATCCTCCGGTCTGCATCTCATTGCCCTCTCCTGCGATCACGGACACACCAAATCCGACAGCGGTTTCCTGGCAGGTTCGGGAAATGCCCTTGGAATTGACGATGATCGTTTCAGATTCCGAATCTCCAAAGCTGGAAGCGTATGATTTTGTTATTCTTTTGTCATAGGCAAGGGCGATCCTTTCCACTTCTTTGGCTATTTCAATTTTCTTGTTGCTTTCGATCTCAGATATGGATCCATCCCAGAGATCCAGGTCAGTTTGCTTTGCTTCCTCACCGAAATCGGGAAGTCCATTCCAGGGTTTAGGGTCAGCCACTTCAGAAAGTTGGATGGTTCTTTTTATGAAATCGTCGAGCGATTCATCCGTTAAGTCAGATGTGTAGGAAAACCCTAATTTCTTGTCTTTGTAGACAGTTAGACCTATTCCCTTTGTCGTGGACTGCTTGACGGTTTCCACATCGCCATTTCGGACGCGAAGATCGAAATCGCGGTTGTTCTCGATGTAGGCTTCTGCCTCATCCACGCCCAGTTTTAAGGCTTCCTGGACAACATGTTCAGCGATTTTTTGATAGTTCATTTTTTACTCCTATGAACTCTGGATTTTGGCCCCACCGATGGTGACCTTTGCCACTTTAAGGGTGGGATTGCCATCCGAGACGGGTTTTCCCTGGCCAGACTTTCCGCAGGTTCCGCCGCCCCAGATCTCGAGGTCAGGTCCGACCATGGTGATGTTCATCAGGACATCCGGGCCATTGCCCATCAGCTGGATTCCCTTCAGGGGAGTGGTGATCTTTCCGTCTTCGATCATATAGCCTTCGGGTACTTGGAAGACAAATCGACCTGTTGTCGGAGATACGTTGCCACCGCCGATACGTGCGATGTAAATGCCCCTCTTTACAGACTTCAGGATGTCTTCGGGATCGTCTTTCCCAGCCATGAGATAGGTGTTTGTCATTCGAGGGATGGGATAGTGCTGATAGGACTCGCGGCGGCCGTTGCCTGTGGATTTTGTGTTCATCAGCTTGGCGTTGAGCTTATCGTATAAGAATCCCGTGCATGTTCCGTCTTGAATGAGAATATTTTTCTGCGATGGCGTGCCCTCGTCATCCACGTTTATGCTACCGCGTGCACCGGGCACGGTTCCATCATCTGCCAAAGACACAATCTCGGATGCGATCGCTTCCCCTTTCTTATCCCAGAAACAGGTGGTCTTCCTGCGCGCCCCATCTCCTTCCAGGCTGTGTCCGATGGCCTCATGGAAAAAGGTTCCACAATCTCCCTTGGCCAGGACGACAGGATACTCACCTGCCGGAGCATCTTCGGCAGGAAGCATGGCCATGGCGATACGTCCGGCTTCCTTTGCCAGTTCTTCTGCGGTCTGTACATCATAGTGCTCATACCCGAGCGTGCCCCCTTTATAAGCGTAACCTCGACTTCTCTTTCCGTTCTCGAGAGCGCTGGCGCTTACCATCAAACGTGAGATGGTCTGATGGTCGGTGACAAAGACACCCTCTGAGTTGGCAATGATGATTTTTTTATTGATATCGCTGAAACCGACTCCGACCTGGTTGATCCTTTTATCGTAGGCACGGGCAACCTCATTGCCTTTCCAGAGAAGTTTGGCTTTATCCTGGGGGATGATGCCGTCCGGTGATGTTTTGACCAGATAATAGTCTGGGATGTCTTTTTCTTTGAGGGCAGCGGATTCCCGTTTGATTTCTCCAGATGCGATCAAGCCAGCCACCCGTGCTGTCTCTTTGAGCTTTTCCAGACTGAGATCGTCTGAATGGGCATATCCTGTTTTTTCGCCCTGAACAACGCGAATGCCTACTCCCATGTCTACACCCCGAGAGGCGGCCCTGATTTTGTTCTCGTCCAAACCGATGCTGTTTTGTACGGTATATTCCACATAGACTTCGGCAAATTCTCCACCGTTTTGGAGTCCGATGGTGAGAAGTTTTTTCAGCGTATCCTTGTCCAGATCCGAAAGTGGATTCGAATTGATATCGGGCGCTGGAAGTGAGTAGGAAAAGAGCTTCCAGAGCGGGGCTGTCGCAATCACTGTGCCACCAGCCATTCCCTTCTTGATGAATTCCCTGCGCTTTATAGGCTGAAAATATTTTTTCATAGCACCTCCTTCTTGAAGATAGAATAAACCATATTGGATAAAGTTGCAAAAAATACTTGGAATATTCTGCATCGGATCTTCTGCCCATGGTTTTATCACGGATTTAAAGAAGCGTGTAAATGGAGAGACAAGTTGACCTCAATATTTCCCACAGGCTATAATTCTTTTGTAGAGAATAAATTATCATCATTCAGAATGGAGAAGGAATGAAACTTAAAGCGAATCCGTCAACCAAGGCGATACTCCTCTTATTGGGTTTTTTATTTATGTTTGGTCTTCCCCAGAAAATCCTTGCCCAGAAATTTCAGTTTTCAGTTTTCGGGGGAATAAACCATGTCTTCGCATATGGCTCAGAACAGGATTATGTTTTCGGCGAGAATGATTTCCCCCTTACACCTTCTCATACACCGTTCAATTTTGGAGCCGCCCTTTCAGTATTCTTTACCGATAGTATCGGAGTGGAGCTGGATGGTCGATATACACTGACATCTCAAGTCACACTGATGGATCCATCCGATAATGATACGGTCACCATAGACACATCCAAACACTATGCGATCACACTCAATTTTCTCTATCGGATAATGGAAGGCAAGATAAGGCCATATTTTGTTCTAGGTGGAGGAGTGGACAAACTCCTGGGCGAGGATAGAACATACGTGACCGAATACGGATGGGATGTCGAATTCATAGCACCGGAAGGGACTCTCGATCCTGTGGCTCATCTCGGTGGCGGAGTGCATTATTTTGTATTGCCAAATCTCGGCATCAGGTTTGACCTCCGGTATGTGTTGATCTTCAGTGAACCTGACAGGCTCGGCAGTCTAAACGGCGTCTTGGGATTCAGCTTCCTGTTTTAATTATATCCATTACCTTTTCACGAGAATAAACGTCTTTAGGATAGGGTGGCTTTAAAGTGAAGAAAAAATCCCCAGGATGTGATAAGCTTAGGATTAAATAGACAAATTTGTCAAAACTTGAGCCCATGAAATGTCCGAAATGTGATTTGGAAAATCCGGGAGAGAGCCGTTTCTGCAGCAATTGTGGTACTCAGCTCTTAGAGAAACCTGTCGTCCAAGAATCCTCCTTGTCTGACGAAGATATCGCTCTTACCCAGACCAAGACTCTCCATACCCCAGTAAAAAGGCTAAAAAGAGGCACCGTTTTTGCGAATCGCTACGAGATCATCGAAGAGCTCGGAGTGGGAGGGATGGGCAGCGTCTATAAGGTTTTCGATAAGAAAATAGACGAGAAGGTTGCCTTAAAAGTACTCGCTCCTGAAATTGCAGGCGATGAGAAAACCATCGAACGCTTCCGGTTCGAACTCAAATTGGCCAGGAAGGTCTCCCACAGGAATGTCTGCCGAATGTTTGATCTAAGCGAAGAGGAGGGAACCCAGTTCATCACCATGGAGTATGTGCCGGGAGAGAATCTGAAAAGCTTGATCAAAAGGATCGGTCAACTTTCGCTCACCAAGGCAATTTCCATCGCCAAGCAGGTGGGGGAAGGATTGGCAGAAGCTCATATGCTAGGAGTTGTGCACCGCGATCTCAAACCCCAAAACATCATGGTAGACAGCGAAGGAAACGCCCGGATCATGGATTTTGGGATAGCCCGTTCCATAAAGACCAAGGGGATTACCGAGACAGGAATGATCATAGGGACACCTGAGTACATGTCCCCCGAACAGGTAGAAGGTCAGGAGGCTGACCACAGGTCGGATATCTACTCATTCGGGGTGATTTTATTCGAGATGGTCACGGGAAGAGTGCCCTTTTCGGGTACCACACCATTGAGCATAATTCTGAAACACAAGACAGAAAGGCCACCGGATCCGAGAGCATTTGTTGATCAGATTCCCTATGAACTCAGTCGCCTTATTCTCAAGTGCATGGAAAAGCAAAAAGAGAAGAGATATCAGTCAGTAGATGAACTTCTCTCCGATCTAATTGAGATTGAAAAGGGAATCACCACAACCCAGAGAGTTCGAGAGGGGAGAAGGATAAAGAAAATTTCCGAGAGAATTTGGAAAAATATCGCTCTTTATTCTGGTGCAGCTGTGTTAGGGGCAGCCCTCATCCTGGCCGTATTGTATTTTTTTACTGGAATATTCACCGGACAGCGGGAAACCTTGGATTCCATCGCTGTGCTCCCGCTTAAGAACCTGTCAGGAATCTCTACCCAGGATTACCTGGCTGATGGGATGACCGAAGCTCTTATATCCAATCTCGCTCAGATCGGGGCTCTGCGCCGCGTGATTTCGAGCACTTCAGTGATGCAATACAAAGATACTCTAAAACCTTTGCCAGAGATCGCCCGAGAGCTGGGCGTGGATGCAGTGGTAGAAGGTTCGTTGATGGTCTCTGTCAATCGGGTTCGTGTGAATGTACAGTTAATAGAGGCACGCACAGACAGGAACATTTGGTCGAGAAGCTATGAACGGGATCTACAGGATATCCTCGCTCTCCAGAGTGAACTAGCAAAAGCCATTGCAAGGGAGATCAAAATAGCCCTAACACCGGCCGAACAAGCTCGCCTCTCTCTCACCCGTCCGGTCAATCCTGAGGCCTATCAGTTCGTTTTGAGAGGCCGAGCCCTCTGGAATAGGAGGACAAAGGAAGATCTGCTCAGAGCCAAGGAATTTTTCGAGAGGGCGATCGAAAAGGACCCGACATATGAGTTAGCCCATGCGGGATTGGCCGATGCTTACAACATGCTTGCCAGTTATTACTTTGTCCCCCCAAAGGAAGGCTATCCAAAAGCCAAGGAGGCAGCCCTGAGAGCATTGGAACTGAACGAGAACCTTGCCGAAGCCTATACCTCGCTGGCCTGGGTGAAATACCGATACGATAGAGATTGGTTTGGTGCTGAGACGGACTATAACTGGGCTATCGGACTCAATCCTAGTTATGCCACAGCCCACCAATGGTATGGGGCTTTGTTGAGGGATATGGGCCGTTTCGATGAAGCTCTGGCTGAATTCGAGCGTGCAAGAGAGCTCAATCCATTCTCTCTGGCCATCAATACCAGCATCGCTTATCTCTACTATTTTGCTAGACAGTATGATCAGGCCTTGAGTCAATGCACAAAAGCACTCGAAATCGATCCAAATTTTCACTGGGCCCATGATGTTAAGGGTTTGGCATATCTCCAGAATAGTGAGTTTGAAGAGGCTCTCCGATCGTTTAAGCAAGCCGTGGCCCTCTCAGAAACAAGTATGGATTATTCCTGCCATCTTGCTCAGGCTTATGCTTTCGGGGGTATGAATCAGGAAGCCCAGGAAATCCTAGATGAGTTGATCGAAAAATCCAAGATGGGCAATGTGCCCTTGCATGAAATCGCCCTCATCTGCAAGGCATTGGGAAATCGGGATCAGACGCTTATTTTTCTTGAGAGGGCTTCTGTGGAGCAGTTGAATGTAGTGACACCCGCTAAGATGGATCCCAGGTTGGACAGCCTTCGAGTGGATCCTCTCTTTACATCGGTCTTGGAAAAAATAGGTCTGGAGTAAAACCTAGGTCCAGTTCTCCTTCTATTTAACAATAAGAAGGTAAATCAGGGGTGTTAACCGAAAAAAGAAATAAAAGATAAGAAAAATTATTGTATTTCTTCTGGATTCAGCGGCTATTCTCGCAGAAGTTTCAGCCAACCATATGGGAATTTTTTTGAATGGATATATTATTATTATCCCAAACAGATTAAACAACAAATGAACGAAGGCCAAAGTTAAAGCAATGGGATTTAATGTCGCAAAAGATGCCAGCATAGCTGTGATCGTAGTCCCGACATTGGCACCCAACGTATAGGGAAAGATTTTTCTTATTGTCAACAACCCCGCTCCGGCTAATGGAATGACTAAAGATGTAGTGATAGAGCTGCTCTGAATGGTTGCTGTAACGATGACAGCCAGCAAGAAAGCAGTGAGATCGTTTTTGAATAGATATTTATCTAAAAAGATTTCGAACTTGACCAGAAGTAAAGACCGCATTGTCTTGACCATTTTGACCAACGAAAAGAACAAAAGAGCTAACGCGCCGAGAAGGAGGAAGGCAGGGATAGGAATTGCCTTCTCGATGAGGTCAGTAACCGGTTTAGTCATTAATTTCAGAGGACTCAAGAACTCGATTCCTCCCATCCCGATAAAGGCGTTTGACAGCGCAGTTGCCGATTTTTCCAGCAGGTGAGTTGTCATTTCCAATGGGAATAAAATGATTACAGCTAAGATATTGAAGAATTCATGGACGATCGCGGCACCAAACGCCCGCTGAAATTCTCCCTTTCTCGTGATATGACCCAGGGACACTATTGCGCTGGTTATAGTTGTTCCGATATTTGCACCCATAATAATAGGTATTGCTCCCTGTAGAGTCAGTACCCCTCCCGCGACGAAACCCACCGCTATAGAGGTTGTAGTCGATGAGCTTTGGATCACACTTGTGGTCAGTATGCCGATAAGCAATCCTGCAACAGGATTCGAGGTAGCTCTTAATAGAGCTTCTGCAAAGCCTTTGCCCATGAGCTTGAAGGAAGTTCCCATCAGTTGGATGGAAAGAATGAAAAGATAGAGAAAAAAGATGAACAAGATGATTTTTTTAAATGTGCTGACATTCATTGATTATTGGGAGCTGGAAACATCATGTGCCCAGGAATGAGATGTTCAATCATACAGTTAGTGGATTGAATCAAGATCAAGAATTAGACTCTATCATAAAAAATAAAAGATTGCATCGAATAATTAAAAAGAAAGAAAAGCAGACATAGGATTGATATCTGAGTATTCCTATGGTATAAGTATCTATAGATATTTAAGATGAATAAGAATGTATCGCTGTATTCCATCGTAGGTCTTATCCTGTGGCTCAACGGTACTTTTTCGCCTAGGAATCGGACCGAAAATTTCTTACAAATGCCGGTCCAGACACAGCTTATTTCTGAGACCAAATCCATCAAACCAGGGACAAAGTTCTGTGTGGCGGTCAGACTCGTGATGGATGAGGGCTGGCACACATACTGGAAAAATCCTGGAGACTCCGGTCTCCCGACCAGTATTGAATGGACTCTCCCCGAAGGATTTATTGCCGATGACATCCAGTGGCCCTTTCCCCAATTATTTGAGACATCGGACATCATCGGTTTTGGATATGAAAGCGAGGTTTGTCTCTTAACAGACATCGAAGCTCCTTCCGGACTTAAAACAGGTTCGGTTGTGCGTTTATCAGCGAGCGTCGAATGGCTTGCCTGCAGAGAGGAATGTGTGCCTGGCCGTTCGGAATTGACGATCGAGTTGCCCGTGAAGGAGCGGAGTCCAGAACCGGATGCAAGGTGGGCTGGATACTTCGCAAGTACGCGGAAGAACTTACCAGCGGTTTCGAGTCAATGGGAAATTAGCGCTGCCTTGAAAAGAAATAAGATATCTATTCAGGTTCTTCCAACCGGTATATTCGATCGGAAGATGACCGATATCGTCTTTTTTCCTGAACAGGAAAGGCTTGTTGAGTATTCTGAACCTCAGACTATTCAAAAGATCGACGATGGATATTCGATTGAAATCCAAAGATCGAATGCAGCAGCAAAGATTCCATCCCGGTTGAAGGGCGTTCTTTACACCCCGCAGGGATGGGATACTTCGGCAGAGCTACGGGCACTTCTTGTGGATGTGTCTTTGGACAATAATTTATGAAGGTAATAAAGGAGGTCGTTCGATGAAGCGAACCATTTTAACTTCAGTATTTATTCTCTTCGGGTTTTTTACCGCTCTGGCATTTGCTGCGAATCAGATGGAGGCAGAAATCGGGAAAGCTGCTCCAGACTTTACTCTTCCGGATTCTAACGGAAAGAGCCATGCGCTTTCTGATTATAAAGGAAAGGTTGTCGTCCTGGAATGGCTGAACCATGGGTGTCCTTTCGTGAAAAAGCATTATGGTAGCGGAAACATGCAGGCTCTTCAAAAAGCGTATGCTGAAAAGGGAGTCATTTGGTTCTCGGTCATTTCGTCTGCCCCTGGCAAACAGGGCTACTGCACTCCTGAGCAGGCTAATGAAATAACCAAAGACAAAAATGCTGCACCGTCTGCTGTACTTTTGGATCCAGAGGGTTCGGTAGGCAAGTTGTATGGAGCAAAGACCACCCCCCATATGTTTATCATCAGCAAAGAGGGAGCACTGGTCTACAATGGCGGCATCGATGACATCCGTTCCACCGATGTGGAGGATGTGGCCAAAGCCAAAAACTATGTCCGGATAGCTCTGGATGAATTGTTGGCGGGAAAAGAGGTAACGGAAAAAACATCCCAGCCTTACGGCTGTTCGGTGAAATACAAAGATTAGAGAAACTCTCCAAAGGCTGACCATTCTGTACAATGCGGTCTTTTTTGCCCAATAGGACCAGATTTTGACCAGACATCAAACACTAATCCGACAGTGCTAATAAGCATCATCTTTCTGATTGCATCCTACATACAGAATACCTTCAGAAGGATCGTTGCTGGGGCGTTGTTGATTGTGGGGGTTAAAATATTATTTTAGGAGCATCTTCGGATCGCAGAGAAAATCCAGACTGATAAAGCTGTTGACATCCAGACTTGAAAAAAGAGACAGAGAAGTATAATAATGGCTGAAAAATCCAACTTTTTATAAGAGAGAGAAAAATGGGTAAAAGTAAAATGTCCAAAGAACGTAGAGAAAAGCTGAGAGCTCTTGCCCATCTCATGAACAAACAAAATATCACCTCTATTCCGGTGACAGGAGAACTCCTTGACTGTTTCGATCAGGTGATCACGCCAGAGGAGAATTATTTTCTACTGAGTATGGGGACAGAGACTCTCACTTATGAACAAATTTCTTCTCTTTCAGATTTACCTGAGCAGTCGTTCCGTTCCTTCCTCGAAACGATACTGAAGAAGGGGCTGGTATGGACTCGCATCAACGAGAAAGAGGAAGAGGCCTACACGTTGGCGCCGATTCTTGTTGGTTGGTTCGAGCTGTACTTATCTGATGGAGCTGATACCCCGGAGAAAAGGGAGTTCGCGCGGCGAGTCGACAGGCTGTTCAAATCCTGGGGAAAGTTCAATGTGTATCCATTACGGAGTCTATGGAATTACCACACAAAGCACAAATCCAGAGCCCACCAGAGAGTAGTCGTTCCACAGAATCTGAGTAAAAAAACCAAAACAATCGAAATCGACGTCGATCAGTCCATAAAAACTTCGGATATGGAAATTCATTTAACCAAAAGTGTCAATGAGCTCATCAAGAAATATGGGGAGAAAAACAAGATCGCCCTCGTTCATTGTTTCTGCAGACAATGGCGCAAGTTTGTCGATGAATCCTGTCGCTTCGATCAACCCTTTGAGTCCTGCATCATCCTCGGAGATTTCACAAGCTATGTCGTTAAATATGGAATAGCGCGATATATCTCCAAGGAAGAAGCATTGCAGATCATCCAGGAGGTCCAGGATAAAGGAGCCATCCACCAGGTCTTCCATGAGAGGGAGGATCTTGACAATCCTGAGATCGCCATCTGTAACTGTTGTTGGGATTGCTGCGGGATTCTCGGCTCTTATAATCGAGGATTATTGCCCTTTCGTGTGAGATCCTACTACTACGCTCATATCACCGATGAATCTCTGTGTACAGGGTGCGGAACTTGTGTGAAGTACTGTCCGACGGGAGCTGTCTCTGTGACCCATAAAAAATCTCAGATCGATACTGGTAAGTGTATCGGCTGCGGTCAGTGCGCACTCCAATGTTCCGAAGGGGTTATAGGCCTTGAATATGAAGAAAGGGAAGTGACTCTTCCTCTCTTGAAAAAATCCGAAGCCCGTCTTTCGACGTAGCATCTTTTATCAAGAATTCGGGCTATTCAAATTTCTTTGCTGCGTTCACCAGATAAGAGCGAAGGGGTTCGGCACTCGCAGAATGTCCGGCTCTTTCCACTATAATGAGTTCTGATTTTGGCAGTTTCTTGTGCAGTTTATAGGCTGTGATCGGCGGACAGATTACGTCATAGCGTCCATTGACAATGACAGCAGGGATATATTCTATTCTATGAGCGTTGTTCAGGAGTTCTCCCTCTTCTAAAAAGCAGTTGTTTGCCATGTAGTAGTTTTCGAGCAGCGCAAAGTCATAGGGATTCCATTCTTTGAAGATATCATCGACCACTCTATCCGGGATATTGAGCGCAGCCATTTTGATTTCATACTTTCCCCAGGCGAGGGTGTATTTCTTCCGCACTTCAGGATCAGAACTTTGGATTTTTATCAAGAGTTGTGCAGGGTAATTCTTTTGTTCCGGTTTGTCGATATGCTGAAGAAGCCGTTCGTAATTCTCAGGAAAATATCTGGCAGTCGCGCCATGATAAAAATGGTCGATTTCCTCTTTACTTCCCGTAAAGATACCCCGTAAGATCATACCGCTGACATTTTGAGGATAGGTCTCTGCATAGGCAAGGGCGAGGGTGGATCCCCAGGAACCTCCGAAGAGGATGACCTTGTCCAGGTTGAGGTGCTGGCGCAGTTTTTCGATGTCTTCCACCAGGTGCTGAGTCGTGTTCTCTTTGATTTCAGCATAGGGTTTGCTCTGTCCAGCCCCTCTTTGATCATGCAAAATGATGTGAAATTTTTGGGGATTGAAAAAACGAAACATGTCTGGGGAACAACCTCCCCCGGGACCTCCATGGATAACCATAATCGGCTTGCCCTCGGGATTCCCTCCTAACTGATAGAATATTTTGTGCAGTTCAGAGACTTTCAAGTAATCGGTCTTATAGGGTTTCAATTCCGGCCAGAGCTTTGTGCGGGCATGACCTTGGGGGATCAAAAGAAGAAGGATTGTGGGAATGAGACAGTAAAAAGTCAGCTTTCTTTTCATGAGTTCCTCCTTGTATTCTTGTAGACTCTATCTGACAGGTAAAAGTGTGTTTGTGTGCAGACAGAGTTTTAATTTTAAAAGGTTGGCTGTCATTTGTCTATCTTGTTACTTCATTCGATTAGATGTACAGGAGAATGCCTACGATGCACAGGGAAGCATCCTTATTTCCGTGACAAAGAAAAAGTCAGGCAAGCTGGTTCGTCAGCCCGTAGATTTTCCCCGGCGAGGAAAATCCACTTATTCCTCGGCTCGCTCTCCTCTTCGAGGAACCATGCCCGCTCGCCTCCAGATGGCTTCCCAACCAGCTCGCCTGACTTCCAAAGATATTATCACGGAAATAAGGATGCTTATGATGCACAGCCATTTATTGATTGTACAGATGTATAAAGTCTATAATGGTTAAATGAGAAAAATTTTAGCCTTCTTTCCTTTGTTCTTTATTCTATCTCTGAACTTCCTCGTTCCCCAGGAGATTCCCCAGCACAGGATCGGTCAAAAATATGATTTTCGCGTCCTGCTGCAAGAGAGTATAGACCACGACTTCGACGTCCTCCATTACAGATTCGACTGGACATTTGATTTTGTATCCCAGTCCTTGCAGGGTAAAGCAATCATCAAAGCCAGAAGTCTGATCGATACTCTGGACAGTATCCTGTTGCATCTGGATGAGAGCATGGTCATCAACCAGATCAGCCAAAATCTCAATCCCGTATCTTTTATCCACGCCGACAATCTACTCGAGGTCTTTCTCGATAAAGACTATCCATCGGGTGACGAATTCGAGGTTCAAATAACCTACTACGGCTCTCCACTGGGCGGACTCAATTTCTCTCATCATGAAGATCAACCCATCATCTGGAGCCTGGATGAACCCACTATGGCCAGGAACTGGATGCCCTGTTACGATCTTCCTGATGATAAGGCGACTGCTGAGCTCCACATCACTGTTCCTGATAATATGATCGCTGCTTCAAACGGAATTTTAATCGATGTCATCGATAACTCTGACAGCACCAAAACTTTCGTCTGGCGGGAAGCCTATCCCATTTCCACCTACCTCCTTTCTGTTGCTGCCACGAATTATGAAACCTTTTTCGATCATTACTCTTCGGGCACGAAGAGCATGGATGTACACTACTATGCCTATCCTGAACGTCTAGCACTCGCTCAAGAAGACTTTTCCGTGACCGTCCCGATGATCGAGTTCTACTCTCAAACCTTCGGGGAATATCCTTTTCTGGAGGAAAAATACGGAATGGCCATGATTCCCGAGCGAACGTCCATGGAGCATCAGACCTGCACTTCTCTCGCAGCAGAGCTGGTGAAAGGAACCCATGAATACGATTGGCTCATTGCCCATGAGCTGGCCCATCAGTGGTGGGGGGATCTGATTACACCCTATGATTGGGCTGATATCTGGCTGAACGAGGGCTTCGCCACCTACTCCGATGCTCTCTGGCATGAGCATATCTACGGTTTTGGAGGGCTCAAATACAGAATGGACCGTTTTAAGGTGATTTATTTTCTGTATCATGAAGGTCCTGACCATCCGATTTATGACCCACCGGAAGGACATCTATTCTGTGAAGAGGAATATGAGAAGGCCGCCTGGGTGCTCCACATGTTGAGATTTATTGTCGGGGACGATGACTTTTTCAATATCCTGGGAAGATATGCCCAAGATTTTGCTTACTCTAATGCGACTACAGAGGACTTCCGCAACGTCTGTGAGATGATTTATGGGGCAGATTTGGGGTGGTTTTTCGATCAATGGATTTATGGGGCTGGCTATCCTTCCTATGAGTTTGGATGGGGGTATTCGGGAGGAAACAAAGTCCGAGTGGCTATCAATCAAAACCAAGAATCTTCCCTCCCATTCAAAATGCCCATAGAACTGGAATTTGTCTTTTCTTCAGGATCAGAGAAACGGATCGTCTGGGTGGATCAAGAGCGCAACAAGTTTGACTTTACCTTCACGGAACGACCTTTGGATGTGCTGTTCGATCCAGATGCCTGGATCTTCTGCACGGTGGAAAATTTCACAAAAAAGGGAAAGATAGAGCGTTAGACTGCATAGTCTTTTAATTTCCTTTTTCTATTCGTCTTTATTCATCTGCAATTTTACTCATTTACCCTCCTTTAAAACACTCCCCTCTCTTTCGATTTAAACGAAATTCAGCTTTTATTCTTAAACCTCTAAGAGGTTTTTTGCTAAAAAAGGAATTTTTTTAGAAAATACTTGACAAATACTATTGAATACATTAAAAAGGTAGGAAAAGTAGTGAATGATGATTACAACTTGGCGGAAAATTGAAAGAATGAATAAGTGTCTTGGACAAGGAGGTGAGAGTGCGGGGCTAGTAAAACAAGAAATGCTTTTGTTTAAGGGAAAACTCGATTAAAAGGAGGAAATAAGAATGAAAAAAGTTTTCACCAAACTGATGGTATTGACAGTGATTGTCTCCTTGGTTGGAGCAGGTTATATGCTCCATTCGAATTCCAAGGAAGAAAGAGCGGTTGTCGTACAGATTCCAGGCGGCACGCTCACTCCAGGTATGGTTGATAAATTTGTGCTGCCCCTGATCAAGCCACCGACCATGCCGCTGAGCAACGGATCCAACAAGAACAAAGATAAATATGACATTGCTGTTCGCCAGTTCAAGCAGAGAATCCTGTCACCACCATGGCCCGAAACGACTGTTTGGAGCTATGGTTCGACCGATTCCCCGGGTACGGTTGCCCAAGGCGGCACTTTCAACTACCCGGCTTTCACCATCGAAGCCGATTGGAACAAGACGGTGCAGGTTCAGTGGCGTAACCAGTTGGTGGATGGCATGGGAAATCCATTGCCCCACCTTCTGCCGGTTGATCCGACACTGCATTGGGCCAACCCGATCGGTATGCGGGATATGCGTCCGGACCCAGCAGATCCCAATTATTGGATGCATCCTTATCTTTCAGGTCCGAACGGCGGTTATACCGGCCCTGTTCCCATCGTTACCCACGTTCATGGAGCCCACACAACAGAGGACAGTGACGGATATGCTGAAGCCTGGTATCTTCCAGCACAAGCTGCCATGGATCCCAATATTCAGTATGCAACAGGCACATTTTTCGATTACTTCAACACCAAGTACGGACACGGATGGAAGCCTGGCACAGCGACTTTCAAGTATCCCAATGACCAGCCGGCAACTACACTCTGGTACCATGACCACACCCTGGGTATGACCCGGCTCAATGTGTATGCCGGACCAGCAGGATTCTGGTTGATTCGCGGTGGCCCGAATGACGTAGATCTTGGTTATGTGGCGCCGGGTGTCGGGGATGATCCGTTAGGCGAATACACCGAGATCCCAATCGTGATTCAGGACCGCTCGTTCAACCAAAACGGATCGCTGTTCTATCCTGATAATCGGGCATTTTTTGAAGGCCTGAGTGTTTTGCAGTTACTCATTCCCTTTATTCCGAATATTGCCTGTGATGGGCTGTACAGTGATGTGTCTCCCATCTGGAATCCGGAATTCTTCGGCAATATGATGGTGGTCAACGGCTTCACCTGGCCCTATCTTGAAGTCGAGCGGACTCGTTACCGCTTCCGTCTCTTGAACGGCTGTAATTCTCGCTTCCTTATCCTGAAGATGGAAAACGGGATGCCCTTTTACCAGATCGGCGGCGATCAGGGTTTCTTGCCAGCTCCTGTGCAGTTAACCGAACTGCTCTTGGCTCCTGCGGAACGAGCTGATGTAATTGTGGACTTTTCTAATATCGACGCGGGCACGGAGATCATCCTGCAGAATCTCGGACCAGATGAGCCTTTTGGCGGTGGAATCCCCGGCGCTGACTTTGATCCTGCTGATCCCGAATCCACTGGTATAGTAATGCAGTTCCGGGTTAAAGGAACAACCAACCTTCCCTTGGGTAATCTGCCCACGACTTTGCCTGCGGCGGCGCTCCCTGGACCAGCTGATTTGACACGGCAGGTTTCGCTCAATGAGGAAGAATCGAGAAGTGTCAGGGTTTCGGAAGAAAATGGAAATATCGTTCTGGATTGTGCCACGGGCGAAGTCTTCGGACCTACAGCAGCCTTGCTGGGAACTCTCAATCCAGATGGTACGGGCAATCCTTTACTTTGGATGGATCCCATCACCGAGAATCCTGCATTGTTCTCGACTGAGATGTGGGAGATTCACAACTTCACAGAAGATGCTCACCCCATTCACATCCACCAAGTGCACTTTGAGGTTGTAGGACGGGAGGACGCAGCTGGAAACGTCCGAGGTCCCGAGTCCTGGGAGACAGGCTACAAAGACACGGTCATCGCCTATCCCGGTGAAATCACCAGGGTAAAAGCTCTGTATGACCTGCCTGGCTTCTACGTCTGGCACTGCCACATCGTTGAGCACGAAGACAACGAGATGATGCGGCCGTTCCATGTCGGACCCATACCTCCGGATGCACCTGCACAGGGATTCACCATTCAACCGCTCAAGAAGAGATAATTAACGTAGAAATTGCATTGAAATCTCGAGAAGGGGCTGCCGCGGCAGCCCCTTTTTTTTGTCCAAAGATAAAACTTAGAATCTATTTTTCTCAGCAAATTTCTGTTCGAACATTCTACCAGTGCTATCGAGATTTGCGGTGACACCTTTTCTCATCCTTGAAAAATCATGAGATGCGGGGATATGGATACCGAATAGACAGCAGTATGAAGTGAAAAGAATCAGATCTTCCGTGTTTGTAGTTTTGAGAGGGAAGACAACTTGTAAATCTTCATCTTGTAGCCCAGCATCCTCTCTGTGATTCCGAGCTCTCGTGCTGCCCTGCTTTTGATCCCGTTGTTTTCCTGAAGGGCTCTCTTGATTTCTTTTATTTCCAGGCGCTGGACCTTATGCGTAAGAGACAAATCAGAATCAATGAGCTCTTCTTCCTTCTTTTCCTTTAAAAAAACTGGCAAATCAGCAGATGTTATATAATTGCTTTCACAGAACACCACAGCCCTCTCCATAACATTTTCCAATTCTCTGATATTCCCTGGAAAGGAGTATTGAACGAGCAGGTTCATTGCTTCGGCTGAGATCCCTTCAATCTGCTTTCCCTCTTTTTCCGCGAATTTTCGGATAAAGTGGTCCACAAGAGGAGGAATGTCTTCCTTCCTTTTCCGCAGCGGCGGAACATGAATTTGAATCACGTTCATCCTGTAGTAAAGGTCTGGTCTGAATTTTTCTTCTTTCATCAGCTTTTCCAGGTTTCTGTTCGTGGCAGTGATGATTCTCACATCCGATTTTAAAGGCTGTGATGAACCAAGTCGGTAAAACTCTTTATCCTGCAGAAACCGAAGCAGTTTGACCTGAACTTGAAGAGGAAGGTCGCCGATTTCGTCAAGAAAAAGTGTACCGCCGGAGGCAGCTTCGAATTTTCCAATTTTCCTTTCATGCGCTCCTGTAAAGGCGCCTTTTTCAGCACCAAAGAGTTCGCTTTCTATCAGAGTTTCAGGCAGCGATGGAATGTTCACAGCCAGGTAAGGTCCCTTTTTTCTTCGAGAGGAAAAATGGATGGTTTTGGCCACCATATCTTTCCCTGCCCCGGTTTCGCCCGAGATGAGGACAGTGGCTTCGCTCTTGGCGGCCTTGGACGTCAGGCGGGCGACCTCGTTCATTTCCGATGACGTGAACACAAAATTCTTGGAGCTGAATTTGTCTTCCAGCGAGCTCTGGAGCAGAGAGATTTCTTTCCTCAACCTTTGTCTTTCCAAAGCGCGCTCGATCACCAGCAGAAAGTTCTTGAAATCGATGGGCTTGACGATGTAGTCATAGGCCCCTTTTTTCAATGCCTCGACCGCATTTTCCACGTTGCCAAACGCTGTGACCATTATGGGCGTTATCAAGGGATTCTGGCTGAGCATCTTCTGGATGACATCGATTCCGGTTTCTCCGTTGAGCTTGTAATCGACAACTGCAATATCGATGGGCTGTTCGGCAATGACCTCCAGTGCCTCACGGCTCGAAGAGGCCTCAAAGACCGAATGCCCCTCCTGCTCCAGATTTTCCTTGATTAATTTTCTCTGGAGGGGATCATCCTCCACGATCAAAAGATTACCTTTGTCCATCTCAGCCTCCAGGAATCTGGATAAAAAATGTAGTTCCTTTTCCTAAATGGCTTTCACATTCTATCTTGCCATCATGCGCTTCGATGATTTTCTTTGTCAGGTAGAGCCCGATTCCCATGCCTTCCTTTTTTCCGGAGAAAAAAGGATCGAAGATGTGCTTCCTTTCCTCCTCTGACAAGCCCCTTCCTGTATCTTGGATAGTTATGAAGATCTTATTGCGGTGTTCCTTGGCCCGAACTTCAATATTCCCTTTTTCTGTGGCTTGGAGAGAGTTTCTCAGGAGATTTAGAAAAACCTGGCTCAGCAGCTCTTTATCAGCGCTCAGCGACACTCTGCTCTCCTCTGAATATTTTAGGTTAACATCTGCTGAATCTCTCTCTTTTTCCAGAGATACGATTATATCTTCCATCAGATCTTTGAGAATGAAGAGTTCTTTTTTTGGGTTCAGTGGCTTGATCGAATCAGAGAACCTGTCGATGATTCTGGATATTCTCCGGACTTCCCGACGCCCCAGAGAAATCTCCTCATGGAATTCTTGAGGCACTTTTTTTTCAAACAGCTCAAACAACAACGCTAGACTGTTGAGCGGATTCTTGATTTCGTGGGCAACTCCTGATGTAAAGGCTGAAATTTCCCTGTATCTTTCCTTTTCCCTTCTTTCTTCTTCGGCTTCCTTTTCTTTTCGCAGATAGTGATTTTGCAGTTGATAGATCCCCAGGAAAAATATGATTCCCACCCCCGCTATGATTCCAAACATGATAAAAAGACTTTTTCTTGAATGGGCAATCATTTCTTCCAAACTCCCTAGCGAATACCCCAGGTAGATGTAATAGGTCCCTTGATCGGTCGTAGAAAAGGAGGAAAAGATGTTGAATATCTTGCCTGCTGGAGAGTCGATAATCCAGGATTCTCCCTTCTCGAAGTTCTTCTGTGACAGCGGCAGGTACCCCTCGAACCGGGAACTCCAGCCCAGGATTTCCTTCTTTTCATCCAGGAGAGCCATGTAGTAAATGTTTTCTTCCCCGCTGTAGAGATCGAAGATTTCTTCCGAGGGGTAATCTTCACTCAAAAAGTGAGAAATATTGACCTTTAAAATTTCGGCAGTGGCCTGAAGTTGTTCCCTTACCAGTCCTTCAACTTTGTTTTTGATGTATGTCCGGTTGATGGAGGAGAGAACAAAAAAAATGACCACAATGCCTAGAAGTGGGAGAAAAAAGAAGAGGAAATAATCCTTCTTTTTCAATAAAACTTTCCTTTTCCTTTCCCCCTTCTTTTCATCTGACCTTTTCCACCCCTCCAGTTGGGAAATCCGTGTTTGTCCCTGAGAAAGAGTGTTTCTCCTCTGGATTGGACTTCTCTGGCGATGATGTTCAGGCTTTTTCCGTCAGGTGAGTAGAGGGAGCCTTTGACCTTAAGATTTTCTCCTTTGTGAAAGTCGTGATCGAAGAACCACACGGGACTTATTTCCACCTGATAAAGCTTCTGGGTTTTTTTCTCTTCGAGAAGGACGACCAGGAAGGGGGCGGTGTCCTTATATCGAGGTTCCATGATGATCTCCTGAATCATCCCCTCCACTGTGATTTCTTTATCCACGTTGTAGAAATGCTGGATTTTTTGGCCAAACGAAGAGATGGATATCAGGGACAAAATTAAAAGCAGAGTCAGTACAGCTCGCTTCATCATTGTCCTACCCCAAGAGGCATATTCCATTCTATCCCTAGGGAGAGAAAGTGGCCGTTCCAGTCGAAGTAGAGATCATTGGAGCTGTTGCTCATATAGGAATAGGATAGGATCACGGAAAATCGCGAGAAATTTTTTTCTGTCCTCAATTCGATCTGATTTCTCTTGTCCTTTCTCATTATTCCCAAAAGATTTCCCTCCAGATCCAGGCTCTCTATGCCCGGGAATTCCTTCTCAGATACAGTATACCCCAATTTCATTTGAATGTTCCAGGGAAGGAGGAATGATAATTGACTCCCGAGCTGAAAGCCATCCCATGAAAATCTATCATAAGATGGATTTTCAACGGCATAGAATTCTTCGATAAAAGCGAAAGGATTTTGACCTGAGATGACCCACTGCCGCATTCCTGAGAAGCTGAGTCCGACAGAATTGCCCAGACCTTGAGCAATCAGGGCTGAAAGGGAAATGACCTGAATACCTTGTCCTTCGGTTTGTGTTAAGGTCTGGTACTGATACTGACCTTGACCGGATGGATTTCCTTTGCCCCTTCCTCCCATGTAATAGCGAGGGCCATTGATAACCACTTCTTCCTCATAGATGTAGGGGTGGAGGAAGTGTTTGTATCCCCAATCAATTTCACCCTTCAATGTTGTTTTTGTCTGGAAATATTTATCGAAGGATAACATCAGAGCATTGCTGAGAAAATCATAGACAGAATCTTTGTAGTTTTTGTACTCAAAAGAGTAGTTCGACTTGAAGATGGATGTCTGGCTGAGATAACTCTTGAAGGCAGCGAAGAAGTTGGCCGAAAGGTAGTTGAAATCCGAATAGTCGGATCGATAGAAAGTTCCGCGTCCGGCGAGTGAAAAGTAGAAGGCGGATTTTTCATTCAAGGGATGGATGAAATCCATACCTGCATCTTGGACATAATAGCTCAGGCTGGGATTCTCGAAAAGATGCGAGTAACTGCCCTCGGCATAAAGGGAAAATTTATTGAGGGATTTATCCAAGTAGTAGCCAATGGTTGAGAGCTGGTCTTTTTCTGCATACCTGTTCTGGAATAGATTATTGGTCATATTCTGAGAGAAGGACAGGGAAAACGAATCGGCAAGAAGGGGTGGACTCAGAATCAGCGCTAAAGCGATGTATGTGAAATATTTCCTCATTTTCATCTCCTTGAAAGAGGGAAAAGGAGCCGACCCCCTTTTCCCTCCTCTTTTTCTTGTTTAGCCTCGACCCTGGCCTCTTCTGGAGCCATTGCTCTTAGGTCCTGAGCCGTCACAGATACTGCCTCCAAAATTCTTACGATTTTGCTTGGAGGATTGATTGTTCCAGGTATTCCCTGCGCGAAAACCATCCTTGTTTCCGAATCGATTGGCGGATGAGCTGTCTCCGAATCTGCCCTGGTAACCCGATCCGTCTTTAGGCCTGACCCAATCCTTGTCCTGGCAGTTGGGTATTCCGTCCATGTCATGATCACGGGCGAAGTCGCAGATGCCGTCTCCGTCTTCGTCAACGAAGAATGGTCCAGCCTGAAATTCTGATTTTACCTTGTTTTGGAAGGTATTGCGAGCAGCTTTTTGTGGACTGTTGTCTGCGAGCACAAGACCTGCACCGAGGATCATTATTGATCCCATCAGAGCCAATGCTTTTTTGATGTTCATTCGAACCTCCTTTCTTTTTGTTCGAAGTTGTGTATATGGCAAGTTCTGTGCCAACTTCTATCTTGTTGAAAATAATGGAGATATAAAT
>Ga0209636_10001641_pt1 | contig 22630 bp, 18 predicted proteins | sample DeeMarSWOR152_54_FD_187464 | JGI IMG/M metagenome (GOLD analysis project Ga0209636, IMG submission 187464) | Marine sediment microbial communities from White Oak River estuary, North Carolina - WOR-1-52-54 (SPAdes) (version 2) | ecosystem: Environmental > Aquatic > Marine > Intertidal zone >...
ATCGCCGGATAATCACGGTCCTGTCCGCGTACACAAGACTTGGCACTTTACATACGCTGACGGCACGCCCTATTTTCAAGTCGGCACAACCTGCTACGCCTGGGTCCATCAGGGAAATGCGATGGAAGAACGAACACTTGCTACCCTGAAGAACGCGCCATTCAACAAGATGCGAATGTGTGTCTTCCCCAAAGACTACGTATATAACAAGAATGAGCCGGAGTTCTATCCATTTGAAGGCAAACCCTTGAAAGACTGGGATTACAGCCGCTTCAATCCCGAATTCTTCAGGCATTTTGAGAGGCGGGTCGGAGATTTGCGCGACCTGGGGATAGAAGCGGATATTATCCTTTTTCATCCATACGACCGCTGGGGCTACTCTAATATGGATGCCGAGACCGACGACCTCTATCTGCGGTATCTTGTCGCCCGGCTGGCAGCGTATCGCAACGTGTGGTGGTCCTTCGCCAATGAGTATGATTTGATGAAGTCGAAAACGATGGCAGATTGGGACCGCTTCTTCCAGATAGTTCAAAAGTACGACCCATATCAGCATATGCGGGGCATTCACAACTGCCGTGGCTTTTATGACCACAACAAGCCCTGGGTCACGCACGCAAGCATCCAAAGCTCGGACCTTGCAAAAGGCAGTCAATGGCGTGAGAAGTACAAGAAACCAATTGTTTTTGATGAATGCAAATATGAAGGGAATATCCCGCAGGGCTGGGGCAATATTACCGCACAAGAATTGGTCCACAGATTCTGGCTGGGAACGGTTGGCGGCTGTTACGTCGGACACGGTGAGACCTACAAACACCCGAAAGACATTCTCTGGTGGTCAAAGGGCAGTGTGCTGCACGGGCAAAGTCCGGCCAGAATTGCGTTTCTAAAGAAAATCATGGAGGCGACTCCCTTTTCCGAGATGATACCCGGTGAGCTTTCCCCCGGCAATTATATCCTTTCCAAAGCCGGAGAACTTTATTTCATCTACTTCACTACATCGACACCGATAATATTGGAGCTTCCAGGTGCAATACCGTACAAAGTTGATGGCATCGACACGTGGAATATGACAATTACCCCAATGGGAAATGCGTCACCGGGCAAGTTCAGCTTTACCCCGCCCAAGGCCAACTACGTTCTTCGTTTATCTGTTTACGCCCCCGGCGAGCAAATGCGACCCGAAGAAAAAGCGTCTGCCAGCCCAGCCGAAGGTATGGTGCCTCTCAAAGTGCAATTATCGAGGCAGAGGAAACTTCGCATCGGCCGATGGACATTTTTCGCCGTAACTTACGACGGAACTAAGGCACAGAACAACGTCCACTGGTACTTTGGCGACGCCGACACTGCTGTCGAGCTTGACCGGACGACAAGCTGCTGTCGCGGGCCGACTGATAAAGGAAGCGTCACACTTACTGTCGGCAACTGCAATGAAAGCATCCAACATCACGGCAAAGACCGGCAATTTCGGGGCTGATTGCACAGCATAAAGATTTTTGGCAATCGAGTTGTGAGTTTTGAATCTCAAATTTTCGAGAAAGGATAGCTTGGATGGAAAAGAAAACCATTCGAACCGGCATTGTTGGTGCGGGCTTTGCCGCGACGTTTCATTTTGAATGCCTGAAGAAAGTACACAGCACCAACGTTGAAATCGAAGGTGTATTCGCCATCGATACCGAGCAAGCGAAATCCTATGCTAAGAACCGAGGGATTCACTGTTATGACAGTTTGGAAAAGCTTATTGATAAAGTAGATGTCATTCACGTCTGCACACCGCCAGTGGTTCACGAACCGATTGCGATTGCGGCTCTGGAGCGGGACAAATTCGCCATCGTAGAAAAGCCGCTGACCGGCTACTTTGGTGACGGTTCTGAAGAGTTCAATGGCGACCGGTTCCCAAAGCAGGATGCACTTGACCACGCTTTAGCAAGTATCGAGCGGATGCTTGAGGCAGAATCGAAAAGCAAGGGCCAGATACTGTACGCTGAGAACTGGGTCTATGCGCCCTCGATTCAGAAGGAGCGGGAGATTATCGAAAAGACTGGGGCACAAATTCTCTGGATACACGGCGAAGAAGCACACTCAGGCTCGCATGCATCGACGTACGGCTTCTGGAAGTTCTCCGGCGGCGGCGCGATGATAGGCAAGGGCTGTCATCCGTTGACGGCGGCACTTTATCTAAAGCGTGTGGAAGGATCCGTCCGCGACGGCAAGCCGATACGGCCAAAAGGGGTCTCAGCCCGCACGCACGCGCTGACGCGGATAAAGAAATTCGAGGACAAAGGGCATATTCGCGCGGACTACCACGACATCGAGGACTTCTCCGTAATGCACGTTACCTTCGAAGACGGTACGATTGCGGACATCTTCGCCTCTGATATTATCTTAGGCGGCATCCACAATTGGCTTGAGGTCGCAGCAAACAACCACCACACTATCTGCAACATCAATCCGAACACGGCGATGCAAACGTATAATCCGGTGGATGAATATTTTAAGGATATCTACGTGGTGGAAAAGACCGGCACGAAGCAAGGCTGGTCAAGGCCTTCGCCCGACGAGGACTGGTTCACAGGATACCCGCAGGAAATCGAGGCCTTCTACAGGACTATCTCATACGGTGAGGCGGTGGAAAGCAACAGCAATCTGGCGGCAGATGCAATTTCTACTATTTACAGTGCGTATGTTTCGGCTGAAAAAACAGGAGCCGAGGTCTCCGTTAAACTCGTAGCCCGGTAAGGAGTAGCTACTATGTTTCTTGGGTTGCACTACGCGATTTGGATTGTACTGATATTATACTTTGCTGGAATGCTCCTGATGGGCTGGTGGAGCAAACGGGGCATTGCCAGCCAGGAGGGCTACCTGCTGGGCAATCGCCGGTTCGGCGTGCCGATGATGGTAATGCACGCCTTCGGCGCCGGAACTCATCCGGGCAACGCGGCGGGAGTAATGAGCCAGACCGTTGAAAGCGGAGCATCCGGCATCTGGGTCTCGTGGATGTGGATGTTCGCCACGCCTTTCTACTGGATTATCGCACCGATAGTTCGGCGGATGCGGTGCCTGACCCTGGCCGATTTCTTCGAGGAGCGTTTTGGCAAATCCGCCAGCATCCTGTATATAATCGTGGCAGCGGCCGGAATGATTGTTTTTTTGGCCAGTGTTCTGTTGGCAACAACCCGCACCGCACAAGGAATGATGGGCAAGGCCACAACGACCGCTGCCGAGCCGTGGTTCTTCGGTATTCTATTTGTTACTACGACGGTTTTTATAATCTACAGCTACTGGGGCGGGATTATCGCGGCGATACGTACAGATATGATTCAGGGCCTGATGATTATCGCTCTATCATTCATCGCCATTCCGGCAGCACTTGGCCTCAAAGAGGTGGGCGGCTGGGCCGGCACGCGTGCCGCACTAACAGCCCAAGACGCCAACCTTCTGAACCTGTTCAAGCTGAAGGGATTTAGTTTTTGGACTGTGCCTCTGCTGTGCATCAACGCGCCGCTGACCGCACTGGCCTTTCCGCATTTGATGAGCGTCTGTGCCGCAGGCCGAACAGAATGGGAGGGGCGGGTCGGATTCACCTACGGCAACGTGCTCAAGCGTGTATGTACGATAGGCTGGTGCGTGTTGGGACTGTGCTGGCTGGCATATCTAATCAACACCGGTTCGGCAATCCACAAGGACGCCGCCTTCGGCGATTCAATTCGTGAGCTGCTCTCGCCCGTACTTCAGGGCGTGATGCTCGCATGCGTAATGGCGGCGGCGATGTCCTCCGGCGACGCCGTCCAGGTTACAGTGGCGGGTCTTTTCTCTCAAAACATCTATCGCCTTTACTTTAATCCCAAGGCCGATGAGAGGCAGTTGGTGAGTGTAACCCGGATCATAGGAGTTGTTATTGCTCTTTTGTCACTTGTGGTGGCGATTTTAATGCGTAAAAGCATTGTCAAAACGATTCTTGATTATTTCAATATTTTAAGTTGTGTTGGTATTTCCACGGCCATAGGTATCCTCTGGCGGCGAATGAACGCAACAGGGATGTTTTGCAGTACCATTTTGGCTGTAGTTAGCTTTGTCATAACCCGATATGTCGGTAACTGTCCGCGTGTAGTAACCATTGGCGTGCCTATACTTGCAGGCCTAATCGGGGCCGTGTCTGGCAGTCTGCTCACCAACCCTCCCAAACCTGAGACGATAGAAAAATTCTTCAAGAAAATTTATGTCCCTATCGGCCAGGAGGAAAAACTCGCTCTGTCTCTCGATGAGGCCGTGCCGAAATCGGCGCGCTGGCTCACTACCGGAGGGCTTTTCATCATCAAACCGTCACGTCAGTCCTGGGTGGGCTTTATGGTAACGTTAGGTATCTGCGTTGCCTGTGTCCTAATGATGCTCGCGCTACTAAATTTCTGAGAGAGTCTCGCCCCGTTAGAAATTATTGCCCCTGTAGTGGACTATCAGGCTTTCAGCGCCGATTTCTAACGTGGCCGCAGACAATCTAAAAAATTTCAGACCGTCAAAAAGGAAGTTGACCCCTTAGAGAGGTAAATGAAACATTCTGTAGTGGAACAGCAGAAAAAGTCTCTAATGGGGTTGACAGAGTATTGTAACTGGACAACAATATTGCCGATTTTCGATTCTTCAATCGGAAGTCAGCAATCGACAATCGAAAATTATTGCGGGAGGTCAAAAAACATGGCGCCAAACGAAACACAACAGGAAAGTCCCGATAAAATCGGGATGAACCCGCAGATTGAAAAAGACCGAGAACTGATAGCCACATCGCGTCAAAAAGGTCGCTGGGCACTTGTCAAGGCTTTCATAAAGCTCTCCGGCCCGGGTTGGCTTCAAAGCGGAATTACGCTTGGTGGAGTATCGTTCTCCTCGAGTCTTTACTTAGGTGTCCTTGTGGGCTTTACTTTTATGTGGCTACAGCCGTTAGCCATGATATTGGGCATTATTATGCTGGGCGCCATTGCTTATGTAACACTTTCTACCAGCCAGCGGCCACTACGAGCCATCAATTTACACGTTAACCCGGTGCTGGGATGGAGCTGGCTGTTTGCATCTATGGCCGCTAATTTCGTCTGGTCTACCCCCCAATTTGTTCTTGGAACACGTGCAATACAGCAAAATCTCCTGCCTAACCTTGTCGGGCCTGAAGTGATACCGGACCCTTGGGGCAGAATACTGGTTGTCTGCTGTCTTTTAGCAATCTGTATCACGGTGACGATGTTCTACGGCGCCGGAGGCAGAGGTGTCAAAATCTTTGAAATCATCATAAAAGGAATTGTTAGTATGATTGTGTTGTGTTTCTTCGGCGTCGTTGTCAAGCTATCAATCGAAGGAGTTCTGCCCTGGGGTCAGATTCTGCGAGGGCTGGTACCGAAGCTGCGATTGCTGTCCGAGCCTGCTGACTCAATTAAACCTTTTATCGAAGCTGTCGCTCCCAACTTCCAGGACTTCTGGACAAACCTCATCGTCAGACAGCAGCATGATGTTATGAGAGGCGCAGCGGCCGCCGCCGTCGGTATCAATATGACATTTCTGCTGCCCTACTCCATGCTGCGCAAGGGCTGGGACAGATACTTCCGCGGCCTGGCAATCTTTGACCTGTCAACGGGACTATTCATACCCTTTATCCTGGCAACTGGCTTTGTAGTAATCGCATCGGCATCACGGTTCCATACGGAACCCGCCCCGGGTTTCATAGGAGTTACACCGGAGGCCGAAGTCACAGAACAACCGGCACCCAATCTTGTAGGCTCATTCAATAATCTCCTGGCACAACGTTTGGAATTTGAAATCGGCTCGGAGCAATTCGCGAAGTTATCCCAGCAGCAGATAAAGCAAAGGACGGAGGCCTTGCCCTACGCCGACAAAAAAATGGCTGCAATGCTGGTCAAGCGCGACAATTTTAACTTGGCTGATGCGTTGGCCCCGCTGACCGGCAATTTCCTTGCACAAGTTGCATTCGGCCTCGGCGTGATGGGAATGGGAATCAGTGCCGCAACCGTGCTGATGACAATCAACGGCCTTTGTCTCTGCGAGCTGCTCAACAGGCCGACAGGAGGCTGGACTCAGCGAATTGGTTCTTTGATGGTCTCGGTTGGCGCTCTGGCAGCCATTTTCTGGAACCAGCCGGCACCTTGGCTGGCTATGCCGACCTCCGTATTTTGCATCATACTGCTGCCAATTGCATATTTTGCCTTCTTACTGCTGATGAATCAGAAGACCATGTTGGGTGATAGTATGCCACGAGGCGGCAAGCGCGCCGCTTGGAATGCTTTAATGGCTATCGCAACTGCAGCAGCAACATTTGTCAGTATATGGAGCCTTTGGTCCAGGTTAAAGTCGTGGAGCATCCTGATAATTGCTGGCTTTATAGGACTTATATTAGTCGTCCATTTTGTTCGTAGAGCAAAAAGACAGGCAACAACAGCATGACCCGTGAGCAATGGGAAAAACTTCTCGCTGTTATAGATGGCGAACTAATTGAGCCGTTGCCTGTCGGCTTCATCATCGACAGCCCCTGGCTTCCGAGCTGGGCGGGAATGTCAACCATCGATTATTTCTCCAGCGAACAGATGTGGTTCGACGCTAACCTCAAGGCCGTCCGCCGGTTCCCGGATGTTATGTTTCTGCCAGGCTTCTGGGCCGAATTCGGTATGTGCACCGAGCCGTCTGCTTTCGGCGCAAAATGCTGCTGGCAGGAAAACGAATTGCCCTTCGCGGAGAAAATCATCACAGATATTCAGGACGTTGATTCAGTCCGTAAGCCAAACCCGAAAACGGACGGCTTGCCGCCATTTGTCCTCAATCGCCTCAAACATTATCAAGGCCGAATCGAGCAAGCAGGTCACGCTATTAAGTTCGCAGTGTCGCGCGGCCCTCTGAACGTGGCTACGTTCCTTATGGGCAGCACGGAATTCCTCATGGCCATCCGCACCAATCCCGACGAAACCCACAGGCTGCTCGGGATTGTGACGGATTTCATTATCGAGTGGCTCGAACTTCAAACCCGAACATTTCCCTCAAGCGACGGCATATTGATTCTCGATGATATCGTAGGCTTTTTAGGACAAGACGATTTTAAAGAAACGGCATTGCCTTATCTGAAGCGCATTTTCCAATCGTTTGACGTTGCCGTGAAATTCTTCCACAACGATGCCGCCGGGCTGATATGCGCACCGTACCTTCCTCAAATCGGCGTGAATCTTTTCAACTTCAGTTTCCAGCACACCCTGGCCGAGATAAAGAGGCTGACGGGAAACACAGTTACTTTGTTAGGCAACATTCCCACACGCGACGTACTTGCAGCCGGCAAGTCTGAAGACGTGCGCAAAAGCGTAAAAGCAGCGCTCGATTCAGTTAAGGACAAGAGCCGGATTATCTTATCTTGTGGCGGAGGCATGCCCCCCGATGTTTCGACAGAGAACATCGAGGCCTTTCTGTCAGCGGTTGAATAAATATACTCAAACTGACTGGTTTTAAGGTGTCATGCTGAGCAAAGCGAAGCATCTGGCCTTGGTAAAAATAATCGCATTATAGCGGCAGGGCCCCCGCTTCGCGGGAATCCAGTGAGATTCTTCGCTCCACTTCGTTGCGCTCAGAATGACAAATTCTGTTATGTTCTTGTCAAAGGAACACTTACAGCAATATTTGGATCAACATTGGTCAGTTTGAGTATTTTAGTCAGCAAGCTTCACTGGAGTCCTAAACGCAATGAAGGATGTTTAAGGCCGCTATTGCCTGGGATATCTATACGGCAGGCTTTTGCACATACTTTTTATTACCTTTTGTGCTTGTTCAGCCTTTTGAGGTGATAGTGCCTGACCTGCCACGCCGCCCAATACACCGCCTGCTATCGCGCCTGCTGCCCTATCACTTGAATCGCCGCCGGCTATGACAGCGCCGCCAACAGCTCCGGCGACAGCACCAAAAATAGTGCCTAAAGTTCGCCCGGTTCTACCTGTGCCGCTGCCTGCCCATATAATACTCGCATCCTCGACATCTATCATCTTTGCCGTCATGCTCATTTCTTCGTCAAAGTTCGGTATGTTAACGACAAGAACCACCGGGACATTTAGAATTTGACCGGCGCGAGCGGCCCCATCATTAGTGGTTAAGTCCGAAGCTTGGAATTCTTGCTCTTTAAGCAGACTCTGCATCCGGGCTCTTTCTATGGGTGAATAGCCCGTCCTGAGCAGCTCCATCTCAAAGTAGCCGGCAATTTGATTCTTGGCTGCCTCGCCTCCCACATCACCTTGGACGTCCACGATGGCAATCTTATCCAGCCTCGAAAAATCGTAACCGGCTTTAACGTAGCTTTCCCCTGAAGAGCAGCCGCCAATAAGCAGAGCCGCTATTGCCAACACATACACAAAAATAATTTTCATAGCTTATACCTTTCACAGAACAAGATGAAGGCCCCCGCTCCGCGGGAACCAATTATGAAGGGCCCCCGCTCTGCGGGAACCCAACGACACAATTTTCGTATTTAATCAATTCGTACAGAATTGTCAACCCCGTTGGAAATTTCTTTTTTCGGGTAGCATTGCCAGAGCCGTTAGATGCAATCACATTAGAGATGAATCCCGCAGCCGGGTGAAGCATCGAACAGGGTCAGCAGCTTTCTTACACTATGGGATTTGTATTATACTTTTACCCCGTTAGAAAATTCCCTTTTTTGTACTATATTATATTATACATCGTTTTTCATTGAGTTTGGGTTCCCGCAAGGCGGGGTCCCTCTAACGGGGATTACTTTGTGCTGCAATTTCTAACAGGGTCAACGTTTTTTTGTGTTAATTCAAGGGCTGGTTAAGAAAATAAAAAAAGGCCGAGGGTTTTTTGCCCTTAGCCTTCATATACTTGTTAATTCTCTCCCGATTCGCACCAATTGTCGCTCAGCAAAACGGTTACACTTTCAGCCGGATATCTGCCCGACGGCTCGGCGTCAATTGGTGCGGGGCGAGTTTTATAGTTTGCCAGCCGGTTTCGGTGGCAGGCTTCTACACATCCTTTTTACTACCTTTCGCGCTTCTTTAGCCTCTCGAATTGATAAAACCCCATCTGTGACGCCCAGTACCTCACCGGTTATCCCGCCTAACATCTCTGCCTCTTTGCCGCTGACAGAAGAACCATCGTCGTCCCCTGTGAAAATTCCAAAAATGGCGGCTAAAGCTCCACCGGTTTGACCCGAGCCTCTACCCATCCATAAAACGCTGCCATCCTTGACATCTATCATCATTGCCGTCATCGATATTTCTCGACCAAAGTGGGGTATGTCAGCAACAAGAACCACAGGGACATCTAAAACCTCCCCGGTAATAGTGGCCCCTTCGGCAGTGGTTAAGTCTGTTAATTCGAGTTCCTCCTCCTTAAGAAGCGCTTTAACCTGGGACCGCCTTACAGGTGCATAGCCCTTCTTCAGTAACTCCATCGCGAAGAAATCAGCAATTTGATTCCTGGCCGGCTCACTTTTTACAGTACCTTCAATAGCTACGATTGCAACCTTATCCACCCCGCTAAAGTCATAACCGGCTCTAAAGAAGCTTTCTCCCGAAGAGCAGCCCCCAATAAGCAGAACGGCTATTAACAACGCCCATACGGAAACCATTTTCATGACCCATACCTCCCACAGAACAGATTAAATAATCAACAAAAATCCACTCTTAATATATAAAATTTGCACAAAATTGTCAAGGTTTTTTTGCGTTTATTGCACCATATTGCCTATTATAAAAAGAAATTGCCTGGTTTTTGACGTTTTTCAGGCCTATTTTGCGATATTATCGAGCTCTGCATTATTAAAGCAACATTGTGTGCCGCCCTCAAACCCTGGCCCAAGTTCGTCAAAGGCTTGTTTGCGGGTGTCCTCAACCTCTGTCACCTGTGCTCGTGTCACCGCAAGGCCCAGCCTTGATAGGAGCACGTCGTAGCCGGATAGTTTCATTTATTTTGCAAACATCAATAATTGTCACTACCTGGGCGAAAAGTCTCCATTTTGCAAAACAAAATGGTGTCCATGCAATGACGCGTTAGCAAAAATAGAAAGGCTAAGGGATTTTTAATCCTTAGCCTTTCTCTGAGGCCTCATTTCGCAACGCAAAATTGGGCCTCCTATACATTATCCACCTCACAAAGGAGGAGGCAGTTCTGCTGTCCCGCACCAATTGGCCGACCTTGAGAGACAAAACCTCAGCGGATGTGCCCGCCCCGCCCCGCGCAGACAATTGGTGCGGGGAGGCTTGTGCTATATCGGATTATAGGCAGCGTCTGTGTAGCCCGGTTTTTTTTGAGGCCGATTCGGCCATTTCAATACATCAAATAAATACTCGGTCGCCTGCCGTACCATCACATTCGGCATACAGGGACACATTTCAAACGCACCAATCACATCATTATCATATTTGCTTAAAACCTTCAATAAGTAATCCCATTTTTCACGGGATATACCGCCGTGCAGACCGGGCGGTTCGTGGTCGTCTATTTGGCCATAATTGTCAGTTAGGTGTAGATGGGCCACTCTCGGCGCCAAATCATCTACATATTGCTTGAAGGTGAACTCTCCATCCAGATGGGCATAGCCGGTGTCGAGGCAATACCAGACAGACTCGAATTTTTCCCCGGCTTTTTTGAGCGTCGACAATCGGCCGGTTTCGAGGCACAACTTGACATCGTTCTGCTCGGCCATTTGGACTACCTCGGCAGGAAAGCCATCGCCGTTAAACTCCGGCCCATCGGGAACACCCAGACTTTGGAAATCGGTCACAATATTTGCATTAAGCAGTTTGGCACATTCGATTTGTTCACTCCATTGCTCTAATGTCGGCCGGTCGCTGCGGGACCGCATCGCCACTAACATATCCTTTGTGGCGGAGGAGAGCCTGAGCCAATTACGTTTCTCGTAACGACACTCGCTCTGGCCCTTTATAGTGGGCCATAGCTCGATGCCATAGCCCAGATGTTTTAAGAATAGGCACTCCTGCTCGAAGGAAAGAGGATGTTCCCGCCCCCAAAATACCATTGTGGAAACAACATACTTAATTTGCATTATGCCATCTCCAGACCCGGGTGACAAATCTGCCCTTCTATACATTGCAGGCATTTATTATTATCGATTAAAAACAAAGGCATATTCAAAGTTTATTGAAAATTTAGGCAATTTTTAGGCTGGCAGATTCAATTTGAGGTCTGATTTTCCGGCCTGCCCCTGGCGACAGGCCGCAGGCCCAGCAGGAAAAAGCCGGGAACCAAACCACACGCCTCCAAGAAGCGTGCATACCCCCATCATTTCAATCAAATACACGGCTGGCCTGAAAAAGTGGGGTCAAACTCGTCAAAATAGGCAAAAAATTGGCAAGCACTATTAAAACGTCGAACCTTTGAGCATTTTTTGTACTTTGTGAATCAATAATATTGTCATTCTCGCGCAAGCGGACCCACAGACAAGAATCAATTATCAATATCGTATATCCGCCTCCGCTGAAAGCCTGCCTCTGGAGGGTCAGAATCAATTATCAATTAACAGGATGTTGCATTGCACACGGTTTGGCTTGTCATTCCTGCGAAAGCAGGAATCTACTACTTAGGCCGAAAATTTTGTCCACAACCACCACAAAAGATATATGCATGTAAGCAGCGCTCCAAGAACGCCAATGCCATAGCAGATTCCTTTGACTATCCTGCGTTTTATTTCTTTTCTGGCGCTCTCAGCGAGTTGCTGTAGTGTGTCGGCGAGGTCGTAAAGACTACCCTTAATGCTGTCGACCAGTATCGTAAAATCCTCCTCGTTATCCTCAGTGATAGATCTGCCGCGCCAGCTTTCGTATTCTTGATGTAGTCGGTCAAGTTCGGCGAACTCTTTCTCCACTTTAGCGCCTGCGTTAGTTTTTGCGAGCACCAACATTATCACTTTCTTGTAGCGCCGCGTTGGTGTAAGTTGAACTTTGGTTATGGACGGAGGCGCGTACGACAAGTCGTGCGCCCACTTCTTTAGCTCGAAAGCGACCTGCTCGATTTCTTTTATTTCGTGTTGCGTTAAGCTCATAAACTTCTCCTAAAAACAAATGGAAAATTTTTGGTTAGAGTAGCAACCCTACCGTCTATAAGTAATAAGGCGCACCGGCAGACAAATGTCAGTTGTTTTTTTTCGAATATTTTTGAATTTCTTTGCTGGTTCAATATCATCGGATTGATCGTTGTTCATTCTTGGGCACGGGTTTACCCAAAAGACCTTGCTTTGTACCACCTGAAAGTATATAATTTGGTTGAGTTTCAAGACGAACACAACAGGGACAGCCTTCGTAGTTCTATGCATTCAATGTGTAAACTTCAAGTGAAAACGATGTAGCGGTGCCCTTTTTAGTGCACTGGCAAATATCACTAATTTTAAGAGCAGATGACAGAATGTCTGATGAAAACATTAAAGACCAGTTCGTGACAGTATCTAATCTGGCAAGACTGTTGGCGAAAGACAGGTCATTTGTTTCCGAAATAGGATTAGATGAATTCCCACACGACCAAGTTATTCAGGGTCTCGAAATGCTTTTCGGTTTTATTTTAGCAATGTATAACGCCGCAAAGAACATATTCAAAATCTATGGCACTCTAACTTTAGATGAGAAATTCATAAGACTGATATATTCTCGTTTTGTTCTTTTTCCGACCTTTAGCCAACGCCCACTGGACCCGCTGGACCCACCGGACGCATTGGATTCTGATGCGATGAATTATGCCAAAAGGTGCTACGAAGAGATTAAAAAGAACGCAGACCAATCTTATTGTAAATGGGAGAGTATGCCTCTACAAACAAAGTTCTTTGAGATTTGTGTCCGTGTTTTACAAGAAGAAGACATCGCTGACGTCAGAAGAATCGAGGAGGAAAGAAAACCAGTTGGTCTTGATGGTTGTCTATCATCATTATTTTTCCCAGTGGACGGCATCATGGCTATCCGCTCAGTGCTGGCTGTGGCTTTCAAGGCCGTTTTTTCGCACGTGAATTGGGAGCTTGATGATAAGGTTGAGCCAACACAAGTGAGTCAAAACGAGAAGGTCATATTATCACCTAAGATGTCGCCTGGCCCGAATTCTCGGCTTAAGGAATATCCACTGTTATACTTGTACTTCGATGACTTCCGAGAAATTGCCAGAGCTTGGAGTAAAGCCCACTTTGAGGCAGCGAGGCACGACAGTGATATTCGCAGTTGCCGTTTTTCACTTGACCAAATAATGAAGGATGAAAATCTTTTTCTTGAACTGTACAATAATAAACTTGTAAGGCTCAAATTGTGGGACGGCACGGTACTTCGCCGAGATGTTGAAGAGTCTTATTGGGATAGAGTCACTCACCCTGAAAAATACACAGATGAGGTATCTCATCTTCGTAACCCTGACCTAATCGCGAGCAGGAAAAGACTTCTCAAGAAGATTAACGCTGTAGTGCGGGGCATAATGCTACGATATGGCATGAGCAAATAAACCATTTCTAAGCAGAAAATAAGAAGATAATTGCTACTCGTCTTGGTCTTAGGGTGCAAGGAAAGGGTCGCTCTCACAGGCTGGTCGCTCACTTCCTCGATATACGGCGATATTCTGCACGGTGAAAATATCGTCCTGCGGAAGACCAACATGACGGGTTTTGAGAAACTGCACGTTCCCATCGCAAGACAAAACATTCTGCCCACGCCGGTTGTGATTCATACCATTACATCTAGATAGCTTTTCTGTGAGATATACTTCAAACTTACCATCAGGTGCATTCTCAAAGACCGGATTATGGTCTGCGATTAGCGGCTGTCTACCCAACGAACTTATCGTTACGGGCTGTCGGCAGACTACACGAAAACTATATGTGATATGCCATCTGGATGGAAAATCTTTATAGCGATTCACCTCCGACATTTTGAGCGGATTGTATTGTTTCTGTCTTTTACCGTAACAGACAAAATCTTCCGGTCGACTGCTATAACCGAGTTTCAGCAAGAGATATATATTTTGAGTATTCGACTGATTCTCTTTGCCCTGATATCCCACGTTGTACCAGGGCTGACTGACATCGGTCGTAACAGCCGGTAGTCTGTCGTCATAGTCCGAGCCGTAGTGAGCTATGCTCTGGTAGATATTTCCTAACTGTCTCTGGCAAACATGCTTCTGATATTGATGACGGGCAAGACTAAACGTAGGAAACAGAACGCCTGCGATAATCAAAATACTCGCTGCTATTGCTCCAATCTTGACGAAGCTAGACCAGAGGCGACCTTTGCCTACAGGTGTTTCGGCTTGTTTGGCGGTCCGCATTGAATTAGCCAGTTGAACAAGTCGCCGGACGACCTCCTCGGCCAGTTTATCCGGACACGGTTCGGGCTGTATGCTGTCGATAGGTGCAAGGGTCGCCTTGATTCTTGAGTAGATTTCGACAGCCTCTCTTTTTGAGTTGATTAACGCTTTGGCCTTAGCGGTTTCTTCCTCGGTGGTTAAACCCAAAGAATAATCAAATAATAGCTGTTTCTGCTTGTTCTTTAGCGGCCTCATTGAGTCGTTAACTCCGGTCTAATGCTCTTAGCACGAACATGCGTATGACTTGCTTTTGATTGACCTGATAGGTATACTCAGGATGCTATCGGTTTGTTTGTGGATAAATCTGAAAATGTAACCTAAAAAATAGGTGAAAATCCTAAAGCACCATAGTTTCGGGGGTCGTAGCAAATGTTCTCTACGTGAGTTTCGTCACTCGGCTCGGGACACGGAGAATATTGTAGATTATCTTTTGCTGCTGCGCTCTGTAAATTAGATACGGCTCGTCGGCTTTTCCGCTGCCCCCCGTATTGGGCCTGTGTGGGAAAACCGACAAAGCATACTGCAATCAGTAAAGCGATTGTCCGCAGGATTCGTGATGTTATTACCTCCTTCATTTTCTGATCCTCACCCCTTATCCTTGCGCATTATGGCAATAAACGGCTTTTCCCAATATCCCTGATATGTAGTATACCAAGCGCCCAGACTCGCCTTCAAGTAAGGATTTCGCCAATTGCGAGCTCTCAGGTTTCTTTGATTTCGCTTGATTTCTAACTCAAAATTTGGTATAATACCAATATGTACTCCTGTAGTACATGGTAGGCCCCGTACCTATTTCTTCAAAAAATAGGTGCGGTGGTAAATTCCGCCTGGCGCGGGAAGCACGCGGAGAACCGCACGAATCGTCCCGCACCAAACGTGCTACTGCCGCCGTGTCCTGCACGAATTGAGTGAGAACTCACGTCTAATTGGTGCGGGGTAATTTGGTGCTGGACACGCCAAAAAAGTTCAAAAGTGAAAAAGCAAAAGTACGCTAAGACAAGATTATGAATATAGTTACAAAAATTCGTGTTAAATCATGCCAATTAGGGTATCAGTGTCTAAAAAGAACTTTTCTGATCCGCCTACAAATAAAAGTCTGGCCGAAGGGCCTCCACAGTTTTGCATTTTACATTTTGATTTTTGCATTTTCTTTCCGGCCCCTGTTCCCTGACCCCTGGCCCCTGAACTATAAACAATAAACCACGCAATACGCAATACTATATACGCAATACGAGACGTTTCCTGAGCGTAGTCGATGGATTAGGATTTCGGATTTCAAACTACCAAATATGAGCGACAAGCTACGAAATACGAGCCACGGGTCACGAGCCACGAGTCACAAGCGACGTCTTCTGCCCTCTACATCTGTCGAGAATCCTCTACAAATCAGCTCCTTTTTATGCAAAACAAAGCCAATGTTAAAATAGGAAAAATGAACATAACCTCAGCAATAACAATGAATTATATCAATGAACTATGAACCACGAACTATGAACTAATTATGAAAACAAACCCAAACAAACCCAATTTTAAAAAGAATGAATATAAACTTTTGTACTACAGGGTGTTATGAGAGCAAACTCACATTCGCAGCGAATAATCCAAATATCGATATCACCACTGCCGGAAGTTTTCGGGCGAGGTTCGTCACACCAGAAGGATAAAATCGCTTTGAAAATTTATCCGTTCGGTATAGACTGTCCGATTGTATTGAAAGAAAGGTTGTTCGATTTATGGGAAAGATTATGTCTGAATTGAAAATTGATACCCCCCGCAGGCGGATCACTGATCGGAAGATTAAGCCGGCCCAGCGAATAATGCGTTTGCCGCCTTATCTATTTGGGAGATTGAATACACTAAAGCTCGCCAAACGACAGGCAGGCATAGACATCATCGATCTGGGAATGGGTAATCCCTCTGATGGTGCTCCGCAAATTGTCATTGACAAGCTATGCGAAGCGGCCCAGGACCCGCGTAACCACCGATACAGCTCATCGAAAGGTATTAAGAATCTCCGAAGGGAAATAGCCAAAAAATATGAGAAAAAATGGAATGTGCAGCTCGACCCGGAGACGGAAGTGCTAACCTGCATAGGCTCGAAGGAAGGTTTTAGCCATTTATGCCTGGCGATGCTCGGGCCGGGCGATACTGCGATTGTGCCGGACCCGGCTTTTCCAATACATAATTACTCCGTGGCCCTGGCGGGGGCAAATGTGATAACAGTAACTTTGGGCAACGATCAAAAGTTCCTCGATACTATTGCTATGGTTTGTGAGCGTCTGTATCCGAAGCCGAAATTGCTGATTCTCAATTTCCCCCACAATCCGACCGCTATGACCGTCGATGAAGGATTCTTCGAGCCGGTTGTCGAGCTGGCAAAAAGGTTCGGGATGGCGGTTATTCACGACTTTGCCTATGGCGAGACCTGTTTTGACGGCTATAAACCGCCCAGCTTCCTTTCTGTTGAAGGGGCGAAGGATGTCGGCGTTGAATTTATTACGATGAGCAAGCCGTACAATATGGCAGGCTTTCGCATCGGCTTTGTGGCAGGCAACAAAGATATGATCGATTATCTTGCTACGATAAAGGGCTATTACGATTACGGCATATTCCAGGCGATACAGATAGCCGGCATTATTGCATTACGAAGCTGTGACCAGGATATAATCGCTCAAAATGCAAGATACCAGTCGCGGCGGGACGTGGTTTGCGAGGGTCTGGCCAGGATAGGCTGGGAAGTCGAAAAGCCACGCGCTACAATGTTCGTATGGGCGAAAGTGCCGCAGGAACACTCCAAAGGCAAAGGCAGCATTGAATACGCAATAGACCTGATGGAGTATGCGGAGGTTGCAATCGCTCCGGGCAGGGCTTTTGGGGAAAACGGCGAAGATTATATGCGTATTGCTCTTGTGGAAAACGAGCAGCGTCTGCGGCAGGCAATTCGCAACATCAGCCGATTTGTGCGCAAAATCCAATAAGAAACCCAACGACCAGCGGAAAGGTTGCCCCCGCCCCTGGCGCAGGAGCGGTTTTGAGTACCAATCAACCTCCGATTGAGTCAATGATTGGACATTTTATCGGGCGTATACAGCAAAAAGCAAAGGAGTTTGATTGCATAGAGCAATTTTCAAGAGGGACGCCGCTTCGCTTGTCTCGGCTTGGCCGAGCCAAGATGGGCGGGAACCAAATCCTTGTAAAAAACTCTGCGACCTCTTGGGCTAAAACGTCCTCTAAAAATCTATTATGCGTCATAATAATCAAGTGCCTGTAAGCTCTCCGGCGCTGAAATGGTCAAAATTTGAAAAAAACCTTGACTTTTTCAAGGCAATTTGGTTAAATATTATTGTCGAGGTTTGTAATTTGTTGGAGGAGAGTAAAACACATTAAATTTTGTCACAGGGGGGTAATGTGAGTAAGAGGTGCATTCTCACATTCGTTGTATGGAGAGGTGTATTATTAGCCATTGCAATTATTGCAGGTGGTGCCCTTGCGCCGGCATATTGCCAAACGTCGGATGTTGCGCTTCTTCTTCAGCAAACCCCTGATAAAGGCGGCGTAACAACTCCGGTCGCGGGGGTTTATCACTTTGCACCGAATTCAGAGGTTACTTTGAGTGCAATTCCAAGCCCCGGCTATCAATTCGTTTACTGGCTGGGCGATGTGAGTGACCCGACGGCAAGCAGCACTGTTGCGTATCTTGATAAATCGAAAGTCGTTATTGCGGTATTCGAGCAGGTCGAATTTAGCATTTTGGATGTGGCAGACAGTGCGCCTGTTGGTGTTGCCGGTGGCGGTGGTTTGATCGGCGCTGCTGCAGACTATGGCCAGTCAAGCGGCTTCAGTGGTGGTGGAGCACCAGGGGGGCAGAAGCCTCTATCTTCGCAAGGTAGTGATTCGATACCAGAGCCCGCCACGGGGGTATTGTTAGTTCTGGGTAGTTTGTTTGTCTTTTCAAGACGTGGTGCAAAGAGGCAGGCCTGATAGAAAACTGTCCTGGTTAATTGGTTAATTTACTCAAACTGACCGGTTTTAAGTTGTCATGCTGAGCAAAGTGAAGTATCTGATCTTAGCAAAGAATAATCGCATCATAGCGGCAGTGAGATTCTTCGCTCTACTTCGTTGCGCTCAGAATGACAAATTCTGTTATGTTCTTGCCAAAGGAGCACTTACAGCAATATTTGGATGAGCATCGGTCAGTTTGAGTCATTTACCACTCACCAGTTAACCACTCACTATTTTGTCTTTTTGAGCATTTTATACAGAGCAGAGCCAACCTCATTCGAATCTATAACCACAGGTATCTGCGGTAATAAATTCAGACGCCGTTCGTGGGTATTTTCTGCAATTTAATGGACGAATTGCGTAAATACAACAGTAGGGTTTGCCATCTGGTTTGTACTTGAGGAAGGGGCATATATTAGGCAGCTTGCAGCACGCCCCACAACTAACACATTGACCTTTCCGTTTTTCGGAGACAGGCAATATCGAAGTAAAAGTCCTTTTTATTTTAGCAGACCAGGTATTTTTCCCTTTATCAGCCATAAGCCGTAACTACTCAGAAGAATGCTGGCATAAGCCATTTATTTACTATACCCGAATCCTGTGAAAACGCCAGAGGTGAATCTGTGGATTGTGTATCGCACGCCGTTCTTGCGGCTGGTGGCATTGCCCTTGGCTTCACAGAGCAGGTGGGATGGTAGAGTGTGAGGCAAATCTTAGCTCGCCCCTTCAAGTTTGCTTTCGCTCTTATTGCTTTTTGAATATCAAATGGTACATTTCCGCATAAACAGAGCATGGAGGTCATTCCCGCGAAACCTGTCCTGAGCAAGGCCGAAGGAGCGGGAATCCAACCGTCTTAGCGGTGTTTTCTGGACTCCTGCTTGGGGGCATGTTGCCAAAGTTCAAGAGGAACGTTTTGAGATTGCCGCGCGATTCTTCGAATCGCTCGTAATGACTTGAAAACGCACTTTGCGTCATTGTGAGGAATGTAATGACGAAGCAATCTCGACTTTTTCAACAGGCCCTTGCGCAGGAGTGATAATATGACTGCTGCCTTATTTATTCAAACATCAATAACTATCTTCAAAGCGATCCAGGCCAGTTTTCACTTAAAATCCAGCTCTGTTTATTTGTTCTATTAAAGATAACTATTTGTTTGCGAGCAGGTTTCTCCTGGCCCTCTTTGGCTTTGGGCAGAAAATGGCTGTTTTCAGATACCAGAAAAGAGATATCATTGCTGCTTTTCCACGATGGCGGCATCTCCGGTAATTCCTCCTCCCCAAACCCTTCCTCTTCCGGGATCGGGATTTCCATAGAGTCTGTTCCCAGCGTGTAAATGATGAATCTGTTGTGTTTTATCGGCAGCAGTACGTATTTGCCATTCGGCGATAGGGCAAACTGTGATATACTGAAAACTTGTCTGCTAATATGACCGGATACGCTCAAGGGCAGCACGTCTGTTACAGTTGCTATAACAGGATCATAGCAGAATAAGGAGCACCGGGCCTCATCTCTTGTACTTGTAGGCAGCGGTAGAGCAAAACTTGAAAAAAATATCCGATTGTCAGGACCGTACTGAACCTTCGACCAGGGATAAAAGAGTGCGCCTACGAGTTCCGCAGCCTTACTGGTACAGTGGTGAGTCCCGGCTGAGCCGTGTTCAGGTAATTGTGTCGGTTCAGCTAACAGGCTACCGTTTGCGTCGGCAACGCCCTTTTCCTTGAGTGTACCCAGAATAAGATCATCATGGCCCAAATTCTTTGAATCTGCACTTAGATATGCTATTGCCTTGCCGTCCTCTCGCCAGTCATAACCAAGGGCGACGCGAGAATCCACAAGCATAGCCTTTACGTCAGTCTCAAGCGAGGCGATATACAAGCCAAATTCCTGGTATGCATTGCTAACTTGGCCTTCTTGCGTGTGCATCAGATAGGCAACTGACTTGGCGTCTGGAGAAAACCGTGTTACCATTGCTCGAAAAATACTGGCGGCTACAACACATTTTTGGTCCAGGTTCTCTCTTGGCACTACAACAATCTGAAAGTAGTGGATAGCCTTTTCTTTAGCCTTTTCAATTCCCTCGCTTCCCAATATTTCCAGAAGCTCGTTGTCTGCATTCTCGCACAGATAGCGGATGGCCCAGTTCCTATAGTCCTCGGGCAATAGTAGTCCTTCTTCTGGAAAGCCAAACTGGTCGCCGGTCAACTTACCAGCGTCCAATATATTTTTCTTCATTCGCCCCGCATAGTGCTCTATCATCTTGACCTGGCCCGGCGGCAGCAGCTTCAATCCTTCTGACAGACTATTACAATCAACTTTTTCACTGTAGGCTATCAGATTCCCATCCTTCGATATGGCCGGCAATAGACCAACGTTCTGCTTTGCGACCTCGGTCAGTTCCCCGGTCATACCATCTACCAGGCCCAATTCTTCACCGATCCGCAGCAATCCTACGGAACCATCTCCGGACCACTCAAGCGAATCTTCGGGAATACAGCCTGCGACGAATACTACGGCGGCATAGACAACCAGCAACCCACAAGCCACTTTGCGATTATTCATAACGTTTCTCCTTTATGTATTGTCTGTATTTGTCCCAAAGGCTAACATCGTGGAAATCAGCCTTATATTGTTGAGCAGGTCTACGCTCCAGCAAGACCAGCATCTTGTCTCCCCAGAAAGTGCCTGCATACTTTTCTTTCAAATCAGAGACGGTTTTGACCGGGCCTGGACCCGGGGTTGGTTCCATCTGGGCAATTTCTGTTGTTTTGCCGGTAGTCCCCCAATGCGCTGCCGTAAAACCGATAAGAATTCCGAAAGCTAAGATGGCGGCCGAACGCCCGACTGATGGCCATTTCACCCATCCTATTGCCTTGCTGCAAATGGACGCCGTCTCGGCAGTTTTGTTTGCCCGGCTCGTCTTTTCAGAAATTGCCGTCTGTGTTTTCTTATAAATGCTCAGCATCTGGTCGGCCCACTTTTTAGCCTGCGGGTGTTCGGCGAGATACGCATTGAATAAGGCCTCAGCATCTTCATTTAGCTCACCGGCAGCAACATCTGTCGCGAGCCGTTCTATTCGTTCACGCTTCATTGTTCTGTTCCTCTATCTGTCGTCTTATCGTTTTCAACGCCCTGTGCAGTCGTGACCTGACGGTGCCAACCGCTATGCCAAGGGCTTGAGCTATTTCAACGTAACTTAATCCCGCTGCAAATCTCAAATGAATGACCTCGCTTTGCTCCTCATCCAGATTCTTGACCGCTTCCCAGATTGTCTCGATTTGGTCAGTATTTGGCTTTTTCAAACCATCGCTCGGTTCATCCACATTATCCAGACCGACCACGGCTTTTCTTTTGCGATTCTTCCGGTGCCAGTCGACACGGGTTCTCCGCGCTATTGCGAAAAGCCACGCCTGTCTACTTCCTCTGCAATTAAACTGTTCCCATCCGCGCAGTGCCCGCAGATAACATTCCTGAACCAAATCATCTGTGTCGGTCCGGTTCCCACATGCGCAAAACATATAAGCGCTTATTCTACTTGAGGTCTGCCCCCACAGCTTTTCAAATTCCGCTCTGAATCTGCGTGTCATTCTTTACTATCCACAGTTAATGACGGAGCCAATTCCAAAAAAGTTCCCAAAACTGTCAGAAAAATATCAGAAATAAAGCGGAAACACCAGCGATGAATCTGGAATGTTGTTTACCGAGATGTTATAACGACTGCTGACTCTCAGCCGCCCGTTGGCGTAATGATTTTATGATTTTGGGACCCCGCAAGGCGGGAACCCTCTGAAAACTGCAACGACGTTCTCAATATCTACGACAAACAATCGGTTATCGCCTTCGAAATCGACGGGGATTGCACCTTTAGGATTGAACAGCACTTTGTCGTATTGACGCAGCGGTATATCCTCTGAGTTTTGGACCTCAGCCGAGATAGTTACGATTCGGCCGGTTATTGTGGGGATTTCTATATTGTCGGGCAGCTGGATACCACCTTTGGTCTGTTTTTTGTCTTCGTCCTTGCGAATCAGGACACGTTTGCCTATCGGCTCAACCGTTTCAAGCGGCTTTACCCCGCCCCCAGAAGAGCCCGGGGCGGGGTTTACTTCCCTTTGCTTGTTTTTAGCCATTTCGCGTCAATCCCCGCAAGACTATCTTTCTTTATCGTCATTATTATACCTGTTGAAAAGCGGTTCTGCAACTTTTTCTGTTTTGTCGGTTTCTCAAAAGGTAGTCCAGTAAGAAAGTTTATGAAAAGGCCACTTTGTCATTCTGAATGAAGCGTAGCGCA
>Ga0209636_10001642_pt1 | contig 22628 bp, 20 predicted proteins | sample DeeMarSWOR152_54_FD_187464 | JGI IMG/M metagenome (GOLD analysis project Ga0209636, IMG submission 187464) | Marine sediment microbial communities from White Oak River estuary, North Carolina - WOR-1-52-54 (SPAdes) (version 2) | ecosystem: Environmental > Aquatic > Marine > Intertidal zone >...
TATAAAAAATAATGATAAAAATTATAAGAGGACTATGTAATCCATATTCCAAACCTAATCCAATAAAAGCCAGTCTCCCCCCTATATGATTTGCTGAGATCATTGAAAGGATTTTGCCAGCAAAAGATGTATCCAACACGAGTAAAAAAATAAAAATAAGTAGTTCTATCGCAAAGAGCACAGCACCAAAAGCAAGAACTATTTTTTTATCTGAACCTCGAAAAGACCTCTTTTTCATTTAATCGATTTAGCCGATAATTCTCAATTTCTTATCATCCTCTTCACTGCTGAAACGAGATTAAAATTGTTAAGAAGATATTAAACCTTGATCTATAAAGTCCAGTGCGTCTTGAATTTGTTTAGGAGTGGGTGAAATCTCCAAAAATGTTATTATCTCTTGAATAATTTCTTCTGAATTAATCATAAGATCCTCTAGATTAATAGTAATATTCCTTTTATCTCCGATGAACTTTTCAATCCGTTTATAACCATCCTCAGCTATTTCTTTTTGGAACGCATGGCTCCTGAAAAGATTCCCTTTTGTTATAAGGATTTTAAGAAACCGAAAGATAATTTTTAGGCGGGCACGAATCGCAAAATAAGAAAATTCGTGCTGTATTTCTGGCCACCAGTTTTTTGGTTTAGCTGTCATAAGAAAGGAACGGGCAATACTATCTGTATCACGATACAGACAAATATAATAAGGATTAGTCAAATGCTGATAGAAATAGGGAAGAGTGTAAATTATTGTAGGATTTTTAAATCCCCACAATTCACGTTCATTATTTCGGATAAGATTCTTGATTTTCTCCTCATAACTTTTAACAACAGATTCAATTAATCCATCATTGTCACTTAGTCGGCGGGAATGATCTGGTACTCTTTTGGCTTGGAAAAGGATGTTTTCATTTAAAGCTATAAACGATTGATTTTCATGACAACCATACTTGTTTAAATGTTTCCCCACATGCAAATCTTCATCTTCGCCCATCCAGACTCCCAAACGATGAAGAATACCTGCTAGAAGAGAGGAGCCACTGCGTGGCATACCGAGAACAACGACAGTCTTTATCACCTTATTTCCCACAAAATCAAAGAATTGCGCATAGGGGAGTTATTTATTTGCGAACTCTGCGTTCTCTCCAACATATTATGTTTAAATACGACTCCCTTGTATCCGCAAAACCCGCTGCTTATAGACCATGCCTCTCTACGGCTTCTTCTAGGATTCGCATCACCAGATATTCGGCTTTTTTACCCATTTCATTGGCCATCTTGGCCATCGGGCTGAATTTCGGAAATATGCCCGGAAGTGTGTTCACTTCAATGACCCAGGGAATTCCTTGTTTATCGAGGCGAATGTCCACTCTCGCATAGTCGTTACACTTCATCGAACGATAGGCTCTGGTTGCGGTTTTCTTCACTGTAGCTACCTGGAAAGCTGCCATTTTAGGAACTGTCACGTTGGTATGCCAGTGGTCAGCCCTCTTTTTTAGCCTTTCGGTAAAAATTATAGGAGGGCTGGACTTGGGTTCGAAATGCTTCTCTAAGATAGGCAAGATCTGCAATTTCTTGTTGCCGATGATGCCCACAGTTAGCTCCCGGCCAGGGATGTAGCTGGTAATGACTGCTTCCTGGTCCATAGCGAGTGCATTGTCTATGGCTTCAGGGAGTTCTTCTGCCGACTCGACAAAAGACTGTTCTGATATCCCTTCGCTTGCCCCTAATGAGCACGGCTTCACCAGGACCGGGAATTCCAACTGCCGAGAAGGCTTCCGTTCCCTGCGGTTAGCCAGGGCAAAAGGAGGTACAGGGATTTTATCATAACGAAGGACTTTACTTGCCAAACCTTTATTCATTGCCAGAAAATGGCACAGGGCACTACAGCCAGTATAGGGCATCCCGATCTTCTCCAAGAGTGCTGGCACGTAGGCCTGAGCTTTGCCAGGCAAAGAGTACAAGTTGAACACGATATCCGGCTTGGCGCGCCGAATTCTTACATTAAGGTTGCCACGGCCATCAATGGCTACAACTTTATGATGAGCGCGCTCAAATGCCCTGCGAAATCGGCTAAGGTCGGGGTACAGAATTTTCCTATCTCGCCCGTGGATTTTGTCTTCAGTGGCACGCATCCGCGCGGGATGGTAAATTATTGCAATTTTCATGATTGATCTTTTATTTCTGTTATTTCATGGTGTTTTTCGGTTTATAATTTTTACTAGAATGCTCTGTACCTCCTGGGATCACGACTTCGGCGAATTTCATGCTCAATTGAAAGCCCAGCCTATGTTTGGCCTTACTGCAATCTATCAGGCTTTCTTTATCGGAAAGGGGCCTTCTGATTTGTGTTTTGGGAAAATAATTTTCCAGCAGATGTGGTACATTTTGATTCAAGAGACATACGTCTTCAGCTGCGATGTGGAAAACTTCGTAACCTCGGATTTTTGATGCCAAAGCTCTCTGAATGGCGTGGACTGCATCGTCGACGTGCACCCAGGCCCAGAGTGATTTACGCCTCACTGACGGATCTTTGGTGTCGGCCAAATACTTTTGCTCGTCCCCAGGACAGAGAATGTTCGAAAATCTCAAGGCAATGATGTTACAATCATATCCTTCCGCATAGAGGCGGCACATTTTCTCTCCGAGCATTTTGCTGATTCCGTAAGGATCCTGCGGTTTTAAGGGATGTTTCTCGTCTATCGGCAAATACTCGGGCGCTAACTCAGTGGTGCTCTGGGCTATTCCAAGAACCGCGTCGCTGCTGGAGAGTAACAACTTCTTAACCCCTTCGCGACGCGCTGCCTCAAGCACACAGAAAGTTCCTAAAGCGTTTGTTTCCATGACTTTCATCGGGAGATGGTTATAACGGGACCGCAGAGCCGCCAGATGTATCACCGCATCTGCGCCTCGAAATGCTTCACCTAGTTTGGACTTATCTGTGATTTCGCCCTGCACATATAAGAACTTATTGTGCTGAGGAGGCTGTTTGTCAAAGAGAAGGACCGCATGTTCCTGGGCAAGTGCGGGAGCGAGATATTCGGCCAATTTTCCACTACCACCCGTTATAACAATTTTCAACTTTTTCTATCTCCTTTCCTTCCTAAAAAAAGTACTCTCTACAATTTAATCTGACATTTTCGCTTTCCTTCAATCTCTTCTTCATTCTGTTTTGCTCTGTCTATCTTACGTATTTGCGGTATGCATGGTCAGAAATAAACGGAATTCTTCCATGAAAACAGCAATTTGTTTCTTTGGCTTCCGTGATTTTCTGTATTTTTGATTGATTTCAATCAACTTATCTCTCGAATAACTTATATAATAAGAGAAATTTAAGCTCAACAGAAACTGGGTTTATTATGCTGAATTAGAAGAATTTAAAACTCATTTTTTTTAAATTATTACATATCCTGAATGAAGATGCAAATTCTTAAATAAAAACTCGTTAACACTGCAAATATAACGAATTCAACTCATTAAACCTCTTTGATGCGTCAAGAGGCTAGATTGCGCGACCTCCCGTGTTAAGGCGATTCTGTATGGTATCAGCGATTCATTGATTTCAAACCAATAAGAAGCGTATAATTCTGAGCATGAGAATCCAATTGCTTGACGATGTACAATCAAGCATATTCTCTTTCATAAAGTTAATACGGGAGCGGAGATATTTACTGGTTCGATGCTAGAATCATTGAGGATTTTAAAACCTCTGAACTTGAGTTAAAGGAGGCTAGTAATGAGTAAGAAGGTTAATACCAGCCTGCGGATTTCGGCTGGGAGAATTGTAATGAAAAAAACATCAATTATCTGTTCATTGCTGCTGTTAATTCTTGCCTTTTCATTTGCAGAGAAAGGCATTGAAAAAGAGCTTTTCCATATTACTAAGCTCGTCGGAAGTCTTTATAGGATAGAGTACTCACCTTCTTATAATCTTGTCCAACTGGCTTCAATAGGGGACGAAGGGATACTCTTGATTGATACAGGCATGGAGAGTACGGCTCAGGCATTGTTAAGAGAATTGAAAAAAATGTGTAGTGGCAAAATCGCCTACATAATTAATACCCACGTCCATCAGGATCACGTCGGCGGCAATCCCGTATTTGCTCCTGAAGCACCAATTATTGCCCATATCAATGTCAAAAAAAGATATTCACCCCCTCACCTGCTGCCGATCAAGAGAAAAGGTGAACCAAATATCACATTCGCTGACACCATGAATCTTCTTTTTAACGGCGAGACCGTCATTATCAAGCATGTTCCGAGTGGACATACAGATGGAGACTCAATCGTTTATTTTCCCGATTCTAACATTCTTTATATGGGAGATTTGGTGATTTCTGGTAGATTTTCAACAATCGACCTCAGTTTGGGAGGCGATGTGGACGGATTTATCAACAACCTTAAATCCCTCATCTCTGATTATCCGGATGCTACCCGGTATTTTCCCGCTCACGGACCAGAATACAGCAAGCACGACTTGATAAAATACCACCAGGCCTTTGCAGAAACTTTACTTCCCATAGAAAGAGAACTGAAGCGAGGAAAGACAGTCGAGCAAATTGTAAATAGCGAAGTATTCAAGGACTATCGGGATTGGTTGAGAAAAGATGATTGGGTGAAAGTGATCCAGACACGGCTGAACAGGAAAGACCACTGATTCTGAATTTGCTCTTCTTCGGATCTTCAGTTTCAGGAAAATACGATTTACTCGATTGGGGGAAATGTTATCCTTTCTGGCTCAAAAATGACACAGCGCTCTCCTTCTTCCACCTGACCTAGGTCCAGGAGTTCGTATCCTGCATTCTTGCCTGTTTCAATCGTCCTCTCAACCTCTCCCTCGGGCACAAAAACGTAGAACCCGATTCCCCAGTTGAATGTAGTCAGACAATCTTCCAGACTTACACCGAGCTCCAGCATGAGCTGAAAGAGTGGGGGGATTTCCTCTACCCATTTTTTGATTCGATATGTGAGAGGCCTTTTGTCATAGGCAATCTTCGAAATTCCTCCGCCTGTGCCTCCGAGTAAAGAATGTATCTCAATATTGTTTTCCAGCAGTGCTTCGACAAGCCTGACATAAGAGCGGGTGGGAATCAGCGCTTCCTCTCCTAGAGTATTTCCATTCGGCAGTTGATGGAGGAACTTGTCTTTAAGAGTCAGAGCCCGCTTGATCACCAGGGAAATCCCGTTGGAATGGAGCCCGGATGATGTTGCGCCAATCACATGATCTCCAACGCGCAGCTTTTCTCCGGTGACCATTCTATCTGCAGGAGCAATGATTCCGGTGACGCATCCTGAGAGAGAAGGAGCACTCTTTACCGGTGGTTCAGCCTTGATCAGATAGCGGAGTGCAGGAGATTCACCGGCTGGCAGGGCCATCCCGCACATCTCACATACCTTATAGAAACTTTCAGCCAGGTCATGGCTACGCTTTTCATCCATGAACCATTCACTGTCGCCAGCTGCAACCTCATCTGTATAGATCACCGGGAGGGCTCCCTGACATATCACATCATTGGCAGCCATTAAGGCTGTATCGATACCAATGCCCTCATAGTAAGTCCTTCCGGTTCCTGCATGCTGATACATCCATTCAGCAATCCAGTTTTTGTTTCCCAGACCTTCCTGAGTCATGCACCAGAGGTGAGGCTTGTCTCCACGATACCCGAAAACGACGCCATGTGTTCCCAAACTTTCCTCTTCGATATAAACATTTCTTTTTTCCGGGAATTTCAGCGTCTTCCTCCCAGCACCAACCATAGCCATCTTGAACGGCTCGATCTTGGTGTAATCAACTCCAGCCTTGGCATACTCAGATTTTGGCTGTTCCTCCAACATGTCAGCCCTCCTTCGTTAACTCTTCCAAATCAGCTTCTGAAGGGCGGTTGGGAATAACGGCTATGGTCTTACCCTGGTATTCGAATACCTGTTTGTCATCATCGTTAATTTCTCCGATAGCCTCTGCTTTTGCTCCCTTGGACCGGATAGCTGTCAATACTTCATCAACGTCTTTTTCTTCTACTTGGACTGCCATCCTCCCCTGGGTCTCACAGATCATGATTTCTTCTGGCGTGATATCACCGACCTTGACCGAGACCTTGGATAAATCTACAGCTGCGCCAAAGCCTCCATACCTTGCAGATTCGCAGACAGCTGCCCCAATACCTGCTGCTCCCAAATCAGAGCACGCCTTAACCTTACCGGTACGAAACGCAGCCAGGGTTGATTCCATGATCTGCCTTTCCTCTTCAAACAGAGCTACAGCAGGTCTCATCTCATCAACAAGCCCTGCCCTGTAGAGAGTGTCGTTGCCATCGTTCCCGGTCTCGCCAATGAGTATGAATTTATCGCCGGCTGATTTAGCTGGTTTCGTCAGGGGCTCGGCCGTTATCAACTTGCCTATCACAGAAACCACAACTGCTGGGACAATGTCTGAAAATGAGGTTGAGAAACCGCCGCCGATGATGAAGACATCCATGGCTTCGCACATGTCTTTAAGGCCTTTGACCATCAAATCGACCCTTTCTTTGCTTGTCATTTCGATACAATTTCCGCAGGTGCATTTTCCATCAAACCCACACGGACCAACAATCACCTTTTCTTGTAAAGGACGGGTGCCAATAAAATTCAAGAGGAAAATTGGTCTGGCTCCCATAGCCATGACATCCCGCATGGCTCCGCCAGCTCCAGTTGCAGCGGCATCATAAGGTCTGGGGACGCAAGGAGAACAATGGCTCTCCATCTTGGCCACAAATGTCCCGTCTGTGTCGGGAAATTTAAAGACTGCTGCATCATCTCCTGGACCTACTACTAGAGCGTTGGGAAAAATCTTACCAATCTGGTCGTTCAAGGCTTCGATAGCCCTAAAGTCGATTGCTTTGTCGATGTTGTGATGCAGATGGAAAAATAAAGCATGCATCAATGCCTTTTCAATCGTGTTCAATTTTCTAACCTCCTCAAGATTGATTCCTTTTAAATTCATTTAAAGCTGAATGATTCTCTCACGAGTTAGTGTAAGATATATAAATTTTAAGAAATAAGCAAATTTTAAAAATCAATCCATCAGATTGGTCCGAGCCTTGTTAACGGCAAAAATGCCAATCATCTTCTGCCCGATTTCGGGATTCCTATCCATTTTGGAGTTCTTTTCAGATATTCACGATAAGCCTCGCCGTATTGGGCGACTAAATCGCGTTCCTCAGTTGGCAGAACAATATGCCACAGGATTATCCAAGCAAATGCAAACAGCAAATAAAGCCAGGAAGCACAAGCTATGCCTATACCGAAATAAACCAAGAAGGCGCTGAAGTATATTGGATGTCTTGAAATGCGATAGACCCCATTGGTAAATGGCTGACCAAGCGGGGTATCGGCTATGTTGATATTAGCAGTAAAGGTCATCACTCCTCCCAGAAAACAAATGGGAAGTCCAACATACAGCCAGGCAGTTCCTAATTTCAACGGCAGAAAGATAGAATAAATTGCAGCCACAGGCATGATCACGGCATGAGTAATGAGGGCCAAGATTTTCTCAGTTTTATTAAAAGGAGGCCAACCCATCTTCTGTTTTCTTTCCTTGCCAATGAAAAACATGGGAACCATACCAATCAAAATGAAATAGACAGTAATAATCCAGGCGTTCCATAATCCCACTTCAAAAACCGGGATAAGTGACATTATTCTCTCCTTGTTAGGAATTTATGAGTAAAGTTGAAAAGTGACAATAGACAGTTAATTTTTTATCCAGACCCTGTTTAGCTTATAGCACTGAGAAAATTGGATGTCAAACAACAAAATAGAGGATTAAACCTCTATATTCCTGTCAATAAAAATTATCTAACTTAGATGACAGAATGTTGAATGTTGAGACCTGACCCCTCTTATATGATTTGACTTTAAAATTTTCAATATGATATAAGCCCTATTCTGAAGCACCCTGAACAAACATGACTGGGAAGGCACGAATTCAATCCCAAAAAATGTCAATCGCCTTTATCTCGCAGTCAATTAAAACAAAGTGAGTCCTTCTATGAGAATAAGTAAAGCGTCCCCTTCTCTAATTTTGATTTGTGTACTTTTATTATTTATGCTGTCCGCCACTGCACAGGAACAATTTCAGCCGCTCAGGCCATTTAAAACGGATACAGCTCCTGTGATTGATGGAGTGCTGGATGACCCGGTCTGGCAGAAGGCCCCGCATGTCAAAGGTTTTAAGACCTGGCGCCCAGATTTCGGTATAGATATGGCTGATGATACCATTGTGTATTATGCTTATGACAGAGAGAATCTTTATTTCGCCTTCAGGTGTTTTGACCGTCAGCCCGACAAGATAAAAGCTTCGGTAACCAGCAGAGATAATATACGCGCAGATGACTGGATTTGTGTCAATTTGGATTCCTTCAATGACCATCAATCTGTCTATGCTCTTTACTGCAATCCTTTGGGTATCCAAGAAGACTCAAGGTATGAAGGAGGACAGGAAGATTCTAGTGTCGATATTGTCTGGTACAGCGAGGGGAAAATAAACGATGAGGGATATGCTGTTGAGCTGAAAATTCCTTTTAAGAGTATCCGATATTCACATAAGGAACCTGTGGAGATGGGAGTCATTTTTGAGCGAAATATAAGCCGTGAGTCAGAAGCGGGAACCTTTCCTCCTTTGGACCCGAAGAAGGGCGCGAATTTTTTAATAGAAACCGTTCCCATCATCTTCCACGATATAAAACACTATACTCTCATGGAGCTGCTGCCTGCAGTTACCTACAGCAGTAGAAGCTCAATGGATGAAGGAAAATTGGCATCCGAAGGAGATAAAGGCGATCTCAGCTTGACGGCCAAGTATGGAATAACATCACGATTGATCTTCGATGGAACCTATAATCCTGATTTTAGCCAGGTTGAGGCAGACGCTGGTCAGGTTGATTTCAATCTACGGTACGCTCTTTTTTACCCTGAAAAAAGGCCTTTTTTTCTTGAAGGTTTAGAAAAGTTTAATTTTGGGGGATACGATGCCAGCGATCCTCTGGGAGCGATAGTTCACACCAGAACGATTGTCGATCCTTTACTGGGATTGAAGCTGATCGGCAGAGTCGGAGACAAGAGTACAATCGCCTCTATCTATGCCGTCGACGAACTACCCAATGAATCAGAAGAAGATTACGCGCATTTCGGAATTTTCCGGTATAAAAGAGCCTTGACTGAGGATAGCTTTCTCGGCGGATTCTACACCGGAAGGGAGCGCAAGAGTGGCTATAATCGAGTTTTCGGGTTAGACGGTCAACTGAGAATAAACCAAGCGAGCATTTTTGGGTTTCACTTTTTTAGATCTCAAACCAAGCTAAATAAAGAATCTGCGAAAGATGATGGACATGCCTTGGGACTCCATTACCTCCATAACACAAGAAACTTGATTCTCATGCTCGGGCTCCAAGATATAGCAGAAGATTTTCAAACAGAAACAGGATATATTACCCGAACAGGCATAACCAGGTTCAGATCGGGAATATTGCGGATGTTCTATCCGAATTCGAAGTTTTTCCTGCGAATCGACCCGATGATCCACAGCACTCAGATCAGGGACAAATTCAGCGGCCTCTATGAAACAGACAATTCTTTTGACCTGAGGCTCATGCTTCCTAGAAATTCAATTTTCATACTGGGCTACCGTTATTCTACAGAAGTCTATTTAGACGAGAGGTTTAACACGAGTCGGGTAAGGGCTTACGCCATTAGCCAGTTAACCAAGCAGTTTTATTTTGATTTGGGCTATCACTACCAGAAAAAAATCCGTTATATAGAAGATCCCTATCAGGGGAAGGGGAGCGATGTTTCAGCTGTATTGAGGTATTTGCCCTCTGATAAACTCCATCTAGACTTGAGTTTAACTTATTCTGACTTTTGCCGTGATTCCGACTCGGCGAAAGAATATGACTACACGATTATCCGGAGCAAAAACACCTATCAGGCGAACAAATACCTCTTCTTCAGGGCGATCGTTGAATACAATTCTTTTTGGAGACGGTTGATGACCGATTTTTTGGCCTCTTTCACTTATATCCCCGGAACAGTTATCCACATCGGCTACGGTTCTCTCTATGAAAAGATCAAATGGGAAGACGGCCAATATAGAGATACCGATCAGTTCCTAGAAACAAAAAGAGGATTTTTCTTTAAAGCCTCTTTCCTATGGAGGTTATGAGTTCAAATTTTCTTTATCCTGCTCAACCATGCCATCACTCAATCCAATATCCCAATCCCACCAGAACATGCACTGCGACATTGGGGACGTCGGCATGTCCATTCACGATAGGGATTCGAACAAAGGAGGCTGTTGCTTTTCCTTCGAGCACAGCAAACAGACCTTTCCAGAGAAATATTCTTTTTTCTAAAGCTCCTTGGATAGTTGGCCCAGAAATATAGAATCCCTCTCTGAAAATCCCTTTATTCTCGTCGAAAACTTTTCCGCGAACTATGCTCTCGGGATGAGTAATGACTACTCCAGCACCAAGTCGCCAGATGAATCTTTTCGTCTCCCAGGCTCGGTTGATTACGAGAAGATTAAATCCATCAGAAATCGAGAAATTCTGCACATCTGAAGGAGGATTATCAAGATAGATCTTGTGATGTATCAGCTCCAGCTCCCAAGCTCGTTTTCCTGACCAATGTCCGATCCTTAAAGTATAGTAGGGGAATCCTTCAAAGCTGTGCTCTCTGTATCGGGCTGTCAGGGTGATGTCAGGGTGACCGTTCTGGGCGATAGTCAGAGGAGTGGGCACGTTCAATGCTGTACCTAAAAAACCCTCCAATGTCCATTCGCCTCCAAAATCTAGAAGGACCAGGACATAAACACAAGCCAGAGCCAACATAAATGCTTTTTTCATTAAAATCCCTTCCTTCGATTTCTATATCCGTTTCCTATAAATATCCATTTTTTTGATATAGAAATCAAGAAGACTTCTCCAGCTAGATTTTTCGAGCCTTAAATCAGTTAAGAATTAGGAGAATCGACACTGCAAAAATTCAATGATCACCTTTTGAATCAATGATGAATGTTCCCTTTCGCAAGACAAGCGAGCCTGGGAATAAAGTGAGAGAAGAAAGCTTATCGATTTTTCAAAGTATTTATTGTAATATTTATGGATAAAACAGAAAAAGAATTTCTGCGTATCCAGAGGAGGAAATAATGACCAAGTACAGATGCGACGTGTGCAATGTTTATGAATACGATGAGAGCCTGGGAGATCCCGATAAAAACATCAACCCGGGAACAAAACCTCAGGATTTTCCAGACGATTGGAGATGCCCAATTTGTGATTCTGATAAAACACATTTAAAACCTATCGAATAAGAAGTAAAAAGAAGAAAGCCGTAGGAACATGATGGGCATTCCACTCTATAAAGGTAAAGTGCCGTTTGTGACCGCCACCCAAATGAAAGAAGTGGACCGAGCCATGATTGAGGATTTCCATGTCGAACTCATCCAGATGATGGAAAATGCCGGGCGAAACCTGGCTCATCTCGCCAGAGTGAGATTTCTTGACAACAATCCTGGTAGAAATAAAGTAGTCGTTTTAGCTGGGTCAGGAGGCAATGGTGGAGGGGCCTTGGTCTGTGCCCGGCATATGCACAATTGGGGAGCAGAGGTCCACGCTTTTCTCACCCGGCCTTCTGAAACCCTCGCCCCAGCTACTTTTCAGCAACTTGAGATCCTGCATAGTATGGAGATTCCGATTTCACTGCCAGGCGCCATTCCCCAGCTTGGTGCGGCCGATTTGATTGTGGACGGCATTATTGGATACAGCCTTACAGGGCCTCCCAAAGGTCCTGCAGCTGATCTGATTCAGTGGGCCAACGAACAAGGCTTTCTCATCCTTGCCCTCGATGTCCCCTCTGGAATAGATGCCACCACAGGAAAGGTTTTCGATCTGGCAATTAGAGCATCTGCGACAATGACCTTGGCTCTGCCAAAGACAGGTCTCCTAGTTCCGGAAGCCAAAGCTTTTGTTGGGGAGCTTTACCTGGCCGACATTGGAGTTCCTTCTTCCCTTTACACGAAAATTGACAAGAATTTTGATGTCGGCCCTATCTTCGCCGAAAGTGATATTTTAAGAATTGAACTCTAGGAGTTTAAGCCTATTTATATTTGGAGTATGACCAGGAGAAGACACGCTGCTCTTGGAAAAGAAAGTCCAGAAAAACAAGAAGAAAACAACAGTTGAATAAAAAATGTCAAGGCCTGACCCTGAGTTTTCTCTCCTGTTTTGCAGTGTGAACATGGCATTCGGACCAGTCTAATTCATTCCATAAAAGTAAAAGATAAAACCATTTGGTCATAAATTTTTTTGTGCTGCTCTACTTTAGGATCATTGGGATTGCTCCCTGTAAAATTAAGAGAATAAATATATCCTTTATGAAGGGTGACAATTTCTATTCCCTCGTGGTCGAAACCAAAGATGGAGAGTCTTTTCGCTGGTTTTCGGCCCAGGGTTCTATCTGATATATCCTGAATCAAACTTCCCCCTGTGACATCTTGAGGTTCATGCTCATCAATCCACTGCTCAAGAGTTAAATTATTCTTATTAGACATCACTCGCACCTGAAACTCTCCAGGCCAGAATTCATATTCTTTCTCTAAAAAGGTAACCTTTTGCATCTCTTCCTCAAACAGAATTTTCACTCCCCATACGGCTTTATTTCCTTCCCTCGGTTTTGCCTCTATAACTTCCCAGCTTGTTGGATATTTCACTTCATAACCATATTTTTTATTCCGATAAGTCTTCCACTCGACGCTTTTATTTTCTGAGGTAATCCCAGCTCTTTCTGGAGAAGTTGCATCATTTGCTTGTACAATTTGAGTACTCTGTTTCTGTGCGACTTCGTTTCTCATGGCTAAAGCCCTGGTCATTCCCCACAGGCAATATCCAACACCAATGGCGATAATAATTGTAAAAATTATCTTCCCTGTCAATGGAATATTCTTCTGGGTGAAAAAGTTTTTAAGGTTCATTTTGACCTGGATTAGATTAAAATTGTGATTATTTTATTCACAAAGAAATCCATGAAGATAACAACTGAAAGAAATATGATTGCAGTCTGTAGGGGGGTAGTATAACTGAATTTCTTGAAATAAACTTTAGATATTAAGGCCGCTAAAATTGGAGCTGCGATTAAATGAATGATGAGAGTGGTCTCTATAGATGTCACCTCCATGCCGACAAACATAACCATTCCGCAAAGCGCCCACAAAACCAAGGAAAGGGCCAAGATAACAAAGAATTTCCAGATTTTTGATTTGCTCATCCTACTTTCCTTATTTCATTTCTGAATATCTTATAAATATAGACATGAGATTTCAATAAATATGAAACTAATTCAATTTTATCCTTGAAGAAAAAGAATAAAGGATAAAGAAACTCAGATCGAGATACTAAATGTCAAGGGTTGACCCTAATTTTAGAAATTTCGCGGAATTTATGATGAGCTCATCAGGATGAGATCGAGAATCCAATTCAGCATGAAAAGAATGCCGAGCGCGACTATTCCTCGATTGAGTAATTTTCCAGAGGGAAAGATTTGTGCCCATAACCTGGGAATCACAATCAGACCCAGGCGATACATAAATTGAAGAAAAATATAAACCAGGGTCAACCATCCCAGCCGGTGATGCGCAAGACTCATATCCAACTCTCCATGCATGGCTGCCACTATTGAACGGGAGAGACCGCATCCTGGACAGGGAAGTCCGGTAAGGTTCTTGAATATACAGACTTGAGGTAAAGAGATGCGGCCCAACTCCAGGTAGCTGTTACCAGAATCTGCTGGCGTGAGGATGAGAGCTCCAACAAGAATGCCAAAGCAAGTGACAAAGACCACCAGGTGTGGAGTCAAGTTTGAGACAAGCGAAGTTGTCAAACTCCACTCTTTTGACCGGCCTAGGGAGGTTTCAGGGGAATATCTCAATGAAAAGCTGCCTTTACTTCAGGTCTTGTTAAGACAACAAGGCACCAGATCCCAACCGGTAATCCTATTATACAACAGGGACTAATACAAGGAATCATGGCCAGAATACTGGCCACAATAGCTAATCCGTATTGAGTGAGGTCTTTCATCTTCAAAGCCGCATAAATGATAAAAGCTGCCACTAAAATCCCGATAAACGAACTACCCATACCTGCTGTTCCTTCGTATAAATCCGCATACTTCTCAGTAAAATCATGTTCCCAGAAGGTGCTCAGTCCCATCCCGATGCTGATCGATATCAAGGCTATCACCGAAAAGACAGCACCGATGATCCCCGTGACAAGCAGTCCGATAGCTGGCCCCGACACCTGTCTGGCAGGGTCGATAGCTGTTTGAGGAGATGGTTTTTCATTCGTCATGATTACCTCCTTTATTCATATTTACGCAAATATGACCCCCTTGGTTCATAAAAATTGAAAAATTGGGGTCGGGCCATAGCAAATAATTGATTATATTGAAAATAGGCTCAAATTTGGCCTGTTTTTTTGCCTTAAACCGGCCATTTCATAGCCAAAAACAGCGCTCTAAGCTCAATTCCTTTCGATTGCACCAAATCTTTATCTTAATTCCCTTTCCCTTGGTTCAGATGCTTAAGGCATTCAAAAGGGTCTTAAAGCGGTCTTTTTGCCCCCAAAAAGACCTGTTTAAGCCTTAATTTTAAGGCAAAATAAGGGATTATTTATTTAAAAACAACAACTTAGCGTGGCCCGACCCCTATTCTAAACCTATTCTAATTGCATTTCCTCTAGTAATGCTATAAACCGGGGATCATCGTGCAGTCTTTCGAGCCTCGGGTCCACTCTAATTACCCGAAGTGAATCTGACCGTTCTTGGAAAGCCTTTTCCAGAAATTCGAATGCCTGAGCCTCCTCACCTAAGCCAGCATAAATCAAGGCCATCTCGTAGGAGGGGACATATTTTTGCTCTGATTGCTCCTTCAATTCATTGATTATTTTCAGAGCTTCATCTCTTTCCCCTGCCACTGCATAAGCATGGGCAAGAATTGCCAAGTACTCGAAACTCCCTCCAGAAAGCTCTACTGCTTTTTGCAACTCTGCAGTGGCTTCTTTGAATAATGATTTCTGAACATAGGCGTTCGCAAGAAGCGTGTGAGCCCAGGGAAAGCCGGGATCCAATTCGATGGTCTTCTTGCATTGCTCTATCGCCTGAGCATACTGGCCTGAGTAATAATAAAGTGCTCCAATACTCGTGGTAATAGCGAGTGAAAGAGGATCAAGAGCCTGGGCTCGATTGTATTCTGCAAGGGCTTCATCGAACCTCCCCACAGCTAACAGAAATGAACCGTACCAGGAGTGAGTTGTTGCATAACTGGGATTCAGTCCAAGGGCCCAATTAAAGTCTGATTCGGCACCGAACCAATCCCATTCGTAGCGATACTTTAAAAACGCCAATGAAGCGTAAGCCTCAGCCAGAGTATCATCCATCTCCAGGGCCTTCAGAGCTGCAGCCTTAGCTTTTGGGTAAGCATCGTGAGCAGGCAGTATATTATAGCTACCAAGCATATTATATGTATCCGCCAGCCCCACATAAGCGAGAGCATAAGTCGGGTCTTTTTCAATTGCTTCCTCAAAAAATTCTTTGGCTCTGTTTAGTCCCTCTTCTGACCTCTTGTTCCAGAAGAAACGGCCTTTCAAGTAAAGCTGATAAGCTTCAGCGCTAACCTGGCCAGTTTTAGCAAGAAGAGCCTTCTCTTCTGGTTTAACAACGATATTTATCTCTTTCGTAATTGCTCGAGCCAGCTCGCTCTGTAAAGTCAGGATATCGCTCATGGCTCTCTCGTAGCTCTTTGACCACAAGGTTCTATCTTTCTTGGCCTCTATCAACTTGGCGGTGATTCGCACCCGATTTCCAGAAGTCACGACTGATCCCTCTACTACTGCATCTACCTTTAACTCCCGAGCAATCTCAGGCAGGGACAAACGTGTTTCCTTATACTTCATGACCGAAGTGCTGGAAATCACTCGTTCCAAGGCCCCTATTTGCGTGAGGTTGGAAATCAATTCTTCTGTCATTCCATCAACAAAATATTCTTGCTCAGGGACACCTGAGAGATTCTTCAGCGGCAACACAGCTATCGAATTAATCGCACCCTGTCGACCAGTGAATAAAAAGACTCCGCCAACAACAATTAAAATCAAGAGAACAGTAACTCCTCCAAAGAGAAAAAGTTTACTTCTCAATATTTTCTTAATTCTCTCCGTCTTAAGCTTTATCTCTGGTAAAATCTTCTCTGTAGTCGGAATCCGTTCTTCTATTTTCTTCAATTCAGAAAGAAGCTCTTCAGCTTTCTGATACCTCTTATTTTTATCCTTCTCCAAGCATTTCAGGATCACTCTGCTTAGATCCAAGGGCACTTGGGCATTGCGCTCTCTCGGGTCTCGAGGCACTTCTGTCTTCTGCTTCAAAGCCACGCCCAATGGCGTATGTCCTTCAAAGGGCACTCTTCCGGTTACCATCTCGTAGAGGATGACTCCCAACGCATAGAGATCAGAACGCTGATCAACGTCCTTTCCTTCAACTTGCTCCAGAGACATGTATTCAGGAGTCCCTATAATCACTCCTTTGTCAGTTATTCCCTCAGCTTTCAGGGAGCGGGCTATCCCAAAATCCATAATCCGCGCATTCCCCTCTCTATCGATCATGATATTCTGGGGCTTTAAATCGCGATGCATGACTCCCAGCCGGTGGGCTTCAGCCAGCCCCTCGCACACCTGTCTGCCAACAGAGACAGCTTTTCCCACCGTAAACTGCCCTATCCTTCTGATCAAGCTCTTCAGATCCTCGCCCGGCACATATTCCATAGTAATATAGAGGTTTCCCTTCTCTTCACTAAGGTCATACATTTTGCATACGTTGCGGTGAGCGATCTTGCGGGCAAATTTCAGCTCGTTGCGGAAACGATGAACCGTCTCTTCATCCGCGGCGATTTCAGGATTCATGAGCTTTAAGGCCACCTCCTCCTCCACTTTCTTGTCTATGACTCTATAGACTTTGGCCATGCCTCCTTTTCCCAATTCCTCGATGACTTCATACCTTTCGGAGAAAGTCGTCCCTCTCGTTAATTCTTTAAGGGGAGTATAGAGGGTTTTTGTTGGAGCTAAGACCTTCTCAGGGCGCTGAATCTGAGTGCCGCATTTGTTGCAATACAGGGAATCTGGAGGATTATCAAATTGGCATTTGGAGCATTTCATATTTATTTTCTTTTGGCCATTAGTTTTTCGATATCATCAATTTCCTTGGGAACATCCCTGCTTAGGACCTCACAGCCATCCTCGGTTATGAGAACAGTGTCTTCAATCCTCACGCCAAGGTTCTTTTCTGGATAATAGAGGCCGGGCTCGATGGCGAAAACCATTCCTTCTTTTAAGGGAATGCCCTGGAGTCCAACATCGTGGACAGCCATTCCCACATAATGGTCGATCCCGCCTTTCAATCCCCGCGGGTCTATTCCCTTCTCTTTCATAACCTCGGCGACATGCTTTTGAACATCTTCCTCAGTAACTCCAGGACGATAAGCCGCGATGCAGGCTTTCTGAACCTCCAAAGCTGTCGTATAAACCTCTCTCTGCTCTGGAGTGAATTTGCCTGACGCCGGCCAAGTGCGGGTGATATCCATGCAGAGGTAATCAAGGTTAGCTCCAAAATCCATGAGGACTAAGTCTCCATCCTCGATCTTCCGTGAATTCTTGCTGTAATGCAAAATGCAGGTATTTGGACCTGAACCCACGATAGGAGAATAAGCTGGTCCCTTGGCTCCATTCTTGAGAATGACATGCACTGCCGCAGCTTCTAATTCATATTCAAAAGCACCCGGCATCGTAGCCAACATCGCCTGCTTAACGGCTGCTGCGGAGATTTTCCCGTTTCTTCTCAAGATCTCAATCTCTTCCGCAGACTTGATGACCCTCATGGAATCAATAAGAGGAACAATATCTTTATACTCGAAGGAGGGATACCGCTCTTTGAACTTTTTAATCCGGTAATTGTCCAGCGAAATCTGGTCGTTGTAGTGAATTCTGCTTTTTCTGGCGATTCTTAAGGGAGTTTCCCAGCGGTCTCCATCCACCACATCTCTCGGAGATAATCGAAGATGAAAAGCTACTTCACCTCTTCTTGAATTCCTGGCAACAAACTCATCAAAATAGCTTAAGGGGAATACGGCTTTAAAACCAGCCTTCTCACTAGCCTCCTTATCCTTCAACAAATTCATTCCGTCCATCATTTCTTCCCTGGCTGTCATCCTGGGCAAAAATAAAAAGGATTCTTTTGTTTTGGGCATCATCACCAGGATGGCATTCATGTCTTCGACTTCGGTGAAATAGTAGAAGTCATTATCCTGTCTGAAATGAGTTCCTGGTTGGGAAAAGCACTCTCCAAAGAGAATAATCATTCCCTCCTTGACCTGCTCCATCAAAGCATTTCTCCGCCTGATGATTTCTTCTCTTGAATATCCAGTTCTCTGGGCTAAGAGAAATGCTTGAAATATCAATAAGAAGAAATAAAAAATGAGAGAAAACTTGAGTATCCTTTTTTTATTCATTCGAGTGCTTCTCTTTCCATTCTTTATATCTTTTTAAATAATCCTCGGCGACTTTGTTGGGATTTAGCAAGAGGAAACTCGCATAAGTCTTTATATGACCTTTGAGGTAAGGCTCGGGCGGAAGGCTCTCAAATTTTTCACTTTCGATATTCTCAAGATTCTCAACACGTATTTTGGTATCTAGTGTAACTTCATGCAACTGTATCCCTAATTTTTCCCTTATCTGTCTTAATACAGGTCCGCTGAAAGAAATGCTCTCTGCCTTTCTTTCTTCTGGCACATCATCGGAGACAGAAGGTTCTTCAAAAAATACAGATTCATGTTCATTCTCCAATAAAGCTATGAGTTTCGAGTAGGCCTCTTCAATCTGCTTTAATATTTCCCTGCGCTTTTTCTTCGGGAATTCCTCTGTGATTGGCGCGAGCACCATAGATTCAGAGGAATAAAACTTTTTCAGACGCATATAGGCATTTTTTATCTCAAACAGAGAGGCATCAGGATTAATCTCTAAAATCTCAAAATATCTCTTATATTCTTCTCTGGACATGATCAGGGCCTCAGTAATCTTATCTCTTTTCCATTGATAAGGTTCTCCGTGAAATCCTCAATTTCTTCTGTACAGCGCGAGGAGGAATAATGAATCATGAACGGTTGGCAACTGCGGATAGATCTCCAGACCGAATCGTCGTATTCGATATAGCCGACAAAATCAGTATCTATCCCTAAATACTTCACGAATACACTCTTCATAGAGGCACCGATAAATATGTCATCAGGACTCCTGACTTTGTTCAATATGAGATAGATTTTGAAGCCAGCCAGCTCTTTTTCCAGAATATCCCCTATGTATGAAAAACTGTCTTTGAGCCAATCGATAAGCTCCTTCAGGTTTTTAATTTTGTATCTTGTCCTTCTTTCCCAGATGTGCTCGACAATTTCTCTAAAACCATAAGCTCTCAAGGACATCCTGACTTTCCGGAATAAGGCATTTTTTATGAAATGGTACATATTCTCCACGGCTATAATTTCCGGCACCAATACAGCAATCATCTTGTCAGCCATGAGAAAAGTATCGAGAGTATTGTTATGACTACCTCCCCCTAAATCAATGAGCACATACTGGGTATTCAATTTCATGATATGCCTGAATAACTTGAGTTTCTGAGTAAATTTAATACTGTCTGAGGCCATGGAATGGATGTCTCCGGTTATCAAACGCATGTTATCTATACCCGTCTTTACGGTGAGTTCCTTAAGAGGCAAGCCGTCTTCGAAAAAATTTGTTAGAGTTTTTATGGGTCTGTTGATTCCAAAAAATGAATGGAGATTCGCCCCCCCAATGTCAACATCTATCAAGACAACCCTATTTCCTTTTTCAGCTAAATAAGTGCCCATACAGCTGGTGACAAAAGTCTTTCCGGTCCCGCCTTTACCTCCTCCGATGGCCCATATTTCGCCTTCTTTTGCCTTGCTTAATTTCTTCATCTTTGAAAAACACTATTTCCCATTTTTCTAAACAATATATTAAACTTAAGGTCTGCGTCAACCTCGGACTTAAAAAAGTGATATGGCCACACGTCCTAATTCACTTATCCAACTTAGCCTTCTTTAAAGACCTCTCGTAGCTATTCGCACCTTCTCACTCTCATCCTTTAGAGCCTAGTCTCTCAAACTTCCATCTTTGCTTTCTGTTTTAAAAATGGAACCGTCCCCTTGAATTTTATGCTGTTTCGAGTTTTCGGGCGGCAGTTTTAATGACTTCCAAGGCTTCTTCGACCTCAGGCTGGTGGGTTCTAAAACTGAGGATACACACCCGGATGACAAATTCTCCCATCTTCATCATGGCTTCAGGAGAAAGTTCGAGGCTGGTGACTTTCATGGTCTTTCTAAACAGCGCTCAAGCCAATATAGAATACGAGCTGAGCTGACTGGAAAGCGATCCTTAACCAACCCTGAAAGGCAATAAAAAGCTGCGCCACGACAAAGGGCACGAGCATCGTTAACCAAGGGGAAGAAAATGAAGGAAGAGAGGATTTTACAAGCCAGAAGATTATGATCAACGCGATTCCAGTTAAAACAAGTAAATAGTAAAGAGCCAAAGTTTTCCCGAATTTCTGAAAAACTAACTTTATGGTCTTAAAAAAGGAGAGTAAAACAGTGCGTGAGTCCAGGATGACGATTTCAATCCGGGAATAATCCAGAATCATTCGAATTAAAAATACCAGAAATAGAGCTATGGCCACTCTTAACCAGAAGAAAGAAAAAGCCATCCATTCGTTGTTGCCATCTCCGGTTAAAAACTTTCCCACTGGGTTGAGCAGCAAATTGATAAGGACGAAAGCAACCCAAAGGATGAGTGAATAAATCGCAAGGCGGAAAAAACGACCAAAAAATTTTCCGGCTCCTTGAAAAAACGTTTGGGCAAAGCGTCTTCTCTCTTCTTTAGCTTCAGGGGGAAGAGTCAAGATAGAGAGTATCCCGCCGTAAAGAAAAATCGATACCAAAAAGTATAAAAAAATCAGAACAAACCCAACCGTAAGAATCACATTCAGGGAATTTCCATGTTGGACCAGAAGTTCGAAAAATACATCGAAATCAAATCTTTCTAACAGGTTATCAGCCAAGACACTTTTCCCGATGGCCTGAGTCAGGAACCTGAAAAAAAGATAAAAAATGACCAGACCAAAAATGAAATTCCTGAGCCACAGAACAAATATCATCTTAGGCTGCAGGCTCGCCTCTTTTATTCCTCCGCCATAACTTCTTAAAACTCTCACTTCATCCTCCTTAAAAAGAAACAAAGGAAAGTAAAGCTTGAAAATTGAACATCAAACTCAGGGCACACTTCAGAGGGGAGGTCTTCTTCGGCTTGAGGACCCGCGAATTATTCAAGAAGTTATCATCCAGAAGAACTTTATTATCAGGATCAACTTGAGCCGACTTAAGTTGATAGGGCCTGAGATAAACAAATCTTTTCCACCTTTCTTTTCCATCCCATTTTTCCCGAATTTCTTCGCCTTCCTCGAAGGTGATCAGAATCTCCTGAGGAAATACCAATTCTCCTTTTCTTACCACGACCACCTCGTTCTGGTACATTTTTCTCTGCTCTTGGACTTCATCCCGTTGACTCTCTTCGAAAAGGCCCTGTTCTCCCTCCAGTATTCCTTCCGGCTTCTTGACCTCCTGGGACCTGAGCCTGTCGATGGCGTAATCCAGTTTATCCAGACTGTTTAAGAATTGATCAAAGAACCAGCCTAAATCCTTCCTGCTCACTTCCTCGGCTACGGTAATGAAATCTTGACTGGTTGGATGCTTAAATCTCCATCTCTCAAAATAGGTTCTCATGATTTCTGACATAACATCTTCGCCGAGATAATTCTCTAGAGTCAGCAGCATAAGAGCGGCCTTTGCAAAGGCATTCATTCCATAGCTTGCCAAGTCAAAATACTCCCAGGAATTCTTTAAAACAGGATCCATTCTCGAAGAAGCAATAACCTGAACTCTATAATAGGTAAAAGCATCAATCTTCATGCCCCAGCGATTAATCAAAGAGCCATCTTCTCCATAATATTTTGCCATAGCCTTTATTTCTGAGTAGGTGTTGATTCCTTCATCGAGCCAGGCTTCTTCGAACTCATTCGAACCCACAATTCCATACCAGTAATTGTGACCGAACTCATGAATGGTAACCACTTCAGTATTGTACACTCCTCTGGGAATCCAAGACAAAGTCATACCCGTGAACAAAGTCGGATATTCCATCCCGCCGACACCAAGGCCTCCGTGCGGAGGATCGACCAGAGTGATTGTTGGATAAGGATAAGGACCATAATTCTGGCAAAAAAATTCGATGGCATTTTTCAAAGAACTCAGATATCTATCTTTTTGGTTCAGGTGGCTGGGGTGGATGAGTAAGATGATTTCTGTATTGACCGGCGGATCCTTTAAAGAATAATTCTCCTTGTACTCCACAAAATCAGGACAAGCAGTCCAAGCAAAATCATGGATATCCTCCTGATGATGGGTATAGGTTATGGTGTCATCTTCGTATCGA
>Ga0209636_10001643_pt1 | contig 22628 bp, 19 predicted proteins | sample DeeMarSWOR152_54_FD_187464 | JGI IMG/M metagenome (GOLD analysis project Ga0209636, IMG submission 187464) | Marine sediment microbial communities from White Oak River estuary, North Carolina - WOR-1-52-54 (SPAdes) (version 2) | ecosystem: Environmental > Aquatic > Marine > Intertidal zone >...
TAAGATCCTGCCCATAAACGACTAGGATCGTGAGCGAAACGAGAGTAATAGACAGAATGAGAGCCAGATGGCTCTTCAACTCAGTGAACGTTTTTTGAAGCAAGTTAGGCATTCGCTCATTCTCCTACAGTCTATGCAACAATTGATCAGGTCGCTTAGAGCTTCACGCGGATTTTTCGTCGCAGAACCTGCATGCTCAACTATAGCGCGTGCTAAAGGGCTATTTCAAAAAAGAAAGGGGAGTATATGGTTAGATTGTTCTTTGTTTTGGCGTCTAGTCCTCATCGACGAATGGACCGTAGCCTGCTGCTGCGTTGAAGGCGTTAGCCATATCGGCGCGAATCTGAGCCTGACCTTCCCTGTTACCTTTTGCGCTTACAGCAGCATATGCCTCTTCCAGTGTTACTTCAACTGTGGCTGCATAACCCGCCAACATTGCTGCGGTTAGTTTTGTTCCGTCACGGAAAGCACTGTAGCTTCCACGATTGTAACCTAGGGCAACACCGATGTTGTGCTTCCAGAAACCAGGTGTATATCCAGTGCATAGTGGCAACTCGTATATTTCAACAGGCAGGTGACAGTAATTGTTGTCGTAGTTTCCATCTATCCAGTCTGTTAGCTTGAACGTAATCGCTGCGCCTGTTCCCTCGTAGTATATTGAATATGTGTGCCCGGTGTTTCCGTTGCTGAATGGCCCCCAGTCGACATCCTTTCCATCAATCTGCAGGAACGAGTGACCACCCGGGGCCGGGAAGTGGTTTATCCAGTCCCAGTGTGGTGGCGAGTCAGTATAATACATGGCGTCGGCTGCCAAGTCTGCTGCATAGTTGTACCAGAAAATCTCCTTGGCGACGACGCGGTACTGTATGAAAGCGTCAAGGACTGGACCGGTGGTGGTTCCGCCGTTACTGTAGACAAGGCCATTCCAGATCAGAGTCTCTGGAGCCTTAGCATTGTACACTTGCATTATGCTGAGAGCTAAAGCAAACACCATAACTAGTAGAAGAACCTTACGCATCTTTGATATCCCTCATTTATTCGATCACTAAAAAATTCGCCCGACAGATATAAATTGCTATGGAATTCTGTTCTATATTATAGTTCATCCTAGTGACTCTTTTCTTGCAGGCGTGATTCTGGTAATTCTCTGATCTTCGTGCCCATATAATTGATTCAGTCGTTCACTCTCCTAAGCCAGATTTCTCTCCAGAGGCAGTAACAGAGCCGCTGGCAACCTCCATGCGCCTTTCCGTCACATATGGATCCTTCAAGGAGAACTGTGTTGACTATTGTCCTCATTTCTCCTGTTTTCTCGTTTATCATTTTGCTAAGTTGCTTCAGCACTCGAAATCTTTTACCGCAATGTTTCACCATCTCTGGGGTAAAGTATAATCCTCGATTTCTTCCCATGGAATCAAGTGTCGCTAGTATTTCCTCCTTGCTTTTGACTTCAACAAATTCTCCCGGTTTGAGGTTCAATGTAGCTGAGGGAGTTCGTTTGAGTCTTCCGCCAAGCGGCGAAGGTCTATTGCCAATCAAAAGCCTCTGGATTCGTGTGGAAAGTGAGGTTAGAACTGAGCGCACGCCTTCGGTAGGTCCGTAGACCCTGGATGTTATGTTCCATATATATTGTCGAAAGTCCCACTTGCGAAGAAGTGAAGTAGCCTTCAATAGATTGATTGATTGACACAGAGGCAGTTCAGGTAGAGTTTCGATGTGAACCTCGGCTGCTGAAGACGTGCCTTGAATTGTCCGATTCTTCTCCACGCTATTGTTCGCTTTTTTGAGCCATGCTTCCTTCCAGAGCAAAGGGCACGTTCTGCGGCATCCTTCGTTCCATTCACCATCACATGTTACGCCTGCAAGGATCACTGTGTTTCTTATAGCGCGCACGCCTCCTACGCCTTCAACGATTATCTTGCTAACGCGCCTAAGCACTCTAAACCTTCTTCCACAGTATTTGCGCATGTCCGGAATGAATGGCAATCCTTCTAATGTACCATTTTCATCAAGCGTACTAAGTATCTCGTTTTCGCTACGCACCTCAACGACTTCCCCGGCATTGATGCTCAAGAAACTACCTCTTTATACGCTCCCAGATGCTACTTTAAAGGTGCATAGGAATATCTGATTCTCACTCTGATCCTTGGATTATGAAGGCTTCTTCTTGGCGATTTTTCCCGCAAGCAAGGAGCCCTCAGTTACTAGTTGCATGAAAAACGGAGTGGGATCCGTCTTCGAGAGGAAAGCAGATTTGCGTGTGCCTACAAGCGAGGATGCCCACTCTCGAAGGCTAAGATTGCCGTTTAGAAACATTTTTCCTGCCGCCATCAGGTCGTTGGTGAAATATGTGCTCTTGACACCTTCTTCGTATTTCTCGGTGTACTCGGTTTTTTCTCCTGTTGCATCCAAGTAGGACAAGAAAAGTATGTCGGCTCCGCACGCACCTGAGAGCCAAATATGCCACCATGGTCTTGCATTTATTTCAAGTAGCTTCAACGAGCCGTCTCTGTCGTCTTTCTTGAACTCGGCGCTTGCTAGCCCGTTATAGCTTATGTTCTTGATGAATTGATTTATCGTTCTCTTTTCGTTGTCCAACACCCTCATGGGAATGCTTACGCAAAGTGTAGTGTTTCCGAAGCCCGGCGGCCATATCCTCAATCGCTGCCGCGCAAAAAGAACTTTTGGCTGGTAATCAGCGCTGTAGTACCCTTCCAATTGATAGGAGTTAGTTGGTGGACCAGGGACAATCTCTTGAAACATCACTTCTATACCGTGTTTCTCGGATAACTCGTAGAATGCCATCAGGTCTCTAAGCGAGTACGCGATAAATCCTTTTCCAGCTGTGGGAAAAGCTTGGCTGAATAATTGTGTAATTGCTGGTCTTATGAAGACTGGGTATTCTGCCTCTTCTGATATTAGCTGAGCGTCTTTTGTGCTCTCTGGGAAATACGTTTTTGGATGGTTTACTCTTTGTTGAGCTAGTGTTTTGTAGAAGTCGCTCTTATTGACTAGGATCTTCAATGGTCCCTTGTCTCCAACTACAAAACAGTAATCGTCAGGAAGCTCGTCCTTCAATTCAGCCAGATTAATGGCGCCAACATCGGAGGTGGGATAAACGACAGCACGTCTAGAGAAGCTTTTTGCCATTTTTCTTAAGAGGCTCTTCAAGGTGTTGCGATCGTGTTTCTTCCCCATTGTTGAAAGACTTGTCTTGCAGTATTTGCTATAGTGAGCAGTTTCACTTCTGTCCAGAACAAGATAGACATCGATACCTCGCCTGCCAAGAGCTCTCGTCGTTCCAAGTGCCGTCAGGCCTCCGCCTATGACTACAACGGGATTTGGATAACTTGTCAATTCTCGCACGCTCACTTCGAACAAGTTTGGCGTCTAGTGTTCGAATACCTCAATGGAGAAGCCTTTCTTCTGAAGCGTTAGGCAGATATTCTGTAATGGGGTCATCAAACCATCCTTGGGTTTTTCAGTGGCGGAGGATTCAGCTTTCTCTGTGGTTTCAGAGTTGGGTTTGTAGTATGATATGATTATGAGAGAATCAAGGTTCGGAAGAAAATATCTCGAGTAGATTTGCTGTAGGTCTGCGTTAGTTGCCTTGTAATCAATGAATACGACTCCTTTGAGCGTTTTTCCATCAATGGCTATGAAAGGATTCATGTGGAGAAATGAGAGAGAGCATTCGTTCAGAGCGTTTACCTTTAGGGCGCAGATTGGATTGTCTCGTTGTTCATTAACGCTCATGCCCCACTCTTTCTTAAATGTAAAAATGCCTTCTCGAAGGAAAGGCAAGCTTACGCCATAGTCCAGACTTTCGATGCCTTGTGTCTTAGCCCATTCAATCAGGAAAAGCAACGCTGCTTCCCCGGCCAATTCCTCAACAAATCGCTGATCGCCTTCATGTGCCCCAAAATTCCAAGCATGCAGTGTTTTTCCATGAATGTTGAAGAGCATACCTGCAAGAGGCTTCTCATTCTTCTTGACGAAAATTATGCCTCCGTTGCTTCTGTAGACAGTCTTGGATTCTAGGTAGGGCTTGACGTATGCAGCTTTTCCGAATCGACTTCGTGCGTAAGGTAAATACATCTTGTTGTAGAAGAAATCAAAGTCTTTGTCACTGTCCCTGCAAATTGCATACGAGTAGTTGAGAGTGTTGACTTTCTTAATATCTCTCCTTCGCCTTCTGCTCATTCTCTTCATTATGTCATCCGTTGAAACACGCATATCAAGGATGAAGTTAACGTTGGGCAAAAGCAAGTAACCTTGTTTCAAGAACTCACGAATGAGTGGGCGGGGCACACGAACGGCAACGATTTCCGGCGCGCTAATTACGGAAAACACGTTGATTTCATGAAGCAGTATGCTACTGGCGGGCAAGAATTCACTGATTTGGGCATATATCAAAGATGCGAATTGGTGTGCGCTACTCCTAGTTCCGACATACAGCATGGTCATATTACCGGTGCTGTCTTTAACGAGTCCCGTAATCACATATGCTTCCATTTTCCGGATGCGCCCAAAGACGGAGTCATATAGGTATTTGAGCGACTCGCGTAGTTTTGGATGTTGTAGAAGGGGCTTCTTGGCGTGGGTGAGGACACGCCCTAGCATTGCTCTCATCAAGTATGCCTCGAAGATACGACTATTTTCTGAGGTTAACCAATCCAATTCTGAGATAAGAACCGAAACCCGGCAAGCAACATCTCTGTTGCGAATGGAAGGGGATCAGCCACATCGAAATACGCAAAATCCCTAACAAGTTTGAACGATCTAATCCATTCTCTTTCTACTATTTTCCTGTCTAAGACGGATGAATGCACATAGTCAACGAAATTAATCCACTTTAAGCCAGTCGTATATACTTCACTGTATTCTATTTCTTCTCCAACAGCGTCTAGATATGCTTTGAGAATGATGTTTAGCCCGCATTTGGTTGGGAAAGAATTTTGCCACCAGCTTCTGGCATTTATCTCTAAAAGCTTGAAACGGTTGTCTCTGGGGTCTAGTTTGAACTCAGCGTCCATTATTCCGTAGTACCCAATGCTTTGAAGGTATCTGGTGATGGTCTCTTTCAGGAGAGGAAGCTTTCTGAGTGGGACACTTTCCATTAGGCTGCTGTTGCCGAATACGGGAGGCCATGTTTTCAATCTGTGGTAAGCGAAAAATGCTAAAGGCTTGCTTTGTCTGTTGAAAAATCCCGAGATCCCATATATGTTAGTATCTGGTCCAGGCACAATCTCCTGCAGCATTATGTCAATCTTGAACTTGGAGACGATCGTAGAATACCTAAGAAGCTCCTGGTCAGAATTTGCCACAAATCCTTTTTTTCCGAACAGCTTAGAGAAATGTTGTGATATTGAGGGTCTGATGAATATGGGATATTCAAGTTCTCCTCTCAGAGTCTTCGATTCATGAATTCCCGTTGGAATGAATACTTTGGGGTGAGGGACATTGTTCTGGTTCAGTGACTCATAAAACTTGTTTTTTATGACAAGCTTTTCGGCGACTTTCCTGTCGGGCATGACTAGGTCGTAGTCGTCTTTCATCTCAGATTTCAAATCAGACAGTACTAATGTGCCGATATCGTCTGTTGCGAAAATAACTGGCCTAAATGGCGTCTTCTTAGAAAACTCTTTCAGGAAGGACTTGATCTGACTTTTCCTTTCAGTGAAGTTCGCAATCAAAGAGTGTTTGTGGCAATGTCTTGAAAAGACGACAGGATTAACTTCTTCCACAACGCAATAGACATCAACACCTGCGCTTCCTAGATTTCTTGTTATTCCTAGACCATTAATCCCCCCACCGAAGACAATTGCCGGATTGTGGAATCTCATTTGTTTGCACCCTTAGACTCAGCGGTATCATAAGCGTGTGAGAGCTCTTGAGATGCGTACCGAGCGATAATTTTCCAAAGCTCAACGTACACGCTAAGGGGCGCGTAGAATCTCACTCGCGCCATTTGAATAAATTGTGTCGCACTCGTTTAGAAGAGAGATGTCGGAGGTATTTAGCAATGTTTCGTACGTGACTATTGTGTTGTCACGTATGTTAAAATACCTCAAATAGATGAAAGCCCCGTGCTCAAGAGCGGTAGAACTGGATAGAACGTACGTTTTATCTCTGTTTTTTAGCGCGTATGAAGTGAGAGCGAAAACTCTAGAATGAGCGTCCGCATAAACTGCTGATTCTGAATCTACACTTTGTAGATACCATCTCGCACTGAAGACGTCCTGTTCTGGAATGTAAACCTCGTACAAGGCAAATAGGACTTGGAGATCCTGTGATGTTCTTTTCCTATCAAGGTCTAATGAAATTGATAGGGGAACGCTTCCTGTAACGTGATTGACAAAGCCCACTTGGAAGAGGAATGAGGCGATCATCAAAAGAGTGACCAAATGTAAGCTCAGATTTCCCGGTATTGCTGATCGCAGTTTTTCCAGGACTGGCACTCCAGATCTGGAAAAAATGCGTGGGCTTAGACTCTTGATGAATTCAACAATGGCTAGGCCTCCGAAAATGAAGAAAGGTGCCAAGAACAAAAGCGTCATTTGATAGAATCTTTCAAACCGAAGAGTAGGTGCGAGATTTGGGACAACAAGACCTAACGCCAGAATGACTAGACTCAAAAAAGCAACATACCTGTAATCTCTAGCGAATTGTGTCGCCCTCCTCTTTATGAACAGCGTCAGTACTCCAACAAAAATCAGCCCATTCTGGCAATACACAAGCAGTCTATGAATCAATCCAACTATACTTGGTGAAGTAGAAGGATTGAGCATGGTAAGAACATAAGTCGATCTAGCTGATGGATTAAACAGGTCTCTGCTGAATAATGTGATCATGTTTCCGACGGACCTTGTTAGACCCAAGAAAGCTGAATTCGAAATGTATATGTACCATAGAAAAGTGATGGTGCACAAGAACAGGACTATCTCTTTAGCCAAAACTCCACCATTCCCATATTTGAAAGAGAGAACGAAAGTTAAAACAATGAACAGGAGATAAATGTAAGAAGTGCTATAGTGAGAAACAACGACACCAAAGCTGAAGATCATGAATAGTGCTGTTCTTTTCCGAAGGCCCATGGTTTTGTCTATTAGAACAAAGACCGATAAGACGAAGAATAGCATTGCTACGATTTGGCGATTGAGACTCAAAGGTTCAATTCCGTAGAAGCTGAAAGGAGTCGACATGAAAACAAACGCCGACAAGAAAGCGAAAAGCTTCCCTGTTTGCAGTTCGAATATTCGGTACAATACGAGTGGCACTAAGGAGAAAATGAATGCAAACACAAACTTGAAAGTCATTTCGCCACTGATATTCAGTAGGACTGCATAGATTGTTGGCAATATAGTTACACTCAAATTGGATTGAAAATTGGCGATTTGCGTTTCCACAAGAACTGGCCCGGGCCTATCCCAGTAACCTTGAATCTGCGTCAACCTGAAAACATAGTATTCCCCATTGACGTCAGCGCCCAAATTATATTGCGATGTCAAAAGCGTATGGAAGATAAGGGCTAAGCTGATCGCGAATATCGCAATCGGATACAATTCGGATGGTAGCAACTTATGTGAAAGAACTGCGATTGCACAAATTCCTGCTGCTATCACTATCATAAGAAGCAATATGGCGACGTTGTTGTATAGGGCTCCTATTATTCCAAGAGCTGGAAGTAGTACGAAGAGAGCTGATTTGAAAATGAGCGTCTTGGATGCATTGCTCGTCAAGGAATTGACGTTCATGCCTTTTGTTATATCAGATTTGTAGCCAGCGAGTAATAAAATAACTACTAGTCCCACTAAAGTCACTGTTACTGGAATAGCTGATAGTGGTTTTGAAACGCCAATTAATGGATAGAATTCGTTCATTACAAGTCCTGCGAACATTGAGAAAGCGATGCTCAAGCCTGCCGAAAAGACCAAAGTGTCTGTAACGTTTCTTTTTCCCAACTTCAAGATTTTTAGTATGAGAAAACCTGGAACGAATGTCAGAAAGATGAAACCGAGGACTTGTCGCAGAATCGGCGTGTCAAATGCAATTGAAAGAGTTGTCGCTACTAACATGAGAAATATGATTTGCGTACGGGTACCAAAGCTGTTCAAGAAACTTGCACCTGCTTTCAGAGGTCTATGAATTCTTCCGGCGAAGGGACTGGTACTCTGCGTTTTTCTTCAATAGCTACTTTTGCCTTGTCGCAGGTAATAAGGACTGATAACGCGTCCAAAGCACTTGCTGAAAATCCTGTGCCTCTCCTGACTAACGCGATAAAATGGTCAATTTCACGTTGATATGGATTGACTCTTCGGGTGCGCAACATCGACAAATTAGGAAATTTCATGCTAATGAGAGACTCGCTTGCCGCACGCCACAATGAAACTTCAAGAATGTCATTTGGGTTTGCGTTGAGAATGAAGTTTGGTGAAACAAAGAGGCTTTGCCCAGTCCCATATATTTGGAGGCTTTCCATGAACGTGGATGACAGCCAGCTGACCACCCCAACTCCCATTCTACCTCCTGGGTATTCTACAAGAAAAGTGCAGTTGTCCTCAACCGGAGAATCAAGGTAAGTGGAACTGTAAGCCGCGATGGATTTGGGAAACGCATTAAAGATAAAGTTCAGCATATCAAAGACATGAGGAGCTGCATCAAGCAAGACGCCTCCTACGCCTCGCTTAAAAAACCAAGGTGATTTTGTCCATCCAAAAAGAGGGTTTGGTTCTAGGAAGTGGTCTTCCACGACATATATGTGCCCTAGACATCCATCCAGAACACACTCTTTGGCTCTTTGGTAGTTGTGCAGGAAACGACGGTAGAAACCTACCATCAGGATTTTTCCTTTGGTTTTTGCAGTTTGAGCCATCTTTCTGCCGCTCTCCATGTCTGTCGCCAATGGTTTCTCGCACAAAACGTGAGCTCCATGTTCGAAAGCTTTCAAGGCGATTTCGGCGTGGCTGTCCGGAGGTGTGCACACGCTTATTGCGTCAACTTCTTCTTTGTCGAATAACTCGTCGACAGAGCAGAAAGTCTTTTTTACATTGAATCTTCTTGCTACTCTCTTGGCTTTCTTTTCATCGATATCAACTAAAGCAGTGAGGTTAGCGTGCTCGTTTGATGAATAACCAGGAATATGTGCGCTCTTGCCGATGCCGCCTACTCCTACTACCGCGACTCGGATTTTTTTCTTCAGCAATTTGCCATGTCCCTGTCTCTACAAATCTCGGTTGAGTAACCCGTAAAGATTATACCATCGTGCTGGACTCGTTCTGAACTTCTTCTTCACTTCATCTAGGCTTGTTCCTACGATTTCGTAGTCAACTTTTCCCAAGCCTCTTTTCTTTGCCTCAACAAGATAACGAACGTTGTCAGGATTTATTCCCATTGTCCTTGCAACTAGGTGATCTACTGCAACTGGATCTCGCCCAAGAATAATTGTGTTCATTTTGATAGGTACTCCATCTGTTGGTCCTTTGTTGCCTTCCATAGCTACGATTCCATCGACTACAACTAGGTCTGGTTTGAAAGCTTGGCTGAAATCGACGATGGCATCATGCAAGCGTCTGTGATATACTGTCTTGCGAGAGTAAGGATTACATCCGTATTGGTTCTTCAAAGCAGAAGTAAATGAGCAATCTGAGTGGGTCTTTATCTTGGGCACGGAAATGAAGAAGTCTGCATTCTCGATTATCTTAGGAAGTCTGATCTTTCTCAAAAATACGTTTGTCGAGAATTCTCTGACAGAAAAAGGGGACTTGGACAAGTTCACCAACTTTAAGCCACAATTTCTTGCTAACCTCTCATAGCCCAACAGCTTGAACGCCATGTCGGCAAGGACTTGTGTTCCATCAGATTCCACGATTGAGATGTCGGAGACGCCAAATTGGTTCTTCAAGAATGCTGTGATTCCTTCAACAACTCTAACATCGGTCGTCGCTCCGGTTTCAGGAGTTTTGATCGCACACAGGTTAGGCTTTATGATAATACTGCTGTCTGAACGTAAGCTGAAGTCTGGCATTGAATCGTATGCGTTCTTGAGGATTTCGCAAACATCATGTACGCTGCTCACTTTTAGGATAGAAACTTGTTCGCGATCACGGTTGTCTCTCAAAGGCTCTCACTGATTCCGGTGTTCAAGATTACTCTAGCGACATCTAGCATTGAATTCTCCGTGGCCGTAGCCTTCTACGTGTGCCTTGATATATCCAAACCACCATGCTACTTTCGCAAAAAGGGAAGCAAAAGGGATCAGTAAGGATTTTTTTCGCAACGTTAGTCTGTACGCTTTCAAACCCACTTTGAGCCCTCCGATGAAGAATATAATGGGAATATGGCGCGCTGGAACAAGCGAGTCTTTGCGTTTGTGGCTGAGATAGTGTTTGCCATATCCAAACCACGATTCCTCAGTCCATAAGCTCTGCCATGTGTCTTTAGGAACTGCATGAAACTCTGCCTTTGTGTTCACTCTGAGTGACCATCCTTTTTCCTTTATTCTGAGAATCAGATCTTCGTCCTCGGACGCTCCCTTTATCTTCTTGTCGAATCCTCCTGCTTGCTTTGCCGCCTCAACACGATAGATAGATGCATCGTTTGGTGGAAGGCCTCGATAGTCTTTCGTTTGTTTGAATTCGACTGAACCAACATACTTGCTCAAGCTCTGAAGCAAAGCCGGTAAAGTGTAGTCAAGATCTGCTTGAATGACAGATTTTCCAGTGGCCACTCCAACGTCTGGATTTTCTGCCATGAAGGTGACTTGATCAGTTACAAAATCTTTTGATATTGTGACGTCGCTATCAACCCACACGATGTATTCTCTGTCGGTGCTATCGAGCACTATCTGTCTTGCTAATCCCAGCCCTCCACCATTATCGTAGAAGAGCCTTGAAGGTATGCCTCCGCCTGAGAGCATATTTTTCGCAATTTCGACCGTTCGGTCTATGCTTCCTCCGTCTACAACAATTATCTCAATTAGCTCCTTTGGGTAGTCTTGGTTGAGTATACTCTCCAAGCATTTCATTATGGTCTTCTCAGAGTTTTTCACACACAGCCCTATGGTGATTCCTATGGGGTTTTCACTGTTCGCTCCTGATTGATCGATCATCTTTATCGCCAAAGACGCATAGCTGGCTAGGTGGGTCTAGGTTTCCGTAGAATCCTCTTTGCCATCATCTCAAGCCTCTTCAACCAATCTACTGCCTTCGTCAACCTCGCCTTGAAAAGCAAAGAAGAGACCGAGCTATCGACTTGAACTCTATTCAATGCAAAAAGCTGTGAATTCCTGTGAATTGTTCCTCCTCCAGCAACTGCAGCTTGAAAACCACATGCCTTCACTATGTTGACGATTTCTGTGGTGTATTTTCCGAAGGGGTAGGAAAAATACTTGACTTTTTTCCCAATGTGCTTCTCTATTTCCGTCTTTGATCTTAGAATCTCTTTCTCAGCGTCGTCTAGGCTTGCTTTCTCCAGATTTGGGTGATTCACAGTGTGTGCGCCGAACTCGACATCATCCTTGCTCATTTCTTTTATTTCGTCCCAGTTGAGTGTTCTGTAATGGGCGATATTCCATGGCCACTCTTTTCCAATGTATCCTGGTGCTACAAAGATGGTCACGGGCAATTTGTTCTTGCGAAAAAAGGGATATGCGTTTAAGTAGCAATTGTGGTATGCGTCGTCAAACGTTATTGCGACTGCTTTTCTGGGTAGATTCTGCGAGTTTCTTATGAAGCCGATCATGTCATCTAGAGAGACTATTTTGTAATTCCGTTTGAGATATTCAATCTGCCGACTGAACTGTATGGGATCCACATCGTGAAAGTCTTTCACTGGGCTGATCGAATGGTACATGAGGACTACAGTTTCTCGTTGAAAACTAATCTTGCAAAAAAAGGCGATGGCCAAGACTATTGTGTTTCTCACCAGACGTATCGCGGTGGTATCATTACTTGATGCAGCGAGTCCTGGCATCTTGGGTTTCTGCAGCATTTAAGGTCGCAACCAGCAGTGTTAGGTCAGATTTGAAATGATCTAGATGATTATGAAAGTTCACTGCGTGCCCAGATTCACCATTTTGCTGCTCTGACTCTGCTAAGCTTGCCAGCGTGCAGTCGAAGTCTTGCGCTCACATTTCTCGAGATAGTGCTCGAAGTCTTTGGCAACTCTTTTCCAGTCGTATTTTTCTTGCGCGATTTTCCTTCCGGAGGATCCCCATTCCTTAAGCTTTCCTCTGTTGTCGTGCGCGTGGGATATGGCTTCAGCGATTTCCTCCGGTCTTATCGATGATATATAAATTCCACTTTGCGTCGTGGCGAGGACATTTCGATTCGCAGGGATATCGGTTGCTATAACTGCTTTCCCCATGGCTAGGTATTCGATAAGTTTCAATGGACTTTGATGCCTCCAGTCGGGAATGTCTGGCAACGGCACAATTCCAACGTCAGACATCGCGATGTATTTCGGGACATCGATATAATCCACTGGCTCATGTATGATTACTCTGTCTTGAAGCTGATTCTTCCGAATTGAATGTTCAAAAGACGAAAGTGATAGACCGCTTCCAAGCAAGAAAAGCGTCAAATCCGGGTACCGTTTCTCCAGAATCTTAACGCTTTGGATCGTTTCATTGATTCCTCCATGAGGTCTTAGACTACCATGATAGAAGACAATGAATTTCCCTGTTAAACCAAGTTTCATACGTACCTCTTCCGCGTCGTATCGTTGGGGCGAAAAAAGATTTGTGTCTACTCCGTTGCTCCAGACATGAAAGCATTGAGGATTCGCATTGAACTTGCTGCAGATCTCTTTCTTCATTTGTTCTGTCGCCACAGTAATTCCGTCAAGCGTTTTTACAGCGATTGTAACTGCAACATTGAACCAAAATGCATTCAGAGATCTTCTAAGTGTGTGTACTTCTACAGGTGTACTTCTGATATCCAAAATCACCTTTGACCCGAACGGGGAAGAAAACAGCTTCGACTCGAGACTTAGAATTGAAGAACCGAATTTCGGTTCCGTGATGATGAACCTAGGTCTTCTTTTGGCTATGTAAAAGGGGAGGATGACGCTTAGCGCAACTATGTAAGACAGATGCGTTATGATTGGCAGAATCTTCAACGGAATCGAATTCAAACGCATATTTGAGCTTCTTGATCTAAATACTTTCTTCGATCTAAGAGCAAAGAAGTCAACATGGTTGCCACGTTCAGATAGATTTGTTGCCATTTCAATCAAAGCTGTTTTTGACAAGAAGAGGTCCAGAATTTGGAAACTTATCCAAATTATCCTTTTCCCGTTTTCCTTTACGGCATTATCATTCAGCACGAAATAGCACCTTAGTCTATCTGTCTTGAACTCAGCACCGATCCATTTCAGCCAGTTTACTTGCCAATGAATACATAGTTTCAAAATTCAATACGCACTCTTGCTCTTTCCTCTTTGCATATTTCAGTAGAGGAAGCAGAACTCGAGCTATTCTTTTCTGAATTGTGGTCTGGCTATCGCCAAGATCGTGAGGGTGAAGCCATACGTGAAAAGTCAGTTTGTTCTTAGCCGAAATGTCGATGATCTTGTTTAGGAAAACCACGCGATCACTCCAACCGAGAAAAAAACTTGGGCAAATATCATACAACTGCCCGTGCCTTTCTACGCATAACCTGTCGCGTCCTAAGCCACCGCAGCCTCGATAGCATTTGTAACCGTATTTCTCAAGTAGGGAAAGATGGGCGACATTGTTCTTGGGAAATATGAAGGTTCTTGGTTCAATGTTAAACTGTTTCATGCCAGCACGTATCATTTTCAACTCTTTCTCGGCTTCCATCTCAGAAAGGCTCGTGAAGGTTCTGTGATAGTAACCATGTGCTCCTATGTCGTGCTTGACGGATGATTCTTTGATAAGCTCAAGAACGGAGCTGTCGATTTCAGTCAATTGACCCCGAACGGCAAAAGTTGCTGGTACTTCGAGATTATCAAATAACTCTAGCAACAACGGAATCGATTGTTCCTCTCTCTTTCCGATTTCATACTCAGAGAGATAATCATGAACATTTGCGTCATTCGACCCTTTGTTTTTCAGCCCGATCTGACTGGAGCCGACATCTACATCTATGGATATGACGAAAACGCCATTCTCATGCTTTGTTCCCTGTTTGGCTGATCTGAAAATAATCAGATGAGATAATTGCGACAAGATTGCAAGCAGTTCTTTCTGCATGAGTATCACGTAGGTATCGTGTTTTGAGTCAGATTGTTTATCGCGACTTCAAGCCAAGACTGTGCGATTAGTGCATGTCCAAGAGTTGGATGGACTCCGTCCTGCGACCAGAAAGATGGTTCCTGAGTTCTTGATGCTCCTACAAAAAATCTCATTTAATAGACTAATGGAGTCTCGAATTCTGCACGCCTGTATATCTGTAGAACGTTTAAACGAGAAAGTTCTTAAATGATGAGGCATAGGATAATAACAAAGAGGTATATGGTTGCGGTCGCTAACAACGTATGCCTTGGTGCTTATCTCTCTGATTTGCTTGGCCTCTTCTGCAGTAAGTTCGGGAGAGATGAACAGCTCGTATAACATCCATAATTCTGCAACCATCACTTATGGCTCGACTTCAGCGAATTTGGTATATTCAACAAGTTTCGAGTATTCCACTGTATATAGTGCGAATGAGCTGAACCTTGAGGGAAATGGCCCTTATGCGCCTAGAAACTTTTTGAGCCTTAATGACGGCGGGACTTTCTGGGTTGAAGATAAGAACACTATTCCTCCGTATGCACCAGCAACGGGGAGACCTACACCAAGAACCGGAAACAAAATGCTTGGGTTGATGGTTCCAGCCTCAACAACTATCGGAATTCGCAGCGAATTTGGATTGGTAGCCATCGACGGAATAAGTCTGACGCCCAACACCTTACATCTGATAGACGAAGCCTTCCTCTCGATCTGGCTTTGGCTACCACCCGATTGGGATTTAGCTCGCACGGGCAACAACTGGTACGAACTCGTCAACCCCTACTATTGCATCAATCCAGCATATTACCCAAAATGTGCCCTTCACATACTTGAGCCCAACGGGCCCAATGGACCGTGTACCTTAGCGCTGAAACATTACACGGCGGTCGGTGTATTCACAACTCTCGGGCAAATTAGTAATTTCGTTGTTCCGCGTGGTGAATGGTTCAACCTGAAATGGTGGATTCGGCTACATGAGACCAACGGTGCAATAAAGTTTTGGCTTTCCACCAGCTACTATGGAAACGATTACCTTCTCGCAGACAAATCAGGCTTCCAAACGAGAAATTCACCTACCGGCAACCCTCCCTATTATTGGTCAGCTTCCGTCGCAAAAGTCTATCTTGATGGCGACAATGGCCCCGAATACCTATATGCTGATGACCTTCAAGTTTGGGATGGATTGCCAACGCCGTAGCTAATTGCGGCTTGATGTTGTAATCAGAAAAAACCGCTAGTCAGAGACACTGCTTGGGGGAAGCGTATGCGCGTATTCTGTTCAAACGCAGAAAAAACTCTAGGCAGAAAATTCTTTGATATCCATGCTGCTTTTTCTTCTTGACCTGATGTTAGTTCAGGCTGCCTAATGGTTCGCTCAAAGCTCAGAAAATATTTCCTATCATGAATCGCAATCAGTTTAATACTGCCGCCAACTTGAGAGACAAAAAATCTCTTGAATATATTTGGCCCGCGGTTCAGTTGAGGGATAGGCGTATCTTTTTCTGAAATGATCGTCGAAAACTGCTTAATCATTTTCAAATATGCGCTTCTTGAGTGATAATGATGAGACATACCGTGCTCTTTTGCGACATCTTTTGCAAACTTGTTCATAATTCCAGACCTACATGGTTCAGACATCATTATCAGAGCATCATTCCGCAGTACTCTAGAGATTTCAGAAGCAAAATCGCTAAGGTTTTCTATATGATGGACTATTTCTTTCAGAAACACCGCGTCGAAACTATTCTTTTTGAATGGTAGAATTGTGCAATCGCCGACAACAAAATTCAACGTACTCAAAGGAGGAAACTGTTTTGCAGCTAAAGCAAACTCAGGACAGATTTCGAAAGCTGTGGGAACAAAGTCGTTTTGCAAAAGTTGCCATGATTGCAGGCCCATTCCAGCGCCCAAATCAAGGATCTTCAAAGGTCCGCGACGTATATGTCTCATTTCGTCGATTAGTTGCTGACCGAAGAGTGCGCTTCTTTGGGCATATTCTACGTGTGCATCCATGCTTACGACTTCTGTGACCCAGTCAGTCTCGCCATGAATTTCTCTTTCCCGTTCGGCGCTCACTTTCTTGCTGACTCCGAAAATTGGCACCCCGTTTACTATCGGGTAGGATTTCTCACATTTCGCACAGACAATACTGTTTTCTTGCAATGATAATTCACGTAGGCATTGTGGGCAGCACAAAATATCCATCATTGTATTCATTTTCGACGTCTCGCTCTTTTTATGCGAAATATGTCAGCTAAGATTAGATTTACGTCCCTTATTCTGATGCTTTAAGGCGATCCCTATAGTAGTAATCTTGCTTGCTATATCGATTCTTGTGTCCATTTGGGCAAGGATGGCAATTGTCTCGAAGGTCTAGAGTCCTAAGAATCTGTTCATCACATCTCATCGCTGAATCAAACTCAACGCCACACGTCTTGCATTTTACATAAAGCACCGGATGACGTGAAGGCTCTTGTGCACTTCTCACAATAGAATTCTGTGACATTGCATTTGTAGAACCGAAGAAGCTAACAGGTTTTGCAGGTACACCAACAGCAACACAGTTTGGAGGAATATCGCTGGCTACAACAGCACCCGCACCAATAACGCTGTTTTCACCTATTGTCACGCCAGGGAGAATAACGACGTGCATACCTATTTTTGCACCTTTCTTGATTATCACTGGGAAATACCCGTCTTTGCGCGCGCGCTCGCTACCGAACAAATACTCTTCTGGACGTGCTGCAAATAAAAACGAATGCGAAAGGATTGTTGTGAAACCTGCTAGAATAACATCATCTTCGATGTTTATCAGGTTCCTGTAATTGATACCCAACCATATGTTGCCACCGAATTCAATCACCCTGCCTATGTGGATTCCAGCCTTGCGATACATTGCGATACGCACGGTCTCCGATGGTGCATACATGCCAAAGAAACGCATTAATTGGGCAATAAACAGTAGCATTTCTTCTCACTTTCATGCGAGTTAGCGTATCGTTTTTCGTCACAGGTCTGAAGGGAACACGTGGTTCAGGTCTATAGCATTGAAAATCTATTGCGCGCGCTGCCGCAATCATCACTCAGCGCGTTGAAGCTACCTGAATCATTTTGTCGACGATTTTTCTCAAATCGAATTCTTCTTCAACAGTCTTGCGTGCTTGTGCGCGGATCTTGGAGGCTCGTTCCTCTGGAAAAGAGAGGATTTCCCATACTTTCTCCGCAAGATCCAATGGATCTCCTGTTTTCATCAAAAAACCGTTATCACCATCTCTGATCACTTTTCCAACGTCGCCTACTGGAGTGGCAACGCAAATACTCTCGCATGCCATCGCTTCTAATAAAACGAAGGGCAATCCCTCAGAATAGCTGGCCAACACGAACAAGTCTGCAAGATTATGGAGCTCAAGCAACTCCCTCCTACTCCGGTAGCCCAAAAAAGACACAAGCCTGTCGAGACCAAGACTGGAAGCTAGTCCTTTCAGATCTCTTTCTTCAGGACCTTCTCCCACAATAAACAGATGCGCACTAGAATATGGCAGACGATTCTGGAACAGGCTGAATGCTTCAATCAAAACATCCACTCCTTTGTGCCTGACTAAGTTGCAGACAGTAAGGATAACGATGTCCTCATTTCTCAAGTTCCATTTCTTGCGAAGGTCACTTTTTGATTTAATTTTCCTAAAGAAAGATACGTCAGTGCCAGTAGGCAACAATATCGGTTCGCACCCGTTTTCTCTCAATATTTTTCCACTAAGCTCTCTTGAGACGGCAAATATCAAGTCACTCTGACTGTAAACGATCTTTCGGACTATTCTGTAGAACAAGCCATTGTGTAGATTTATGTCCCCACCTGTCGCAACAAGAGACAAATCGTAATGGAGGAATCTCTTGAAAACGGCAAGAGGAATGGCATTCAGAACATAGAAGCCTACAACCACATCGGGTGCCAACAGCTGCAGAGTTCGAAAGATGTTCCTGGCATCTCGAACAAATATGTATGGATTTAAGAAGTGACGAAAGCTGTCGTCAGGAGCATTCAAGAAAACAGGGGCAATTCTAACATTTCTAAGCCGCAATTCTTTCAAGAGCTCATCATAATCCCGGTAAAATCCTTTCTTTCTCAAGGGGATCAGCGGAACAACGGAAATATCGTGCTTCGATTTTGGTAGACATAAAGCATAGTTAGAGATGTTGAAAAGCTGAGAACCGAAGAGCACAATTCTCAAGACAAATACCAACTTGATTCTAGAAAGCGCCAGCAGGCAAACTTGATCCTAAAGATAAGAACACCGCGCGTGCTAGTGTCAATCTTCTATCCTAAACGCTGTATTTCTCGCGAGCCTTAGCATTTCAGACATGGACAACCTGTTTCTTAATTCGGAATATCCTATGGTTGACATGGCGCTCCTTGTCAAACCAAGTAGCCTTCCCAAACTGGAAAGACGTCTTGAAGTTCTCTGAAGACTCATCGATATTCTCCCGAGAAGATACCATTTGAGAGGAATGAAATCAAACTTCGTCCTTACTTCTTCTATACCACACCCGACAACTTCAATGTCGTTGATTCTTCCAAGTCCATTTTTTTCTGCATACCTCAGATATTTGATCTTGGACGGTTTAATCCCCACGATTTCTGCGGCGACGCTGTCAGCTGCAACAGGATCCTTGCTTGCGATTACAACTCCTATGTGTTTTGGCTTTCCCTCGACGGGCCCAAATCCTTCCATTCCCATTATGCCATCGATGAGGGAAAGATCAGGTTTGTAAAACGTATTCAGGTCTGTGAGCACTTCATGCATAAACCCGTGATATTGCAGCCTCCGCTCCCGAGAAAGCACAAAACCATAAGCATTCTTCAACACTCCAGTGTAATAATAATCAGCATGCATCTTCAGCTTGGCCACGTTTATTATGTAGTCAGAAAAAACCATACTTTCAGGGACAGCTAAGGTTCTGAATATTTTTCCGTCCAGACTTACTCTTAGCTTTTCGTCTTTTGATAGGTTATTACACTTGACATTTGGATATTTCTTTTCGAGGTCCAAGTAGCCCAGTCTTCTGAAAGTCTCGTCCGCACTTGCCTCGGAGTTGTTTGTCTCAACAACTTGAATATTGCATTGAGAAATCCTATTTATGTTCTCAATTACGGCTTCTACTATAGCTGGATCTGTCGTGTATCCTGCCTGAGAAGAACATGGCCTGCAGAGATTCGGCTTTATTGAAATGCTTTTCTTTCCAATTAGATCGCTAAATCCATCTATCAGCTCTATGGATTTTTGGGTCGCACTTTTAGCGGTTTCCTCTTCTGCTCTTACTATGGAAACTAGGGATCTCATGCTCTCTTCAACTCAATGAAACTGTAGATTTGTTCCTGTACGAGTCATATGCAGCGAGTATCAACCTAAGCGATTCTCGTGCATCTTCTCCCGTGATTGATGGAGTCTTGTTCCGAGCAACCGATTCCAAGAAATCGTCAATCTCTCTCTTGTATGACCAGCTTAGTGCTTGAAACGGAATTTTCGGATCGAATTTGCCAGGCGTCAGCTTTATTTTTCCCTTGATTTTGCACGACAGAGAATCGGTGCTGTAGAATTGGAACGAAGGCCCAAAAATATCCGATTCAAGAATGCCCCTTGTTCCGGTGACTTGTATTTGTCTGCTCGTCTCTATTGCACTATAGTTAAATATCGGCGCCCATGCAACGGAAATCTCTCCCATAAGACCGGATTCAAAACATATTGAAGTCAAGGCCGAATCGTCTACTTTTACCTCAGGCACGTGTGCTGAAAAGTAAGCTGAGACATATGATGGCTTCCCGAACATCCAGATCATCAAGTCGGCCAAGTGGGCACCTAAGTCGAAAAGGCACCCTACCCTTTTCTCTGCCTCACGCGCAATTTGAGCGTCAGGCACTCCGTAGGGACCAGTGGCAATCAGCTGAGCTTTGGCAAAAATGGGCTTCCCAATTCTGCTATTTTCAATGTATTCCTTAACCTTCAAATGGTTTGGCAGAAACCTTAAGTTGTAGCCGACACTAAGCTTGATTCCAGCACTTGAAGCAGCCTTCAGCATTTTGTCTGCTTCTTCTAGATCTAACGCAAGTGGTTTCTCACACAACACGTGAACGCCATTCTTCGCCGCCTCAACTACGACCTGGGAATGTAATTTCGTTGGAACGCAGACACTCACTGCTTGGACGAGCCCGCTTCTCAGTAGTTCTTGATAGTCTTCAAAAGCATGCTTCACCGCGTATTTTCCTGCGGTTTTAGTGAGAACTTCCTTGTCGGCTTCACATATAGCCGCAAGCTCGCATTTTGCATTCTCGAAGTAATTCGGAAGATGTGCTTGTTGAGCAATGTGACCGCAGCCTATTACCCCAACCTTGATTTTCTTCAGTTTTTCACCAGCCTTTCTTGGAACCTGCAGAATGGTGCAATCGAGTCAATACTTTTCACGCATCCGTGTAATAATTGCGAACAGGACTCACGCAAACATTTTGGCGAAAAGCAACCTTGTCAGGACCACAATAGCATGTCATAAATTCTGACATTACTTCAATCATAGACCCGTCGCATCCTAGATCATTCTACTGGTGCCTACTGGTCCCCTTCCAAGTTCTCATACTTTTGCCGAGGAAAAACAATCCAAACAAAAGATAAAACTGATGGATAAAGAAGCTCGTAACAGAGTTTAGGACCCCCATGTTCAGTTTAGTCCCAAGATACAGAAAGAAACAAAACGCAAATGTCGACAATGCGCAAAGAACTTCCGAAAAAGACAGAACTAAGAAGAAGGCGGAAATCAGTCCGACCAGGACTAGAACTGGGCATATGGTGAGCATTGCAAGACGTAGTGGAAAAATGACCATCCCAAATTCCTGAAGTTCTTTCTTGAACATAACGTCTCTATTGATGAGAACAGATTGAATCAGTCTGCTCGCCCTACGCACTTTCTGCCTCACCTGCTCGGTAAATCGATGAGATATTGTCTCATACGAAAAAGCGCACGGAACACAGATGTATCGGAAGCCCTTTTTCACTACAGACAAAAGTATGTTCCCATCTGTTGACCCGCGATCAATGGGGATGGGAGAAAAACAGGATTTCCTCAACAGAGCGAAACCCCCGTAGACAAGAAACGCTGAATGGAGAGCGCTCTCAGCAATTCCCATCTTATCGAATAGAGTCTTGTAGCTTCTCTCCACCTTAGTCGCAGCAGTCTCTTGATCAGTAACCGGCGGGGTCATTCCTGCGACTCCACCTATTTCTGCAACATTGGAGATTATCCTTACAGCCTTTTCGAGAGCATCAGGCGCTATGGTTATGTCAGCATCCGTCCTCAGTATGAAATCGCTATTCGCACTGGGAACACCCTTGTTATATGAGACATTGACTCCCATCCGCTCAGGGTTTTTGACAACTCTTCCTTGAAGCCCCAGGTTCCTAAGCATCTTCTCGGCGATTTCACTTGTATTATCAGTGGAACAGTCATCCACCAGAATAACGTCAATTTTCTCAAGGGGATATTCCAATTCAGCGATATTCTGAAGCTTCCTAGAGATGACCGCGCTCTCATTGTAAGTCGGTATCAGAACGGTTACGTTGGGCAAACTCTGAGGATTTGATGATTTCGCCAGCGCTTGGTCAATCAACTTAAGATACTCCTTGGTTTTCGCGTTTCTTAACACAAGCACCACATACAACCCATACACCGTGAAAACTACAGCAACGCAACTTAGCGTTATCACCAGAGCTGCACTAATCATTGTCAACACATTCGCGAGTTACTAAATGAAACATGCATACGTTGCCTAGACGCGCTCATTTGCTGCCCAAACGACCCGTTTATAGCGGGCGCTACCACGATGCTTTGACGGTTGATAGTTTAATTCATGTTTTTCTTCATGACAGCTTTCTTCATCCTCTGGATATGGCCTCTTCCCATTCCCTTCACTTCGCAACCCAATTCGAAGTATTTCCTTATCTGATTGTCGTTGAGGATGGCGAAACAGTCGATTATTGCGCATGGTTTTCCCACAGATTTAACGACCTCTTCGGGATCGAGATTCAAATATGGTTTATGCTTCACCGCGAGGATAATAGCATCTGTGTTGTTCATCGACGCCCACATATCCTTCTCTATCCTCAATTCCGAGAGCTTGTCCTGTCTCTCAAAAAACTGCTTCCATGAATAATCCCCACCATGGGGGTACTCGTTCTGCTTCTCCAACTCCCACCAGTGGTCTACATAAGGATCGTGAACCTTTACCTCTGCACCCATCTCTGTGAGCTTTCTTACAATCAATTCCGATCCGCTGTATCTAGTATCACCGACATCCTCCTTGTACGAAGCTCCCAACAGAAGGATGTCAGCAGCAGCTATGGGTCTTCCC